>Ga0209379_10000016_pt1 | contig 387623 bp, 327 predicted proteins | sample tdDd001_FD_187124 | JGI IMG/M metagenome (GOLD analysis project Ga0209379, IMG submission 187124) | Marine sediment microbial communities from the Atlantic coast under amendment with organic carbon and nitrate - tdDd00.1 (SPAdes)... | ecosystem: Environmental > Aquatic > Marine > Coastal >... | reverse complement strand
GAATTCTGATACTACTTGACGTTTAAACGACTCACTATAATCCTGAGCGGGACGAGGTTTCTTTTCTTCTTTGCTTTTGGTTGACATGATAGATAATTTTTAAGTCAACCTTTTTTAGGACGGGACAATTAAACAAAAAAGCCGACGAAAGTCGGCTTTTTTAATGGTGATAAATTCCTTCATTTTCTACAGAATTATACAATTATAATGAACGATTTATTTTGTAACGATAAAAATCGATTCACACAAGATAAATATCGATTATAATATCCTATTTCTCGTACTTTTAATGTAGTAAAACTCTTTATTCTGGGGTATAAATCTCGCTGAGCAATTATTGATAAGCTTTTTACATTGATCTATATTTATTAGTGATAAGAGTAGGGCTCTTATTCACTCTATCATAAACTAAAAAGTATTAACCTTATATTCTGGAATTATGAAAAAAGCTCGTTTATTTTTTCAACTTATTGGACTCGGAGTTTTAGCTATATCCTTATCAATAGCCAGTTGTACCAAGGAAGGACCAATGGGACCTGCTGGTGCTGATGGAACCGACGGTAAAGATGGGGTAGATGGTAATTCTACCTGTTTAGCTTGTCACGGTCAAGAAATCAAGACTACTATTGAAGCTCAATTTTCTCAATCTGTGCATGTAAGCGGATTAAACGCAGTGGATTATGCTGGAGGTAGAGCTTCTTGTGCAAAATGTCACTCACATCAGGGATATGTAGAATTTGCCGAAACAGGAGCTGTTTCGGGGAATATTTCTAACCCAACGGCATGGGAATGTGCAACCTGTCATAGTTTGCATGAAACTATGGAAGCTGGTGATTACGCGCTAAGATTAAATGGAGCAGTTACCCTTATTACTGATAATACTACAGTTGTTGACGAAGGTAACAACAATACATGTCTAAACTGTCATCAATCACGAAGGAATGGTGAATATTATGATAAGTATACTGAGGACCAAACTTTCACTAGAAAGTTTACGGGTGATGATATTGCGGTGTACCAAACTGCTGCATTTGGCCCTGCAGGTTCAGCCACATTAAATGCAACTTCAGATACATTAACTGTTGTATTTGATGTACCAACAACTCACGTTTATATTAGTAGTACACATGCAGGACCACACCTTAGTTCTCAAGGGAATACCTGGATAGGTGTTGGTGGTTACACTGCTGCTGCAGGAACAATGTTCTCGGGGCATAGTGATGGTTGTGTGAAATGTCATATGGGCGAAGCTAGTGGACATAGTTTCAAGCCTGAATTAGATAATTGTACGAGTTGTCATGGTGAAAAGGATGTTTATATGGATGCTATTGCTGGTCGAGTTGAGGCTATTGGTGTGGCATTAGAAGCTATTCATGCGATTCATGAAGAAGACGGAGAGTATCATCCAATGTACGCTTCTATAACAAGAGAACAATTTCAGGCATTCTGGAATTTCATGATTCTTCTTGAAGACAGAAGTAATGGTGCTCACAATCCAACTTATGTGGAAGCATTATTAGATCAAGCTGAAGCTTTATTAGGATTATAACGGAAAAAAATAATTAACAAAAGCTTGTCTCCATTGTGGAGACAAGCTTTTGTTTTATAATAGAAAAGGAATTATCCTTTTACTTCTTCCACTTTGAATTTCAATTTCTCAATTGCTTTTTTCAAGTTCACCTTGTTTGTTTTATCAGCTTTATAGGAAATTGTAACTTTTTGAGCTTTAAAGTCAACGTCTAATTTCTTAACGCCTTTTTCGAAAGGAATGTTTTTTTCAATCTTACCTGCACATCCCATGCAATCCATTTCTACCTTAAAAACAACGGTTTCAACTTTTTTGTCGTTTTTATTTGCGGCGTAAGATAGAGTAGATGTAATTACAATGCTTAATACTAATAGAGTGCTTTTGAAAATTTTAGATAAATTCTTCATTTGTTTAAATTTTATTGTTTTGGATATATTAGTGTTTGTTTATTCAATTGTTAATCGTAATCCGACATAGAACTTTCTTTCCTGGATTGGTCCCCATATCATAGAAGCGTCAAAATATTCTCCAAAAGGATCAGTAGCACCAATTATCGGATTCTTTTGCGTATAGTTGCCAAGGTTCTCAGCTCCAACATATATTTCCCAGATTTTAAATCTCTTTGTGACTTGAGCATTCATTAAAGCATAAACAGGAGATTTTTCGCGTCTTTGGTATTGTTCCGGATTTGCCTTTGTTGAAGGAATTCTCATATCACCATTAAACTGCGTTGTGAAATCGAATTGCCATTTGTTAAAGTTTGTAGCATAAGATGTTGTTATCAAACCTTTAAAACGATTTACATATGGTACCTTTTGGAATTGGTTATTAATGTCAGCTTTAACATCAGAAAAACGAATTGCTGTTGTTACGTCAAACCTGTCAACAGGAGCAAATTTTAATTCAACCTGGTAGTTGTTTGCCCATGATTTGCCATCCAAATTATAGAATCTTACTTTGTCAACGCTATTGTCTAAATCGGTTATGATTTGATTATCAAATGCAGTTCTATAGAAATCAGCCGAAAGGGTAAACCCTCTATCAAATAAATCAAAATACTGAGTTAAGCTTAAGCCAAAGTTCCATGCTTTTTCCTGTTTTAGATCTTCTGCAATTTCCAAAGATCTGCTAGAGGCTAATAAAAAGCTGTTTTCAGCAATTGGATTTGAAGTTCTTCTACCACTACCAACAGCCAAACGTGCCGTAGTTTTAGGTGCAAATTGATATCTAAAATGCAAACGTGGGGTTACAAATCCACCGTAAATGTTGTGATCATCGTAACGTAATCCGGTTTGCAAAGTAATGTTATCATTAGGCAACCAGGTATATTCGATGTATGCACCTGCTACTTTCTCGGTTCTGTCTGTTCCCAGGTTATCTATGCTTAAATGATCTTTAAAATCATCGTACACATAGGATAAACCAGCAGTATATTTATGCTTTAAATTACCAATATAGGATTGAAACAAAAGATTAGCATAGAAGTACTTTTGTTTTGCATCGTAATTTCTTAAGCCGTAAAATGAGTTCTGCTCATGTGATGCGAAGTTGGTGATTAAAGCAATACTTTTATCATCATCTTTGGGCATGATATAACCAAATTTTGCAAAAGCTTCGTATCTTCTGGTATCAATATTAATGCGATAAGCATTGTTTAAATCGTTGGGTTGATCCTTTTTAAATCCTTTTTGCCCACCAATTCTTTGTTCATCGATAAATTTAGCTCCGAACTGTACTTTAAAGAATTCACTGGCATCCCAGTTCCAACGATTAATAAAATTGTACTGTGTTACCATTGGATCGTCAAGAAACATGTCATGGTTGTGATCAATTTCTCTATCATTATCTTGTCCATGAGCTAAGATGGCCGTACTTAGTTTAGGTGATAGTTTTGCAGAGGCTATCATGTTTACTTCGGCCATTCCCATACTGTTTGCAAAAGTATTTAAATAGAATTTTGGTGCAGATTGAGGTCTCATGTAATTGATATTAATCTGACCAGTAATGGATTCATAACCATTAATTACCGAGCCAACACCTTTCGAAACCTGAATGGACTCCATCCATGGTCCAGGAACATATACCATACCATAAACAGAAGCTAATCCTTTAAAGTTTGGATTCTTTTCTGTCATCATTTCGATGTATTTTCCGGTTAAACCAAGAAGTTTAATCGATTTGGCACCTGTTGCTGCATCTGCATATGATACATCAACAGAGGCATTGGTTTCGAAGCTTTCTGAAAGATTACAACATGCGGCTTTACAAAGTTCAGCTCCAGTTATACTTTGAGATTGAATAGGATTGTCTCTATCCAATATGGTGCCTAGTTTTCTTTCAGAAACGATAACTTCGTTCAGTTCAATGTTTGGGACAAGTTCAATTAACAATTCCTTATTTTTGTAATCTTCGATACTGATTTCTTTGGTTTTATAACCAACGAATTGAACTACCAGTGTTTTGGAATCATTTATAACATCAATAGTGAAGTTACCATCCATATTGGCAGCCGTACCAATACTTGTGTTTTTCCAAAATACTGATGCTCCTGCTAAAGGAACTGTATCTCCTGAATTTTGCTTTTCAACAATTTTACCCTTTATAACTGTACCATTTGCCATTGATATAAATGGTACAAATAAGAGCATGAGTGTTATTATTTTAATCTTCATGATAAAAATAAATTAATACTATCGTAGCTGAAATTGTATACAATACAGCTTGATCTATTTTGTAAGTTTTGAATTTTTTGCACGCGAAATGCTACACAATGATAGCAAGTGTATCATTATGTGATTTTAATATGGTAATTGTGAAATCAACACAGGAAAGTGCACAACTTGCTCCTGTCAACTTGTAAATAGTCATCAGGATAATCATCAATATAACCACACTTGGTAATGGTAGCGATTGAATCAGAAATTGTGCATAAAGTATTTGTGAAAAGAAGCAAAGTTTCAATAGCAATAGGAGCTTTGCTTGTTTCAACTAATGTAGTATTAGGATCTGTTTTAAGATAAACCAGATTGTAATCACAACAAAGAACAGGGCTACATTCTGAAATTTCAGAATGATGTTTTTTATTATGATCATGCTCGCTACAACAGCAATTGCAGTCTACGTGGTTAATACAATCAGTATCTACAGTGAAATGAATTTTTGAATGCTCGCAAGAAAAACAACTGTGCTTAATAAAGTGCACACCACAAAATCCTGTTAGGTAAAATCCTAATAGAATCAATGTGATTATATTTCGAAACATTTTTTTCATTTTCTGGACGTAAAAATAGATACTTTTTTTTAATCCTTTACGATAATAAGACAGTTAAAGATTGAAAATGGGTGAAAAGAAAGTGAGAAAATTTGTTAAAATACTGTTAAAGAATTAATACACAGCAAAAAAAAACAGACACATTTTTTTGTGTCTGTTTGAATATTATATGTTTTAAGTTGTTAATGCCAACCGGTTAACATGCTTTTGAAATTACTTATTATAGAACTTCCAATTGTACAAACATAAATGTGAATGAATAAAAACAATGATAAAATAAATCCTATAACAACATGTAATAAGGCAGTTACCAATAATCCGCTAACTCCAAATAATTGAGGAATAATAATTTCTGGGAATAACATTGCTATACCGCTTGCGATGATTATTGGAAAGCCAATATACATGGCTGTTGAGTATATAAATCGCTGCAAAGGATTAAATTTATTTTCTAATGAAATTGGGAATGGAGGAGCTTGTTTTTTAAACATTCCAAATAAATAAAACACAGATTGATCATATAATCTTTTAAACAATCCTTTCGTTTTCATTTTGTATTGTTTTCCATTCGAAGTAAATAAGTTTCCAAAAATAAATAGGAGGTAGTTAATACTTAATGCAATTCCACAAATGTTATGCAATTGAACCGATAATTCGAATGATATGAGTAGTGGATTTTCTGGATTAGAGTACTGCATACTAATTCCGGTAAGCAATAGTACAATAAAAAGCACAGCATTTAACCAATGCCAAATTCTAATCCATAAAGGATACAAGTATAGTTTTTCGTTTGCCATAGTTATTTGCTTTTAAAAATTCTAAAAATAGTGTGAGTAAAGATTCCAATTAATACTAATCCGAATATAACTACACTTAAAATATTAAGATATTTATTTCGGTTTGCACCAATTACATAGGATTCGTTAATAATTACCGCATTTAAAAAACCACTTCCTTTTCTCGACTCAAGACTTTTGTAACGATACAAACTAGCCATAAGGTGTGAGTTTGCAGAGTGACATGAAGTACATTCTCTTATTGCGCTATCTTTAGACATTACAACATGACTAACCAGAAGACTATCTGAAAGTTGAGTATGGCACTCAATACATCTAACATTTTTAAAGTGAAGTTCCTGATTTGGAAGCCATTTATGAGATTTTAGAATATTAATGTTTTCTCTTTCCGTTAGCAATTCATATTTGCTTACATCTGCGTGACAGGAAAGACAAATATTATTGTCGTAACTTACGGTCTCACTAATTTTTTCTCCTATGCGAGCCTGAGTTTTGTAGGTATGAGGATTGTGACAACTCCAGCAAGTAAAAGCATCTGGAGAACGATTGTAATGCATGCTTTCGTAAAATGCTTCTTCAATTGCTTCGAAATGAAATTTAGCATATTCAGGATCACCTGCATGGCAATCATTACATGCATACATCAATTCCATTCGAAGATTGCCTGCATGTGGGAATGTTTCATATTCAGGTGAGTGGCAATCAGTACATTTAAACATTCCATGATTTGATTGTTGGTAGGCTAGGGTATCAATCATTCGGTTCGAACACATGGATTCCTTAATTTCCATACCAAAATCCTCATTCATGTACTTGTAAGTGCGATGAGCATGACATTTAAGGCATGAATGATTTTTATTGGTTTCTTTTTGAGCATATAAGCTGAAAGAAAGCAATAAACATATACATCCCAATATTAATTTTGATAGTTTCATAAAGATTAGGCTTATAGGTTTATGAGGATTGGGTGATATGACTAAAAAAGGGTATTATTTATTTTTAATACCCTTTAATAATCTGAGATGCTATATCATTTTTTGAAAGTTCTCATGTAATTTATCACAGACCATTGGTCTTTTTTACTAGGAATTTTCTTTTCGTAATTTGGCATTTCATCTCTACCAATTATCGACTTGTAAAATAATTCTCCATCACTTTGAGCTTGAAATTCGGCAGAAGTAAAATCTCCAGGGAAAGTTTTAAGTCTTGCAGCTTTTGGACCATCTCCTAAACCTGTATTCCCATGACATGAACGACAATGCTTCATATAAACCATTTTGCCTTTATTTACACTAGCCTTGTCATTTGCCAATGGATTCTCCATTTTTTTATATTCTGCTGGAATTTCCCAAGGACCTGCCTTTTTTTGTTGAACAGAGAACGAAAAGGCAAATAATGCAATGGCAACTAGGATAATAATTTTAAATGTTTTCATAATTAAATGTTTTTAATGAAGGATGTTAGAATCTAACCAGTATGTTGAATCCGAATAGAAAATCCCCATCATCTATTTTATTTTTGTTGTATAATATATTCCTCTGTGGGGTAATTCCTTCATAGTTCGACATAAATACTTGGAATACATGAGTACTAGTACCAATTTCTATACCAAAAGATAGGTTAGCTTCCGGGTCGTTCTCATCCGAAGCAAATTCTCTCATATCATCAATGTTTAAAGGTTGATCATACTCAAAGAATATTGACATTGAGGGACTCACTTTTGCGCGACCTGCTAAAGAGAGTGCAACTTTATCATGCTCAACCAAAGTATCTGTTTTATTAAAATGTGTAAAACTTGGTCCAAATTGTAAGGAAAAATTGTCGTTAAATTTATGAGCTATCAACAATTGAGAGAAGTATGATAATCTATCCGAGAATTTATAGTCATTCCCAAAAACTGATTTATCTTGAGAGTTGATTGCTAAATTTCCATATACTGCAACCGAAACAGGAATAGAGTTGGATTCTGTTTGAGTTAGAACACGGTATTTACCATGAAACTCCTGTAATTTAAATTCTTTGGTGTAACCGTAACCAACCATAATTTTTTCAGTAATACCATAATTTAACCCCATTCTGATATTCGAAGTTGCATAAATTCCAAAAACATCTTCTAATCCGTTTTCTATAAGACCAAAACGATGTTGGACATGTAATTCGAATTCACCAGCAAATGGAGTGGCTACAGTTTGAGTTTCTGCAAGTAAACCAGTTTCGAATGTTCCGCTTACCGGTTCATTTGCAAACTCATCAGTTTGTGCATTTACATTTAGTGGATTTCCTAAAATCAGTAAAATAACAAACAGTCCGGTAATAGATCCGAATATGCTAATGTTTTTAGCTTTTTTGTGAATATATTTTGTACGCATAGTCTGTAGTTTTTAGTCGTTGTTAGCACCTCTGGTTATCCATTCAAGTATCAGTTGTTTTTCAGTTGGACTCAAAGAACCATGACCACTGTCTACTTTTTTAAATAATTTACTTTCTCCAGGATTTTCAGTGTTGATGTAATTACCGTCTATCAAGGAGTTATACGCTTTGGATGCACTTAGATTAGGGGCAATTCCACCATTATCATGGCATTGTGTACAATTAGATGTGAAAATTGGAATAATGTCATTGCTAAAGCTTACTTCCTGATCTGGTGGAATAACAACTTCGTCAAACTCAACTGTGTCGTACTCACAAGAGACAAAGCAGAGCAGTGTCGCTAAAATCGTTATAAGATGTACAAATTTGCTCTTCTGCATAGTATTAGATTTTAGATTATGAACTGTTTTCTGTTAATAAGGGCTTTTCACTCTCTTCTAAAGGTAAAGATTTGCAATGTGTACATCTATTATGGGGTGGCGAGATATCTTTCGAGAGAAAAAGGAATTTATCTAATTCAAATCGATATTTATCAACAAATAACTAGGCTTATAACTGTTATTTTTCTATCTTTAGAAGAGATCATATTCAACTAGAATTGTTTAATTAGATGATTGATTAAGAAAATATAGAGTAAGTACCCCTAAACCTCTAACCCTATTATGGCAAAATTTACTAGAACAGACAATTGTAAAAATTGTGTTGATTGCAACAAGAAAATCCCCTTATTTCAACTGCTTTCGCAATCAGAATTAACCGATCTTAATACCAGTAGGTTTGAAGTGAAGTTTAAAGCTGGAGAGACCATTTTTAAACAAGGAACTTCTGCAACTCATTTGCTGATTATTACTTCAGGTTTGGCAAAGTTTTATGTTGAAGGTGTTCAGGAAAGGCAACTAATTATAAGGATTGTAAAACCTTGGGAAGTTGTTGGACAAGCATCATTGTATTTCGATAATCGTCACCACTATTCAGTGGCAGCCTTGGTAGATTGTACGGCTTGTTTTATTGAAATAGAATCATTTAAAAAAATGATTCGACAAAATTCGGCTTTTGCTGAAGAGTTTATTACTCAATGTACACAGAAAGGTGTTTTTTCTTATGAAAAAATGGTCAGTCTATCACAAAAACAAATGCATGGTAGAATTGCAGATGGTATTTTATACCTTTCCAAAAAAATATATGAAAGCAATCAGTTTTCGTTGCACCTATCCAGACAGGATATAGCTGATTTAACTGGAATGTCGAAAGACAGTGCAATTCGAATACTTAAGGAATTTCACCACGAAGGAATCATAGAATTGGATGGTAGAAATCTTAATGTATTAAATACCGATCAACTTGAACGAATCAGTGAAACAGGATAAAAAAACGAGAGCTAAGGCTCTCGTTTTTTTATGCTTTTAAATCTAAAAGGTTTTTTTCGATGATTTCCTGATTCAAGTCTTTACCAATAATTACAATTTTTGATTCTCGTTTTTCATCGCCACTCCAGGCTTTTCCAACGGTTGCTTGAATTTGAGTATGAACAGACTGTAGAATGATTCTGTTGTCTACACCTGCTAAGTTCAAAATTCCTTTTACCCGGTAAATTGTATCCTGATTGAATTGCAGAAATGCGTCGAGCCACATGCCTATTTTCATTTGATCTAATGGTTCGTCACATTTAAATAGCATGTTTTGTATTCCATGATTATTTTCTGAAAAATTACCTTTCATTCTGGTTTCTAGTCCCAAGATGTGGTGAAAAATATTTTCAGGTTTGTATGAGAATTGATCAAGTAACTGATGATTTCCTAATTTAGAAAATTCACTTTTAATGATTTCTGCATGTTGATTTTTCTTTTTTATCAAATTTAAAATTGATTCGATTTTTTCTTCATTAACTAAATCTAGTTTGTTAAGAAGAATAGTATCTGAAATTGCTACCTGTTTAGATAGCACATTTTCTTTTTTCAAATCCGAATCAACATTTTTAGCATCAACCAGACAAATTACACTATCCAGTTCAAATTGAGATTTAATAATTGGATCACTGATAAAAGAAGCCAAAATACTTCCTGGATCTGCAATCCCGGTAGTTTCAATAAGTAAATGATTGAAATCATGTTTTGACTCAACCAATTTTTGAAGAACTACAAACAATTCCTGGTTTAAGTTACAGCAGATACAACCATTGCTTAGCTCGAAAATATCTTCAGACTGAATATTTTCAACAAGAGTTGAATCGATGTTTTCTTCACCAAATTCATTCTCTATAATTGCAAACTTTTTATCCGAGTATTTAGCAATTAAATTATTGAGTAAACTTGTTTTTCCAGCTCCTAAAAAGCCTGTGATAACGGTTACGGGTATCTTACTCATACTTTAAAATTTTTCCCAATGTACAATACCAAAAACTCCTATAAATTCTCTAAATCTCATATGTCTCTTTATTGATGGGGTGTGTGGGAGGTTTGTGTTGTGTGTATTTTGGGCTGGTTACCTACCAAATTCTCTAAAAACCTACCAAAATAATCTATATACATACCGAAAACCTACCAAAAAATTTATATGTTTGTAGTGTAATCAATCTAACACTTATACTATGGCTACACTATTAAGACAACCAAATGACAAAATATACATTTATCACTGGTTTAATTCAAAAGAGCACTTTAAAACTAGTACTAAAATAGCAGTGAGTGCTAATGATTGGGACAAAGCTAAGCAATTACCTAAAAATTCAAAACTTGAATATAAAACTATAAATGTTAAAGCTGAGCTTTTACGTCACATTCAAGCAATGGAGAGTGCAGTAGCTGCTTTAGGTACTTCTATTAATAAGGAGAATCTGAAGCAATTGTATAAGGCTAATCTAATTGGAGAAATAGAGCCAAAACAAGATGAAAAATCAGCAATATCACTAATAGAGAGTATTGATACTTATGTAGAAAATAATGAGATAGCTAAGGCAACTATTATAAGTTATGAGCAATTAAAAGTGCTTTGTAATAAAATTAGTTTTAATCCTCTGATATCTGATATTAATAGTATTATCCTTAGATCATTTGTTAATAAATGTAATGCTGAGGACTATGCTAAAAATACAATTAGAACGAATTTAAAAAAAATTAGAGCTGTATTAAATTGGAGCCTGAGAGAAGGTCTACATACTAACACTGCATACAAGGAATTTAAATATTCTCCTGAGGAGTCGGATAGTGTAGTTTTATCAAGAGAGGAGATACAGAAAATAGTTGACTGTGAAGTACCAGCAAAGCTACAGGCAATTAAGGACTATTTTATAGCAGCATATTACACTGCTCTACGTTTATCTGATTGGGAGAGTATCAACCTAGACAAAGTAGATGATGATGGTATATTTTCACTTAGGAGTACTAAAACAGGTATCACTAGTTATGTACCAGCATCACCTGTATTGATGGAGATTCTAGAGAAGTGGGAGAGAGAAGGACAACCAAAATTACAAGCTAAGGCTACCATAGGTAGGCACCTTGTTAGTTTGTGTAAGTTAGCAGGTATTGATACTCCTGTGACTAAAAGGATAACTAAAGGAGGTGACAAGGTTGTGACAACTCTGCCTAAATATAATTATGTGACTACTCATACTGCAAGACGTTCAATGGCAACAAATTTAATTCTGGAGGGCATTAGTCCATATGTGGCAATGTCAGTTACAGGTCACAAAACAATTGAATCATTCAGTACTTACGTCAAGTATCAAGATATCCAAGCTAAAATACAACTTAAAAACCTATCATTTTTCCAGTAACCTATAAAAAAATAAAAATATTTACACAGACCCTCAGTGTTTACTGGGGGTTTTATCGTTGAGCAAAGTAAAGTACAGCATATCAGGTTGGTTAGTTTTGATTATTGTTTAACTTGTGATTATGTGAACTTACGATAATGTTAATGTAATGTAACGTAAGTACTGTAAATACAGGTAGTCTGAGAGGTTGAGGTATTGCAGCTGTAAAAAATATATATACCTTTGCAGAGCAATTACAAACCAAGCTCTAAATATTGAGCAGTGTTTAAATAGTTGGTTTACAGCTATCATTATTAAAGTGTTATTAATTTATTTTTCTGTCAAATTAATAAATGTATAACAACAGAGTAATAACTGTTATAAACCATACTAAAATGAGTATTTTAAAAACGAATTATAGCCTGTTTAATGGCTGTGTGACTTCTGTAATTACAGAAAAAGGAGAACAGAAAGTTCTAAAAAGCACATCTAAGGTAGCATTCATCTATGCTACAATTTCATCTTATCCAGAAGGTTTAACTAAATCTCAGTGTTCACAACTTGATTTAGATACAGGTAATCTAGGATTAAAAAAAGCAATTCAGCTTGGGTTAATAAAACAGGAGGGAGCTAAGTATATAGCACAACCTTTACCAGCAGATGTACCAGTAATTGAGTTACCAGTAGAGTCAGCAATACTCAAAGCTGATTTATCTGTACTTTCCAGAGCAGCCAAAGAGTATTATTTCTGGGCGTTGAATATGTTGCACTGTGGAGCCAGCCAAAAAGACCTAACTAAGAATGTATTTCTAGGAAAAAAAGGAGATGTAATAGGTAAAACCAATGGAGTACATAAAGGTAATGGTAGGACATTCCAAGATGTTGTACAGGACTCAATATCTAAAATTGAGGCACTTAAATCTAAGGGGCTAGTAAGTGCTCTAACTACTTCTAATACTCCTATCACAGCCTTAGATATTACTGAAGCAAACAGAGAGGAGAAAGTGGTATTTAAGGTGGGAAAAGTACCAGATGTTACACTATACCCTGAGCAGGTATTTAGTGCACCAAAAAGCGTAGGTAAGCCTAAAGCAACTCCTGAAACCTTTGATTTTAGTAACTTTTAATTTGTAGGGAATGAACGCAAAGTATAAAATAGGAGATACATTAAAGACTCTTATAACAATAGAGACACTAATAGGTGAAGTAACAGAGATAGGTATTAAAAAAGGTATTCATAGATGATAATGAGATTGACGCTACAGGAGCATCTGACAGGTGGTGTTATGAATCTCAGGTATTAGAAAAAATGTAAATAAAACTAAGACCCTGCACTTAATTGTGTGGGGTTTTTTCGTTCATATAAGACTCTCCAGAGGATGCTGAGGGCAAGAGTATAGATGATACTTTAGGCTTTTAAAATACTCATCTTTTCAACCCTCAGAGAATCAGCCACTTTTAACTCCAAAAGTCAGGATTTTACACTCTCAAGATTCTGAGAATCAAAAGATTAAAAATTTTATTTTTCGAGACCCTTCCGATATCTGAAAATCTGAACTACATTTGATCATACAAAATCAAAACAGGAGTACTCACGTACTGAGGTTTTTCATCAGAATATAATTCTTACAAAAATTCTTCTAATTTTCTCTTCTTTGTTGTAATGATTTCATTTGATAGTCTCATTAACTTTTTATTTACGTTAGTAGAATTATTAAATAGTTTCGTTATGCGCTCATTTAGTATAGATATCATTAAATTAATAAACTCATTATTTTCTATCGTATTTTTTAATTTATCACGTTCTTTAATTGTAAATAATGGTTGATCTAGAGAGTTGAAATGATCTTCTAGTCTTATTTTTTTATCTTCATACTTATCAAGTTTTAATATGTCTATCATATGGATGATAAATTGAGAAAAAATAGCATAATTCTCTATTATTTCTCTATATGTAGATTTGTACTCTTCAAAGTCTATATCGAAAATAGTAGCATTAAAATCAATATGGATTGAGTTATTTATATTTATTGATCTATTTGCTTCCTCAAAGAAGAATGAATTTGCATCTTCATATAATCCAGCATTAATTTGTAATTTATATTGTGTGATTTTTGCTATATCCAAAAACTGTAAACTTTCCTTGAAAGCTTTTACCAAGTCTTGTAATTTACGCTCCTCTAATCCCTTTTTGTATATAGCTATTTGAAGGTTTTGAGACTTTTCAAAGATTGTATTTTGAAGTTTTTTAGATTCTTTGTTATTGGCTTCATTTTGACTTAATGTTTTAGATAAACTAATTTCATTTTGTTGTAATGTCCTAAATAGTACAAATAGAGTAATAAGGCTACCAATTATAGTAGCAGAGTAAGTACTCCAGAAAAATAGCCAAGTCTCAGGATTTCCTATTATACCTACAGGAGAATTTAAGCGAAGAACAAAATTTAGAATTATCGGTAGAGTGAATAGTAGTGCTAGAATATACCAGTATTTTCTTAATAGGTCTTTCATAGTTTTTAGAGGCTGAAAAGTTTTTTTGAATGATTCCATTCTTCAGAGAATATGTCTTTTGAGGAAAGAACAATTTCTTTCAGTTTGTTTTCTAAAATTCCTGAATCACAATTGCTAATATTTTCAAAATCTAGCAGGTTGTCAACTTCGCTAATCAAATTCTCAAGCTTTAAATGATTAGGTTTAGACGAATCAAGGGACATTTTTACCTTGTTGGATAAGATATTGAACCTTGACATATTATGAGCATATTTGTCATAGTATTTATCACAATTTTCAGGATCATCTTCGTGTTCTTCTTTGTTAACGTAATACAGTAATGTATCGTTAGCTGCATCATATAATTCACTTAGAGTAGTTCTTAGATCATCTATTCTTTTTATACGAGCTGTTGCAATAATATTTGATTTAACCTGATATAGAGCTAGGAGTCCAGCAATTAAAGCTAAGAGTATAGTTATTCCATTTTTAAGAATGTAATCTAGAATAGAGCTTTTATCTCCTCCAGTACTAGCAACTTGTTGAACTTTAATAATGAGGGTATCATTAGTGATTAGGTGAACTGACTCAATTAATGTAGAATCTGTTAGTAAGGGTATAGTGTCTAATATCATAAAAATTAGTGGGTTTGTAAATGGTATGTAAATTTATAAATAAAACTAGTTAAATAAGGAATTTATTTTAAATAAATCATAATTGCTAGTTTTTTAGTTACTTTGTTATTAATTAAGAAAATGTAAATAACTAAAACTATCCTATATAATGAAGGAAATTAATTTACTCTCATTAGTTCAGGCATTTAAAAACCTAGATATATCTCAACTACGTAGATATTTTAAAATATTTGATATTTCCCCTAAGGCGAATGAGCTTGAGGATATAGAATCATTTGTTAACAAGCTCAGTCAAGTTTATAATTATATTGGAGTACTTGATGGTTATTTTCTTGGCTATAAAATTCCACAAATAGATAAAGAATTTGATCTTTTAAGATTTGGTGACGACTATGTCGTAAATGTAGAATTAAAGAGTCAACATACAGGTGTTAAGATATATAAGCAGCTTATAAGGAATCAATATTATCTTAGTTTTTTAGATAAACCCGTATACTCTTTTACCTATGTGTCGAATGAGAAACAACTTTATACTTTAGATGGAAATGATAAAATAGTTGAAGCAGATGTTAAAGAGTTATTTGAATTATTAGTTAATCAAAACGTAAAAGAGATTAATAATATAGACAGTTTATTCAACCCTTCAAATTATTTAGTATCTCCATTTAATTCTACCGATGTTTTTATGGAGGGTAAGTATTTTTTAACACATCAACAAGAAGATGTGAAGAACCAATGTTTAAAGCTACTGAATAAGAAAGGAGAAACTTTTATTTCTATTAGTGGGAAAGCTGGCACAGGGAAAACACTTCTTACTTATGATATAGCTAAAGAGTATATTTCAAAAGGTGAAAAAGTTCTGATAATACACTGTGCAAATTTAAATGCTGGACAATTTAGACTAATTGATGAATATAAATGGGTAATATCGCCAATAAGACTCTTTCGAGAATATACTCTTTCGGATTATTCATTGATCATATTAGATGAGGTTCAACGAATTTATCCGAAACAATTGGCTGCCATAATTCAAAGTACACAGAAAAATAAAGGAAATTGTATTTTTTCATTTGATAAAAATCAATGTCTTAATGTCGAAGAGAAGAATAATAATATCCCAAACTTTATTGAAAATGTTACACACCCAAAAGTATTTCAGTTGACTGATAAAATAAGAACTAATAAAGAAATAGCCTCTTTTATAATAGCCCTATTTGATAAAAGTAAACCAATTGAAAATGTTGGTAGAGCTAACATTGAATTAAACTATTTTCTGGATAATAAGGGAGCAAAAAAATATCTAAATTTTTTAGAAGAAAAATCTTGGAAAATAATTAATTATACTCCTGACAGAATCCATACATACGACTATGAACAGTATAATATCCATTCAGCAAATAGTACTCATCAAGTTATTGGACAAGAATTTGATAAGGTTGTTGCAGTCATAGATAGTGGATTTTGTTACAAAGGAAAAGATTTAACTATAGCTAAACCTACTTTTTATAATCAGGCTTTAATGTTACTTCAAATAATGACTAGAACTAGGAAAAAAATTAGTCTAGTGATAATAAATAATGAGGAAATTTTAGATAGATGTTTAGAAATTCTAGGTTATCCAGAAGAAAAGAAAGAAGCTGTTGCAGAAGTGTAGGTAATACTAATGAAATCTTATAAAGAAACATTAGCCCTCCTTTAGTTGGAGGGCTTTTTGTATCTACCACTGAAGATTAGTTATATCAATAGATTCACCTTCATAATTGAAGTAATAACTATTGTCTACCTTATCAATTGTAGCTTTAATAAAACTACCCTTAGGTTCAGGAGTGTTAATAATAACTTTCTTCATATCAAGAACTCTATCTTTTTCTATTAAACCATTAAGAAATTGAAGAATATAATCCTTACTAGTAAGAGTGCCAATGAATGCTTCCATAGTAATAAAAATTAATTAGTTAATGAAGGTAGTGAAAGTATAATAATTTTTGAAATGACAATAAAAATCTTAAAAAATAGTTGTTGCTTCAGTATGAAAAAATAATCTCATTGCCCTTGTGTATGTTAAATAAGATATATACCTTAAATTATATCAAAATTAAAATGTAAAGCTTATGACATAAGATGATATTACTAAATGAAAACCAAAGAAAAGACCTTATTGCAAACTATCCTAGACTGGTCTAAACCTGTAAAATGGAACAACAAATACGATAAACCAGAAGGTTATGAGTATGATGAAGATGGTATAATTGAAACTAAAACCCCAATAAATTTTATTACTACCAATACTGGAGAATACAGTTCATACATTTATAAAGAATTAAATCCTACCGAATTCTGTACCCAAAATATTATAGCAGTCAAACTTCTAAATCAGCACTTAAGAGAGGATAGAGTATTAATACTAGCAAAGTACCTTGATAAACAAGCACCTTATAGTATTGGAGAGGATCAAGTAGAATTACTATTTAAAGTAACAGAGGCTGATGAAGAAAAACTTACTTATAATTGGTGTAGACCTACTACTATTTGGCGTTCTTCTTGGTCAAACTGGTCTAATACCAGAACTGCTACTATCAGAGTTAAACAAAGAGAGAAGTATATAGATACAGTAAGAGATGATATGCCTCTTACAACTAAGTATGTAACAAAAGAAGTAGCTAAGGAAACTGAATTTCCAGAGAAAACAATAAATAGATATTTCAAAGATTATAAAGGCTGGACTAAGAAAGATAGAACAATGAAGAATTTAGAGGATGCTTATATACTCCTTACTTCTTTTAAAGTATCCAATCCTACCCAAGAACAAGTTGCAGCAGCAAGTGGTGTATCAATTCGTACAATTAAGAATTATTGGAATTCCTTATTAAGTGCCCTCAATTCATAAAATGCTTATAGTGCAATTTTGGACAGCAATACAATAGTAGATTTATATATTGTATTAGTGTCCATTTTTGCACCTTGCTAAAGTTCTGTGTTATCCACATCAAAATGAACATACTATAGTAGTATGGTGTGAAATTCTAAACTAGGTAGAAATAATAAAGTTGCCCTTTAATCTGTTCTTCTTTTTGTAAAGCTTCAGCAGATATTTGTTCTTTAGAAACAAGAATAGTAATAAACTTTTTAGATTGGTTGTGTGGAAATACAGTATACAAATTCTCTTCTTTACAACCAACAGCATAAAAATCTTGATCACAAATAGATGCAACAGAGTTTATGATTTCTTTTTGCAATTCACTTTTTCCTTTAAATTCTTCTATTCCCATATTGTATTATTTTATTAATATTAATTATTACACTTAATAATAGTAAATATACGGAACTTATCAAAATCGGTAACATTTTCAGAGAGTTACGGTTTTGCTTGTTGCGATTGGTAGGAATGTTAGATGTAGAGATATAGTGTACTGTTAATAATAGGTTATTATACTTTTTTCTAATACCCTTTGATTTTTCATACCTATCTACTAAATTGTATTATACAATAATTAAAAATTCTAAAAGTAAAATGTAAGCTGCACTTTCAAGCACTTACTAATGCCAAAGAATAACTTTCAGAACTCAGCAGAGAGAGGAAATATAGAACTACTTCAACATACAAATAACTTAGGCTGGAACACTACACTAGCTACAGATGAATTTTCAGTATATGATGCACTTATAACTACTCCTAATAGACAATATTTAGCTGAGACTAAGCACAGAGAAAAAGTATATAATGAGATGATAATGGAGGACAAAAAGATGCACTCTATCATTAGGGAATCTAAGAAAATTAAAGAGGAAACAGGAGAGGAGTATGGAGTATTATATATCAATACTTTTAATGATGGTACTGCTCTAGTCTGGAATATTAATAAGGAACTAATGAGTAGCTGTGAGTCTAAGATTATGCAGTGTCCTCTAACTACTTCTGGATACCAGAAAAGAGTAGATAAATTAGTATGGTTACTGCCTACAGAGGCTGCCTATAAAGTAGAAAAAAGTTAATGTTTCCTATTTAATACCCTTTGAGAATTGATGTAGTTATGTTATATTTAATTATATCAAAATTTAGAAATCAATCTACATTTTCGTTTAAACATACTTTGTTAATTATTCTTTATGAGGAGGGTTTAGCTCTCCTCTTTTAATTCTACTACTATGACACATACTATAATTATTCCAATACTATTAATACTTGCTGTTATCTACTGTTATATCAGTGACAGAAAAGTACAACGCTTAACTAATGAGTTAAAGCGATTAAAACAGGCTAACCTGAGAAGATTAAACACACAATACCTAAGAGATGAGTATAGAAGATAGACTACAAGAGATTGAGTTAGATATGTCTTTAATTATGACTGTTCTGGCTGATATTAATACTACCCTTAAAAATCAAGTAAAATCTAAAGAATCAAAACAGACAGATGAAAAATAAATGAGCAAGAATTTATTAAATGGAGAGTTAGGAACAGCTCTAGAAATTTTAAAAGATATCGAGAAAACGGCTAAGGATATCACTACTGATATGGCTTTTTTTATTACTGATTTAGAGGAGTTCTTAGCTAAGAAAGCTGAGGCTGTACAGAAATCATTAGACAAGTTAAATAAACCTACTGAGGAGCTGGAAAAGTACCAAAAAGAGGAGGAGGAACTGCTAGAAAAGTATGGTGTAAAAGCTGATGAGAAAGGACAATTTATACCACTTGAGGACACTGAGAAATACCAAGAGTTTTTAGATACTCTTACTAAGTTGAGAGAGGCAAATGAGCAAGTACTTTCAATATACCAAGAACAGCAAAATAAAGTAGCAGAGGCACTAAATAAGGCTGTGGGAATGCAGGGTGCACCTGAGATTAGTAGAGATGATCTACCTAAGAATCTAAAGCCTGAACACGTAAGATTAATTCGAGTTTTCATATCATAGGCATACATAAACTAAAATTTAAGAGGAGGCTATAATGGTCTCCTTTTTTCATACCTAAACTAAAATGTAAGAGCTGAAATATTAGAGCTATTACAGATGCGTAGAAAAACTACAGAAGAATTTAAAAAGGAACTCAAAGAGATACAACCGAATTTAGAAGTGTTGGGAGAGTACATAAATGCACATAGTAAAATACTTATTCGAGATGGGTATGGTGAATGTTTAGTTTCCCCAAAAAACTTACTAAGAGGTAAAATCCCAACGATACTTACAGCTACAGAAAAGACAAAATATTTTATACACAAATCTAGGTCTTTGCACGGAGACAAGTATGATTACAGTAAAGTTGAGTACACTTCAAATCTAGTAAAAGTAAATATAACCTGTCCTATACACGGTAATTTCAAACAAACACCGAATGATCATATACAAGGTAGAGGTTGTATGAAATGTGCTAGGGAAAGTGGTGCAGCTGATTACTCATTAAAATCAGCAGAGAAGCGTAAAGAGGAGTTTATTAATACTCCTGCTATGGTGTACCTAGTAAAATTATCTAACGATGATGAATCCTTTGTTAAAATAGGTATTACCAAAAATACTATTAAAGAGAGATTTAATCCTATAAAGAAATATTATAAGGTGGAGGTGATAGATATTAAACCAGTTAATTTATATGATGCTATACAATTAGAGCATAAACTACACAGTAAACTAGGTGCTTTTAGATACATACCTAATATAAAATTTGGTGGTAGATATGAGTGTTATACAGAGGAAATAATTTAATATATGAAAGATAAAAGAATTACTGAGCATTTTATGCTCTCAGAATTAGTTTATAGCCAGACAGCAACAGCAAAGAGTATAGATAATACTCCTAACCAAGACCAAGTAGATAACCTAATTCGATTAACCAAAAATGTACTTGAGCCACTCAGGAAAGCTTTAGACAGACCAATTACAGTTAGCTCTGGTTTTAGATCAGAGGAGCTAAATATAGCACTAGGAGGTGCACCATACTCTCAACATATGGACGGAGAGGCAGTAGACATAGTATGTGATGGATTAGTAGATGCTTTCAGATACATCATTAGACATTTATACTTCGATCAAGTAATATTTGAGACAGTTGGTAGTAAGAGCTGGATACATATAAGTCTAGCCAGTAAATTAAATAGGAATGAAATACTAACCTATAAAGACGGAACCTACACAAGATTATAGTATGACTAGAACAAAGAAAAACAAAACTAATCTAGGCTCAATACTAAAACAGGTAGGTATGACTGTTGGAGATTTAGTCACTGGTGGTAATGTTTCTAAAGTATTAGGAGCAATAACTGGTAGTACTACACTTACTCCAGAGCACAAGGAGCAATTAGTAAAGGAGCTAGACCTAGTGCTAAAAGATATTGATAGTGCTAGAGCAAATGAGACCGCCAGAGATACTTCAGCTAATAGTAGCTGGCTCTCAAAAAATATACACGAGATCATAGCATTTATACTCATTACTGCATTTGTATTTAGTTTCTGGTATGCTCCAGTAGCAGGTGCTGCTGAGACTATTGAGAGAGCTGTTATGATGGTGTTAGCTTACCTATATGGTAAGAGTCAACCAGATAAGAAATAAGATACAATACCTAAATTAAAATGTAAGCCTTACTATTAAGAGCTTATGAATGAAAATAACAAGAGAGGAGCTAGAGTACTACATACTTGATGTAGGAGAACTTAAAGCACAACAATTACTACACCTTACCTCAAAGCAAGTAGACAATATACTCCAAGGAGCAAGACCTATTAGCTCCAATGCTAGACAAATCAGTAAGAGTTATTTAACTAATACACCTGAGGTACAGTATTCACCAATTGATACAAAGAGTAGAGATAAGATAGACAGATTGCTGAGGCTACACTATGACAAGCTGGAGAGTGTGCTTTACAAGTCTAAGAGTATGTTAAACTCTCAACTACAATTAGAGCCAGCAGATATTATTAATGAGGCTGTATATCAACTACTACTAAAGGAACAGATACTAGAACTGAGTGCTAGTGAGCTATTAGCTCTACTTATTGGGTATGTCAAGATGACTAATAATAAGTATTTAAAGTCCTACAAACAAAGAGAGACAGGGCGGAGACGAGTACAGGATATGTACAGAGAGACCGTAAGCTATAACAGTGCTGAGTACTCACTACCTCTAGATGTTTTGTGTGATAGTTTAGATGATACTGACAGACAGATACTAGGAGGTTTAATGCTTAATGAATCTCAAACAAATATAGCTCTATACTTAGGTCTGCACCGCACTACAGTAGCAAGGAGAATTATTAAGCTAAGATCATTACTTGGAGAAAGTAGCAAGGAGGTGAGTTAATGGCATATATCAACCTACCACCAAAGAGGAAAGACAATAGACCTAAGACTCCAGAGAAACAGGAGAGGCTCAAGTATTATCTCTCTACTACTTGGAGGAGATTAAGACAGCAGAAAGTTAAAGACTCACCATTATGTGAGAGGTGCTTAGCTCAGGGTAGAGTAGAGCCTATGAGAGATGTTCACCATTTAGTTAAGTGGTACCAGTTTAAGACAGAGGAGGCAAGGTACAGGATGTTTACTGAATGGGATAATTTATACTCTGTGTGTAAATCTTGCCATTGGGAATTAGATAATGAAGGTGAGGCTGAGAGTATAGAAATCTACAATAAGAGAAAGTTAGACGCTACAAATGAGCACAGTTAAACTATTGTATAAGATATAGAGACACACTAATATACTATGTGTGCTTGGTCTAATGAATTAACCGCAATTAAAAGAGAAAATAGGGGTAGGGGGTGTTTGAGGTATAGAGGCGATGTGCCCTAAACCACAATGGTAGACACCTTTTTACGGACGCTATTTTTTCAAAGTTCAAAACCCAACACAATAATATGACAACAACTAAACATACTGGAAAATTACCAAAACAGCTAGAGGTACCTAAAGATGTGTGCAAGGAGGCTCAGGTATATTACAATCATATTGTGCGTATCCTGTTAGGTAACAAGATTATAGAGGAGATTGATTACCCTTCTATGATACTCCTAGCTACACACTATCATACATACTATACTGCTACTCAAGATGTACTGAAAAATGGTACTATATATGACTCAACTACTGGCACTGGTGACCTTAAAAGATGTGCTAACCCTTCAGTTAAGACTGCTCAAGAGGCAGCAGTGAGGCTAGAGAAAATGTTAGCAGAATATGGACTAACACCTAAGGCTAGAGGAGTATTTAAAGAGAAAGATACAGGAGCAGATGTAGAAACACCTTTAACAGCACTAGCTGCTGCTATCAGTAAAAAGAGAGAAAACAGATAATACTTAATACTAATGAGACGTGCAGAAATTTATGCTAGGTCTGTATTAAGTGGTGAGATTCAAAGTAACATACATACTAAAAATGCTGTTAATAGATACTACTCAGATTTAGAGAGGGATGATCTAGAATTTAGAGAGGAGGAGGTAGAGATAGTTTTAGCTACTCTTGAGTCCTTTGAGCTAATTGAGGAGTTTGTAGGGGAACCTTTTATACTACAAGACTGGCAGGTATTTATTATAGCTAATATTTATGGGTTCTACTACAAGGACTCAGGTAAAAGGAAATATACAGACGCATACATAGAGGTAGCTAGGAAAAATGGTAAATCATACTTTGGTGCTGCTCTGGTTATGTATCATTTATTATTTGATGGAGTACACGGTGCCCAATGTTTACTAGCAGCCAACTCTAGAGAACAAGCTCAAAATGCTTTTAGAATGGTATCATCTATCAGTAAGCAACTAGACCCTAAAGGAGCAGCTCTAGATGTACAGAAAAGTCTGGTAAACTATCATACTACCTCAAGTTTTGTAAAAGTACTTGCAGCAGATGCTAGTAAACTGGATGGTTATAACTGTTCATTTGCCCTAATTGATGAGGCACACGCTGCTAAAAATACTAAGGTTTGGGATGTTATAAAGTCCTCAATGGGTAGTAGAAAAAATCCATTGATGATTACTATAACTACTTCTGGTTTGGATAAGTCCAGCCCTTGCTACGAAATGAGGCAGATATACGGAGAAGTACTAGCAGGTATCAAAGAGCAAGAGGACACATTTATAATGATATACTCTATAGATGCTAATGATGACTGGAAGGAACCAGAGAAATGTGCTCAGAAAGCTAACCCTAATCTAGGAGTATCAAATAACCTAGAATTTATTACCAAAGAGACTAAGAAAGCTATAAATAATCCTTCATACGAGTTAGAGTGTAGAGTCAAGTATTTTAATGATTGGGCAGATAGTGAGGACGTATGGTTACAGGATTTCCTTATTAATGCAGTTACCTCAAAAGAGAGATTAAATATAGATGAGTATTGTAATCCTGAGTATGTATGTTATTTGGGTGTAGACCTTGCTGCAACAAGAGATTTAACAGCAGTGGTTATACTTTTTAGGCACATAGATACAGGGAAATTTACAGCCATACCTAGATTTTATATACCCTCCTCAGCACTCGAAGGTCACAAGCTATCAGATAAATACAAGGAATGGCACCGAAACGGATTTATAGAAGTGTGCCCAGGGAATGTTACAGACTACAACTATATCACTAAGGACATACTAGACCTCAATAACAAAATGATAATTGAAACTATTGGCTATGATGCTTGGAACTCTACACAGTGGGCAGTAGATGCTACTGAGTTAGGATTACCACTACAACAGTACAAACAGTCAATAGGAGCCTTTAATGCACCTACTAAAGAGCTGGAGAGATTAATACTCAGCGAAGGTATAGAGCTAGATAATAACCCTGTACTAAGATGGTGTTTTAGAAATGCTGAGCTAAGGAGAGACCATAACGGAAACTGTAAGCCAGATAAATCTAATGATAATAAAAAGATAGATGGAGTGATAGCACTAATACAAGCTATTGCTATGCATTGGCTGGATTATGGTACAGTAATTCCTGAGCTTCAAGTAGAAACCTACCAAACTAAAATTTAAAGCTATGATTCGATGATACATATAGACAATGAGTAAAATTTATATTCCTAGCAGGAATTTAAGAGAAGTACAATCTAGAGGCTTTGTAGAGCAAATACAAGCCAGCTCAGCTATAAATTATCTAGGCTCTAGTGGTATTATAGCTCCTAATAAAGCACTTTCATTATCTGCTGTATACAGATGTGTAGAGGTAATTAGTGCAGCTTGTGCAAGTATGCCTCTTGAAGTATATAAAAAAGTAGATAGAGGTGTATATACTCCAGACTTTGAGCACTTAGTATCTGATGTAATTGGTGATAATCCAGAGGCTCTAACTTCTATGTACGAGATAATTAAATCTGCTGTAGCTAGTATGCTATTGTGGGGGAATGGGTATATACTAATTAAGAGAGATACTACAGGTACTCCAACTAGTCTACAGTTACTAAGACCACAAGATGTAGAGATACAGTTAGATGATGCTAGAACTACACTTTTTTATAAGTGGGAACACTCAGACCAGTTAATAGATAGAACTGATATGATACACCTTAAGAACTTTACCTATGATGGTATTGTAGGAGTATCTACTCTAACACACGCTGCAAATAGTTTAGGACTTGCTACCTCAGCAGAGGAACACGCTAAAAAATTCTATACCTCAGGAGCATCTAGCTCTGGTATTTTCAAACTGAAACAGGAGCAAGGTAAGAGACAATTTAATAAGGATGGTTCTCTGGAATCTGTTAATGGTATGGATGAGGTTAGAAAGAGTATCAGTGAGGTATATGGTGCTGGAGGTTCTGGTAGTGGTTATATCCTAGTTAATGCTGATATGGACTATACACCTATCACTATTAACCCTAAGGACTCACAACTACTTGAGGTTAGACACTTCGCTGTAGATGAAATCTGTAGATTCTTTGGAGTTTCACCTACTAAAGCTTTTGACCTAAGATACTCTACTATGAATAACGTAGAGAGTCAACAGCTTGCATTTATCACAGATACTATCTACCCACTTACAGTTAAAATCCAGCAAGAGCTATCTAGAAAGCTGTTCAGTAGAAAAGAGAGAAAAATCTACACTATTAAAATGGATTTCACAGCTCTACAGAAAGCTGACCTAGACTCACGCTCTAACTACTACCTACGCTTGGCACAAATCGGTGCAGTAACCGTTAATGAGGTTCGTCAAGATTTAGGTCGCAGTCCTATTGAGGGTGGTGATAATGCTTTAGTGCAGGTTAATATGCAGACTCTTGATCGTGTTATCAAGGGAGAAGATACAGTAGAATCTAAAGTAGAACGTGTAAACGAAACTTAACTATACAGTTATGTGAATGCCTGCAAAAAGAACACAAAAAGATGTGTTTAGTAGAATTCAAGAATTACACCCGAAAATAGAAATAAGCGGAACTTATAAAAATACCTATACACCTATCGTAGTGAGTACAAAATATGGTAGGTGTTTAGTTACTCCGAAAGATTTACTTAGAGGTAGGTCTCCTACAATTCAATCAGCAGTTGATAAAACAGCCTACTGGGTTAGTATGGCTAAGGAATTACACGGATCTTATTATGACTATTCAAAAGTAAGTTATATAAATAACAGGACAAAGATTACTATTACTTGTCCTGTTCACGGAGATTTTGAACAAACACCAGATTGCCATTTAAGGTTAAGAGGCTGCCCGAAATGTAAAAGGGTAGGAAGTTATAATCATACTAACGCTGAAAGACATAAAATAGAGTGGGAGAATACACCTGCTATAGTATATGTGGTTAAATGTTGGAATGATTCTGAGAAGTTCTACAAAATAGGGATTACTACTAACACAGTTAGACGAAGATTTAGAGAGATATCCACTCTATACAACTACGAAGTACAAGACGAAATACATCTAAGCCTATACGATGCTGTAATACTAGAAAAGTGGCTACACAATAGATATAGCAGTACCTCATATACTCCATTACAATCTTTTGGGGGAGATACAGAATGTTTTATAGAGATAGGAGAAAAAAGTGAAGAAAAAATAGAAAAGGACGCTACACAGGAGGCAAGTTAAACTATTTAATAACAGACAATCAATGAAAATTAACGGACAAAGAGAGACCAGACAACTAACTGAGGAGGCTAAAATATCTAATGTTAGTGAGGACTCAAGACAGATTACAGGTTATGCTGCTGTGTTTAATAAATGGAGCCAAGACTTAGGAGGATTTATAGAGCAGATTGACTCAAGAGCTTTTGATGGAGTTATAGAGAAATCTGATGTAATGGCTGTATTAAATCACAACATAGACAGAGGGCTGTTAGCAAGGTCTAAGTATGGTGAGGGTACACTGAAACTAGAAGTAGATGAGATAGGACTTAAATACACTTTTGAGGCACCAAATACTGCTATAGGTGATGAGGTACTGGAAGGAGTAAAGAGAGGAGATATCACTACCTCAAGTTTTGTATTTACTGTAGAGGCTGATGAGTGGGATTTTATCACATCTCCAGCACAGAGAACTATCAAAAAAGTAAATGTGCTATTTGATGTTTCACCTGTATATCAGCCAGCCTATTTAGATACTACTGTAGCACAGAGAAGTATAGACAAACACCTAGAAGATACTAAAACTAAACAGGAGGCTCAGGCTACTCAGTCGGAGTACAGAAAAAGATGGTTACAGATTCAGTCACAACTGTAACACCTACCTAAAATTTTTAAACACACAATTTATCTAAATGTAAGTTAAGATGAATCTTATAGACGCTAGAGAAAAACGTTCTGAGTTGCTAGCTGAGGCTGAGGGTTTGAATAAAACTGCTGAGACTGAGAGTAGAGCACTGAACATAGATGAGGCTACCAGATTTGATACGATTATGAAAGAGGTAGAGACTATCAACCAAGACATTGAAAGACAAGAAAAACTAGCTCAAGAAGGGCGAAAAATTGAAAACACAAAAACTATTAAACCAGAAGTAATGGAAAAAAGATCATTAGTAGGTCTATTGGCTGATGCCGTACAGACTAACAAAGGAAAAGTAAACTTATCAGAGGCTAGAGCCTTAACTGCTACAGGTGGTGCTGCTGATGCTGTAGCTACCTCAACTGAGGATATTATTACAGCACTAGAAAAAGAATTAGTAGCAACTAAATTAGGTGCTAGATTTATTACAGGTATTCAAGATAATGAGAAATTTCCTGTTATGCCTTCATTCGATGCAGGGTTTGTATCAGAGAATGGTGAGGCTCCAACAAATGACAAATCAATGACTGCTATTAATTTGTCTCCTAAACGTATCTCTACTCAGGTACCAGTATCTAAAACTTTACTATTGCAAGAAAATGTAGGTGTAGAGGCTCAAATTAGAAAGTCTATTGTATCTGCTATTAGACAAGCACTAGAGGCTAAAATGTTCTCTAAAGCTGCTAAGACTTCTGATGCTCCTGCTGGATTGTTAAATGGTATGACTGCTGTAGATTCAGGTGCTGCTATTGACTTTGAGAAAGTAGTAGAATTAGAAGGAGCTGTAGATGCAGCTAATGCACTAGATGGTAACCTAGCATATGTTACTAATTCTAAAGGACGTTCTGCACTTAAAGTAGCTAAAAAAGATGCTGGTAGTGGTCGTTTCGTAATGGAAGGTAATGAGGCTAACGGTTATAATGTTGTACGTACTAATCACCTACCTAATAACTATGGAACAGGTACTAATGAAACTCCTTTAGTATTTGGGAATTTTGCAGACTTGGCTATCGCTCAGTGGGGAGATATTGAAGTAATTGTAGACCCTTATACACTAGCAGCTAACAACCAAGTTAGACTAGTAGTTAATGCAAACTTTGACTTTGCTAAACTACGTCCTGAGTCATTCCAATACTCAACATTTACAGTGTAATAGGTCATTTATATATTTTTTCACAGAGTAGGAGAGTTTAGGCTCTCTTACTCTTACTAATACTTACTGATATGTCATACATTACACTACAAGACGCTAAGGAGCACCTGAGACTGGTAGATGATTTAGATGATACTTATATCTCAATGCTTATTAGTGTAGCAGAACAGGCAGTAAGTGACCAAATTAATGAACCTCTATCTAAGTTTGAGGTAGGAGGAGATATACCAGCACCATTAAAACACGCAGCTCTATTACTTATAGGTCAATTCTTTGAGAATAGAGAGCCAGTTATAGCTGGTGTGAGTATATCTAAAATACCTCTCACATTAGAGTATTTACTCCAACCATATAAAACAGTTGCAGTATGAGAGCAGGGAGACTAGACAGGAGAGTGAGCCTGTATAAAAGTACAACAGAAAAGGACAAATTTGGCTCCAGAAAAGAAACGCTCACTGAATACGCTGTACTACCTGCTAATATTCAATATGTAAAAGGTTCGGAGTTAATCAAAGATGGTGAGATATTCAATAGTGATTTTATTACAGTCACTTTAAGGTATAACTCACAGGTAAAGACCTCAGATGAATTAGAGTATAATGAGGTACGTTATAATATCACTTACATAGAGGAGCTTGGACGTAGGGAGGGTTTACGTCTCACAGCTCATAAGAAAAACACCTAAAAACTAGTGGCTGATAGCTTTAAGCTAACCACTACTGGTATAAGAGAATTAGATCAATTGTTTACTACCCTTCGCAGTGGTCAGCAGAGAGCTGTAATGCTATCCAATTTTAGGAAAGCATCTAAGCCACTGATTAAACAAACTAGGGTAAATTATAAGACTTCACATAGTACTACTTCCAAATCGGGTACATATAAATCTATTGGTAGCTCAGCTAGGAGACGCTCAGCAGCTTTAAGAGTTGGAGCTAGAGTAGCTGGTAGGTATAAAGGCTATCACGCTCACATACTAGACCAAGGTACCAAAGAGAGATTTAGAACTACTAAAAGTGGTAGGAGAGTATCTACAGGTAAAATTACTGGTAGTAAGTTCTTTACTAAGGCAGTAACTCAAACTCAACCACAAGTACAGGAGCTAGTTAAAAAGGAGTTCTACAATACCCTCACAGCTTATATCCAGAGGTTTAACAAGAGAAAATCTAAACAAAAATGATAGCACTAGCAATCAGTGATATTCTCTCTAATGACCCAGATGTACAGGAGAGAATAGGAGATAACCACGCTCCACTAGCTGTACCTATCGAGACAGAGGGTACACACGTCACCTACACTACTACCTCTCTGGAACCAACTTATACAAAAGCATCACCTCACGCTGCTAATGATACTTATACAGTGGATTTAGAGACAGTAGCTGACTCATATGCTGATTGTGTAGTAACAGCCCACTCTATAAGGCTGGCTCTTGAAAAGAGTAGAGGTGAGATTAATGGGTTAAATGTAGTAAGAGTCACACTACAAGCTAGTTCAAACTTTATAACAGATGACTCAAAATACTTAAACAAACAAATTTTTTCAATAACTATTAAACACTAATAATATGGCACAAACTACAGGAATTTTAGATGGTGGTATGGTAACCCTATTTGTAAAAGATGGAGAGAATTATACTCCATTCGGGTATTCTACTAGCTGCTCTATTGAACTTTCAGTAAATGAAAAAGAGGTTAGCTATAAAGGCTCAGGAGGCTGGTCTACTGCCTCAGCAGGAAAAAAAAGCTGGACTGCTAATATAGATGGATTAGCAGCGTATGATGACTCGGATAATGGATTTGTGTACTCTATGGATACAGCTATGAAAGGTGACCCTGTTACTATCTATTACGTTGCTGCTGCTGATGAAAATCATTCTACTGCAAATGTGGGAGATATTGCATATAAAGGTGATGCTATTATCACTAATGTGAGTTCTTCTGCTAGCGATGAGGAAAAAGCAACATACTCAGTTTCATTAAAAGGAGCTTCTGCACTTACAAAAGAAACTATAGCATAATTTTTTAACGCTACTAGCAGGGCGGTCTATACTCTAGGCTGCCCTTTTTTATATCAATACTATTTATCAACATTAAAAATATATTCAAATGAATACTAATATAACTATTAACGGAGAACAGTATCCTGTAAAAATGGGATTTAGAGCACTATTAGACTTTGAGGAAATGACAGGTAAAAATGCTAACCAATTAGGAGAGCTTTCTACTAAAGAAATGATAGCTCTATTCTATTTCGGAATCAAAGCAGGGTGTAGAAAAGAGGCTAAGAAATTTAACTATGATTTTGATGGTTTTATAGACCTAATTGAGGACTATCCAGAGATTATAGAGCAAATGGGTAGCCTAATGACTCCAGAGGAGGGAAAGTAGAGACCCACTCAGAAGGTAATGAGGTAGTAGAGTTACCCTCAGTACTAGAGCTGTTTGGTATTGCTGTAGGTAAAATTGGCTTAGACCCTGATTACTTTCTAGATGAGTTAACGGCAGGACAATTCTATTATATACATAAAGCTTACGAAGATAAAGTACGCACAAGCTGGGAACAAACACGAGCTGTAGCATATGAGTCTAGGCTGTTAACGTGTAAAGTTACAGGTGTTAAAAAATTACCAACACTACAGGAATTTATGCCTTTTGAGTGGGATACTAAGCCAGATAAAAGGGAGCAAGAGGACAAGCCTAAGCTCTCAAAGGAAGAACTGGAGCAGCAAGTAAAAGCTGCTACAATGATGTTAAACAATGGCAAACGGAAAGTTTAGTATTTCGGTTCAATTGCTTGCCCAAATGGATCAATTCAATAAAAATATGGGGAGAGCTGGCAAGAGCTTAAACCAATTCCAGAACACTATACAAAATGCCTTTGCTACTACTGCCCTTGTTGCTTTTGGTAATAAGGTACTAACCACTGCTGGAGACTTTGAGAATTCTATGGCAAGAGTAGGTGCAGTATCTAATGCTACTGGTGCTGAGATGAAAGCTCTAACTGATATAGCTAGAGAGATGGGTGCTACTACTCAATACTCAGCTACTCAGGCAGCAAAAGGTCTACAGTTTTTAGCTATGGCTGGTCTAAGTGCCAGTGATGCAGTAAAAGCCCTACCAAGTATGTTAGACTTAGCTACTGCTGGAGCTATCGAACTAGGAGAGGCTGCTGATATTGCTACTAATATTATGTCAGGCTTTGGTTTAGGCGTAGACGAACTACAGAACGTAGTAGATGTACTTGCTACTACTGCTACTTCTAGTAACACTACTATACTAGAATTAGGTGAGGGTATGACTAAAGTAGGTGCTGCTGGTAAAAGGTTAGGAGTAGATATAAAAGATGCTTCTCTAGCTATGGCACTTATGGCTAACTCTGGTATTAAAGGAGAGACTGCTGGTACAGCTTTGGCTATGTCACTATCCAGACTATTAAGACAGCCAGCAGAAGTTAAAGCAGCATTTGAAGCTCTTAATATTACAATTGATGAGAGCACAATTAAACAGGATGGATTAGTAGGTACTCTCAACCGATTAAAAGAGGCTGGTATAACTACTACTCAGATGGCTGATGTGTTTGGTCAGCACTGGTCTAAAATGTCATCTATAATAGATGCAACAAAGGCAGATGTAGACAAACTAACTGCTGCACTAGATGGTAGTTCTGGAGCTGCTCAAAGAATGGCAGATAGAGGTATAGGTGATTATACCAGAGCTGTTAACTCACTTAAATCTGCTACAGAGAGCTTATTTATCACAATGGGTAATGACTCAGGAGCTGCTGGTCTAGTTGACGGACTAACAGGAGTAGTTAGAGTACTTGATAGCTTAGCTGATACTCTACCAGTAGTAAATATTGCTCTTGCTGGACTTATAACAAAGTTTGGTAAAACACCATTTAATAAAGTACTGGAAGGTTATAAAAAAGTTAAAGCAGCAAAACTTGCAAATATAGCAGCTACTAAAGCAGAGGCTGCTGCTATAGATACTTATAATAAAAATCAGTCAATAGTAAATAATAGTACTCTTAATCGATTTATAGAGAAATACAGAAATATTTTAGGGCTTAGAAGAGATGGTATAACTACTTCTACACAGGCTAGGAACCAGTATAAAAGATTAAATGCTGAGGTCATTGCTCACGGTTATAGTTTAGATGAAATTTCAACAGCTTATAAGGATACAAATAAGGCTAACGCAAGTTATATCAACTCAACGGTAAAAGCTAAAGAGGTTACAGAGGCATTAAATAAGTCAAAAGCTAAATTTATTGGTACTCTTAAAGGTATAGGGAGTTCAATAGCATCATTTGCTATACCTACAATTGCAATTGCTGGTATATTTTCTCTGGTTGGAGCTATTACTGATGCAGTAGCTCAGCATAATAAGCTGAGAAATGAGATTAAATCTATTAATAAGGATTTAACTAAGGAGACTAGTACTCTGACTCAGTTGGTGAGTGCACTAGGAACTACTAACAAAGGAACAGAGGAGAGAGCTAAACTTATTGAAAGTCTTAACTCCAAGTATGGTAAATACTACAGTAATCTATTGACAGAGAAAAGTACTCTAGAAGAGGTTGCAGAGGCTTATAAAAAGATTAATGATGAGTTGGTACGTAGTGCAGCAGCTAGAGCTGAGGCTAAAGCTATTGAGAATGCTGTGGCACAACAGACTAAGCTGGTAGATAGTTTACAAGAAACTGTAGCAGCTTATGATGATACCAAACATTTAAGCCTAGCTGTAGTCGGTTATTTTAGTGATCTAAAAAAGTCATTTAAAGAGGCTGGAGGAGAGATATCTGATTTAGGTAAGATTCAAGACAAGTTAACTGAAGGTACTGCAAAGTATGGTTTAACCTCAGGACAGATACAGAGAGCACTACTTGAGAGTATAGCAATTGATAAGAGGTTAGCAGTTTCTAAAGAGGGTATTAATAAGCAAGTTGAGGAGTATAATAAAATTACTCCTAAATCTACTCAAGTTACAAAACAGCAGATTTCTACTCTACAGAAGTTGTATAATGAGATACAATCTACTGAGGAGGCACTAAAGAAAGCTAAAGAGGCTGGTGATGCTGATGAAATACTCAAACAAGAGAGAGCAGTAAAGTCTCTAAAAACAGCCTATGAGCATCTAACTACAGAGCTATCTAAGGCTCCTGTGATTAAACTAGATTTCTCAGATGTAACAGAAAACAACCCTCTAGGAGCAATTGGTAAAACTATAGACACATTTAATAAGTCTCAGAAACTAAAACTACCAGACTTCACAGGTACAGGAGAACTATCAAGCTCATTTGATACCTACACTGAGGCAATGAGAACAGCTAGAAATGAGATGCTAGTATTTGGTGATGGGTTTACCTATATACAACAACAGATACAAGCTACTGTACAGAGGTTAGAGGCTCTATCTAAAGCTCCTATAGCTAATACTACTGAGATAGATAACCTAAAATTAAAGCTAGATGAACTTAACCAGAAACTAAGAGAGCAAGAGGCTATACAGTCTATGAACGGTGCACTTAATGAGGCTGCTGCTGGAGGTTTTGCTGCATTCGGTAAAGCTATGGCAGATGCTGCTACAGGTGCTCAATCATTTGGTGAAAGTCTACTATCTGGTACTATGAGTGTGCTAGGTTCTGCATTACAGTCAATTGGTGAGGCTCTAATAGCATATGGTTTAGCTATGGAGGCATTTAAAAAGGCTTTCTCTAATCCTTGGGCAGCTATTGCTGCTGGTGGTGCCTTAATCGCTGCTGGAGCAATGCTATCTAGTATGGTTAGTAGTTCATTTGGAGGCTCAGGTAACACTGCTCAACAGTTAAAACCTAGTAGTTCTGTTACTAACAGCTCATCTATACTCTCATCAGGTGAATATAATTCAGCTACAGGAAGTGTAGCAGGTCTAGCTAGCTCAGATAGAGCCATAAAACTAGAGGGAGAATTTAGAATAAAGGGTACAGACCTAGTACTGACTCTTGAAAAGAATGCAAAATATAAAAGTAATTTCTAATGGCACTAAACACAGCATATGTAGGTGAGTTTACCGATTTTGAAGGTAGACTCTGTAAGGTATTGATACAACAGGAGGGATACGCTGGTACAGTAAAGCAAATGGTATTAGGTGGTACTCCAATTAAATTAATATCTACTGAAACTGAGCTACAGGAGCCTATAGTAGGTTTAGGGTGTGAGATAGAGATACTAAGTGAGGAGGGTGATAATTACTCTCCTCTATTTCTAGCTCCTCCTTTGACTTGGAAAGTTACTGTAGATGTAGCTGATGAGATTATATTTCAAGGCTACGTAAATAATGAGACATACCAAGAGGAGTATTTAAATGCACCTTTCTACATAACATTAACAGCCTCAGATGGTCTTAAAGGTCTTGAGGTATTTGAGCCAGAGTTTCTACAAGACAGAGCTAATATACCACTTATTGAGGTCATAGCTAATTGTCTAGAAAATACTGGTATGAGGTTGCCTATAGAAGTTAAGAATACTCTATGCTCTGAGGATATGAGCCTATTTAATGGTACTAAATCTCTATCTAATCAGGTATCTACTTTATTTGATAAAACCCAGGTCTTACAAGGGGCTTTTAATAGTTCAGATGGGTATCTATCAACAAAAGAAGTATTGGAGAAAGTGCTACAGCCTTTTAACTGTAAAATATATCAAGATGGTACAGTATGGAGAATAGATAGACTCAATGATAAGTATGACTATAATAAAGGTGTAAAGTATATCAGATATGATTTTGATGGGAGCATAACTAATAAGACAATCAGTGCTACAAATACTGAGATTAAAACTATTGGTAATATAGATAACCCTTGGTTAAATAGCTCTCAAACCAGAGAAGTACAACAGCCTTATAGTAGACAGACAATAGTAGGAGATTTAGGTGAATCAGGAAATCAAATACCAGCGATTAATAACAATACTCTTTATGTGTATGATAGTAGTTGGTCTTATCCAGATTCAGTACTATCTGGTAGCCCTCAGACACTACGCTGGAATACTAATAATATTGGAAATGACAGACTGGAGATAGTTAATAGTGGTAAAAGGTTAGAGGCTTTTGATTTAACCTACAATAATGGAGGCTGGAAATTTAAAGCTAAATCTGGAGAAGATGTAACTAGAGTTAATGATGATATTACTATAGATGCTGGTTATGGTTCTGGTCATTGGGATGCTACAGAGTGGTATTATTCAACAATTGCCTATAAGACTCCTGTAACCTTCTCAAGCTGGAAACAAGACTATGAGAGTGATACTCTAAATTTAAAGGCTAGGGTAGATGTTAAACTAGCTGATACTACAGACATACTACCAGAGTTTAATTATATGACACCTTCAGCCAGCGAGTCTAAAATAATGGTACCATTCTACGTTATTCTGGAGGATTCAACAGGTAATAAAAAATGGCTAAAATATCACGATGGTTATAGTTTTACTTCTTATGACCACGAATCCAGAGGAGACTTTAGACATACGCTGGAATTTAGAACAGAAGCAATACAAGGTACATTTAGTTTAGATTTAGATGTTAGTATATCAAATGGTACTACTACTGCACCAACTAAAGAGGACTACTCAGTAAATCAATCTTTAGAGGATACCAGATACATTACTTTTTTACTGGCTGCACCATTCTATAATACAAAGTATGGAGTAGCTACAGGAGCTGGAGCTGGTTCTACTAGATTATCTCTTGCTGGTTCTAAAGTTTTTCCGGATGGAATTATCCTAAGTGCATTTGAATTAAGCATAGATGAGAAGTCAGAGTATAATAATACAGTTACTGGAGTACTGGATGCTAGGAGATTTACTAGAGAGGCTCCAGAGTTAAAAATAGGTCTATGGAACCCTACAAAAGTTGGAAATACTCAGGAGCAGAGAGGTCTAGTTTCTTCTACCAGCTCTTGGTGGAATAGGAACACTGCTACAAACCTACTTAAATACTATAGTTCATATACAAATACATCTAATCTAGATGATAATTCTGGTCTAGGTTTATGGTACACTCTAGAAGAGTATATAGCTAAAGGGAACTCAACAGACTTAGGACATAGGCTACCAGCTATTTTAATGAGGAGCTACTACCAAATGTACCTAAATGAACAAGAAATATTTAGAGGTGATATGTACCTCAAAAACCCATTAAAATTTAAAGATATCTACACTGTAGCAGGGGCTGAAGGTAAGAGGTTTATCCTACAGAGTAGAGAGTATAATGTCAGAGACTGTGAGGCTACTATCTCACTCTTTGAGTTAAGAGGAGACGAGATAAATGTGAATAACTAATGGCTACAATCAGCATATTTGAGAGTAGAAGAGTTACAAAAGGGGGTAATACTACAATAGTAAATCAAGGAGGAGTAGGAGCGTTACAGGCTCCTCCTGATACCTCAGGTTTTGCCAAGCTCTCAGTATTAAATGAATTTAAGGCAAACAACATATTTAAAGGGGATGTAACTATAGAGGGTAATCTCCTACAAACAGGAAAGACATACCAGACAAACATAGAGGAAGTATTAATTAAAAGTAATCTCAATACTATTAATGATGGTGAAATAGGAGCAGGAGTATCAGGATCACTAGGCTCTGTGCATTTCTCAGGATGGAAAGTAGATAGAGGTACAGAAGACCCTTTCTACTGGGGATTTAACGAAGACACCAATAGATTCAGCGTAGGTAGAGAAGGAGAACTACAAGCTGTAGCAGCTATTCAAGACAGCCCTACAGCAGACTATCCTGTACAATGGGATGCTACTAATAATAGACTGATCTCTGTAAGTGCTGTTAGAGACTCAAACAGACTAGGGAACGTAGTAGCTTCGAACTACGCACGAACTGACGTAAACGAGACATTTAACGCTAAAGTATGGTTAGGTGGTCAAATTGTAAGTAGTAACGCAAAACTACAGGTAAAGGGTTTTATGCGTACTGGTAATATTTACTTACACACAGGTGGGGGCACTCCTAACAATGATAGGTCAAATGATTACTTACAAAATGATGCGGGTATTATAAAGTGGTATAAGAATGGGTCACCTAATACTATTTATAATTCTGGTAATTCAAATAAGAGTGATGTTGATTGGAATGCTAATCGATTGAATGTATCTTCTTTAGCAATACAAAGAGCAGGAGGTGGTTTAGAGTCTGTTTTTTCTGTTCCTGCTGGAGAAAACGCTGTTCATATTGATACAGGCATAAATGTAACAGGTATATCAAGAGCTACTAATTTTAGAACGACAGGCATACATATAGGCGATAAGGGGAAAGTTGCTGATACTTCGAGTCTTAATTTAGGTGTTGTAGCTAATAACTATGGTTATGGTATTAGTACTAATGCTGTTGGTGGTCTTGATGTTATGGCTAATCAAAGCGGTCAACCGATTAGATTATGGTCGGGTTCACCTAATGAAACCCCTACTATATCAGCAATGTTTTACGGTAATGCAGAGGTTAGTCTATACTATGCAGGTGTAAAGAAATTTGGGACTACTAGTACAGGTACTACTACTACAGGGAATCATACTGTAACTAAATCGCTGTACACAAGTGGTTTTACTTCTACTGATAATAACTTTATAAATAATGGGGCTTACTTAGGTTTTTATGAAGCTGATACTACCAGAGCCAATAGACTTTTTGTGTTAGTTGACGCTAACGGGGCTTTATTTAAAACTGATTACTCTAGTGGAGGTAGCTTAGATATACGTTTTCAACGTTATAATACTGAGGTTTTTAGAATCGAGAGTGCAGGGACTACAACACAAGGGAGGGTAAAAACAGTTACAAATGTATTTGCAGGCTCTACCGCTACAGGTATGCAACTTGTACACCCTGACAGTTCAGCAAATTCAGGAGTATCGATAAAATTAGCACCTAGTACAGCATATTCTAGCAGATATGCAGCAATCGAAGCTGTTAATAATGGTGGTAATGTTATCGATATGGTATTTAAAGCAGGTAACGATAGTGTTATCGCTGAAAATTTTAGGGTGCATAGATACGGTACTAAAACAACAGGAAATCATACAGCTACAGGTTATTTCATCGCTGATACCCACTATACAAGTTCAGATAGTACTATAACTCTTTCTTCAGGCACAACTAACGGAAGCGTTTATTTAAGACCTGACGGAAAAGGAAGTACATCGGCTCAATCAATATTTAGCACGACATTAGCCAATATAGGTACTGATACTACTATAAACGGCTATATAGGGTCACCGTCTTATACTTCAGGAATAACAGGTACAGGATGGAGAATAAGCCAAAGCGCAAACGGAGAATTAACTAATCTGGATATTAGAGAGAGTCTAACTTGTAATACTTTCACAAATAACCAGATTAATATTAGTAATGGTGATTTAATTGTAAGTGACCACGATGAGATTGAAAAAGTATTAGCATCTGGCACTACACACACAAATTTCTATTTCAGTAAAGAACAGCCATTTCAAGCGGGGGACGTTCTTAGGTGTCAAGGAAGCAAGCAAGCAGGTAATATTAAATCTTACTATGTAACAGTTGCATCTGTAGGTACTTCAACATCATATAAAGATGATGATGGTGAATTTATGAAGTACATTAGATGGGAGAATTCCAGTAAAACAGGTGCAGGAATACCAGAAGTGGGTGATATTCTTGTACGTTGGAATAGTTCTAATGCAGCAAGAAAAGGACTATTGTATCTTAGTTCATCTTCTACTTATTCACCGTTTTATGATGTTGTTTGCGATGGTGCTACAGTTTCACGTTTTGGAAAACTAGACGGTATCACTTCCTCAATTTTCGGCAATCTTTCAGGATATGGTTTTTGGACTCAAAACGGCTATCTAGAGGGTGCTATAAATGCGAAGAGTGGTAGAATTGGAGCTTGGGATATTGACACTACAAAACTTTCTAGTCCTAATGCTAGTATTATATTAAGACCTGATGCTCTTCATACAAATAATTCAGCAGGTAGAATATTATTAGGTAATTGGAATACAGGAAGTAGACCTACTATGAGGTTAGTAGGAGACACTACTAGTAAGTATGTGGAAATGTACTATAGTAGTGCTTCTGACTGGGGTATAAGAGGTACTACAGACGGTACAGGTGTAAGAGCTTTTGAACTTGGAAGTACTAACAGTATTTCAGGATTTACATTCAATAACACACAACTATATAAAGTCGTAGGTAATAATACTATTGCTATGGGTACTAAATCAGGTACTAGTGTAGTAGGTTTTCATATTTTGAACGGTGGTAGTACTGATAATAGAGTATCAATAGGTTATGCTAATAATAGTACTTGGGGTATTTGGGGTAACACAGGAGGTAGTGAAGTATTTAGACTAGGTGATGAAAACCGTATTGCAGGTTGGAATTTCTCTAACATTGCTCTAAGTAAAGGAGACTCTAACGGCTTCTTACAACTTGACTCTAACCGTACTAGTATAAAAGTACGTAAAGGTACTTTATGGGGTTATGTAGGTCAGACTTATGATGTTTATAGTGGTTACACAGGTCATTATGGTATATCATTTGGAGATGAAGGTGTAGTAAAAAGAGAGTATTTTAGAATTGATTCAGGTGTAAGGCGTATAGCAGGTTGGTCATTTGATGATAACCAAATACATAAAGGAAACATACACATAACTACAGGTTTAAGTGGTATATACTGTTATGATAGTGGGAATAAATGGGTACTGCGACAAGATGGCTCTGGTTCTTTAGCAAGCGGTGCTATTTCTTGGGACACTTTGGGCAATGTTACCTTCACAGATAGTGTGAAATTGAAATGGTCAAATGTAACCGACACTACAGCATTAACAAATACGATTACAACAGCTCAAAATAAAGCTAATGATGCTTACAGTAAAGCTGTAAATGCTCAAAATGATGTTGATAATAAGACAGACAGTTGGGTAACAACTATAACAAACAACACCGTAACAAGTTCTTTTATTAATGGTAGGAATTGTCAATTTACACAGGGCAAAATCGGTTCTTTCACTATTGGTTCTTCATACATTCACAGTAATGTAGATTCTAAGTTTCTAACACTTCAAAATTCTGAAAATGATATTGTTCACGCAGGTGCAAGAAGAGGGCTAAATCTGTATGTGAATAACGATAAGTTAACTAGTGCTAATTCAGTTAAAATTATCCAATTAGGAATGCTTTGTAATAAAGATACTGCAAATGCTTTTCCTACAACTCCTAACTATGGCTTTAGAATCACTAAAGGAAATGGAACATATAAAGATATCTTTCGTGCTGATGCAAGCGGTGCTTTTATCGCAAATTGGAGCTTTAACGAGAATTATTTGTGGTCTGGTAGTGATACCCCAAAAACTTCAAATGGTTTTGCAGATTCTGGAATAACATTATCAAGTGGTGGAGCTATCAGAGCTGAAAATTTTAGAATTGATACAGATGGGAACGCATTTTTTAAAGGTGATATTTCGGGTGCAAGCGGTACTTTTTCAGGTACTATTAATGCTAATGATGGTAATATTGGGGGTTGGAATATTACTACTACAGGGTTAGGTTCTGGTAGTGGTTCTACACGCTCAGAATTACTAGCAGGTGAGGTTTATATCGGTAAGAGTGGTACAGGGTGTTCTATTTACGGTGTTAACAGTGGTACTGCAAACGGTTCTTACGGTACAATGGGTTATCAAGGTACTGTTACTACTCTTTTTACTAATTTCTCTTATACTGGTGGTGTGTATGCCCGTACTAACGATGACTCTAGTAATGCTTATGGTATAGTAGCAGAGAGTTCTGGTACTTATGGGAATGCTGGTAAATTTATTGGTAACGTTGATATTGACGGTAATACTACCCTAGGTGGTGGGGTTACAGTTAATGTTAGAAATGCTACTTATTCTACTACATTAAATAATAACGATTACTTTGTTACTTGTACTATGGCTAGTAGTAGTAGCAGAACTGTTAAGCTACCAGCAAGTCCTGTTACAGGTAGAGTAATTAAAATTAAACGTAGAGGAGGACAGCAGCCTATAATAAATGGTAATGGTAAATCAATTTACTGGATGGACTCTAGCGCAGTGAGCAGTCTTACTATTGATTGGAGACACGGTGCAGCTCTAGAGTTTATTTATGATGGTACTTATTGGTGTGTAAACGCTGTTAATTATTAAAATAATAGCTTATAAGTATTTATTTTTGTTGACTCAGTTTTAATCACTAAATTGATATGAAATAACATTAATTTTAAGATTTACTGACATTTTTTTTAGGTTTTTGTTATTTGAGTTATTACTAATATTTTTTTACAAAAAGGTAAAGGCAGGCTATTTTGGCCTGTCTTTTCTTATATTTACAACTATGAAATTATACCTAAAAGACAAGCATAGTAGTAACTATTACGTACTGGAAGAGCAATACCTACCTGAATTAGAAATAGAACATTATTCAACTGTTACTGATCAGGAAAGAATTAAAAGGCTAGATGGTATTATAAAAGAGTTTGAATCTAAAAAACAAAAGGAATCTGATTCAGGATTTTTCCAAGTGAGAGGAAATAAAGATGAATGGGTACAAATTAGAGCATCTGGTAGTAAGAATATAATCAAAATACTTGACCTAGATTTTGATGAAGATGGAAGAATTAAGAAGAGAATATAATAATTGCTATATCATAAATTATCTAGTTCACTATTTATTCTGAACCTTATACTTATTATCCTGATCAATTCTTCCTTATTTAGAATAATTGTTAAATTCGTAATTCAACAAAATCTAATTTAAATGTTTGCTAAAACTCTTTCATCCCTTAAGGATAACCTTATACAAAAAACTACTAATCCATTCCTAGGTACTCTTGTATTAGTTTGGATATTTCATAACTGGAAATTAGTATATGGTGTGTTCAACTTTGACAAGACTTGGACTTTAGAGAAGAAGTGGGAGTTTATTACTCCTTATTTAGAGCCTTGGAGATTTACTATTAATTTAATTGAGTGTTTAAGTATTGCTACAATAGTCCTTTTTGTTACATACTTCTTACTTAATTTTAGTAGACTGATTATTAATTTTTATGAGAAAATTGTTTCTCCTTGGGTATATAAAGTGACAGATAAAAGCTCAATAGTCCTGAAAAGTACTTATAAGCAACTGGAACAAGAAAGAGACTTACTAGAACAAAGGTTAGAGGAGGAAAGAGTTAGAAGAATACAAGTGCAGAGTGAACTGGATGCATTAGAAGAAAAACAAAGTAAAAATGAAGTAGCAAACAATACTGGGAATAAACCTTCAGGAAACGAATATATTACACTTTCCAAAATTGATCAAAACTACTCTATTGAAGATTTTGAGAAGATTATAGATCAAATATTCAAAAAGGAGGCAATTGATGATTCTGAATTATTAGCGTTCTTGCAAAAGTTTGATTATGTGGATATTGATTTAACTATTGGAGGTAAAGGTAATTTTTATAGATTTACTCCTAGTGGGAATGCTCTAAAGCAAGAGTTTATGAGAAGATATTAAGAGAGTGTAAAAAAAACACTCTCCAATAATTTCAATTACTGATGCTGCCAGCAATATCTAGAACCAGAACTAGCTTTTCTTTTACATCTAGTACCTTTTTTAGTAGTAGCACAACATCTACCACTATATGAGCTTGTAGTAGTCTTTTTTACAGTTGTATTATCTTGTGATTGGTGATAGTGACAATAACCATTACTATTTTTAGTTTTGTTCTTACATCTTACACCAGTTGATTTAGCTATACCTTTGCACTGTGCAGCGGTAGAGGTGCTGGTAGTAGTTGATTTATTCTTAACTTTTTCAGGATGAAAACTACTGAAGTACCAATTAACATTATCTACCTTGCTCTCTAATTTTTCCTCTAATTCGTCTGGTAATTGTGGAAAGAAATCTATTCCAGTAAGTTTCTCAATAATATCAGTATTAACAACAAATTTTGATAGAGGTGCAGTATGTTTCTGATTCATTAATAGAAATGATATCATTCGTGTATTTTCACCTTCACCTGTAAGTATAATTTTATAGTAATGCGTAGGGATTGTTACATTATTACCTATTGTTTGACCACTACCATTTAATACTCCACCAGTAACTACGTATATTTTACCGTATTTCTTAGCGTATGTTCTCACTAAACTTTCTAATTCTTTCCATATACCTCTATTAAATGCTGGTAGTTGGGGAGACATATTAGACATATAGAAACTCTCACTCATAGCTATAGAGCTAAAACCCATATCAGCAGCAGGTGCTAAATGCCCTCTATCATATCCTGAACCTTTATAATCTGCAAGAGTAGCTGAGCCAGTTGATACAGTTGGATCTGCTTTAAATCTATCGTTTCTATCGACAACTTTTATAGTCTCATCTGCTGTAAGCTCATAAGCTACCCACTCTGCTTGCTCGTGAGCTTCACTATAAGAAAGTATATAGTGGGAGTGTTTTACTATTTCTCCTGTAGAAGTAGGTAAATATTTATTGTCTTGTGCATACCCTATTGAAGTCAGTAGGATAGATAAAGTAATAAGTAGTAAGTTTTTCATTGTATAAGTATTATAGTGTTAAAAATTAAATGTACAAATACTACTCAATAAAAGAAAGAATTTGTTAGGTTTGTTAAGTATAAAAATAAAATTAATCAAAGAGTATGTTTAGTAAGAATAGTGAAGAGTGGAGATCTAACGGTCATTATATTATAAATGAGATGCATTTTATGTCGATTTGGAAGTTTAAGAATTGTGTTTTAGATGACTATAACCGAAAGAAAACAGGAAACAGTAAGACTACTCATATATTCACATTTTCAAATACGAATGAAATTAATTATAAAGAGGCAGAAAAAATTACAAAAAGGTTTCCAGAAATAATAGCATTTGAGTCAAAACCAGATTTAGGTAAATTTGATTCTGTACTTATATTTCCAGTGCATAATTTACTGGATTTTTATAACACTCCTGAGGACGTAGAATTTAGAATACACGACAAATAAAACTAAAATTTAAAGCTGTAATTTCTTACAAGCTATTCAATGAATAAATTTAAGGATTGGCTACTAGGAGTATTAGTAGCCTTAATTATAGGTCTAGGTGGTTATATCTATACTAATCACAACAGCTCAACAGCTACAGCTATGAAAGACCTAACCACTAGTGTTAATACTTTAAATGTGACAATAGGTAAGTTAGAGGAGAGGTTAAACTCTCATACTAATTCTATAGAGCTAAATGTAAAGGATATTAATACTAATTCTGATAATATTGCTACCAATAGAACGGACATAGCAATATTAAAACATAGAAAATAATTGAGAGGAGTATTAGGTAAATTAGAGACTTAGTACTCCTTTTTATATTTCCAGTCATTATACTCTACTAAATCTATCTCAGAGTATACTAGATTAGGTAAAATTATAAATTTGGTAGGCTATAAAATTTGATGTTTGATTTACCTACCAAAACATATCTAGAGCCTACCATAATACATATCAAATCTAAATAAAAAACTTATAAAGTATTGATAATCAACATCTAGAATTTTTCCCAATGCACAATCTTATCCAAAGATTTACGCTTTTTTACAGGTACCTTATCATCGCTTGGATAACCTAATGATAAGATTGCAATGGGTTCTATGTATTCTGGTAATTGAAAGAACTCTCTGCATTTTTCTACATAGAAATTACAAATCCAACAAGTTCCCAATCTCAATTCCGTAGCTTGTAAAGTCATGTGATCAATAGCAATTGCTGTATCAACATCGGTATGATCTTTACCATCTTCCTTTCTTTTCCATGCAGCATTGTGATCACCACAAACTATAATGTAAACCGGAGCTTTCTTAAACCAATCTCTGTGATAGATTTCTGAAAAATTTGCATGATTCTCAGGTTCACGTACAACTATAAAATGCCAAGGTTGATTATTGACAGCTGAAGGTGCAAGTTGACCTGCTTCCAGTATTTTAATTAGTTTTTCTTTCTCTACTTCTTTTTGCTGGTATGAGCGAACCGAGTAACGGTTTTCTATTATCGTTCTTAAATCCATGTGTTATAGGTTTAATTTGAATACAAAATTGAGAATTATTTAAAAAGAAGAAAAGAGAACTTGAAAGAATCTATTCTATGTGCCAAGAAACACTCGAATTAATAAGCATTTTAGTAACTTTGCCACTCATTTTTATAGAGAGGTTAGAATGACCAAAGATTGGAAGAAAAATATCATGTACCAGTATTTAATGTTGTTGGTAATAGCGGCAACAGCTGGGCATCAAGGGTGGAGAACTCTGTTTAATAACTTGGCTGTTGATGAAGTTGGAATTAATGGTTTTCAAGTTGGTATCATTCAGTCGGTAAGAGAAATTCCTGGCTTTTTGGCTTTATTGGTTGTTTACCTTCTTTTAGTAATTAAGGAACATAAACTTTCTGCAATTTCAGTTTTATTTGTTGGTGTTGGCGTTGCATGTACGGGTTTTTTTCCAAGTTTTTGGGGTTTGATTTTTACTACGCTGGTTATGTCGGTAGGATTTCACTATTTTGAAACCACCAACAAGTCTTTAACCTTGCAATACTTTTCTGTTGAGGATTCTCCTATGGTATTTGCCAAACAAAAGAGCTGGACGGCTGTGGCAAATGTGAGTATGGGAGCATTTATTTTCGGAATTGCACATGTGATGTCACTTCAGGCGAGTTTTATTTTGATTGGTATAGTCGTTTTTGCGCTAGGGATTTGGGCTTTGTTTTGGAAACCTGCAGATAAGAATATTATTCCTCAGAATAAAGGAATGGTATTACGAAAAAGATATTGGCTGTTTTATGTGCTCAATTTTTTAAGCGGTGCAAGAAGACAGATTTTTGTAGTTTTTGCAGTGTTTATGCTTGTTGAAAAATATAGCTATTCTGTGCAGGATATCGCAGTATTATTCGTTGTGAATAATATCATTACTTATTTTATTTCGCCATATATTGCAAAGGGAATCAATAAATTTGGAGAGCGAAAAATGTTATCAGCAGAGTATATTAGCTTGATATTCGTTTTCCTTGGATATGCTTTTATCGATAATGCCTGGGTTGTTGCCGGGCTATACATCATCGATCATATATTCTTTGGCTTTTCAATGGGAATTAATACTTACTTCCAGAAGACCGGAGATCAAAAAGATATTGCACCATCAATGGCGGTTGGTTTCACCATTAATCACATTTCAGCAGTTGTAATTCCTGTTTTAGGTGGAATGCTTTGGATGATTGACAGACACATTCCTTTTTTGGCAGGAGCAGTATTAAGTGTAATATCTTTGGGATTTGTTCAATTAATAAAAGTAAAAAATACAATATAAATGCAGACTAATAAAGAAACATATCAGGCTCTTATTGAATCGTATAATAAAGGTATTCAGGAAAAGAACCCAAGTTTAATCAGAGAATTTTTGGCTGATAATTCAGTAGAAATTTTGAAAGACGATGCAGCATACTATTTGGAAATACTGCAATTGCGTGCAGGTGCATTTTCTTTATTCGGAGAATTGAAAGAAGCAGGAGAGGAATATCGAAAAGGTTACTCTTCATGTTCTAAAAATGGGAAATGGGTTTATGGATTAAATTGGGCTCTGCAATTTATGGCAGAGTTTTCCTTTAAAAGAGGCAATGAAAAGATTGAAGATGCCATGAGCAAAGGAGTAAAGGTTCTTGATCAGGCTTTTCAGGATTTACCAGAAGACAAATATCAAGAGTTTTATCACTTGTGTTTGACAAATGTTAAGGCCTTTATGTTGCTAACATCAGGAAAGAGGGAAGAGGCATTGGCAATATTCAATGATTGCAAGTTTACGCCAGTTCCAATTCCTGAATACAATGATAAGGAATCTCTACAAATGCTATTTGCCAACTTTACAAAGGGGTTTGCTGTAGCTATAGAGCTTAAAAACCTTGATTTGTTGATGAATCTTATGAAGGTAATCTCTATTGATGATCAGGTTTTATATAGCCAAGGAAACTTATTCCGTGTTTTCTATGAAACTTTGGTGTGTGCATTCGATATGAGAGCTGAATTTATTACAGAGTTCAATGCAATGTTTAAAATTAAGGATGCCCTTACCACATTGACTCCTGAGTTTTCAAAATTCTTGGGATTAATTGGGGAACAGGATTTCGATAAACTTGATGAATTCTTCCAAGGATTCGATAAGAAATAGTTATGAGTTCACCTTGTTATTGTGGCAAATCAAATTCCTACGAAGAGTGCTGTGGTGCCATTCATTCAGGAAAAAGGAAAGCTGAAACTGCCCAGGATTTAATGCGAAGTCGTTATTCGGCATTTGTAATTGCTGATATCACTTATATTTTAAAAACTTACTCATCGAAAACTCGTCCGCTTAATCAGGAAAAAGAGATTTTAGACTGGGCTAAATCGGTCGAATGGCAACGTTTAGAAGTTATAAATACCAATAAGGGCAATTCAACGGATGTTTATGGACATGTTGAGTTTAAAGCCTATTATAAGGAAGATGGAATAGATCAGTGCTTGCATGAAAATTCATTCTTTGAAAAGGAGAATGAGCAATGGGTATATGTTTCTGGGGAGTATCCTAAAGAAGAAAAACCAAATCTACCGAATCGAAATGATCCATGCTGTTGTGGTAGCGGTAAGAAATTTAAGAAGTGCTGTTTTGGCAAAATTTAGGGGAATAATTAATTATTCCCCATATTTTTTAGAACTGAAAATGTTTTATCGATATCAGAATCGTTTACAACTAAGGTAAATTCATTGGTTGTAGAAACTACCTCTTCGATGTTAATTCCTGCCCAAGCAATATTTTTTAGAATAAAATAATAAAATCCCAATTGCTGAGAGTTGGTTGCAGGAAGCTTTAAGGTTACCGAAGAGAGTTTTTCACTTTTGGCAACTAGTTCTTCGCCAGTAAATGCTTCTTCCACTTTTTGTTGTAAGGATCCGGAAACTACCAGGTTCGACTCAAAAACACCTTGCACCATGGTGTAGAAAAATTCCTGGTTTGGACCAATGGAACGCAAAAGTTCGGTGTGTTTTTCAATTAAAGTATTTGAATTTTTATAAGTGAAATCAACCAAATTAGAGCGTACAATAATATCGCCTACATTGGTAATTACATCTTTTAAACCTGGATTGATTTTAACCTCAAGGTTTGGAGCCAATCTGTTTAATGCCATAATTATTGCACCGATTTTTACAGGTTTTTTTACTGTATCCTCAACTTGATTCTGTATTTTGCGCGCTAAAGAAGAAACGTTAATTAATCCTTCGACCAATGCTTCTGCCAAAAATGGCTGAGTACTCACAATTTTCTCTACAACTTGTGGAATTGTTATCATGTTTCTTGATATTTGTTGAATTTCTTTACAAAGATGTTGAAATTATCACAAAATGTAGAATTTTTGAATAAATTTTCTAAAAATTTTATTGATTTATTTACTGCATCTATATTTGCCCACGTAAACCACAACCCTACATTAACCAAGTAGGTTTTTAATCAAGGAGAATAATACTGGTAATCTTCTGAGTGAAGATTATGATATTAAATATCTGATTTCAGAAGTTTATCGGGATTATTTTTAATGCTCTTTTAATTGTATAAAAGAATAAAAAAGTAAAAATGAGAATGAATTGGCAAGGATCAATTGTAGCGATTGTAACACCTTTTAACGAAGATGGAAGTGTTGATTACAGAGCTTTAGATGATTTGATTGAATTTCATATCGAAAATCAATCTGATGGGATCGTAGTTTGTGGAACCACAGGTGAAGCAGCAACATTATCTAAAGAAGAATATTCTGAGGTTATCAAATTCGTTATTGATAAGGTGAATAAACGCATCCCTGTTATAGCAGGGACCGGATCTAATTCTACAATTACAGCTGTAGCAAATTCTCAAATGGCAGAATCTTTGGGTGCAGATGCTGTATTGGTAGTTTCTCCATATTACAACAAGCCTACAAGAAAAGGTCTTAAAGACTATTTCACTCAGGTTGCCAGTGCAATTTCAGTTCCTGTAATCATGTATAATGTACCGGGAAGAACTGCGTCTAATATCCCAGCTGATTTGGTAGTTGAATTGGCAAATGAGATTGAAAATATTGCAGGAATAAAAGAAGCATCAGGAAACTTGGAGCAAATGTCTTGTATTTTACGTGATAAACCCGATGGCTTTATGGTATTTTCAGGTGATGATGCTCTTGCTTTTCCAGCAGTTTGCATGGGTGCTGATGGTGTGATTTCGGTTGCCGCAAACTTGTTTCCAAAAGAGTTTCATGACTTGATACAAGCTGCTTTAACAGGCGATTTAATCACTGCACGTGAATTGCATTTTAAATATTTGAATATCATTCAACTTTGTTTTATTGAGTCCAATCCAATTCCTGTAAAAACAGGATTAAGCTTGATGGGAAAAGTACAGGAAGAGTTCCGTTCACCAATGTGTAGAATGGAAGATGAGAATAAAACCAAATTGATGGTTGAACTGCAAAAATTATTGGTACAGACAAACACATATATGACAGAAATCGAAGAATTGTAAATAATTCATTGATAATATTTCTCCCCGCATGAAATATTCTTATGAAACCATCTCACCAGAGGTGGTTTCTTTGTTTTCGTACCTTTCTATAATAGCAGCACCAACACTATCTCCCCAAACATTTACTGTAGTTCTGAATCGATCCAATAGCCAGTCTATTGTTAGAATAAGTCCAATTCCCTCAATTGGAAGGTGAACAGCTTTTAAAACAATTACCATGGTCACCAATCCGGCTTCGGGAATGCCTGCAGCACCAATGGCGGCAAGTGTTGCGGTTAAAAAAATGATTGTTTGCTGCGCAAAGCTTAATTCCAAGCCATACAACTGGGCGATAAATATGGCAGCAACAGCTTCGTAAATGGCGGTTCCATCCATATTTATTGTTGCACCCAGGGGAAGCACAAAATTACTTGTCTTTTTCGATATTTTGTTCTGTTGCTGTACACCTTGCAGTGTAAGTGGAAGAGTGGCGGTGCTCGAAGCTGTTGAGAAAGCATTCATTAGTGCTGTAGCAACTCCTTTTGCAAAACTGATAGGATTTCTTTTTCCTATAAATTTCAAGAGTAAACACAAAACAAGTAATGCATGAATAGATAGTCCTAAAAGTACAGTAAGGCTGAATTTACCAAGTGATATCAATTCGGGAAGAAAACCTTCATAACCACCAGCTTTCCCGATCCGTGCCGTAATTAATCCAAAAATACCTAGAGGAGCAATATACATTACCCAATTTACCAATTGCATGATTCCATCGTTTAAAACGGAAAGAAACTGAATGGTTTTCTTTGCTTTCTTGCCTAGCGAAGATAAAGCTGCACCAAAAAACAATGAGAAGACGATTAAAGGTAATATGTCCATTTTTGCCATGGCAAGAAATAAATTGTATGCAATTAACCCTTGCTGTTCTTGTTCTGGATTTCCAACGATTAGCTGCTTTAATGTTTCAGAAATTGCCGTGCTTTTTGATATATACTGATTTGAATCATCAGGCAACTGAATATTTAATCCGCTTCCCGGTTGAATTAAATTAACTAAAATAATTCCCAAACATACTGATATTGCTGTTGTTGAGAGATAGTAAGCCAGAGTTTTACTTCCAATTTTTCCCAAGCTGCGAAGATTGTCCAATTTTGAAATACCAACCAGCATGGAGAGTATTACCATGGGAACAACCAGCATCATCAGAATATTCAAAAAGATTTCACCAAATATCGAGAATTTTAGAGCCAAATTTGGGAATACTCCTCCAACTAGGAAACCCAGGAAAATGGCAATCATAATGCTGATAAGAAGAGCATTAGCATTGCCAAAATTTGAACCCCGATTTTTATTTTTAAAAAACATTAGACTTTTATGCAACAAAATGAACAATATTTAGTACAATAGATTTTGTAAGAAAAGAAGTTTGACTTACGTTTAAGCAAAAATTTAATTTTATCGAAACATTGCAATTATAACATAAACTATTGAGTCAAGAATGTCAATTATTTTTGATAAAACATATGTAACCGTATTGTTTCTGTTTATTATGCTATTACTTAAGATTACTATACTCAATGAATAAAGATTTACTCTTTGCACTAATACAAAATCCTAACCTTATTCCCGGAATTTACAATTACTGTGATGGATGGTGTGAGCGTTGTAAATTCACTTCCAATTGTCTTAATTTTAAGATGATGGAGGAAGGTGTGCCTGACCTAAAATCAACGGAACATGATACTGAAGCAGAAGCTTCATCTGCAATGGAGAATTTGGATGAGATGTTTCAATTGAGTATGGAGCTGTTGAATCAGGCGGCAAAAGATTTGGGTATGGAATTGCCTCAACAATCAGCGGATTTTGATGCCGAAGAGGAAGAAGAAAAAGATGAGTTGATTTTTAAAAGCCAATTGATGCTTCAGGCTGATAAGTATTCGGAATTGGTGGATGCTTGGTTCGCTGATTTTGAATCATTATTGTACGTTGGTTCTCACTCTTTAAAAGAAATTTTTGATTTTAAGGAAGAAGAGGAGATGAGCGATGCTGAATTGCTGATTTTCGATAAATCTGAAATTATTCGTTGGTTTCAATTTATCATCCCAAGTAAACTTTTTAGAGCACTTCGAAGTAAGGCAAATACGGAAGAAACTGGAAATGACTTTTATGCCCACGACAGTGTAGCTTCAGCAAAAGTAGCTCTGATTTCAATAGACAATTCGATTGATGCATGGACAAGTTACATGCACCAATTTCCAGGTGCAGAAGATAGAATGTTACCAATATTACTTCTTCTTTCGGGATTAAGAACTTTAGTAGAGGAGGTTTTTCCTGACTCCAGAAATTTTGTTCGTCCGGGATTCGATATTTAATTGGAAAAATTGATTTTTTAATACCAAAATGCTTTAAAGAATTAATAAATAACATAAAGCTTTCGTTATATTATCAAATCCTTTAATAAATTAATGGAGAGTTTGATGATTTTGTCAAAACCTTTCGATTTTAGATTAATACCTTTCAAGATCTTTATTAAAATTCTGGTTATTTTTATCAAAGCTTTTGATAAATTTATGAAACGTTTGATGATTTTACCAAAGCCTTTGGTGATTTAATCAAGACCTTTAATAGCTTAGATTAAAGCTTTGGTTATTTTATTAAAGCCTTTAATAAATTTATGAAACGTTTGATGATTTTACCAAAGCCTTTGGTGATTTAATCAAGACCTTTAATAGCTTAGATTAAAGCTTTGGTTATTTTATTAAAGCCTTTAATAAATTTATGAAGCGTTTGATGATTTTACCAAAACCTTTCGTTTTTTAATCAAGACCTTTAATAGTTTAGATGAAAGCTTTGATTATTTTATTAAAGACTTTCGATTTTAGATTAAGACCGTTCATACTTTCTAAGAAAGTAATTGATTCTATTGGGAGAATTTGCTTTTTGAGAAATATTTTGGTCTCTCCTAATAAAAAGTATATATTCGCAGCAGATTGAGTGTTACTATAGGTAGATATTCCTGCTATGGAAGATTTTGAATATCACCTTTGCTCATCACAGACCTTCTCTGTGTACCATAGCTTCATTGTTGAATCATTGATTTGTGAAGCTATATTGGTACGATTACTTCAAACACATTTATACCAATTTTAATCTGGAAGAGATGTTGTATCTCGTATCGGAGATTCACTTCAATGGAAGCTAATTTGAGTATTAATTTTAAAATCTATTTGTGATGAGTTTGAAATTTAAAGCAATTTTTCTACTTCTTTTGGGAACTATTTTCTGGGGAATGACCTTTGTTTTCATTAAGGATGCTGTGTCATTAATGAGTGTAGCAGGATTTTTAGGATATCGTTTTCTGTTGGCAGGAATTGTACTTAGTCTGATATTTTACAGAAGGCTCAAGCTAATAAATAAAACGACTTTAAAGTATGGATTATTGATGTCTGTGCCATTGCTAACAAGTTTTCTGGCACAAACCATAGGTTTACAGTATACCAGTGCTTCGAAAGGAGGTTTTATAACCGGGCTTTCAGTTGTATTCGTTCCTGTTATTCTCTCAATCATTCAGAGAAAGTTACCTTCCAGTAATATTTTTATTGCAGTTCTTATGGCAACAATGGGTTTGGCCATGCTAACCTTAAGCAGTAGTCTGGATTTAAATATTGGTGATTCTTGGGTGTTTTTTTCAGCCATCTTGTTTGCGATCTATATTATCATGGTTGGAAAAATAAGTCGTAAATGTGATGGTATTTTACTTTCGCTTACACAGTTTCTGATTGTTGGTATAGTTTGTACACTTTATGCAGGAATCAATGGCGATTTATTTGTTCCTACTCAGTACAAATTATGGCAGGCCATACTGTTTACAGCACTTTTTGCAACAGCATTCATGTATACCGTGCAGAATTACTATCAAAAGTATATCTCAGAAATTACGACCTCCATTATTTTCTCTTTCGAGCCTTTATTTGCAGCGGTAACCGCATTTTTCTATTTAAATGAGGAGCTTACAGAGAAAACGATTATTGGTGGATTATTAATATTTGTGGGAATTCTATTTGCAGAATTAAAACTGAAAGATATAAAAACTCTTCTAAGCGTAGGAAAATAAAAAAAGAAAAAAGTCGGAAACCACCCCGACTTTTCTATATTCACTTTATAACCCTATAACTCTATGAAAAAACCACTTTTCTCTTTTGTTATAGTACAAATGTAGGCTCAAAAACGGTTAAGCATTGCGAAAAAGTGTTAAAGAAGTTTAAAAGTTTAATTATCTTGCTTTTTTAGGTTCAATCAGAATAAATTAAAAGCTATGAAACTTATTAAATATGGGCTTTTTATTGCCTTTGGTTTCTTTTTGTCGTGTTCATCTAATCAACCTACTGACAATAAAGTAAAAAACGGATATAATGTTGAATTGGCAACTAAATTGAATGCCGATCAGTATGGTATGAGTAAGTATGTTATGGCATTTTTAAAGCGAGGGCCTGTTCGTAGTCAAGATTCTATTACCGCTGCCGAACTACAGAAAGCTCATTTAGAAAATATTGAAAGCTTGGCAGATGAAGGTAAGTTGGTTTTGGCTGGTCCATTTTTCGATGATGGTGAAATTCGGGGGATTTATATTTTTAATGTTGAAACCATTGAAGAAGCTAAGGCCTTAACAGAGACAGATCCGGCAATAAAAGCAGGTAGGTTGGTAATGGAATTACATCCTTGGTATGGTTCTGCTGCTTTGAAGCAGGTAAATGAAATTCACAAGAGTTTACAAAAGCAAAATGTAAGTGAACAATAGAGTTAATACGGTACATATAGAATAGTTTATTAAATTTGCTACATAAAAAAGAATAAAGTTGGATATTTCTCTGGTTACCGAATACTCATTGTGGTGGATATTACCGATATTTTTGCTTTCGATAGCAATTGTATATCGCTTATATTTTTACAAACAAATCTTGATAAAAGAAATGGCTGTTTGGAAAACTGCCATACTTGCTGGTTTACGTTTTTTAGTTGTTTTTTTATTGTTGTTTTTATTAATAGGTCCAAGGATTAAGTACCAAAAGAGAATTAAAAATAAACCAGTTTTAATTGTTGCTCAGGATAATTCAATGTCCTTGAAATTAGGACAGGACTCATCTTATTACTTAAATCAATACCCTTCTGATCTGAACGAATTGATAAATTCCTTACAAGATGATTATGATGTAAAAACTTTAAGTTTTGGTGAAAAGGTTTCAGCCTTATCAAAATTGGATTTTAATGAACCTTTAAGCGATTTTTCTTCCCTATTTCAGTTTGTAAAAGACAATTATGGAAGTTTGGAAAATGTTCGAATGCTTTTGGCTAGTGATGGATTATACAATTCAGGTGCAAATCCTCGTTATTTGAGCTCTGATATTGGTATGCCAATTCATACGATTCAGCTAGGAGATACATTGGAAATTAATGATGTGTCGATTTTTTTGTTAAAATCGAATCAAATTGGTTTTACAAACACCAAATTGCCAGTAAAAATAGGAATTAAGGCCTTAAATTTTAACAATAAAAAACTCCTTGTAGAGATAAGAAATAAGGCTAAACTCTTATTACAAGAGGAAATAAATGTTGCGGGAGAGAGCTTTTATCTTGAAAAAAATTATTTGTTGGATGCTGAGCAAAAAGGCTTGCAAAGATATAATGTAAAAGTTAGTTCCGCTTTCGAAGAATATACTCTAAAGAATAATTCTGCCGACTTTGTTGTCGATATTTTAGATTCCAAAAGAAAAATTGTAATCGCTTTCGATCAATATCATCCAGACATTGCAGCCATTAAATCAGCAATATTGAAAAATTCTAATTTCGACTATGAATTGGTTAATTTAAATCAAAAGCAATTAAGTTTTGAAGAAAACAATTTGATTGTATTGTACCAAATACCATCCAAAAGAAAGAATTATAAGGATTTGTTCAAGAAAATTGAATTGGCTAAAATTCCAGCTTTAATTGTTGTGGGAGCAAGTTCAGATTTAAATGTATTGAACTCTTTAAATCTTGGAGTTCGTTTAAATAGCGAAAATGAGTATTATCAGGATGCTGTTTATTTGGAGAATCAGAATTTTTCTTTGTTTAATCTGCAATCGAAAGAAAAAAATGTATTTGAGAAATTACCACCGATTCGAACTCCTTTTGGAGATATTAATTTGAACAGTGAATTTCAAACATTAGCTTACCAGAAAATAAAAGGAGTAGATACACAATATCCATTAATTGCATTTGGCTCTGTTCAAGATCGAAAAATGGGTTGGATATTTGGAGAAGGGATGTGGCGTTGGAAATTGAGTGAATTTCAATTGTTTAATTCAAATACACATTTTAATGATATTGTCAATAGGACCATACAGTATTTGGCTTTAAAAGAGAAGAAGGATCAGTTGATTATTAGGCATGATAATGACTTTTCAGAAGGAAAACAAGTGAAAATTCAAGCCGAATTGTATAATGATAGTTATGAGTTAATAAACAAATTAGACCTTCAATTTGTATTAACTAATGAAGATGGAAAGACATATAATTATCAGTTTTCAAGAAATGAAAATGACTATGATTTAACAATCAGTAGTTTAAAAAATGGAAGATATAATTATAAAGTTCAGACAGTTGGATTGGATGAGAATCTGGTACGTTCCGGTGAATTTATAGTTCGTTCCAATACTATTGAATCGAAACGATTGCAAGCGGAAACTATAACATTAAAACAAATTTCAGGAAGTACGAATGGAACCTACTTTCGTAGTTTTGATTCCAAGAAGATAAAAACTCACTTTCTGAATGATATAGATATAAAACCAACAATTTCTTATGAATCTAATTATGGTAATGCAGTAAGTTTAATATATTTATTAAGTTTTATTATCATATTAATGATTTTGGAATGGTTTTTGAGAAAATACTGGCTAGGAAATTAATTCTAACCACAAGAAATTTCACACTAATGACAAAACAAATATCTTTTACAAAGCGTAATTTTCGAAAATTCCTTTTATTAGGTGTTTTACCCATTATTTTTGCTGGTTGCCAAACCATGGCATTATATGATTTTGAAGGGCTAAAGGCACCCAAAGTAATTATTCCACCTGATGTTAAGACCATTGGATTTGTTGATCGAAATTTGAGTTTTGATTTGGATACTTTATCGAAATACTATAAAGTAAATAATATGAGTGTAAAAGATAGTGTCGATTATTCTGAAATTCGTGCTATTAATTGTCATTTAGGTTTAAATGAAAATCTCTCTGCATATTTTGAATTGGACAGCGTTTCATATACACGATTACCAGAAAATCATGTTGTAGGGGATAGACATTATGATCCCATGTCTTGGGATAGAGTTGATAGTATTTGTGAGTCTAACGGTTCAGATATTTTAATATGCCTGGAAGACCTTCAAATATCTAATGAATATGAAATCATAGAAGGCGAAGAAAACTGGGGAATAACAGATGTAAAGTATTTTGCTGTCTGGAGAATTTATGACCCATTGTCCCAAAAATTTCATGATGTAAGAATGATTGCGGATAGTTTATTTACAGAAACTAGTTCTTACTCCTACACAAAATTGATAGAGGAGAAAATGCCTAAACGTACAGAGATAAATGCCGAAGTAGCGTATAATATAGGTCGAGATTATGCTGATTTAATTTCTCCAAAATGGATTTCCTTCACAAGAAAGTATTTTATTGCAGGGCATCAGGATTTTTCTTTGGCTAGTTATTATTTGAATAATGATAGTGTTGATCAGGCAATTGAAATGTGGAAAAAACATGTAGATTCAGAAGATAAGAAATTAGCAGGTAGGGCATGTTACAACATGGCATTGGCATACGAATTAAAGGAAGAATATCAAGAGGCGAGTAGTTGGGTGAGAAGAGCAATTAAAAAGTATAGAGAGATTGATAAAGAGCCAAAGGAATTTAAATATGTAAAAGAGTATTACAAAGAATTAATCGGTAGAACGCAAAATAATTATTTACTCGATAAATTCTTTGGAAAAGAGAAATCAGAATAAAAAAAGATCCCCTAGAAGTGTATAGTTTCAGGGGGGGGTAATTTTGTTTTCTGGACTAAAAACAAGAACATGACAGCAGCTACAATTTTATATATCATACTTTTTATCTTAAGTTTTGATTTTATTTTTGAAAGAGTATTAGATATTTTAAATCTAAAAAATTGGTCTCCAACGCTTCCAAATATTTTAGAAGGTATCTATGAAAAAGAGAAGTATCTGAAATCACAGGAGTATCAAAAAGAGAAATACAAGTTGAGCTTTATCTCATCGGTAATTAGTTTTGCAACAAGCTTTTTAATGATTGCTTTGGGGGGATTTGCTTGGGTTGATAAGCTGGTACGCGAATATACTACCAATCCAATCTGGTTAGCCTTGCTTTTCTTCGGAGTAATCATGATGGCATCGAGCATCATTAGCTTGCCATTTTCGTATTATTCAACCTTTGTGATTGAAGAAAAGTATGGTTTTAACAGAACTACACTAAAAACTTTCATCCTGGATTTGATCAAGGGAGGGATATTGGGTATGCTAATTGGTGGAGGATTACTTGCACTGTTAATTTGGATTTATCTTCAAACTACCAATAATTTCTGGTGGATGGCTTGGGCTGTTTTGGCAGTATTCATGATTTTTATGACGATGTTTTATTCCTCATTAATTGTTCCTTTATTTAATAAACAGACCCCATTAGAGGATGGTGAATTGAAAGATGAGATTCAAAAGTTTGCCCACAAGACAGGCTTTAAGCTTGATAATGTATTTGTGATGGATGGCTCAAAAAGATCATCGAAAGGAAATGCCTATTTTAGTGGCCTAGGAGCAAAGAAACGAATTGTACTATTTGATACTTTAATTAGTGAATTATCAACCAAGGAGATTGTTGCGGTTTTAGCGCATGAAATTGGACATTACAAGAAAAAACATACCCGAAGTGGAATCATTTTGTCATTGCTTCAAACCGGATTGATGTTTTACATCTTTTCTCTATTTATTGGCAATGAAAACTTATCGTCAGCTCTTGGAGCTGAACAACATGGTTTCCATTTGGGTTTAATTGCTTTCGGTATTTTATATTCTCCAATTTCCACTGTTTTAGGATTAGGGATGAATCTACTTTCAAGAGCTAACGAATATCAGGCAGATGAGTATGCAAAACAAAATTACGATGGACAATCATTGGGGGATGCTTTAATAAAGCTTTCGGTAAGTACATTAAGTAATCTTACACCACATAAGGCATATGTGTTTTTCTATTATTCGCATCCAACTTTACTGCAAAGATTGAAATCAATAAATTTTACAAAGAACAAAGACTAATTATAAAAAGGAATGCAAGCAGAAATTATCACCATTGGGGATGAGATATTGATTGGGCAAGTTGTAGATACAAATTCTGCCTGGATGGCGAAAGAGCTAAATAAATATGGAATCGGCGTATCCAAGATCACAAGTATATCAGACGAGGCAGATGACATTGTAAAAACAATTGAAGCTGCAATGAAGAGATCACCTCTGGTATTAATGACTGGAGGTTTAGGTCCAACAAATGACGATATCACAAAGAAGACTTTGAGTGATTATTTTGGAATGAAGCTCATTCAGGATGATGAATTGTATCAAAAGATTCAGGATCGACTTGCTAAGTATGGAATTCCAATGAATCGTTTCAATAGAGAACAAGCCTTGATACCTGATAGAGCGAGAATCATTCCTAATGATTTTGGTTCTGCACCGTGCATGTGGTTCGAGAAAGATAAACGTATCCTGGTATCGATGCCTGGCGTGCCATTCGAAATGAAAGGAATCATGCAAAATGGATTGATTCCAGCAATAACAGATCATTTTGTAACTTCCGAAATTGTTCACAAAACCATTATGACGGATGGAATAGGTGAGTCGGTTTTGGCACAAATGTTAAGTGATTGGGAGGAAAATTTACCTCAGGGTATGAAGTTGGCTTATTTGCCTTCGCCTGGAAAAGTAAGACTTAGATTAAGCATTACAGGTGATAATAAACCTGAACTTGAAAAAATGATTGATGCGGAAGTTCAAAAATTGAAAAAGATATTACCAGATAATATTTTTGCTTACGACGACATTGCCATTGAGGAACGTATAGCTGAACTTTTATTGGAAAAAGGGAAAACTTTAGGAACCGCCGAAAGTTGTACTGGTGGATATATTGCTCATTTAATTACATCTCACGCTGGCAGTTCAGCTTATTTTAAAGGGAGTGTAGTTTCTTATTCCAATGAAATAAAAGAAAATGTTTTAGGTGTAAATTCCAAAGATTTGGAGGAATTTGGTGCGGTAAGTCAAGAGATAGTTGAGCAAATGGCTACAGGGGCCAGGAAAGTTTTGAATACTGATTATGCGGTAGCAACTTCTGGCATTGCAGGCCCTGATGGAGGAACTGATGAAAAACCTGTGGGAACTGTTTGGATTGCACTTGCAGGAGATTTTGGTGTGCGATCTGAAAAGCTTGAACTGTATAAAGTAAGAGAAAGAAATATAAAAGTTTCAGCTTTTAAGGTATTGAATTTACTTCGAAAGGAACTGGAGAAATAAAATGATATTGGATATTATTGGAAGGCTTGCTTTATGGCAAGCCTTTTTTTGTGAGAGTAAGTGGAATTCAATTTGATATTTACATTCAGATTTCAATAGAATAGATAATGTTATATAAAGTATTTGTTGGTTTTTCTTTTTTAATGTGCTAAATTTCAGTAACTAATCTTGTTTTGTGTTTTAACATATAGATTTAAATAACAACTAAACACATCTAGATGTTTGGATATATAGATGAAAGTATATACATTTGAATCAAAATCAATAAACAATCAATAAACATGCGAAACATTACCTACCTATTGACTTTTGTTCTGGTGATGACAAATGCCCCAATGGTATTTTCTCAGCAATCGGAACTTAAATTGAGTTTAAAAGATGCTTTGCAAAAAGCCGAAGAAAATAACAGGCAAATAAATAAAGCGAAAGAGAAAGGGAAGGCTGCAAAAGCAGAATATCGTCAGACCAATTCGGTTTTTCTTCCCAATTTAAATTTATCTCATACAGCCATAACAACAAATGATCCGTTGGCAGCATTTGGCTTTAAGCTGAAGCAGGAAATTACAACGCAAGCCGATTTTAATCCTGATTTGTTGAATGATCCGGATCGAATCGAGAACTACAATACCAAAATTGAAGTTCAGCAACCCATAATTAATATTGATGGTTTGTATGGTAGGAAAGCAGCCAATGCGAAAATGCAGGCTGTAGATTATACTACGGAGCGAACCATAAACTTTACGAGGTTTGAAGTTAAGAAGGCGTACTACCAATTAGAACTGGCACATGAAGCAGCCAATGTGGTTGGAAAATCTTTGGAAACAGCAAAATCTGCTTTACAATTAACCAATTACAATTTAGAGCAAGGATATGTAAAGGAGGCTGATTTGTTATCTGCAAAAGTTCGTGTACTTGAATTAAAAAATCAGCTGGCGGATGCTAAAAATGCCCAAAAGCAGGCAGGTGAATTATTAGCTTATATATTAGGATTGGACATTCGAACTGAAATTGTGACCACCGAGAAATTAGATCAAAAGCCTTCTCTTTTGCAAGCTATAAACAAGGATCAGGATGAAGGAATACGTTCCGATATAATGGCTTACAAAAAAAGTTTAGAAGCTCGCGAGAATATGCTGAAATCAGAAAAAATGAGATTCCTTCCGCGATTGAATGCCTTTGGAGCTTATGAATGGAATGATTCTCAGCTGCTGGGAACATCAGCCAATAATTACCTGATTGGAGCAAGTTTATCCTGGGATATTTTTAAGGGCTATAAAAATGTTGGTAAAGTGCAGAAAGCAAGGGCAGAGTTAAAGATTGCAGAACTGGATTTGGCTGACTATCAATCCAAATCGAGTATGGAGATACAAGCTGCCAAAAGAAACTTAAAAGTTACCTTCGATAGAATTGAAATGAGCAAATTGGCAAAGGATCAGGCCGAAGAAGCATTTAGAATCAGAACCAACAGGTACAAGCAAGGATTGGAAAAAACAATTGATGTATTGCAGTCTGAATCGATGGCAATGATGAAAAATTTGGATTATATCAACTCATTATATCAATATCATGTAGCAGTTTTCCACTTGGAATTATTGCTCGAGAAAGAATTACAATAAGCAAAACAAATCTCAAAAAAATAATAAAGATGAACTCTAAGACAATATTATTGATTGCAATAACTGCCACACTAGCTTGGGGATTCCAATCGTGCGGTAGTGAATCAAATGTAAAGGAAAATCAGAAAGCGGATATTACCGTAAGTGTACAAACTGTTAAAATGACAAATCAACCTGAACTTTTGAATTTTTCGGGAAAGATTGAAGCTGAGACTCATTCTAACTTAAGTACACGTATTATGGGGCAAATTGCCAGGATATTTGTAGAACCTGGACAAAAAGTAAGCAAAGGTCAGTTGTTGGTTCAGATTAAGGATCAGGACATACAGGCCAAAAGGGCACAGGTGAAAGCCAATATGATTAAGGCCGAAGCAGCTTTTGAAAATGCCCAAAAGGATTACAAAAGATTTAAAGTGCTGTTCGAGCAAAAAAGTGCTTCGCAAAAAGAAATGGATGATGTGACGACACATTACAATATGGCCAAAGCCGAATTGGAAGCCGTGAAGCAAATGGAAGCTGAAGTTAACGAAATGCTACGTTATTCAGCAATTAAAGCACCTTATGATGGAATTATTGCCAGAAAATATATGAACGAAGGAGATTTGGCTTCTCCGGGGATGCCATTGGTGGCTATTGAAAAGCCGGGAGAGTATAAGGTGATGGCAAGAATTCCTGAAACTGAGATTGCAAAAATTCAAAAGAATGATCCTGTAAAAGTAAAAATTGCTGCCCAGAACGAAATTGTAAATGGTAAAATTACGGAAGTAAATCCTTCAGCTTTATATACCGGAAACCAGTTTGAGGCTAAGGTTGTTTTGGAACCGACTGATGATCAAAAAGCCAAATTATTTAGTGGCATGTACGCACAGGTTAGTCTCGAAAAAGGAGGGATGCCAGGTATTTTGATTCCGAATAATGTGTTGGTGAGAAAAGGACAACTAACTGGTGTTTATACAGTGAGTCAGATGGGTACAGCGATGTTACGCTGGGTGCGAGTTGGCAAAACCATAGATAATATGACAGAAATATTATCAGGATTAAGCGATGGAGAAAAGTATATCGTTTCGTACCAGGGTAAAATTTGGGATGGTGCAAAAATAAGTATTAAGTAGTTCGATCATCAAAAAGTAAAATTAAGTTCTAACATCAAATGTTTAGAAAATGAAAACAGGATTTGCAGGCGGTATCGCCAACTTATTTATAAATTCAAAATTGACTCCTCTTTTAATGGTCGCTTTCATGATTATTGGAATGTATAGCGCTTACCTCACACCAAGAGAGGAAGAACCACAAATAGATGTTCCCATTGCTGATATTTTTTTAATGTATCCGGGAGCGAGCCCATCGGAAATTGAATCACGTGTAATGCAACCGCTTGAGAAAGTTGTTGCAAACATACCTGGGGTAGAATATGTTTACTCTACATCCATGCCGGGACAAGCAATGTTAATTGTTCAGTTTTATGTAGGAGAAGATGTTGAAAGATCTCTTGTTAAAATGTACAACGAGATTATGAAACACATGGATGAAATGCCGAAAGGAACTTCTATGCCATTGATTAAAACTCGTGCAATTGATGATGTTCCGGTGCTTGGACTAACCTTCTGGAGCGAAACTTACGATGATTTTCAGTTAAAAAGAATTGCACAGGAAGTAAACAATGAAATTGAAAAGGTAAATGAAGTATCAGAAACCAAAGTAATTGGTGGACGTTCGCGTCAGGTTCGTGTGGTTTTAAATCGCGAACTGATGGCCGGTTATAATATTGATGCATTAAGCATCTCCCAACAAATTCTGGTGTCCAATCAGCAAATTGGTTCAGGATCATTTAATAGTCACGATAAGGAATACCTTGTTGAAACTGGTAGATTCCTCGAAAATGCTGATGATGTTTCCAATTTGGTGGTAGGAGTTTACAAGGGAAGTCCGATCTATCTAAAACAGGTAGCTGAAGTAATAGATGGACCAGAAATACCATCACAATATGTAAGTTTTGGTTATGGTAAAATTAATGATGCTAAGGTGCAGTTTAAGGGAGAATATCCTGCAGTTACCATTTCGGTAGCAAAACGCCGCGGTGCTGATGCCATGAAAGTATCAGAACAGATTCTGACAAAGATAGAATCCCTAAAAAAAGATTTGATTCCTTCTGATGTGCAGGTTGATGTAACCAGGAATTATGGAGAAACCGCCTCAGATAAGGTAGCTGAGTTGTTACTACACCTTCTTGGTGCAATTGTAGCCGTAACATTTGTGGTAATGCTGGCTATGGGTTGGCGTGGAGGATTGGTTGTATTTCTTTCGGTTCCGATTACTTTTGCATTAACCATGTTTAGTTATTACTTCCTCGATTACACCTTAAACCGAATTACGCTTTTTGCACTGGTTTTTGTAACTGGGATTGTGGTTGATGATTCCATTATTATTGCAGAGAATATGCACAGGCACTTTAAAATGAAGCGTCTGCCATTTATGCAAGCTGCTTTACGCTCCATCGATGAAGTGGGAAATCCAACAATTCTGGCAACTTTTACAGTAATTGCAGCCGTTTTGCCTATGGTTTTTGTTTCCGGATTAATGGGGCCTTACATGAGTCCAATGCCAATAGGTGCATCCATTGCCATGATATTCTCATTGCTGGTGGCCCTTACCATTACGCCTTACCTTGCCTATCGCTTGCTTCATCACGAGGAGAAGGAAGGCAAAGAGGAAAAAGTTTTTAAGCTTGAAGATTCTTTAATCTATAAAATGTATGCTGCCACCATTCGTCCAATGTTGGAATCGCGATTGAAGCGTTGGGGATTCATCAGTATTGTAAGTGTACTTCTGCTGGCTTCAACTACTCTAATCTATTTTAAAATGGTAGCGGTAAAGATGTTGCCGTTCGATAACAAGAACGAATTCCAGGTAGTGATTGACATGCCTGAAGGAACAACATTAGAACGTACAGCTGTTGTGGCTAAGGAGTTGGCAGCTTATATCGCTCAACAAGAAAATGTAGTTGATTACCAAACTTATGTTGGAACTGCTGCACCAATTAATTTTAATGGTTTGGTTCGTCATTACGATTTAAGAAGAGGATCGAATGTTGCGGATATACAGGTAAACCTTACGCATAAGCACGACAGGGAACTGCAAAGTCATGATATTGCCAAGGCAATGAGACCTGGTTTGCAGGAAATCGGAAAGAAATTTAATGCCAATGTAAAAGTGGTTGAAGTTCCTCCGGGACCACCTGTAATGTCAACCTTGGTGGCAGAAGTATATGGTCCAGATACAGATGGTCAGATCAATATTGCAAAACAGGTGAAATCAATTTTTGGAAAGACCAATGATGTGGTTGATGTGGATTGGTTGGTGGAAGATGACCAAACTGAATTTCAATTTAATGTAGATAAGGAAAAAGCCATGTTGGCCGGAGTTTCGACTCAACAGGTTGTACATACTTTAAATATGGCTTTACGCGGAAATGAAGTTTCCCAATTGTATCAGGAACATGAGCATGAGCAGGTTGGTATCGATTTGCGACTTCAAGAGAAGGACAGAAGCAGTTTGACTGACCTGAAAAAAATAAACATTTTGACTCAATCGGGCCAAATGATTCCATTGGGTGATATTGTTGATATCCAGGAAAAAATCAAAGAGAAAAGTATTTACAGGAAAAATCAAAAAAGAGTGGTTTATGTAACTGCTGATGTTGCCGGAAAATTGGAAAGTCCTGTTTATGGTATTATGGAAATATCGGAAAACCTTACTGATGTCAAAGTACCAGAAGGATCTGAATTAATGGAGGAGTATACTCAACAACCATTTTTCGAAGACAATTACAGTTTGAAATGGGATGGCGAATGGCAAATTACATACGAAGTTTTCCGCGATTTGGGAGCTGCTTTTGCCGTGGTTTTATTGGTGATTTACATGTTGATTATTGGTTGGTTCCAGAATTTTAAAGTCCCATTTGTAATGATGGTTTCCATACCACTTTCTCTTGTTGGGATATTGATTGGTCATTGGTTAATGGGGGCATTTTTTACAGCAACTTCCATGATTGGAATGATTGCCCTGGCAGGAATCATGGTTCGAAATGCCATTCTGTTGATCGACTTTATCAATCTGAGACTAGCCGAAGGAGTGCCATTAAAGGAAGCAGTAATTGAAGCCGGTGCAGTTCGAACTACACCGATTCTATTGACAGCCGGAACTGTGGTAATTGGTGCTGTAGTGATCTTGTTTGATCCTATTTTCCAAGGACTTGCAATTTCTTTAATGGGAGGATCAATAGCTTCAACATTCTTAACCTTAGTGATTGTACCATTAATTTATTACATGACTGAGAAGAAGAAATATCCGGAAGTAAAAGAAGAAATAGAAATTTCCAATGAATAATCACATAAAGTCGAAAATATGAAGGTTGTTATCATTTTTTGTGTGAAAGCATTTTACAAAGAGCTAAAACAGATATACAATACAGCAGGTATTGATGCCTATAGCGAATTTGATGTAAGAGGTTATACCAATAAACGTAGTGGAAAATGTGAGGCACCAAATTGGTTTGCCTCTAGTAAAGACCATTACGACTCTATCGCTACTTTTTCCTTTTTAAACCAGGAAAAAGGCGATGTATTAATGAAGCAGATTGAAGAGTTCAATAAAGGAATTGATTGTTGCAGCCCGATTCATGCATATATGCTTGATGTTGAAAAGTTTATTTAAATAAAATAGATATGAGAGAAAGAATCATAAGAGGAATTGCCGGTACCCTGGTACTGATAAGTATTATTTTGGCATTCTATGTGAACATTAACTGGTTGTTTTTAACAGCATTTGTAGGTTTAAATCTCTTACAATCCTCAATCACAAAATGGTGTTTAATGGATGATATTTTGAGAAAGGTTTTTAAAGTGGATAATTAATCCGCAAGTTTTGTTTATTGATTGAGAATCCCGAAGCAAATGTTTGTTTCGGGATTTTTTAAATATTCAAATGTAGATTTATTTGTACTGGTTATACTTTAGTGGGAAATATTAAAGGTAAGATTGATTTTACGGAAATTGGCTTGGTTTGATAGTGGAATTGAAGCACAAATCAAAAACTTAGTATACTAAGTCTTGAAAAGATAGTATACTAAGTTTCCGACCAGAAGCATACTAAGTCTTCGACCAGAAGCATACTAAGTCTTCGACCAGAAGTATACTAAGTCTTCGACCAGAAGCATACTAAGTTTTGGATATCAAGTATACCCTAATTTTATTTAGGCATAAAAACATGAGGAATCATATAGATTATAAGTTTTCTTAAATATTCTTGTGGAATTCTTTTTGTCAGATTATCAGACACTAGTGATGCGTTTTGAGTGTTTTAAGTGTGCTGAGAATTCAATGAAATATTATGCCTGAGTGATTGTGCATAGATTTTTAGCGCTAATAGGACATTTATTAGAATATGGACACCAAGAAAAGTTAGTCTGATTAATAAAGATGATAAGTTAATATCATGTATTTGTAATTGTTGAAGTTGATGGTTAAATTTAGTAGGTTTAAAAGAACTCTATCTAAATGAAATATGTATTCCAATTAATATCAATTATTTTTTTGTTTGGCTGTAGCAACGAGAAAACAGCTAGTTTCTTAAATAAGGACGAACAAAAATGGCTTTCGGAGAATGGCGATTCAATTAGGGTAGTTCAAGATCCTTTGTATGCACCTCTTGATTTTCTTAACTCCAAGAATGAGATTGTAGGTATTTCTGATGATTACTTAGATTTAATTGAGGAAAAATTAAATATCAAATTCATTCGAACATATCTAAATAGTTTAGAAGAGAACTTAGAATTCATTAAAAATAAGAAAGTAGAAATTGCAACTTCTATATCAAAAACACCACAGCGTAGTAAGTATTTACTTTTTACAGAACCTTATTATCAGTCACCAGTTGTAATTGTTAGTAATAAGAAAATTAATTTATCACTTAAGGATTTACAAGGAAAAAAGGTTAGTGTAAGTAATTTATTTGCAGTACATGAATATTTGGTGAAAAATTATCCTGAATTAGAATTAGATCTAGTACCAGATGATTTAACTGGATTGAAAAAATTAGTTTTCAATGAAACAGATGTGATGATTGTGGACTTAGGGTCTGCTTCTTTTCATCTTGAAAATTTAGGTATTGCAAAACTTCATGTTGCGGGAAATATAGATTTTAGTTATAAGATTGCTATGGGAGTAAGAGATGATATGCCAATTTTAAGGGATATCCTTAATAAAGCAATTGCCTCTATTGATAGAAGTGAAAAAAATAAAATCCGTAAGGATTGGGTTTTTCTATCGACTCGTGAATTTTGGGAACGAAAAAGCTTCTGGTATTGGTCTGGTAGTATCATTCTGGTTTTGTTAATCGTATTTTCAGTTATTTTGTTTTTTAATCGAAGATTGCAAAAATTGGTTAAGCGACGTACCTCAGAGCTAAATAAAGAACTTCAACATAGGCTGATTGCAGAAAACTCTTTACGAGAAAGCGAAGAAAAATATAGGATTGTTGCAGAGCAGAGAGGGCAGATTGTATATGATTATAATATATTGAATGATTGTGTTCTTTGGTCTGGAGATTTGAAGAATACTATAGGAGTAAGTCCAAAGGAATATGAATCAATTACCATAAAGGATTGGGAGAAATTTGTTCATCCGGATGATGTGATTGAGGCCACGGAATTGCTGGAAAAATCAATAGCTAATGGAGAAAACTATGACGTAATATATAGATATCAAAGAAAAGATGGTTCTTATGTTCCTATTAATGATAAGGGTACTTTTTTGAAAGATAAAGACAATAAGGTTTATCGAATGCTTGGAATAATGAGTGATATATCAATGCAAATTGAAAGAGAAGAGCAGCTAAAAGAGGCAACAATTATTGCTAAAAATGCAGATCGTCTAAAAACGCAGTTTCTTGCTAATATGTCACATGAAATAAGAACACCAATGAATAGTATAGTTGGCTTTTCTTCACTATTGGCTGCACCAAATTTATCTAAAGATAAACAGCTTAAATATTGTAATGTAATTCAGAAAAGTTCCGACTATTTGCAAAAAATAATTGATGATATTATGGATATTTCCATGATTGAGAGTGAACAAATTAAATTGTTTCATGAAAAGGTGAATATTAAAAATGTAATCGATAATATTAAGGATACTTTTGAAAATCATGATAAAATTAAAAATTATAGCATTGAGTTGAAGGTTCAAATTGATTTGGATGAAATTCATGAGAATGTTTATACTGATGAGGTAAGATTAAAGCAAATACTGATTAATTTAGTAGGAAATGCATGTAAATTTACCAGTATTGGAACCATACTAATTCATTGCTCGAAAAGAGATAGTACCTCTTTATTATTTAAAATTAAAGATACTGGTATGGGAATTCCTGAAGATCAAATAGAGGTTATATTTGATCGATTTTTACAAGTTAAAAATCAAGGAATGGAGAACAATAGTGGAACAGGTCTTGGTTTATCTATTTCGAAAGGTTTGGTTGAATTATTAGGTGGAGAAATTTGGTGTGAATCTGAAGTTGGAGTTGGTACAACTTTTTATTTTACAATTCCTGTAAGGCTTTGAATTTTGAAAATTAAAGTAAAAAAGTAATACATATAAAAAAGCCATTGATTTTTCAATGGCTTTTTATGAGTTCTTAAATCTGGAATATATCAATACTACACGATAAAAAAATGTGAATATTGAGTATTCAAATCATTGGTAACTAAATTTTTCAGATCAATTTATAAAATTCCTTTGTTTTTTTGACAAAACTAATGCTTAATTTAATAATGCATGTAAAGGTAAATAAAGAAAAGATTGTGTTAAGAAGCTGGAAATATAGAGTAATATTTTAATTGTATGTTGATGAGTAGGTTTAAAGGAGTGATTAATGAAGTTTGATTCTGGTATTTTCATTTCCTCACAAGATTATGATGCTAAACATAGTGTTTCTGCTGGATTTACAGGGCTTTACGATGAAAAAAACTTATTAAAAAAGCTTTGTGATTTTTATAGAACTTATATTTTTGCCGTTCAAATTATAGCAATTTTATATGATCCGAAAGATTCAATACTTATTTGCAATTAGCTCAAAAGAGCGATTTCACCGATATCTTTTAAAGAAAGGTGTTAAAATTGGCAAGAATGTTAATTTTAAGAATAGAAAGACCTTGGATTTTGATTTATCAAAGCCATCTTTAATAGAAATTGGGGATAATGTATTTTTCAATAAATATTTTACACTCTTAACTCATGATGCAGTATCAAGATTGTACAGGGTGAAATACAAGGATTATATGCCTTATTCTATCGGAAAAGTAAAAATTGGAAATAACGTTTCTTTTGCCCGTAGGGTTACTGTTCTTAAAGGTGTGACCATTGGTGACAATGTATTTATTGGACATGGTTCTCTGGTTTCAAAAGATATTCCATCAAACTGTATTGCTGTAGGCAGACCGGCTAAACCTGTGTGCTCGCTGGATGAATACTACGAAAGATCAAGAAGAAAATATATGGAAGAAATGAAGGAGTATTATTATCATATTAAGAATAAAGAGAATAGAACTCCTACAGTTGAAGATTTTAAAAAAGAGTATTCATTATTTATTAATGGTGATAAGATTGATGAATTTCTGGAATCTTTAGATAAAAGATCGAATAGAAAATTGAAACAAGAAATGGAGGGTAATTATGATTATTATAAACGTAATCATGTTGCCATGTTCAATGGATTTGATGATATGGTGGCTAGTTTTTAGCCAATTGAATTTTGATATTATAAAAAGAGCCATTGAAAATAATCAATGGCTCTTTGTGAATTAAATAACAGAAATAAATTATATCATAGGCATATGTGTTTAGTGTGTGTTAAAGTATTTGTTTGTGTTGTTTATTTAAAATGCGGCAAACTTTTGTAGGCTTACCACTATTTCGTTTTATCGTAAACATACCAGTATGCAGTACCTACAAATAGTGCGCCTCCAACAATATTGCCTAAGGTTGCAGGAATCAGGTTTTTAACAATGAAATCCATCCAGGTAATGTCTGCACCGTGGAATATGGCAACAGGAATAAAGAACATGTTGGCAACACAGTGTTCAAATCCCATAGCTACGAATGCCATTACCGGGAACCAAATTCCTAAGATTTTGCTGGCTATGTCTTTTGATGCATAGGCTAGCCACATTGCCAAAGCTACCATCCAGTTACATGCTATTCCTTTTAGGAAAGTTTTGTAGAACGGATTTGAAGTTTTTGCAATTGCGATATTGATTGCGGAATCTACTGATGGTGAATGCATAATTGCCTGAGTTAAATAAACCAGAAAATAGGCAACAATGATCGATCCAATAAAATTACCGAAATAAACAATGGTCCAATTCTTTAAAGGTACCTTTACTGACATTCTTTTTGATAGTACCGAAGGAATGAAATAAGCTGTATTTCCAGTAAATAATTCAGCTCCGGCTACCGCACAAAGTATTAAACCTAAAGGGAAAACGGCTCCGAAAAAGAACTTTTGTAATCCCGGGTTGCTTGCTGCTAAGCCTGGCATTGCTCCACCAACAACCAAGGCTAATAAGCTACCCATTGCTATATATCCTCCTGCTAAAATTGCCAATACTAAGGTTTTCTTTGCAGGCATTACTTTCTTTGCTTCAGCTGTATGGTTAACTTCTTCCACAGTTTCTTTCGGAGAATTAAAACCGGTAGAAACATGCGGCGTTACTACAGATGTTGCAGATTTTGGTTTTACCACCTCAATGACTTCTGTTGTTTCTTGAAATGACATATTTTTTTATTTAGTAGTTCAGTTTATAGTAATCAGCTATCCTATATTTATTATTACTTGATATTTTCCAGTTACTATTTGCTCAGTACCAGGTTCGGTACTAATTAATAATTACTTCTTTAAAATACTGGCTAAGAATATCTTTTGCAGTTTTCAACTGCACAGCCGTATTTTCAGGAACACCTTCCAGTTTGTATTCCCACTTTAAGTGTTCGTATTTGTGAACCCCAAGTTTGTGATAGGGTTGAATTTCCAATTTTTCAATATTTCCGTATTCCTGAAAGTGTCTGCCCAGTTCGTGCAGGTATTCAGGCTGATCGGAATAACCAGGGACTAAAACATAGCGCATCCAGGTTCGGATGTTTTCATCACGCAAGTGTTCTGCAAATTTTAGTGTGGTATCGTTTCTTTTTCCGGTAAGCTTTACATGCAAGTCCGGATTGATGTGTTTGATGTCAAGTAATACTAAATCGGTATGAGACATTAGTTCTTTTACATCATCGTTAAGAACATTTCCATTGCTGTCGATACAGGTATTAAAACCTTCTTCTTTCAACTGCTTGAATAATTTTTTCAATTCAGCAGCTTGCCATAATGGTTCTCCTCCTGAGATAGTTACACCACCCAACTTTCCAAAGAACGGACGTTGGTTGCGTGCTTTTCTCATGATCTCCTCAAGTGGAGTAGGAGTACCTCCTTTAAAAGTAATAGTATCTGGATTTGCGCAATACAGGCATTTAAAGGCACATCCCTGTAAAAAGACAACCAGACGTATTCCAGGACCATCATAGGTGCCTAGCGATTCAAATGAGTGAACGTTTAACATGGTTAATTGTGATTTTGTATAAGTGAATCTGGACTTATTAACCTAGGTATTCACTAACCTTACCAGTTGATTAGAGCAGTGCACAGGTTAAGGTTGAATTAAAAAAAAGAGCCCGGGTGCTCAATTACTCCCGGAGCTCTCTATATAGTAAGTTGTTAAAACGTTCTTACATTTTCTCGAAGAAGCTACGAGAGATTACCTCAAGTTGCTGTTCGCGAGTCAAACGTACGAAGTTTACAGCGTATCCTGATACGCGGATAGTTAACTGTGGATATTCTTCTGGACGCTCCATTGCATCTTCCAACATCTCACGGTTCAATACGTTTACGTTCAAGTGGTGAGCACCTTTGATGAAGTAAGCATCCATCATTGTCACCAAGTTTTCCTGACGTGAATCTTCAGTAGCACCTAATGACTTAGGAACAATTGAGAAAGTATTTGAGATACCGTCCAATGAATCTTCGTAGTTAATTTTTGCTACAGAGTTCAATGAAGCAATCGCACCGTTTTGGTCACGTCCGTGCATTGGGTTCGCACCAGGAGCGAAAGGAACACCAGCAGCTCTACCATCAGGAGTAGCACCAGTCTTCAAACCATAAACAACATTAGAAGTAATGGTTAGGATAGACATAGTTGGCTCTGCATTCTTGTAAGTGTGAAGCTCTTTCAATAATCCGTTGAAGATCTTTGGAATCTCAACAGCGAAACAGTCTACACGGTCATCATCGTTACCGTAGTATGGGAAGTCTCCTTCAATTTTGAAATCGCAAGTTAAACCTTCTTCATTACGAACTGCAGTTACCTTAGCATTCTTAATAGCAGAAAGTGAGTCAGCTACGATAGAAAGACCAGCAATACCGTAAGCAAGGTTAATTGCAGGGTTAGTGTCAACTAGAGACATCTGTGCTTTCTCGTAGTAGTACTTATCGTGCATGTAGTGAATGATGTTCATAGAGTCGTTGTAAACTCTAGCCATCTCTCTCATTGCAATTTTGTAGTTAGCCATTACCTCGTCGTAGTTCAACTCGTCGCTAGATAAAGCAGGGATACCGTTGATCAACTGAGTACCAGTTTTTTCACAACGACCACCGTTTAATGCCAACAATAAAGTCTTAGCCAAGTTACAACGTGCACCGAAGAACTGGATTTGCTTACCAATTTCCTGGTAAGAAACACAACAAGCAATACCGTAGTCGTCAGACTTACGAGTATCACACATCAACTGGTCATTCTCATACTGGATAGAAGAAGTATCGATAGAAACCTGAGCACAGAATTTCTTGAATCCTTCTGGTAAAGTATCAGACCAAAGAACAGTCATGTTTGGCTCTGGTGATGGACCTAATGTGTAAAGAGTGTTCAAGAAACGGAATGAAGTCTTGGTTACTTTAGTTCTTCCGTCAAGAGTGTTACCACCAATCGACTCAGTTACCCATGTTGGGTCACCAGCAAAAATCTCATCGTAAGCATTCATACGTAGGTGACGAACCATACGCAATTTCATTACGAACTGGTCAAGCATTTCCTGAGCAAATTCCTCAGTAATTGTACCTTCCTCAAGGTCTCTTTGAATGTAGATATCAAGGAAAGTGGAAACATTACCCAAAGACATTGCTGCACCATCTTGCTCTTTTACTGCTGCAAGGTATCCCATGTAAACCCACTGGATAGCTTCTTGTGCAGTTTCAGCAGGACGACCCAATTCTAGATCGTACTTAGCACCTAATTCTTTGATGTGACCCAAAGCTTTGATTTGCTCAGCAACCTCTTCGCGTAAACGAATCAATTCGTCAGTCATGGTTCCTGTCAATCCAGCTAAATCTTCTTTTTTCGCTTCAATCAAACGATCGATACCGTAAAGAGCTACACGACGGTAGTCACCAATAATACGACCACGAGCGTAGTTATCTGGTAAACCAGTAAGGAATCCTAATGAACGGAACTTACGGATTTCAGCTGTATATGCATCAAAAACTCCATCGTTATGAGTCTTTGCGTAGTTGCGGAAAATATCTTTAACACGATCTGATACTTCAAGACCTTGTTCTGTACAAGCTTTTTCAACCACAGCAATACCACCATATGGTTTCATTGCTCTGCGAAGCAATTCGTCTGCCTGTAGTCCTACGATAACCTCTAAAGATTTGTCAATATATCCAGCACCGTGAGAAGCGATCGTTGAAACAGTTTCAGTGTCGATAGAGCGAACACCATTGTTTGCACGTTCTTCTTTTACAGCATCAAGACACATTTGCCACAATTGCTTTGTGCGGTCTGTAGCTCCTGTTAAGAATGATGCATCCCCAGTGTATGAGGTTAAATTGTTACTAACGAAATCTCTAACGTTAATTGTCTTTTGCCATTCACCGGCTTTAAATTGCATTTTTACCATTGCAGATAATAGTTTTCTTTGATTGAATTTTTTCAATCATGATTAATTCAAATCCTTAGCGTTGAATTTGAACTCGAAATGGTTGTGTTTAAAATTATATTTTGTTTTTGATTGTCAAAATTGACAATCTCAACACAGAAAATAAACAAGATAAACTTGTCCGTTTTCCATTCAGAGCGCAAAGGAACAGACTATTTTTTTGTTACGCAATACCAAGATGTTATGATATTGCTTATGCAAAGCATTTCGAAAGGCTAAAGTTTCTGGTATTCTTAGAGTTTTGCAATGTAGAGATTGCAATGTGAAAATGTCTAATTTAGAATTAATCTAATTGTTTGGAGTTCTTCTTTTATAAGAATTTGATAACTGAGTGAAAAATATTATTTAACATGTATTTGTTAAATGAAAATCTTGTTAAAAAAATGAACTAGCTATATAAAAAACTCTTAACGAGATTGGGCTTGATATAAAGAATAGAAATGTAGCAAATAAACAGCCTCGTTTTTAGTAAAACGAGGCTGTGGCGATTAGTCTTAATTTTTTAAGTTGATTTTATTTAAATGCAATCCATCAGATTGAATTCCACGTGCATATTTTACACCTGCTTTTCCGAATATCATGGTGTAACCTATAGAGTGATCCTGTGGGATTCCAATCAAGTTTCTCAAAGTAGGATCAATTTCTTCGATAACCCAAGTAATCATTCCATTCCAAAGGGTAGCAACTTGGTTTGCATTGGCTGCAAATTCAAAATAGGTTAGGGTAATCAATGAATCCACTTTTGGAGATGCATCTTTAGCTGGAGCAGTTGCAATAAGCATGTGAGGAGCATTTCTAAAAATGATATCTACACCAGCTTTTTCCCAAAGTTTTTGGAATGAAGCAAGCATGGAATATTTTTTAGGAAGCTTTCCTTCTGCCGATGTTTTTTTGATTGCATTATAAACTGCCTCACGGAAAATAATGATGTCCTCTATATTGTCGATTAAAGAGAATAATACGGCATTGTCGTTGTGTCCAGTTGGAGCATGTGATGCTGTTTCCATCAATTCCTGAATCAATTTCTGATCCAAGTTTTCATCTTTAAATTTGCGAACCGACCTTCTGGTTTTAATATGATTACTTATGGCCTGAGCCGATGGTATTTCAGCTTTACATGAAACCGAATCTTCAGGATTTTTGCCTAATATTGAAATTGCAGCCGTTGGACAAATGGCCAAACAGTGCTGACATTTCATACAATTCCTTTCTTTTTCTTTAGCAATGGAAGCCTTGGGAGTAAGGTTGATAATTCCTACCGGACAATCCTCTTTACATAGGCCACATTCAATACACTTGTCTTCTGCAACTTTAAAGTCGATCATTTCTTTTGATTTTCAATTCTTGTATTTTCCAAATGGAAATTCGCGACAAAAATAGAATACTTCTTTTATAAATCAGTAAAATGCAGAATCTTCTTGTTTTATTTATGATGGATTAATATTGGAATGAATTTTAAGATAGTCGTCGCTTATTTATTCGTAGGTAATTGGAATACTAACATTGAATTTGGAACCTTCTCCTTTTGTAGATTCAACCGTAATTTTACCTCCAAGTAAAATAGCATTTTCTCTTGCTATGGCAAGACCTAGTCCAAGTCCACTTTCTAAATCAGAAGTACTATTCTTTTCTTGGGTGAAGCGATTAAAAATTGTACGATGATATTTTTTACTTATGCCAGTTCCGGAGTCATTTACGCTAAGTAAGATGCTTTTGTCAGATAAATTAACATCGATTTCAATATAGCCTTTTGAGGTAAACTTTATAGCATTATCAATTAAATTACTCATGATTTTAAAAAGCTTTTCACGGTCAATAAGAAATGAAATATCATCAAAATCTTTATTTTTTATACTGAATTTCAAATTTTTCTTTTTAGCCTTGCCTTCATGGAGAGTACCAATATCAGTTAAAAAATCAGTTAGGTAAGTTTTTTGAGAGTTGACTTTTATTTGTCCTGTTGCGAGCGCCGAAATTTCTAAAATATTATCAATAATTTTAAGTAATTGATCGCCACAGTTATTGATGATTTCGATATATCTATTTTTTTTGATGTCATCAATACTGGTGGATTCTAGCATAGATGTGAATCCAAGAATTCCATTTAAGGGAGTGCGAATTTCGTGAGACATATTTTTTAGAAATTCAGACTTTAGTAAATCGCTCTCTTCTGCTTTTTCCTTGGCTTTGATAAGATCTCTAGTGAGTTTCTTTTGGTTTGTTATATCCCTTACAAAAGCAGCCAAGAGAAACTCACTTTCATTTTGTTCTAAAATAGCAATACTAACATCAAGATCTATAATTTTATTATTTTTAGTTCTATGTTTGGTTTCAAAACGATCAGCTTTTAGTTTTAGAATTCGTTGAATACGTTGGCCAATTTCTTCGGGAGATAAAGTTATTTCCAAGTCTTTAATATTCATTTTTAGAAGCTCTCTGCGATTGTATCCAATTAATTGAGAATAAGAAGGGTTTACATCTTTAATATCCCCGTTTTGATCCGCAAGAACATAGCCATCTAAAGTGGTTTGTACAGTTTTTTTGTTTTTGTTAAGTTGAATCTGAAGTTTTTCGTTTGCAAGTTTTCGGTCGGTAATATCAGATATTATTGATATAAAACCAATATGTTTTCCTCGAACATCATATTCATAATCCCAGTTTATTTCTAACCATATAGTAGATCCATCTAATCTATTATTACTTGTTATATATGCGATTGGTTTTGGCTTTTCTTTAATAAGATGTTGTAGGTATGTTTTTAATTTATTAATGCCTTCTTTGTCTTTTTCTGCAAACCAAATTGGTTTTCCGATTAGTTCTCCATCTGGATATCCTAAAATTCTATGATGTGCAGGGTTACTATATGTAATTGTTCCATCAAGAGAATTAACTTGAATTCCATTAGGAACAGTATCAAATATTAGTTGAAGTTTTCTTCTGGTGTCATTTGATATTTTATTGGCTGAACGAATGTTTTCAGTAGCCAAAGCAATGAAAAATGACGAAATTAGAAATAAAGCAAGATAAGACTGTAACTTTATAACCGCTTCAACGGCAGATAATGATTCGTTAGTAAATGGACCATTACCCAGGGCTGTAAGTTGAATTGTTGCAACAACAAGTATTGAAGAAAACAATAAAGAACCAAAAAGTCCATATTTTACTGCTGCGATGATTAGCAGTGGAAAAATAAAGAAAATGGTAAGTAGGTAAATGTGACTGTTATTTTCTAGGAAAAATGTAGCGTTAGAAATAGCAATGATTTCAATAAATATTAATATCCAAAGTAAATAATGCTCCTTTACTTTTTGCCAACTAACACTTTTAAGCCATTTAAAAGTGTATAATGATAATGGAGCAACAAATAAGATTCCAAGTCCAGCAGAAAGCATCCATGTTCTATAAATATCTAAAAATCTTAATTCAGGATTTTTATATTTTAACATTAGTGCTCCTATAGTTGCACTAATAGAAGGTAAAATAAGTACACATAGCAACAAAAACTTTGCTAAATCACTAAAGCTCTCGAATTTTTTTTTATTTCGTACAATTGAACTATATAATATCGCGGCTCCATAACTCTCTATCAAGTTTGCACTCAGAAAAACTACAATTAAGTCAATTGGTCGATTGGTGTATATAAATTCAAAAAGTATAATGCTAGGAATAAGAATGAATAATAATGGTATATAGAAGCGTTTGTCAATAAGAAGTAAAATACCTAACAGATAACCATCTGGGAGCCACATTAAAGAAATGTTATTTGGAGGAGCCACTAGGTTTAGTGCCCAATACATTAAAATTAGATGCCCAATAACGATTAGAATTATTTTTTGCCAATCAGTTCTACTCAAAGAGTTCATAAATGTTCACAATCAATGGTTGCAGATGAAAAAATCATTTTACATTAAAATATGACATATGTACCAATAAATCAAATTATTATTTCATGAGTGTTTTTTATTTGTATTGCAATATACTAGTGCACAAAAAAACCTGCCCAAATGGACAGGTTTAATATTTTCATGTTGCGAAATTTTAGAAAGCAACAGATACTCCCAACTGGATTACAGAGTTTTGAACTTTAGCATCATCTTCATCAATAATATTAGATAATCCTAAATTATATCGCAAGCCTAAAGCAACTTTTTCAGATATATCATATTCAAAACCTAGTGCTAGTCCTAAATCTAGTCCTTTCATTTGGTCATCTGCATCACCACTAATAGTTGCATCGCCTGAATCAACTTCAGCTTCAGAACTTAAGTGTATACCAATTTGAGGACCTGCTATAGCATGAAATTTATCAGCTAATCTAGCTCGAAGTAACAATGGAATGTTAAGGTAGTTTGATTTCCATGTGACATCAGAACCGTTGCCATCCATTTTAAAGCCTTGTCGAGAATATACCAATTCAGGCTGGAATGCAAGTTTTTCATCAATAGCAAATCTTGCGAAAGCACCTATAAAGATATCTGTTTTTACATCAGAATCATCAATATCATCTCCTTTAAAGTTTGCAAAGTTTAATCCACCTTTTAAACCGAATTTAACATCTTGAGCAAATAAACTTGTACCAACAAATAGTACAGCAACTAGTAGTAAAATTTTTTTCATGTGATTTGTTTTTTAATTTAGCGAAGTAAACATACAAAATATATATGTTTTGATTTGTGTTGTACAATATGAAAAATGTTCTTGATTGACGAATAGGAGATAAGTCTTTGTCAAGTTAAATATTCTTCATGTCAATTTATATGATGAAATTACATCATAGATTGGAGTATAATTATCAACTGTTATTTTCTATATCGACTTCTTTTTACCTCATGTTTGCTTGATGAATTTATTTTGGCTTTATTTTCCTCTGTTGTTTCAGGGGCATCGCTAAGGTAAATGGCTTCTTCGCCAGTAGAGGTGATTTCCAAAACTTGACCATACTCTTCCGGAAGACCTAATTCTATGGCATCTTTCCATTCTCCATGACCAAATACAGCAATTTCTTCGTCTTTTTCCAGAATTCCCTCTTTGCATCGTAAGGTTTTGTTAAAGCCAAAGAAACCTGTTGTATCAATTCCTTTGCTACTTAAGAAAGACTCCATATTCTCGGTAGGATCATTCAAAAAACCTGATTTGTACTTGGCATCCTCAACAATGTATGATTTCAAGAGTGTGTCGTTAATGTAAGCATATTTGCTACCATCTTTAATCACGTATTTGCAGTGTCTTTCCTCATCAACAATTGTATCCCATGTTGAGCTTTTTCCTGTTGATCTTTCTTGCTCAATCAGTACATGATAAAGAGAACACTTTCGTCCGGTAAGAGGAGCGATTAAAGGAGTGTCTACAAATTCTACTTTCCCTACTATTCTGGCTGTTTCTCCGCTTCTAAAGTTAGAAAGTCTTTTGAGTTCTGAATTCTTTAGTTTACGCTTGATAATTGCTTTTTTATTAAAGAAAAATGCCAACAAAAATACGACGGCAATTATTGCTACAAAGACGATGATGATTGTTTCTTCCTGCATTCTATTTATTATTTGAATTTACTTGGCTACGTTGCATTTCACAATGCCTTTCTTCTCTGAAGCCAGATAAAGGTTGTCTTTGTTGTCAACAATCATAGGTATGAAATTACAACCTTTTACCAGTTCCTCGATTCCTTTTATTTGTTTTGCACCTTTATTACTGTAAATTTTAATCCGTGTAGGATCTTTCTCTACGGTAACAATGGCACCATTTGATAGGGTAGCAACACTTACAGGATTACAGCACCCATGAAAATCACTCAACTCTTTCCCGCGTTTGCCAAATGCCATTAAACTGTTTCCATTGTAATCGAAGCCCTGAACTCTAAATGCACCTAAATTGGCCACAATAATTTCCTTTTTATGGTTTACAGAGAAGTCGAGAATGCCACAGCAAGAACGCATATCGTCTATTTCCTTTAAAAGCTCTCCTGATGTTCTATCATGAATCTGAATCTTTTTTAGTTTGCAATCTGAAACGATTAGATGTTGATCTACAACGCGACTACCCGAAGCAATATGAACTCCTGATAGTTTGTAATGGCCAATTGCTTCACCTTCTTTCGAGAAAATTTGGCACTCTACGCCAACAGGCAATTCTTTTGATATCATTCTGCCTCGAATCTTTTTCTTTACGAGTTTCATCTCGCTTGATAGGATATAGATATTGTTTTCGACATCTACGGAAATTGCAGTAGGTTTACCTGAAATAGACGGCTTAAATTTATTTGCAATTTTTCCAACTTCATCTAAAATCAAGATGGTTCCATCCTTTTTAAGAGCACAAAGCTGGTTGTTTGTAAAACTTGCCAAATAAATTACATCCAATACACGTTTTCCTTTGTATTCTTTATCTATTTGGTACGAAACCGGATGAACTCCATCCATGATTTTATCCAAACCAATTTCTAGTCGGCGCATATTTTCAACTTTGTTGATTAATTGGGCTACATAGGGTTGCTTCTTTAAATCAGGATGCAAATCTTTCACCAATTCGTATAGTTCCTCATAGGTTTTAAATAAGGTTTCTTCTTTAACCAGATATGCTGAGAATTGTGCTTTTGGATTCTTCTGCATAAAATCCTTTTTGTATTGTTTTAGAGCTGGACTTCGTTCTTTTCTGCTTAGTTTCATTATAGGCTTTCTGCCTTTTTGGTAACGCTCATAATCATCATGAATCACTGATCCTGTAATTTTGGCATTTTTAAAATCATTAACCGATCCTTCAAGTTTCATTTCCACATTCTCAAGCATTATTGTTTTTCTCGGAGTAGATTTTATTCCCAATCCCTTTGTCTTTAGACTTAACATGCCTTGAACTAGGTTGGGATAGTTTCCTGTAAAACAAAAGTTTCCATTCTCAATTTTACTGGTATCTCTTTGAAAGCCACTTTTCGTAAATGCGAGTAATACAATTTCTCCTTTATTTATGCCACTTATATGACCATTAAGAACAAAAGACTTATTGTTTTCTATGGATTTACCAGTTATAGATAAAACCATCAGCATTGTGAAAGTTAATAGGATCTTTTTCATGTTTTGGGTGTTTTGGTTTGTGATTTGATTAAAGAATTACTTCAGATAAGGATTTATATTTCTTTCAAATCACTAAATGTACACAACATCTATTCTTTAGGCAAGAAATCATAAAAATTAAAACGAAACTTTTAGTAATATCAGTCTATTTGATATAGGATTAACAAAAATAATGTTAAAATATTTGTTGTTTTCTTATAATAATTATAACTTCATTATCGTTTTCAAGAAAGAATATGTTGGATAGAGGTGATAGGTGAATTCTTAAAAAGACTTATTATGCTATTGCAGATTAAATTTGATAACCAACTGTTGCTAATCGTAAAGACCCTAGATACAGGATGATGTATCTTGATAGACTTCAAAGGGACAAAAATACAACTTGATTTTAGATGTTAATAAAGGGCTTGGATTTTTATACAAGCGCATTTTGTGAATGTAAAATATGCTCGGAATTTCGTCCGAGAGGTATATGTGTATCACATAAGGGGTGTGTATTTTCGTCCGAAGCCATTTTCATAATTAAAAATGTGCTCGGAATTTCGTCCGAGGGGGGTATGTGTAACACATGGGGGGTATGTATTTTCGTCCGAAGTCATTTTTAATTCACAAAATGTACGCGGAATTTCGTCCGAGGGGTATATGTGTAGTCTGAAAGCCCCATAAAACAAGCAAAATATCTATAATTAGAGGTTAAATATAAGAGTTAGCTAATGGAACTTGTGAAGCGATATGTGAATCGGGTTCTGATGTTCAATTTTAAAATCAATAAATATGCCTTATTTGATTTATCCACAATCTGATTTTGGAAGATTAAAATTACTTGATCGGGTTACAGTAACTGCAGCTGATGATGTAGAATTGGGTAAAGCAATTTTACCTGCTGAATTGTTGACTGATATTGAAACACAAAAAAGTGCTTATCAGTCGGTGTATGACAAGTTTAATGCAAGTTTGTCTACAAAATCTAAAGAAGTCAGAGAGAAGCAAGAGTGTTTTTCGAATTTGGATTTATATGTGCGAGATTTCTTCGATGTTCTTAAGCGTCGTACCATTCGTCTTGAACATCCAGCTGAAATTTTGCGTTTTTACAATGTTGCTATTAATGGTGAGTTACCTGATTTTAGGAAAGATGAAGATTTGCTAAAAACAGGAGAGAATATTGTAAAAGGAGATGCGAATGCTATTGCTGCTGGATTTCCAGCCATGGCAAATCCATCGGCAGAAGAATTAGGTGTTGTACTTACTGCTGCTAAGAAAGAGATGGCAGAGATTGTGCCTGCTGATCGGGCCTATGAAATGGTACAAAAGGAGTTGGGTGAAATGCGCATGCCAATAGATGAATTGATTCGTGAAATTGCCGATTACATTCAATTTGCAGGACGAAGAGATAATCCTTCTAATGTGAGAAGAACAATGCGTACCTATGGTTTCGAATATCGTTATTTAAAAAATGAACCTGTTGAGGAGGATATTGTAGAAACGGAAACTGCTGAAAATAAATAGTGAACCAAGGGGCATGGATACCCAAAGGTTCACTAATGTCGAAAAAAAATGTGCTCTGTTGATGTTTTTAAAAAAAACCTATGGTAAATGTCAGTAAACCAAAAAATGCAATGCATAAAAACACAACAGAGCCATTTGCTTTGTAAAGCTAATAAATAAAGTTAAATCGTCGAAGAATAAAACAATAGAAAACTTACAGATTAAATAAAAAAGTGGAAGGAGAAGTATGAGAGGTGTCCCATTTTGACATTTATCTTGCTCTTTAATACCTTAAAATGACTTGTTTAAAATATAATTTACAGATAGAAATATATTCTTAACTGACTATAAAAGAGATGAATTTACAATTAATAAGATACAGTATGTCGGAGAGCTCTACATTGGGCATGTTGTTTATTGATGGGTATTTTTCTTGTTATACTCTCGAAGATACAGCGAGAGAAGAGAAAATACCAGGAGAAACATGTATACCAGCAGGAGTTTATGGAATTACCCTTAGAACAGAAGGAGGACAAAATCATCGGTATACTCAGAAATTTCCGAAAATGCACAAGGGAATGCTGCACTTGTTGAATGTGCCGAATTTTAAATACATCTATATTCATTTTGGCAATACAAAGGAAGATACCGATGGGTGCATATTGGTGGGAGATGGTGTTAATAACAATCAAATTGAGGAAGGGTTTGTTAGTAGTAGCGTTAAGGCCTACCAGGGAATCTATAAGATTATTGTAGATGCAATTGAGGATGGAGAAGGGGTTTGGATTGAGATTATTGATGGTATTCCTGCCCAGACCAATCAAAAACAATTGACCAATGCTTTTGTAGCTGCCAATAAGCTTAATTTACGAAAATCGCCAAGTGGTGAAGTGGAAGGCGTTCTACATCAAAAAACACCAACCAAAATTCTCGAATCGCAAGATGGTTGGAGCAAGGTGTTGATAGAGGGCTGGGTTGCTGAGGAGTATTTGGAAGAGTCGTAGAAAGTCTTTATGGTAGAGAAGTGATAAATCTGGAAGGTGTAATAGTTTATTGCCTTGAAATGAAATAACCCAGACAAAGGTTTTTCAACCTGACTGGGTTATTGTTAAAGATGAAAATTAACTATCTATACATTTGGTAAACTATAACATTTAGTTATTGTAAATTCTTTAGATCTGTTTTCAATTTGCCCATATCATAAGTGGTATAATACGATATAAGAGTACCATCTTTATCAATTAAAATCATGGTTGGATAATCAATAATTATGTAGCGTTTATCAAAGTTTCTTCCGTTAGGAACAATTTCAAAGTGGTACGATTTATTTCCTATTTTGTCTTTCGATTCTTTTTTGGTTGATTGACTTATGAATATTCCTTGGATGTTTTTATGCTCAGATAATATTTTTTCAAACTCGAGGAATGGCTTCTCAATTAAATTTGGTTCATTAATTGATAACTGGAACTGAAGTAAAATATACTGACCTTTTAGTTTGTCAGAATCCAAAGTTTTATTAGTAATTGATTTCATAACAAATGGGAGGAATACTTCTCCTTGCTTAACTCTTTTGCCTGTGTCTCGAGTAAACTTTTCTTTACTTACAATGTTAGGATCAATTTCATAACGTTCAATCTCTCCATACTTATTAATAACTTCTTCAAGGTTTAGTTTCTTTACACTTAGTAATTCATATACTTCCTTTTGTGACATTAGAGCTCCCGTATTCTTATTGTAAATTTTACTTGGATCTATACGAGTAGTATGTGAGATGGTAGTTTGGCATATTGCTTTATTACAAAAAAAGAGTACAGTAATTAATAATACAGTTTGAATTTTCATTTTAAGTTAATTTTTTGTGATTTGTTATTATTAGTAATACGAATGTAAATAATATATATGTAAAATTTTAAAAAATAGCTTACTTCCTGTTGAAGAATTGTATAAGGTTGTTAGGATGGGAATGGTAATGAGTCTTTGAATTTGCACTTAAGTAGCTGCTTGTTTGTAAGGTGTTGAAATATTTGGTATTATAAAAAAAGAGCCACAATTAATTTTTGTGGCTCTTTTGGTTTGACATTTTTTAGTTTATACTAACATAGATAGGACACTGCAGAATGATTAAGCTTTCTTTTTCTTACCTATTTCTTTTGGCGTTCGTACCCAATCTTTCGTTACAATCATGTAGCCAGGATCAACAATTAAAGTATTGGGTTTACGTTTTACCGTAAATTGCACTTTATTTTTACCTGATTTTAATTTCACTTTCTCATTGTACAGCTCCTTATTCTTGGAGTTGAAAGCAGCTACTTCAATGTAGTCGTTACATGTGGCTTTACTCTCTTCACCTTTGCCATCAACATAGTACTTTTCTACATCAATTACAGCATCAACTGTATAAGTGAAATCCTTGTTTCGGGTGTATGTTACCGAATCAATATTGGTTTTGTAGAGCGTAATTTTTTCCAGTACATCCTCCACAAAATATTGCAGGCTATCTGGTGTTTCCGATTTAATTCGGTCAATCAGATCAGTTGTTGTTGGATAGGGAGCACCTTTAAAGGCATATTCCTTTAGGAAACCACTTAATACATTCATGAATTTTTCTTTGCCAAGGTAATTGCCAAGGGCATTCATTGCCAATGCACCTTTTTTATAGTAGGTTGATTGCTGGTATGGCGCAACTTTGGCAAGAGGTCGTTCAGCGCGTTGTTCATCCTTTCTTGAAGAGACATATCTAAACATTTCGTTCTTAAAGAATTTGTTCATTCTTTCCTTGTCGAAATAGGTGCTCATGCACTGCAATGCACTGTATTGAGTAATGGATTCCATTAACATTTGAGAACCCTCTACATCGGCGGCGGCCACCTGATGAGCCCACCACTGGTGAGCCATTTCATGTGCAGTTACAAAGAATGGATAATCCATGGTTTTCTGATCGTCTTTTACATCTTCATTGTTAAGATCTCTTAAATCGGCAATGAAACCAATGCCTTCCGAGAAAGGAATCATATTTGGGAACGATTGAGCATAGCTTGAATATCGCGGAAACTCAACAATACGAAGCTGATCGAATTGATAAGGCGAATAACATTTGGTATAAGTGCCCAGTGATACTTTCACGCCATTCATCATATTGTCCAGATTATACTCGTGTCCTTTGTGATAATAGATACTCAAGTCAACTGTTTTGCCATTCTCATCTTGCCATTGATCGGTCTTCACCTCATATCTGCCCGAAAGAATAGCATAGTAATTGATCATTGAGTGTTCCGATTGATAATGAAAATAGTTTCTGTTATTTTCTTTCCATGATTTAATCAACTTTCCCGGTGTTAAGGCGGTTTGATCAGCCGAAGTACTTACCACGGCTTCGAAATTGATAAAGTGTGAGTCATCACTGATAAAGTGTCGATTAATTCCTTTAGGATCATCAATGCTCCTTACGATATCACGTTCTGGTAAATCATGCTTTTCACGAGTACGCTTGTCTGATAATTCTCCTTCAGCTTTATATCCTACTGAAGGGAACAGGGAGTTGTATAGGAATGTACCATTCTTTTGAGTGAGGTTGTTGGCTCCACTTAAGGTAAAACCGTCATTGAAAGATTCAAACTCAAACTTAAGTTTCAGTTTTTCATTAACCTGAAGGGGGACTTCCAACTTGTATATTTTAATATGAAACTCATTATCGCTAGCAATCAATTTTGCTTTTCGGTCTAACTCCAATGTTTTGATGAATCGATTTGAGTTAATATAAACAATTTCCATTGGCGAAGAGCTTAGATTTTGCATGGTGTAAATTCCCTGAGCAAGAAAATTTCCTTGTTCCGGATAAAGATCAGCATTCAGGTATACATCGGTAATCTTTGGCTGAGCAATCGCTTCATATTTTTTAAAACCTTTTTCGTAGCGAACGGTTTCCAATTCTTTGGTATAAGGAGTTTTATATTCTCCTTTTATGTTTGTATTGTAGAAAATGAATGAGCCCAATAAAAGAGCTGCAATTGCAAGTGTTGCGATACCTTTTAAAGGATTCCCTTTTACTCTTTGCTTAAAGATGCTTAAACGGGTTTTCCAGTGACTTTCAGTTTGACTTACCAATAGCTGATTGCCAAGAATTATTAAGATACCAGCAATAAGCAACCAGTAGAATTTAAAAATCCAGTATGGGAATAGTTCAAATCCATATCCGTTCATGTCGGAATAAGATACACTGGTTCCAGATGCATATATCAATAATGGATGCTTGAAAATAATGGCAGCAAAGTATTTGTCAATTACCCAATACAGCACTATAAATACATAGCCTATATATTTGTTGTTAACCACTATATGAATGAGAAAGGCAATGGTCATAAGTAGAATTGTATTGACGAATTGAATGCCGAATACCGATGTAAAATATAAGCCTAATTCATAATTGTAATATCCAGCCATGCTTTGAGCTATTACACCGCATAGAATCAGTATTAAATTAATAAATACCATGCCAGCAGTAAGGGCAATAAATTTACTGGATAAACTTACCCATCGAGGAATAGGATAGGTATGAAAAATTTCATGAATTTTCTTATCGCGATCACGCCATATCATATCGCCAGAGAACAGAAGAACAATGATGAAGATAAAGAGCTGTATGCTTCCTCCGAAAATTTGTAATACCTGATAGGTAACTGAATAGGTGTTGGTATCGTACATTTTACCTATCCCTTTTGATGCTACAAAAAGGAAAATCAGCATGATAAGACAAATTAACCAGAAATAGGCACTTCCAAACAATTTGTTGGTTTCGAAGCGGGTTAGTTGCAGCAAACTTTGAAGCGTATTTTGTTTTTGTGATACTTCAGGAAGTTCTCTGCTTGTACTTTCCATATTTTCGTCTGTTGATGCGATATTGCTTTGCCTGTTATTTCTTTTCCCCAGTTTAATTTGGCGGAGGTTATATGCAAATTGAAATCGGAAATAGGTTAATGTCATTAAGAGTACACCAAATCCAACCCATAGGATTCGATTGTATAAAAAGACATTTTCCAATTTGGCGCCTGTATCGTTCATATCCGATGCAGAATTTCCAACAGAAACTTTCAGTGATGCTGCAATGCCAAAGGGATCTAAGAGTGAAGCAATGTTTTGACTTTCCAAATCCTGAAACAGGTTCATGGCCACTGCATACAAAATGTAGAGTGCCAATATGGAAATCCAGTTAACAACAGCATTGCGCAACAGGATACTTAATGAAAAAAAGATGGCGCAAACAAAAAATACATTGGGTATGATACGCGTGAAGTAAGGGTATAGATAGGTAGCCCATTCGTTAGGACCAATGTATGCCTGGTTTAAATAGGGCATTAAACTACCCACATAAAATCCGAAGCCCACACCGGTAAAAGCAAGGATGCTTAAAAGGTATGCAGCACTAAATCGACCAAACAAATAATTGACCTTTTGCAAGGGGGTACTGTACATTAACTCTAGTGTGTTGTGTTGATAGTCTTTTAGCACAACATTGGCGCATAATGCTGCCACCAAAAAGATGCCCAGATAGGAAAATGTACCCATGAAGATATCTAAAATACCAGGTGCATTAATGAAAATATTGTCGCCACCAAATTGGATGTTGATGCTTGGAATGGCTCCTCCTGCAGCATTAATAAGAGCAAAGGCAATTAGGAACAGAATCCCCCAATAGATGTATATGGCAGGGCGATTTATGGCACGCTTGAATTCGAATCGGAATATTTCGTAAAACATGGTTTGAATTTTAAATTAAAACTAAGCTATCAATTGTCAGCGTTCAGCTTACTTTATTGCAGAGAAGTAAACATCTTCTAAATCAGGAGAAACATTTACGAAGCCATTGTTTGGATGTTCTTCCTGCAGGATATGGATTAATGGCTTACCTTCGTTTAAGTGAGAGGTGATTAATTGGTAGCTTGCCTGGTACTCATTAATTTCCTGTTTTGTGATACGTTTTTCCCATATTTTTCCATTCAATTCAGTAATCAGATCGGAAGGACGACCGTTGACTAATACCTCTCCATTGTTTATGATTGCCATGTCATTACACAAATCTTTTACATCATCGACGATGTGGGTCGAAAGGATTACTACCTTACCTTCGCTAATTTCGCTAAGCAGATTGTTAAAGCGATTTCGTTCTGCTGGATCAAGACCAGCTGTTGGTTCATCAACGATAATCAGTTCAGGTTTTCCTAATAGTGCCAATGCTATACCGAATCGCTGTTTCATACCACCACTAAAGGTGTGAACACTTTTCTTTCTGTTTTTATAAAGATTTACTTGGTTCAGCAGGAACTCTACCATTTCTTTTCGTTCCGATTTAATGTGAATTCCTTTTAATACTGCAAAGTGAGTTAATAATTCCTGTGCGCTAATGCGGGGATACACACCAAAATCCTGGGGGAGGTAACCCAAGACTTTCTTAACAGCACCCTTTTCCTTTAAAACATCTATACCATTAAAAGTGATGATGCCCTCATCAGGATCCTGAAGGGTTGCTATGGTGCGCATTAACGAAGATTTTCCTGCTCCGTTTGGACCAAGCAGGCCAAACATTCCACTACCAATGTTCAAATTTAAATTGTTTAATGCTTTTACCCCATTTGGGTAGGTCTTACATATGTTGTTGATTGTTAATTGCATGATTGTTTATTTTAATTTGTTAAGTAGGTTGATGAATCAGAGAGGAGACTATGGAACAATTCCTGAGAAAAGTCTCAAGCTCCAATTTTCAAACTCGGAGGATTAGCGTAAAAGGAGTGAAGCAAATTGGAATAATAAAGTGAACTTCCGAACTTTGCATTACTCATTACTCATTACTCATTACTCATTACTCATTACTCATTACTCATTACTCATTACTCATTACTCATTACATCTTCATTACTTTGCCACCCATGGCTTTCATTTCACTTAGCTTCTCTTCCTGAAGATCCTGAAACTGTTCTTCAGTGATTTCTTGTGATTCTACTGGTATTAGCTCTTTCTCGTCTATATCTTTAGAAAATGAAATGGCTTTAAAACTGAGGCGATCATTATCAACAGCTAGCACGGCTCTATTGAAAAAAAGTGATGGCATAGGAGTTATTTTTTTAGGAAAATCTTTGGCCACCCAAAAGCTAAATGCATCATCGCTGCTTTTGTATTCATCACACTTATAACCAAGAATGTTTTTCCTTCTTCCTGTTGGTTTTGCATCGGATGTTATTATTGGAGTTTCGGTATGGAATAGTTCATCATCCAAATCAATGTAATTGCGGAATACATTCTTTTCAAAGTTAAACCATGTACTGTTTTTGCTACCACCCATTTGAATCATAACTCCCTTAGAAGAATCAGATTTTAATTCTTTCAGGCAACCATGCTTTTCGTTAAAAATGAATTGGAAGTTTTTGCTTGTGGTTTCCGGAATCATAGCTTTTAATGCTTGCTGATCAGGACCAAGACTTTTGTGGATGTTAATGATGTTCTCATACACAATGGTACCTTGCTTTTGAGCAAAAATTGCATATGTACTCAATACAATTGCCAATGCAGTAAATAATACTTTTCTCATAAATCGAATTGCTTTATAATTTGTAAATGGATTTCTTATTATCATATCAGCAAATGTATTGGGTGAGGAAGAGAATTTGGGTTAATGCTTTGTTATCTAGTGTTAACGTGTGTTAACGGAGGGAATAAGGCTTGGAATATGAGTGAGATTAATTGTACTTTAGTCGTGGAAATAATATTATAAATGTTATGAGTAAACGAATTCGAATTATTCTATTTCTGGTATTTGTATCAATCTTAGCTGTTGTGATCCTTCAAGGATACTGGATTAACAATTCATATAAGATTAACAAGGAGCAATTGCTTAAAGAGATAGACCTTGCGCTTGAGAAGAGTGTGAAGCAAGAGATGAATTTGCGGATGAGCCAAAAAGCCAAGGTAGTGTTCAAAGGACAGAATACTTCTGTGTTTTATGTGGGTGAGGAGTTGGAAAGTAATGTCAAAATAGACTCTATCGTAAAGCAAATATATAAAGATGAAAGCTCTGGTCGTGCTGAAATTACAATGAATTTGAATGAGATTTCAGTGCAGAATGGAAATCTGGATTCTATTCCTGAAAACTTTGAGATACGGGTTAAGGAAATGATTACTGGTTTGTTGGCAAATGAACTGGCTGGTGAATTTAAAGTGAATACCAATATGATTGATTCATTATTTACTGATGATTTATCGAAACGGGGAATAGAGCTGTCTCATCATATTGAAATGGTGAATGAAAAAGATTCTCTGGTCAAGAGCTTTGCCAGTATTGCTTCCGATACCTTGAATACCATGTGTACTCGTTCTTTTCAGGTGGATATACTAGGAAAGGAGAAATTACGAATACGAATTCTCAATGAGCAGGAAGTGATTTTTGGACAGATGATGACTGGTTTGATTGCCTCACTGGTTTTGATTTTGTTAATATTGTTCTGCTTTTTGTACATGCTGAGAACCATTTTTAAGCAAAAACAACTGTCACAAATAAAAAATGACTTTATCAACAATATGACACATGAGTTGAAAACACCAATAGCAACGGTGTCAGCTATTGTGGAGTCTATGCAGAATTTTGGTGTATTGGATAACAGAGAAAAAACCAATAAATATTTGGATGTGTCTCAGAATGAATTGGGAAGACTTTCAGGATTGGTTGAGAAAGTGTTGAATATGGCTCGCGAGGAGAGGGAACCATTAAAGATGAATCCCGAAGAGTTAAATGTTCGTGAGATTTTTGACAATATCATCAATAGTCAGACTATTAAACAGGAAGTAAAGCAGGTTTCTTTCGATTTAAAGGTTGATGAGGATGCGGAGAAAGTTACTGCAGATCGTTTTCATATGGTCAATGTGATGCAAAACCTGATAGAGAATAGTATTAAATATTCTGATGATCCTGTAATGATACTTATCGCCTGTGAGCGCAATGGTGAATACATTAAAATCAGTGTAAGCGATAATGGAAATGGAATATCAAAGAAGCATCAGGCAAAAGTATTCGATCAGTTCTATAGAGTTCCTACAGGAGATGTGCATGATGTGAAAGGATTTGGCTTAGGATTGCACTATGTTAGGAATATAGTTGAAAAGCATGGTGGAAAAATAGGATTAAGCAGTGAAATTGGAAAGGGAAGCACATTTACAATTAATTTACCCCTATAGTTATGAGTGAAGCAATGAAAATACTTTTTGCAGAAGATGAGCAAGCTTTAGGAATGGTGGTGAGTGATAGCCTGCGAAGTCGTGGGTTTGAGGTAGATTATTACACCGATGGAGAAAGTGCTTTGAAAGCAGCTCTGAGTCATGATTACGACGTACTTGTGCTGGATGTGATGATGCCTAAGATGGACGGTTTTAGCATGGCACGGGAATACAGGAAAGCAAACCGACAAACTCCTATTATTTTCTTAACCGCCCGTTCACAGGCTGAAGATGTGGTGGAAGGCTTTGAGCTGGGAGGAAATGATTACTTGAAGAAGCCATTCAGTATGGAGGAGTTGATTGTGCGTGTGAAGGCATTGGCAGGTAGACTGGTCAACAAGGAAGAAATCCAGATGAAAGAGTGCTTTGTTGGAAAGTACAAGTTCGACATCCCCAAGCAAACATTGGAGTTGAATGATAAAGTAAAAACTTTAACTCATAGAGAGGCACAGGTATTGCTCATGTTGTTTGAAAAGAGGAATCAGGTGTTGGAACGCAAACTGGTACTGGACCAGCTATGGGGCGACGATTCTTTCTTTAATGCCCGCAGTATGGATGTATTTATTACCCGCTTGAGAAAATACCTGAGGGATGATCCAAGTATTCAGATTGTAAATATACGTGGGATAGGTTATAAGCTGATGCTCTAATAAATCACACTAAGTTCAATTAAAAAGCTATTTGAGTAATATTTTTTTTTGAATATAAAAACGGGAATCTCTTTTCGGAAATTCCCGTTTCTTTTACTTATTGATCTGTTTTTTATTACAAAGCCTCTTTTACTGATTTCGCAATTGGAGTTGTTGGTCTTCCTAAAATAGAAGAAAGTGTGCGTGAATTATCGAATAAAGCTCCATGAGAAGCACTTACATCCCAACTTGCCAATCCAATAGCCAATCCCTCAGGAAGACCAATGTTTTTTAGAATATTGGCATATTCTTCTTCTTGCAAATTGTTGTAAGGGATATTTTTCCCTGTTTGCTCCGATATCATAGCAGCCAAATCGGTTAAGGTGTAAAAATCATCACCAGCCAATTCATAAACTTTACCCTTATGAGTTTCATTTGCAATTACAATTGCGGCAGCTTCGGCATAATCAGCTCTTGCTGCCGATGAAATTTTCCCATTGGCTGCGCTTCCTAAAAATGCACCTCCGCTAACTGCTCCGGGAACCGATGCAGTATAATTTTCGCTGTACCATCCATTTCTTAAGATGGTAAATTCAAGACCTGAATTTGTAAGGATTTCTTCTGTTTCTACATGCTCTGCAGCAAGATTTAGATGCGAAGTATCGGCACGAAGTAAACTTGTATAAACAATCCATTTTACTCCAGCCTCTTTAGCTGCATAAATTACATTTTTGTGTTGGGTAGTTCTTTGTCCAAATTCAGTGCCCGAAATCAGCAACAGATGATCTATACCATGAAGTGCCTTCGAAAGATGATCTGGTTTATTGTAATCAAATTCACGGGTTTCTACTCCTAAATTTGCAGCCTTTTCAGTATTTCTTACCAACGCTACAATATTTTCATTTGAAACTCTGCATTTAAGTTGTTCAATAACCTGGCTACCTAGTTGACCAGTAGCTCCTGTAACTGCAATCTTCATATCTTTTGTTTTTTAATGATTTGTATTCTTAAATCTTATACTACAAAAGTATAGGAGCGTGCAGCTGTTGAAAAGGTAAAAAAGTTCCCTTGAATGGTAAAATCAGACTTTATTGGTTTAATGTTGTTTTTGATATTCTGAAGGAAGCATGTTTACTCTTGCTTTAAAATATTTTGTGAAGTTGGTAGGATCGTCAAAACCAATTTCATAGGCAATTTCCTTAATAGAAAGATTTGAATATACCAACAGTCGTTTGATTTCCAGCAGAATTCTTGCATCAATAAACTGTTTTGCATTGGAATGAGCAAATAATTTTACAGCTGCATTTAATTGTTTTGCTGATACATTTAACTGATCACAGATGTCTGCAACACGAAATTTATAGCTAATGTTGTCTTCTAATGCTTTTTTAAATCTGATATACAAATGAAAGGAATCATCGCAAACAATATCTACACGTTCACGCTTGTTTCTTTCAATTTGAATCAGGAAGTTTTTTAGAAGGTTTCTTTGATATTCCGCAGAATCAAAAAGTTGTCCCTTGGTTTGTTCGGCAATCATCTCGTTTAGAAGGGTATATACTTCTTTATTTGCAATGTTGCTGACTGGCTTTATGGTATGGGTGAAAATAGTATAGTTATAAAGATATTGAAAATCGATGCCTCTCTTTATGAGAAAATCTGGAGTAAATAAAACAGCATATCCTTCTAGTTGTTCGTTATCGGTAAATCTTTGAACTTGTCCCATTGCAATAGGAATAACGGTGTTCTCTGAGTAGGCAATTTTCTCAAAATCTACTTCATGAACACCTCTTCCTTTCGTAATGATTACAATTTGATAGAAGTTTAAACGATGTGCTTTATGCTTGCTATTTCGAGAGTGCTCCAGTATTCTTTGCAGCGGGACAATCTCCAATCCCAATTTTGTACTCTTGTTATTGAAATTATACTTAGGAATACTGGATTCATTCATAGCTTAGTACTGTGTTTGATTAGTGTCTTAAAAATAATAAAGAGCCAGCTAATGTGACTCTTTTGTTATTGGATTTTTTTAATCTTCATTTTTTCTACCCTTTTCCATTACCAGACTCATTTTACTCATTACATGATCATAGCCATTTTTTGAGTGTGGCAAGGTACATTCGCTACAGTTTTTAATGCCATTGTCGGTATAGGTAAAGTTTCCACCGCATTTGTCACCTAACATATACAATGGGCAAAAGCAGAACAGACAATTGAACTCACTTTCGTTTTTCACCTTATGGCAAGGGAAATATTCACATTTTGTATTCTGAACGAACTTGTAATTTTCAGACATGATTGGTTGCTTTTTATCCGTTAAAACTATTTACAATATTAAGTTTTTTAGTTGTGAAAATTTCAAGCTGAAATAAGTTTAAAAGCATACGAAAAAGCTCATCGAAGATTTTTTTTCAATGAGCTTTCACGAATTAAATATTAAGATATTCTCGATATTGTAGCGCTAAGTTTATCAAGGAAGAATACCTCTAAGTTTGGGTTTGTAGCTTCTCGATAAATGCGCTTTACCAATGGACTGTGTTCTAAGATTTTTTCTTTTACCTCCATATGATTTTCGAATACTACCTCAGCACTTATGCGCAACCACGACATGTCTTCTTGGGAAGCACATAGTTCTATCGAGCTGTTTTTTTGCAGTTCTCTGTATACTTCTTTTTGATTAGAGGTGCAGAACCATAACTTACCATCATGCTCAAACATAAATTGGAATGGACGAAGTTTGGGTTTATGGTCGAGACCAATTGTAGCTAAATACTGAAACTTCGATTTGATTAAATAATCGATATATTCTTTCATTATTTGAGATTAGAAATTGAATTTACCATTGCTATTTTTTGCTTCTGAATCTGGTATAATTTTTTCGATGGTATCCCAATGTTCAACGATTTTACCATTTTCGATTCTAAACAAATCGTAGAATGCAACTTTCTCTTTCATGAAAATCCCTTCTGATACAGACAATACAAAATTGCCTTCGCCTAGAATAATATGATTTTTCTCGTAAACCATAGGCATTCCTGCTTCGGCTAAAGCGCTTAAAGCCTCAGATAATCCTGCCAAACCATCTTTTACTGCTGGATTGTGCTGGTTGTATTGCTCCGTTGAGATGTAATCGGTGATTTTTTCAGGATTTTCACCCAGGAAAACATCCTGAATTAAATTTTTCACAAGAAGTTTGTTGTCATCCGTTGCATCAAGATTTTTTAGCTCTGTCGGACCATCAATCTGTGTTCTTCCTGAAGCTGTTTCGTTTACTTTTTCCTGCAAATTGTCCCAGTGTTCAACAATTAAACCATTTTCGAAACGGAAGATGTCAAAACCAATTTTTGGACCGAAAAAGTTGTAGTCGGTATGGGCAAATATAAAGTTTCCATCTCCAAATACTCGAACGGTGCTTACCTTTGGACTTAAGGAAGGATCAGCTTTTGCAGCTTCAGCTAATTGTGCCAATACTGCACCAAATCCTTCAAGACCATCGCTAACAGCCTGATTGTGCTGAATGTATTGGTTTGGATTGATGTATTCCACAGGTTTTGTGGCACCGTTTTCAATCGATTTTAAAAGGTCTACCACTTTTTGCTTGTTAGTAAGTTCCTCACTTGCATTGATGTTATCACAAGAAAACAGAAGCGTTGTTAATGCCAATACTAATAATAAATTCTTCATAGTTTTTTAAATTAAAATTTGTTACTGCAAAGATGAGGCAGTATCAATTTCCTGGAAAGGTAAGTTTAGGACAATGAATGGTAAAAATTGAATGATTTTGAATTAGGAGATCAATTATAACCAGAAAAAGTACATGCTTATCGGAGAATAAGTGCAATGATCTAAAAATCGCAAGATTCCAATCTGTTTAGGCATGTAATCATTCAATATCGCCATATATTTGCCTTAATGGGAAAAATTAACTATTAAATATTTAAACAAATGAACACTAAACTAAGGAGTATAGGAAGAATTTTTACTTTGGCTCTTCTTATTTCATGTACTGTGTGGCAAGCTACTGCACAGGTAAGTTATCAATCTCGCGAAGAAATTCCAGCGAAATACAAATGGAATTTTTCTGATATCTACGAAAATTGGGAAGCTTGGGAAGCTGATTTTAAAGCCATTTCGGTAGACATGGAAAAAATTCAAGGGTTTAAAGGTAAATTGGGTGAAGGTTCTGATAATTTAGCAGAAATGCTGAAGATTCAGGAAGATTTAATGAAGAAGGCATATAAAGTATACCAATTTGTTTCATTCCAGAGTACTGTTGATCAAAAGAATATGGAGCTGATGGCTAAGCTTCAGCAAGTTCAATTGCTATTCGCTCAGTTTGGAGTGGCAACAGCATGGATTTCTCCTGAAATGATTCAGATTCCGGAAGCTACTATGAAAGAGTGGGTTGCTTCAAATCCTGCTTTGAAAGATCATAAATTCGACTTAATGGACATGTATCGTTTACAAAAGCATGTTCTTAGCGAAGAAATGGAGCAATTGCTATCCTACTATTCTCAAGTAACTGGTACTGCAGGTAAAGTTTTTACTGCGTTATCTACAGCAGATATCGAATTCCAGGAAGTAGAATTATCTGATGGTAAAAAGGTAAAAGTTACCCCAGGTGTTTATTCACAAATCGTTACCAACAACCTTAACCAGGAAGATCGTAAAAAAGCTTACGAAGCATTGTATGATGTATATTACAAGAATAAAAATACATACGCTGCCATTTACAATGGTATTGTTCAGGCGAACTGGGCAGGTGCTCGTGCTAAAAAATATGAATCGTGCCTGGATGCAAGATTGGAAGGAAATAACATTCCTAAGGATGTTTACTTGAACCTGATCAAAACAGTGAAGGAAAACACTGCTCCAATTCGCAAGTATATCGAATTGAGAAAGAAAGTTTTGGGTCTTGAAAAATACTATGGTTTTGATGGTTCTATCAGCTTGACAGATTATAGTAAGAATTATCCTTATGAAGATGCTGTTGAGGTGGTTACTGAGTCAGTTCTTCCGTTAGGTAAAGAGTACCAGGCTAAATTGAAAAAAGCAACAGAAAGTGGTTGGTTAGATGTTTACGAGAACCCTGGTAAAAGATCTGGAGCTTTTTCTGCTGGTGTTTATGGTGTTCACCCATATATGCTATTGAATTACGATGAAACTTTGGATTATGTTTTTACTTTAGCACATGAGTTGGGACATACAATGCACACAACTCTTTCTAACGAAAATCAACCATTTGCTACGCATGGTTATACAATTTTCGTTGCAGAGGTTGCATCTACTTTTAACGAGCGTTTGTTGTTGGATCATATGATGGAAAATACCACAGATCCAAACGAAAGAATTGCATTGTTAACTCAGGCAATTGAAGGTATTATTGGTACTTTCTATGCTCAAACTATGTTTGCTGATTATGAATATCAGGTTCACTCGATGGTAGAGCAAGGAAAACCAGTTAATGCTGAGATTTTAACAAATGTTTGGGGTGGTATTGCTAACGAGTATTATGGCGATGCTACAGAAAAAACAAAATATTCAAACTACCCTTGGACAAGAATTCCTCATTTCTACAATTCACCATTCTATGTATACCAGTATGCAACTTGTTTTGCATCATCGGCTAAGTTGTACAAGGATGTAATGGAAGGTGACAAGAAGGATAGAAAAGCTGCTTTAGAAAGATATTTGACTCTATTGAAATCAGGAGGTAATGACTTCCCAATGGAGCAATTGAAAAAAGCTGGTGTCGATTTGTCGAAACCAGAAACTATTATGGCTGTTATCAATCAGTTAGATGAATTGGTTGATCAATTGGCTGCAGAACTTGAAAAAGTGAAGAAAAGCTAATTAATTAGTAATATAAATATAGAAAGCAGCTCACATGAGCTGCTTTTTTTGTCTGCTTATATAAATGTCTAATCACTTACAGGTTATTGTAAGATTTTCAATTCCCTTGGATCTTACCTTTTTACTTTGTTTTTATCGATTCCCTACCACAGGTCAGCCCTTCCTGACCACCTGGCAATGTCACATTCCTGTCCGGGAAGTCCTACCCCGATGTCCGGGAAACCAAACATCTTGTCCGGGAAAGCATTTCCCTGTGTCCGGGACTAGCTTCGATTTGTCCGGGAAGAGCTCCTTGCTGTCCGGGAGCTCATGACTTGTGTCCGGGAAAAGGTGCCGCTTGTCCGGGAAGCTATAAATTAAGCAATTAAAAAGACAAGCTAGATCTTTTTCTTACTTTATGCGACCTAAAATTTTGTCCATTACCCAAGCAGTATGACTGGCCGATTTTCCTGTAGATGGATGAATAAGCTGTCCAAGCAGGTGGCCTCTCATGTTTTGAACATGATACAGTTGTATGTTTTCAGGATTCTCGATGAGTTCTTTCTGAGTGCCATTTTCATTTTCCAATTGGATAGGAAATTCATCGAAAACTGAAAATGTCAATTTTCCTTTGCTTCCATATATTTCAACCTTATCTTCTCGTGTGTTACAGCCAAAATTCCAGCTTCCACTACCTGTAATTCCATTTTTGTGTATCCAACAAGCAGCAATGGCATCTTTGGCAGGATAAAGTTTTTGTTGATTTGTTGCAATTCCTGATGCATTTTCAATATCACCAAGCAAATAAGTGAACAGATCAAGGCCATGACTAGCCAAATCGTCGAAATATCCTCCGGGAGCAATTTGATTATCCGTGCGCCAATTGTATTCTCCTGATAGATCCAATGGGTTTGGTGCCTTGCTCAAATGCCAGCTAATGTGTCTTATTTCACCAATAGAATTGTTGTTAATCAGTTGTTTTACCTTATTAAATCGTGGAAGAGAACGTCGGTAATAAGCTACAAAAAGAGGTAAATTCTTTTTCTCGAAAGCTCTTATAATTTCAATACAATCGGAGTAGGATGGAGCCATTGGCTTTTCGATGCAGCAAATTTTTTCTGCTTCAGCAACTTTTAAAGCATATTCCTTGTGAGAATCGGGAGGAGTGGCAATGTAAATTGCATCAATATCACTATCATGAATTATTTCGTCGGCATTTGTGGAATACTTAGAGATGTTATGTCTTTGTGCATAACTGCGCAATAAGTTTTCATCACGGCGCATTACGGCTAAAAGTTCAAATCCTGGAGTTTTCTGATAAGCTGGTCCGCTTTTGATTTCAGTTACTTTTCCACAACCAATAATTCCCCAACGTATGATTTTATCTGACATATCTTGCTTTTTTATGTCACGAAGATAAATGTTTTTTGGATATTGAAGAGTATAGGGATTATACTAAAACAGCACCGATTCAAAACGAACCGATGCTGTAGTTGATATGCTAAATGAAAGGTAAAATACGATAAAAGTGTGACCAGGTCATTTGATTGAAGAACCACCTTCAACTACAATACCCACTATCGACCTGGTCACTTCATCCCACTTTATTTTTGTTTCCAACCTCCGCCTAAAGCTTTGTAAAGCTCAACCACGGAGTTTAACTGGTTGAATTTTGAATTGATCATGTTAATCTCAGAAGAAAGAGCATTGCTTCGGGCTGTCAGTACTTCCAGGTAGGTTGTATTGGCATATCCGCTGTTTAGTAGTTCCTCGGAGTAACTTACAGCCTCTGTTAAAGCCTGCAATTCCTGCTTTCTGATTTCATATCGTTCCTGTTCTGTTCGGTAGCTGTACAAGGCATCCGATACCTCTTTGCTGGCAGTTAGTAAAGCTTTCTTGAAGCTGTATTTTGCCTCGGCTTGTTTTGCCTTAGCCACCTCATACTGGGTTCTGATATTTCTTTTGTTGAAAAGAGGTTGAGTCAGGTTTCCAATCACATTACTGAAAATGGAAGAAGAGCTGAACCAGTCTTCAAATTTCAAACTTTCAAATCCGGCTGAAGCGCTTACGCTGATACTTGGGTATAAATTGCTCTTAGCAACATTGGTTAACTCAAAAGCATTCTTTAAGCCAAATTCTGCAGCCATTACATCCGGACGGTTGCTAAGCAATTGAACCGGGAAACCAGTTTCCAGCTGGATATTGATTTCCTGCTCTGCCAGATTACCTCTATCAATATCACCCACAGTTCTTCCCAGAAGAATGGAGATGGTATTTTCCAATAGCGATACGTTTTGTTTCAGATCAAGCAATAAAATTTGAGTGCTGTACAATTGAGCTTCAGTTTGCTTAACAGCAGCTTCGGTAACCTGTCCGGCCTCTTTCAGGCTCATCATGGTTTCCAGGCTCTCTTTGCGGTTGGTAACCGTTTTAGTGGCTACTTCAACTTGTGCATCAAGTGCTACCAGCTGATAGTAAGCAGAAGCCATATTGGCAACCAATGCACTTTCAACAGCTCGTCTTGAAGCTTCAGACTGCAAGTAAGCTGCCTGAGAGGCTCTTTTGTTGCTTCTGATTTTTCCCCAAATGTCAGCTTCCCATGAAATGGTACCGTTTAGCTGGTAGTTTTCGTAGCTGGGACCATTGCCTCCGGCTGAAACGCCAGACATGCTGTTGTCTGACAATTCATATTTTCCGCCGTTGGCACCCAAATTCAAGGATGGGAGATAGCCCATTTTTCCTTGTTTGTAATAGGCTTCAGCAGCATTAACTCTCTCCACTGCCATCAGAAGATCAAGATTGGAATTCAGCGCCTCACGAACCAAGTTGTTCAGCTTGGCGTCTGTAAATAATTCCTCCCAGGGCATGTTGGCTAATGTGGCAGAATCAGTTGTTGATACATTTCTGTATTGATCCTGAATTTCGATATCAGGTTGTTGGTATTTTCTAGCTACAAAGCAAGACTGCAGGCTTGTTGTAGCAAAAGCTAAAAATACCACTCCATATATAATTTTCTTTGTTCTCATTGATCGTACTCTAATTATTGAACCTTAGCCAGTTCTTCTACTTCAACTTCTTCCAATTCCTCTTCTTCTTTTGGAGCTCCGCTAATTTTCTCTTGAATAATTTGGAAAATCACAAAGAAGGCAGGAATTACAAATACTCCAAATACAGTTCCTATCAACATACCACCAACAGCTCCTGTACCAATGGAACGGTTACCAACAGCTCCGGCGCCACTTGCCAACATCAATGGCATCAAACCAAGGATAAAGGCAAAGGATGTCATCAGGATCGGACGTAAACGTGCTTTTGCACCTTCAGCAGCAGCTTGCAATATTTCCATTCCCTGTCTGCGACGTTGAAGGGCGAACTCTACAATCAGGATAGCATTCTTCGCTAGCAGACCAATCAACATGATTAAGGCAACCTGGAAATAAATGTTGTTTTCCAAACCAATGAGCTTTACAAAGAATATGGCTCCAAAGATTCCGATAGGAAGTGACAATAGAATTGAGAATGGAAGAATATAACTTTCGTACTGCGCAGCAAGAAGGAAATAGACAAAAATCAAACTCAATACAAAAACAACTACTGCCTGGTTACCGGCCTTTTCTTCCTCACGGGTCATTCCTGAGAATTCATATCCATAATTCGAAGGAAGTGTTTGTGCTGCTACCTCGCGAATGGCTTGAATAGCATCACCAGTACTATATCCAGGATTTACGTTTCCGTTAATGGTTGCTGAGTTAAACAGGTTGAATCGATTTACCACATCAGGACCATTCACCTTTTTCATATTAACGAATTGGCTTACCGATACCAGCTCATTGTTCGCGTTACGAACAAATACATTGTTCATCGATTCAATGGTTTCTCTATCCTCAGGAGAAGCTTGAAGCATCACACGGTATTGTTTTCCAAATCGGTTAAAATCGGCTGCATACCAGCTTCCGTAATATCCCTGAAGAGTTGAAAACAGTCCGTTAACAGAAATACCGGCTTCTTTTACTTTCTCAACATTTACTTCCATTTCGTACTGAGGGAATCCTGTGTTGAAAGAAGTAATAGCATATTTAATTTCTGGACGTTGATTTAGCGCTCCCAGGAATTGTCCGCTTTTTGCCATTAAGTCGTCAAAAGACCCATTTGATTTATCTTGCAGTCTCATCTCGAAACCATCGGAGTTACCGAAACCACGAACGGTAGGAGGAGCGAAGAATAGAATCCTTGCTTCGTTAATTCCTGCAGTTCGACCAAACAGCTGTCCAATAATGGCATTTACTTTTTGGTGATCTTCTTTTCTCTCGTGCCAATCTTTAAGCTTGATAACGGCAAATGCTTTCGATCCACCATTTGTTCCACTCATCAAACTAAAACCAATCACGAACATACGTTCCTCTACAACGTCAATCTCCTCGATGATGCTTTCTACCTTTCCGGCAACCTCAGTAGTTCTGTCAAGAGTACTTCCCGGAGGCAAAGTGATATCACAGAAAATGATTCCCTGGTCTTCATTTGGAATAAATCCTGTAGGAGTGGTTTTGAAGAACCATCCTGCCAACAGGGTAAAGCCAATAAGTATTGCACCTGCTAACCATTTTCTATTGATAAGGAATTTTACAGATTTGGTATATCGGTCGGTGATTGCATCAAAACCCGTATTGAAAGATGTATAGAATCTGTTCATCAATCCTTTTTTGTGCTCTTCACTAGGATTATGAGGTTTCAAAAGCAAAGCACACAATGCCGGACTTAGCGTTAATGCGTTAATTGCTGAAATAACAATGGCTACCGCTAAAGTAATTGCAAACTGCTGGTAAAATGCACCTGTTGGACCTTTCAAGAAAGAAACTGGAATAAATACAGCAGACATTACAAGGGTGATTGAGATAATCGCACCCGTGATTTCACTCATGGCTGATACAGTAGCTTTCTTGGCACTTTTTGCTCCATTGTCCAGTTTCGCATGAACCGCTTCCACAACCACAATGGCATCATCAACCACGATACCAATGGCCAAGACCAGGGCAAATAAAGTCAACATGTTAATCGAGAATCCAAACAGATTTAGGAAAAAGAAGGTGCCGACAATCGCTACCGGAACAGCAATTGCTGGAATCAAGGTTGATCTAAAGTCCTGTAGGAAAAGGAATACCACAAGAAATACCAAAAGGAATGCCTCAATAAGGGTTGAAATTACCTTTGAAATAGAGGCCTCAAGAAAGTCGTTGGTATTAAAAGGAATCACATATCCAATTCCCTTAGGAAAATCGACACTAGCCTTTTCCAGGGTACGTTCCACTTCCTTGATAATTTCCTGAGCATTGGAACCTGAGGTTTGGTATACCGCGATGGCAACAGATGGATTTCCATTTGTAATGTTCTTTGTTGCATAGCTAAAAGCACCAAGTTCCACTTTTGCTACATCTTTCAATCTTAGAAAGTCGCTGTTTCCGTCAGAGCGAAGAATAATGTTTTCATACTCCTCTTGAGTAGAAAGTTTCCCTTTGTAGCGAATTACATATTCGAATGACTGGCTTGAGTTTGCTCCAAATTTACCGGGAGCAGCTTCAAGGTTTTGTTCGTTTAAAGCAGCTACAACATCCTGAGGTGTTAAACCATAGGCAGCCATTTTTTCAGGTTTCAACCAGATTCTCATAGAGTAATCTCGTGATCCAAAAACATTGGCATCACCAACCCCGTTAATCCTTTTAACCATCGGGATTAGGTTGATACGAGCATAGTTTTCAATAAAGGTGGCATCAAAGTCATCATTCTCTGAGTATAGAGACAAGAACATCAATACACTAGTCTGAACCTTTTTGGTGGTTACACCGGATTGAATTACCTGCTGTGGCAGTTTACTATTTACAGTTGCTACACGATTTTGCACGTTCACCGCTGCAATATCAGGGTTGGTTCCCAATTCAAAGTATACGCTAATGGTTGCGGTTCCGTCATTACTTGAGGTTGAAGACATATAGGTCATGTTCTCAACACCATTCACGGCCTCTTCAATGGGTACAACAACACTTTTTAGTAATGTTTCGGCATTTGCACCAGGATAGGTTGCGGAGATTTGCACGGTTGGAGGTGCAATTTCCGGGAACTGCTCTCTTGGCAGGGATGTAAGTCCCAATACCCCTAAAATTAGGATGAGTATGGATATTACGGTCGATAATACCGGCCGTTCAATAAATCTTCTTAACATGATTTCTGTTTAATTTTTAAAACTGAAAGAACTGCTTACTTCTGCGAAAAGGCAACATTACCATCTGCTTTCGATTGCCCGCTTTGAGGGATAATTTGCATTCCGTCGCGAAGTTTAATCAAGCCATCAACAACATATTGCTGTCCTGGATTTACTCCACCTTTCACAATAAAATGATTGTCCACAGTATTGGCGATTATCACCTCTTTCGATTCTACTTTGTTTTCTTTACCCACCAGGTAAACGAATTTTTTACCTTGTAACTCGAAAGTTGCTTTTTGTGGAAGCAAAACAATATCATTCATATCAGATGGCATTTTTACTTTTCCACTAATCCCACTTCTTAGAAGGTTATTAGGGTTAGGGAAGATGGCTCTGTAGCTGATACTTCCGGTTCTAGGGTTTACCATCCCGTTTATTGTTTCAATTTTACCTTTAAAATCATAAAGAGAACCATCGGCTAAAACAAGCTCAACTTCAGGCATTTTCTTGATTTTCTCATTTGCAGTATTACCATTTAATTGACGATTAAATTGTAATAATTGCTTTTCATTCAATGTGAAATAGGCATATACATTTTTAATGTTTGAAACTGTGGTTAAAGGTTTCGCTTCAGTACGTCCAACCAAACTTCCTACTTTGTAAGGTAAGCTACCAACGATCCCATCTACAGGACTTTTAATCATTGTATATTCAAGGTTCTCTCTGGCATTTTGATATTGAGCTTCTGCAGCAGCTAACTGTGCATTTGCAGCATTTAAATTGCTTTTTGCAGTTTTAAGCTGAATAGAGCTAATGATGTTTTTCTCAACCAGGGGAGTGATTTTATCTACTTCTACCTGAGCTGAGAAAACTTGAGCTTCAGCTATTTTTATATTTGCTTTTGCTGCTTTTACCTGTTGGCTTAAGGTCTCGGCGCTAAGTTTAAAAAGTAATTGACCTTTTGTTACCTGATCGCCTTCGTCAATATATATATCATCGATGAATCCATCTACTTTAGGGCGGATTTCAATGTTCTGCATCCCCTCAATATTAGCAGCATATTCGTTATATGTAGTGACATTTGATTTTTCAACTGTTTGAACAGGAAAAGGCATCGGGCCATGTCCGGCTTGAGGTTGATTTCCTTTTTTGCATGACGTAAATCCTAGTAGGAGGATTATAATACCAGCGAATAAATAATTTTTTTTCATTTGATATTCTTTTAGTTCTAATAGTTCGGATAGAAACGAACTATAGGGATGTTGATTTTTATGCTTTGTTCTAAGTACTAATTAATATTGGTTCTTTAGGTTCGGACAGAAACGAACTATTAGGGTGTTGAGTTTAATAAATATATTAATGTCAAAATTTATTTAGTAAAATGATCAAAACGAGAACATTTGGCCTCGATATCTTTGTGAAGTTGTTCTAACAGGTTGATAGTGTTTGTTAAAAAGCCTAAATAAGGCATATCATGATCGATGGTGTACTTTTTGTCATTAGACAGCTCATTTGCCAGTTTTTTGTATTCTCGAACTTGAATTAATAATTTCTGTTCGGTTCTATACATTTTAATGCTCTCATTAATTCTGGTCAAGAAACCTACAGGGTTTAATGTGAAATATTTTTTTCTATCACCAGGTTTTGTGTGATAGGTGATAATTTCATTTTTCTGAAGAGTTTTCAAATTTGTAGAAACTGTGCTTTTACTAGCTCCTATGAAATTCACCAATTCCTCAAAAGTAGAACCATTTTCCTTATTAATAAGGAGTGTCGCAAAGATTCGTGCTGCTATAGGAGCAAGTTTTTCTTGCTTCTCCATAAATAGTCCATAGCTTTCGACTAATACTTTCTTCTTGTGTTCTAAATCTTCCTGATTCTTCATTTTATTTACTTTAACGCTGCAAATATAGCTTTAGTTCGGATTGTTCCGAACTAAAAAATGTTAAAAAACTTAAAAGAATATTTAGTTATGGTTTTCTAAGTTTTGAAAATGATTGTTATTGGCACTATTTTTTTAGATGTTCATTTATTAATTCCATAAAAGTTAGCCTGTAGATTTGTCCGATTGGCACCTTCTGATTACTAATTTCAATTTGATTTCCTTCTATTGCATTGATTTGGTTTAGAGCTATAATAAAGGATTTATGAACACGAGGAAATTGCTTTTTAGGGAGTAATTCCTCCATTCTTTTAATTGTTAGTTTACTTACAATACTCTTATCCTTGAGATGTATTTTAATGTAATCTCCTAAACCTTCTATATAAATAATATCATCAAAATTTAATTTGATTGTTTTTTTATCTGCCTTGATAAATATAAACTCTTCCTGCTTGTTTGTATTTGGAGTCGAAAAAATGTTGGTTTGTTCTGTTTTTGACTTTAATTTTTCTTCAATTTTAGAAACAGCTTTTAAAAACCTTGGAAAGGGAATGGGTTTGTGTAGGTAGTCAATTACATCTAAATCGAAAGCTTCTACAGCATATTCTCTATAAGCAGTAGTTATCACTACAGCAGGTGGATGTCTTAAATTTTCAAGGAAATTCAAGCCTGTCACTTTTGGCATATTGATATCCAGAAACATTGCATCGATATTTTGTTCGTTTAATACCTGCATGGCTTCCAGAGCATTTTTACAAGACTTTACAAGCTCCAGATGAGGAATATCAGAAATAAACTTCTCTAAAACTTTTCTTGCGTGTACCTCATCATCTACAACTATACATTTAATGTTCATATTCCTTGTTTAAAGTGATACAGACTAATGTTTGATATTGAGTCTCGTTTTCCGTTATAATAAAGCTGTGATTTTTAGGATATAATAAATTTAACCTCTTTTTTACATTTTGAATTCCCAGTCCACCAGGTTTTTCATTTTTAGGCTGATTAGGATCGATAGGGTTTACAATTTTCAGTCCTATTTTATCTGAATAAAAATGCAAATCTATATTGATTTCCGATTTTCCGGATTCACTATGAATTCCATGTTTGAAAGTATTTTCAATGAGCGGAATAAATAGGAGTGGAGGAAGCTTATAGTTCTGATCCTCTCCTGAAATATTAAGGTTGATATTGGCGGTGTCCTCAACACGCAGAGATTCTAGTTCGATATAATTGTTTATAAATTGCACCTCTTTTTCGAGTTTTACCTTTTCATCTTTACACTCATATAGCATGTAGCTGATTAATTGACTCAGCTTTAGAATCATCTCCGGAGTTTTTACAGAATCGTACAAACTCATAGAGTAGATATTGTTTAAGGTATTGAAAAGAAAGTGCGGATTAACTTGTTCCTTAAGTAAGTTCAATTCTGCCTCGAGTTGCTCCTGTGCTTTGGCTGTAAATTTGAGATTTTCATCTTTTAACGCGATCCACTCTTTTACAAAATGGAATAGAGTGGTGGATAAAGTAAAAATATTTAATTTAAAGAAACTAAACAGAATTAATCGCTCAGGATGCTCATAAGCCATCTTTTTGAAATGGACTTCAGGGAACAGATAGAATGTTATACTTAGAAATGAAATCATTACAATTTCACTGATTACAATTAATAAGATGTATTTTAAGTAATTTCCTTTATTCCAGTATTTGGGAATCAGAAATCTAAGGTTGAAGTAGACGAAAATTACAATTGAAAGTAATTGGAAACTTCCAAATATAATTTCATTTGGTACACGTGATGGTTCCATATCAACAAAGCGCCCTAATTCCAAGAGAACAAATACGGTCCAGAAGGATAGGTGTTGTACCAATCGAATGGAGAAAAAACGGTATAATCTGTCCTTAATATTCATTTTTTATCAAATTTTAATCTAAGGAATAAATAAAAATCCTTGCCTGCATAAAATATCGACAAACTCTGTCTGTTCGTCGGCAAACCTACGCAAAATTAAAGTTAACCAATAGAATCTGCACTTTGGTATTGATTAACGATGATTCTTTTTTGTTGATCGATAAAACTTAATAGACAAATAGTTAGTGCTTAATATTGTTTTGAACTTTTAAACGAAATCCATCATGTTAAAAAGAAAAAGTATCCTTTGGGGCATAGCAGTTATTATAGCCTGTGTTGCACTAAGTGTTTTATTTGCAGGGATGAAAAAAGCTCCTAAAGAAAAAGAAGCTGTAAAAAAAGAAATTGTTCTTCCTGTTCTGGAAGTTAGAAATAGTGAATTGGATCTTCATCTTTCAGTTGTAGGTAAGCTAGAAGCTTATTCAAAAATGGAAGTGTATGCCGAAGTAAGTGGAATATTGGAAAATTCCCCAAAAGCATTTTTAGAAGGAATTCGATTTCATCAAGGTGAAGCATTGTTATCTATAAGTAAGGATAAGTTCGAAGCGGAAGTGTTCTCGAATCGAAGCAGCTTTATGAATAAGATTGCGAATATCCTTCCTGATCTAAAGTATGATTACCCTGATAGTTATTCGGTCTGGGAAAAATATTTAAAAGATTTCGATGTTGAAAAGTTCATTGGTCCAATTCCTGAACCGCTCAACGAAAAAGAGAAATATTATCTGGCAGGAAAGAGTGTTTATACTGACTATTACAATTTGAAAAGTCAGGAAGAACAGTTGAGAAAATATACCATTAAAGCACCCTTTAATGGAGAGGTTATTGAATCGAATATCAAACCAGGAACTTTGGTCATGTCAGGTCAAAAGCTTGGAGAATATGTAAATACGAATGTATTTGATTTGGTTGTAGGTGTTGACTTGAATAACCTGCATGGTATAGAAGCAGGAAATGAAGTGAAGCTTTACTCGAATGCTACCGGCCAAAAATGGAATGGTAAGGTAAGACGTATTAGCAACAAAATTGATGACAAGACCCAAATGGTAAACGTGTACATATCGGTTTCAGGAAAAGGATTAAAAGAATCGATGTTTCTAAATGCTGATATTTCTTTGTCTCACAATGTGAATGGGATTGAAATTCCTAGAAAATTACTTGCCGATTCAGAACATGTATTCATTGTGAATGATAAAAAAGTACACCTTCAGCAAATTAATGTCATTCAAAGAAAAGAGAATACAGTAATCATCGAAGGATTACCAAACGGAAGTTTATTGTCTTTAAAAACATCTGCTATCCACGAGGGATTAACAGTAGTTCCTGTTAAGAATATGCAATAATAATCACTAACGATTAAGCGAAATTAAGTATGAAATCATTGGTACAATACTTTATCAAATATCCCTTTGCTGGTAATTTACTAGCAGGAGTATTTATCTTGCTAGGAATTTTTGGATTATTCTCCTTAAATTCTTCGGTAATGCCACAAATCGATCCTGGAATGTTAACCGTAACGGCATCTTATCCTGGAGCATCGCCAGAAGAAGTTGAAAAAGGAGTTACACTGAAAATTGAGGATAACATCAAAGGAATTAGTGGAATTGAAAAAATTACCTCTTCATCAAAAGAAAATTTCTGTACGGTAACAATTGACCTGGAAACTGGTTATGATGCGAATATTGCTTTACAGGATGTTAAAAATGCGGTGGATGGCATTAGCTCTTTTCCAGTTGGGGTGGAAAATATCAGTACAGAGAAGAGAGAGTTTACGGTTTTAGCCGCTTCTATGGCATTAAATGGAGATTTGGATTTACGTGATCTGAAAAAATATGCCAGGTTGATTGAAAATGATCTTCGTGCCATTAACGGAATTTCAAAAGTTGCTTTGTCAGGTTTTCCTAACGAAGAGATAGAAATCAGTGTAAACGAAGATGCATTAAAGGCATACAATATTAGTATAAACGAGATTTATTCGGCGGTTGGAAATGCTAATATTGAGCTTACAGGAGGTACCATTCGAGGCGAAGACGAGGAGTTGAGAATTCGAGTAAGAGAGAAGGAATATTATGCTGAAGGATTTAATGATATTGTATTGCGATCACAAGCGGAAGGCGGAACGGTTTACTTGAGTGATGTTGCTAAAATTATAGATCGTTGGGCAGAAGATCCCAACCGAACCTATGTGAATGGTCATTCGGCTATAAAAATATCTATAACTCAAACTTCCCGTGAAGATATTCTATACATTTCCGAAACCATCGATAAGTACATCAAGGATTTTAACAAATCTCATGAAACGGTGAGTTTGGAGTTATTGTACGATAATTCAGTATCTATAAAAGTAATGCAGGATATTTTGGCTAACAATGGAATCATTGGCTTTCTACTTGTTTTGTTGTTCTTGTCATTGTTTTTAAATCATCGTTTATCGTTTTGGGTGGCTTTGGGAATTCCTATCTCATTTATGGGAATGTTTATGGTTGCTGGAATGTATGGCTTAACACTAAATCGCTTATCCTTATTTGGGATGATTATTGTTATTGGTATCCTGGTTGATGATGGAATTGTAATTTGTGAAAACATATATCAGCATTACGAAAAAGGAAAATCTGCTTTGCAAGCTGGTATTGATGGAACAATGGAGGTATTACCAGCTGTTTTTTCGGCTGTACTGACTACAATTGTGGCTTTTGTTTCCTTCTTTTTTATCGATAGTGTAATAGGTGAGTTCTTTAGAGATTTAGCTTTTGTAGTAATTTTTGCCCTGATATTTTCTTTAGTTGAAGCGTTCTTTATTCTACCTGCACATGCGGTTCATTCCAAGGCTTTGAAAAGGGATAAGAAAGAATCTAAAATTGAGAAAATATCAACTTCTGCCATAAGAAAGTTGCGCAAATATACTTTCGAACCATTGCTAAATTTTAGTCTCGAAAATAAGCTGGTAACCATAGGACTTACTATTGGTCTTTTCTTTGTTACCATTGGCGGACTGCTAGGTGGAATTATCAGAACCGGAGATAGTTCGGTAGATAATACTAACTATGCTACAGTGAAGCTGGATATGCCGGCAGGTACTCCTGAATCGGAAACCATGTATTACATATCGAAAATAGAAGATTTGGCCATTCAGTTAGGAGAGAAATGGAAAGAGAAAAGTGAAACGGGAGATCCAATAATAACTTATACATCTATTGATATTAGTTCTTCCAACAATGCCGAATTGACCATTTACCTGTTAAGTACTGAACATAGGGATTTCCTATCTTCTGAGTTTAATGAAGAGCTGAAACAAATGGTTGGTGAGATACCCCAGGCGGAAAGATTGAATTTTGTACAGGAGAATCGTTTTGGAAAAGCAGTGAAAGTATCCTTACAGAGTAGTAACCTGGATGATTTGTATGCAGCAAAAAATGAATTTAAGGCAAGCTTAAATAAACTGGAAGGCCTAACCAATGTGATGGATAATGACCAGTTGGGAATGCGCGAAATAAAACTGACCTTAAAGGAGAGTGCTTATAAGCTGGGATTAAATTTAAGCGAAATTACAAGTCAGGTTCGTGCTGGATTTTACGGTAAAGAGGTTCAAAGATTACAGAGAGGAATTGATGAAATTCGCGTTTGGGTTCGTTATGCAAAAGAGGAAAGGTCTTCAATTGGAAATCTGGAAAATATGCGAATCAGAACCAGTAATGGAGGAGAATACTATCTTAAAGATATTGCCTATATCGAATTCGAGAGAAATCTGGTGCAAGTAAATCACCTGGGTGGACAGCGAGAAATAACCATAGAGGCTGATGCAGCCAGTACAAAGGTGAATATGACCGAAATCAATGATGAAATTGACGAGGTGATTCTTCCTGAATTGATGAAAAAATATCAGGGACTAAGAATTCGATATGGCGGTCATGCCGAAGAATTAGGTAAGGCAAAAGATTCTGGAATCATGATTGCGCCGGTAATCCTGATATTGTTGTTTTCAATCGTGATTTTCACTTTCAGATCATATACACAAACCATGTTGGTGTTTATTTTAATTCCATTTGGATTTATTGGCGTGGGATGGGGACACTGGTTGCATGGAGTAGCTTTAGATATGCCTTCTTATTTGGGAATGGTAGCACTTATGGGAGTTATGGTGAATGATTCTATTGTTCTGATTAGCACATTTAATGAAAAACTTAAATCAGGAGCAGAATTTATGTTGGCTCTAAAAGAGACTGCTTTGTCACGATTCAGACCAATTATACTTACTTCATTAACCACTATAGTTGGCATTGCTCCTTTGATAGCATCCAATCAACCAGAAGCAAAAATGGTAATTCCGATGGCAATATCGATGGCATATGGATTGATGGCCGCGACTTTTTTAAATCTGATTGTATTGCCAGTTCTATTAATTGTGGTGAATTCAAGTAAGCGTTATTTTAAATTGTTAACTAAAGGAGAGTTACCATCTCGTGAAAGTGTTGAGCCAGCCAATAAAGTGCTAGTTGTGTAGTAGAATATCAAAAAAATAAAAAAGATGTATAAACAATTCATATTTATCGCATTAATAGTATTAAGCAGAGTTTCCCTGCTTAATGCTCAGGAAGCATTGACGCTTGAGTCTGCTATACAAATTGCTTTAAGTAATAATTACGATATAAAGGTGGCTAAAAATGGTTCTGAAATTGCCAAGAATAATGCTACAAAAGGTAATGCCGGCTTACTGCCTTCTTTAAATGCAAGTGGGGGAGTAAATTACTCGGAACACAATGAAGATGAGATCTACTCATCAGGAGCTTTGAATTTCTCATATACCTTATTTAATGGTTTGGGAGCAAGACACACTTATCAAATTTTGAATCTGCGAAAGCAACAAGGGGAATTGACTGCACGCTTTAATATTGAGAATACAATTGCAAATGTAATTTCTGGTTTCTATCAGTTAAGTAAAGCCTATGATGAATTGGATGTGGCCTCTGAAAATTTACAGATATCCAAAGAGCGATTGCTACGAAACGAATCAAAATATGAATTTGGAAATATTAATAAACTGGAAGTTTTAAACGCAAAGGTAGATTTTAACCGTGATAGTAGTGTGTACTTGAAGTCACAGCAAAGCTATGAGGAAGCAATTAGAGAGATGAATGTTTTATTGGGGCGAAGTGCAGAAAGTAAAATGCAGTTGATAAAGGAAAAATCTAATTTTCAGGAATTTAATATGATGGAATTGAAGCGTAAGACCTTGGAAGAAAATGCAGAATATCTACTAAAAACAAGTGAATTGCGAGAAGATGAAATTGCCGTAAAGAAGGCAAAGTCAGGGCAATTACCATCACTAAGCTTAAAATCCTCATACTCTTATTATGAAAATGAAATAATGGGAACAAATTCGCATACTCAATTAACCGGGGGATTGACTTTGAGTTTCAATATTTTCGATGGAAAGAGGAAAAAAACGGAGATTGCGAATGCTAAAATTCAAAAGCAAATTACTGAACTTGAGTTACAGGATAAAAAATTGAATTTGGAAAAAGACCTGGTAAATGCCTATGCTGATTACCAATACAACCTTAAAGTTTTGGCTTTGGAAGAAGATGCATTGAATGCAGCAAGTTTAAATTTTGAACAGACCAAGGAATATTATCAATTGGGGCAAGTAACATCAACAAGCTTTCGCGAGGCACAGCTAAATTTAGTAGAAGCTAAAAATAATAAGGCAGCTGCGGGCTATAATGCAAAGCTGTCTGAATTAAATATTAAAATAGTAAGTGGCGTGTTGCTGGAGCAATAGAATAGGATTTAATTCAGGAGAAATATATGGATCGAAAGCAAAGGAAAATCGTTATACTTCTTTTTACTCTTCTTATTTCCTCATCAGTACATGCACAAATGGAAAAAGAATTGGCGGGCGTCGATTTTGTAAGGCTTGGAAGTAATAATTCAGCCAATAGTGTAAGGTTTGATAGGTTTAGTATCAGGTTTGCCATGCCTTTAAGCTTAAAGAAAGAGGGAAGTTTGTTGATAAGCAAGTTTGAATATTCTCAAACAAATGTCGATTACCCGTTTGTTGATGCAAATTTAGACGAATTAGAGCGTTTTCACACAATATCCTATTCGATAGGATATATGAGGAAATTAAAAAACAATTGGGCTCTGATGGCGATGGTCTCCCCGAAGATTTCATCGAATTTAACTTCTTCAGTTCAATGGAAAGATATTCGATTAATGGGGATGTTAATGTTTATAAAAAAAGTAAATCCCAATATGAATCTTCAAATTGGAGCCATGTATTCTGAGACGACAGGAATACCAGCACCTTTACCCATGTTTAGTTTCATGTGGAAATACAAGGAAAAATGGTCATTTAACCTAGGTTTCCCAAGATTTCAGATCAAATACAAAGTGGGAAAGAATACAGAGATTGGAACCAATTTGACAATGGTAGGAGACAACTATACACTAAGCAAAACATTATACAATGAAGAAAAGAAAATGGATAATGTTCGAATCATGAATATGGGTGGAGGTTTGCAGGTAAATCAAAAGCTTTATAAGATGATAAATCTTAAGCTAAGTTCTGGATTTACCTTTAACAGACGATTTGAATTTCTGGATGATAGAGATAGAATTATGAAATTCGATTTAGATAATGACTGGTTCATGAAACTTGGTGTTTCCATAGGTCTGTAATAATCAGTTTATAGAAATTACGAATCGGAAATGATGCTGCTATGATTTGTAAAATTAGAATTGGTGAGTCGAAGTTTTTGTAGTGGGGAACCTCGACTGGCCCGTCTTTCCTGGTTGGAAAGGCGGGTTTTTTATGCATTCTGTTTTAAACTGCTTTTAAATCCTAATCAAATGATTAATTTTACTCGACTATTAATCAAAATGACATAAATGCCACTAAATGCCAAAAATAGTCCCGAATATTTTATTTGGGAAACTCACGGAATACACGTTGGAACAGGAAATGATCATGTGAAGCATGGTGTAGATGAACTGGATAAGATTATTGAATTGGCCATTAAAAATGGACATCCCAACATTACATTTATTATTCATACGCCTCGACTAACCAGGTATAGGTATGAGGCAGAAAAAAGATTGGATGTAAAATTCATTCGGGGAGATAAAGCATATTTCAACTATCCAAATCAAATTGAGGAGTTCAAAAGAAAGTATAGTGATAAGATCAACATTCGCTATGGAATTGAATTGGAATGGTTAGGACCCGATTTGGGAATGCAATGGAACAGATCTAAAATTTTTCAGGCACAAGGTGCTGATTTTGTGATTGGTTCTTTGCACTTTTCCCGAGAAGGAATACCCTACGACGGATCAAAGGAAGAGACCAATAAGCTTATAAAGATAAGAGGAGGAGTTGAGAATTATTGGTTAGGATATATCGAGGAGTTGATTGAGATGATTGATACAAGTTGGGAGATGATTCAAATTGTTGGTCACCTGGATTTGCCTAAGTTGTATGCGCCTATTCCAAAACCACTGTTGGAACTTGAAACTTCAGATCATATTCTTGCGAGAAGAATGCGCTTTCTTTTGGAGATGATTAGTGAATACAATCTGGCACTTGATGTGAATTTGGCTGGAATCAATAAAGGTTGTGGAATTTATCCTGATATGTACATTTTAAATAGAGCAAAGCAACTGGATATTCCTATTTCTTTAGGTACAGATACTCATACTACACAAAATTTGGGTAATCACTATCAAACCGGAATTGAATATGCATATGATGCAGGGTACAAACATTACGTAAGTTTTTCCAAATCGATACCCGAGAAAAGACCTTTGAGAAATTCGGGATATAAAGAGGAGCAATATAAAGTAATGAATCTGGGAATTGAGATGTTAAACCTAAGATTCGAAGATCGTAAGCAAAGAAGAATTCCTAAATTTTCTTTTGGTGGAGAATATCGAACTTTTCTTGAACATCATAAGAATGCTACCTCATTAGGAGATTTCGAAGCTATTCGCATAAGAAAAGGTGATAAATCGATTACAATTAGCAACTCTTTACCTGAAAATACAAATCAAAAAATAAAAGGATTGTATTCCCACCATGAGGATAATCCAGGAGTGCTTTCGATGATTTTTAATGCATTGGCTTCTGAAGAAATTAATGTTGAAACGGCTTATTTAAATTCCAATAACGATGGAACCGCAACAGCATTTTTAACATTATCAGGAAAAGAGAAAGCTATTAATGAAGCAGTGGAATTTGTAAAAGGAACGGGAGGAGATAACTTTTTCGAAATTCATGTATGCGATAAGTTTGATATTCCAGAGCTTCAAAAAGGAAAGAATTACCTGTTGGAAGTGGATGGTGTTAATTTGCCAATTGCTATTAGTGAGCAGATGATATTATCGATTCATAACAATTCTTCCGGTATTTTATTGATTTTATTATCTGCATTGGCATCTAGAAATATAAATGTAAAAGATTTAAAATTAGGACAAAGAGGCAATAAAGGATATGCAATTTTGGGTATTGATGGAAATTCTCAATTGGTGTCTGATGTGCTAAAGAAATTAGGCCCTCAGTTTTTTGAAACTACACATTTGCAATTAACAAGCGAAGGAATTTAAGTATTATATTTTGGAAACGATAAGCGAAAAAAGAAATCAAGTTTTACAAGAAATTATAGAATTCTATAAAATACAACCAGGTGTAAGTTCTGAAATTCTTGAGAAGCTTGAGGAGTATTTACTTTTAATGAACTCAATAACTATCGAGGCGTTAAACGATTTGGAAGAATTGTCTTCTTATCAAGTTAATCTTACAGATACAATAGATGTTTTAAATACCTTTATTAATTCTATTATAGAGGAGAGTGAGAAAATATTTCCCAATGAAGATATCGAAATATTGCCTTTAAAATATACCGACGAGATGGCATTAAATGAATTACAAGTTCTGGAATACCTTAAAAACTTGAATCAAGCTGATTTGAATCGATTCAAATTAATGGATGCTTTACAAGAGTTGGATGAAAAGTTATATGACGATGAGTTTCCAGATTTGATTATGGAGCTTGTTGAAAAACTAATATTGGCAATCAATTCAGAAAGGATTGTAAAAGTGGAAGATTTAATGTAATTGTTTGATATATTTAGAAATACCTTGTTTGTTTAGTAACTTAATGGTAAGAGGTTCGTTCACTTCAAGTTCTTTAATCATTTCGAATGATTGAGATTCAAGGAATTCTGTTACATCATCCATGCTTCTCCATTCCGATAGAACAATTAATTCATTTTTCTTACGTGGAGTTTGATAGATCTTGCAAGACAATTCTCCTCCAATTTTTCGATATTCCAAAAATCGGTCAAAGGACTCTCTCCAAGAGTTAATGTTTTTTGTTGGTTGTTTTAGTAGCAGATATACCATTACTTCATGACTGTTTGTCTCAAAATTAGTTAAAATAATAAAGTGCCTAGTAATAAATTGATTATAGTCATAAAAAATAGGACGATCTTATCTTTTTTTAGTTCGAAGGTAAAATTTAATTAAACTTTTAAACTGTCGATAGAGTCTTGGTATTTAAATGAATAACGCAACAGCTTAAGTTTATCACAATTAATAATTTTCTTAACCTTCGATAAAATTCTGGCGTGCAAAACCATACATTTTACCAGCAATTTTATAGATATCTTTTCGTATTGGATGTAGTGGACAGTAAGCTTTAATCATTTCTCCAAAAATCGAATAACGATGCTTAGAAAATCATTCTCCTTAAAAAATAATTCTTCTAATTTGTATAATGATTTGCCACTGTATTTAATTGGATTTTTTATAATTTCCTCAGTAACTTCATTAATAATGTAGGTATAAAACAGAGGTGGAGCTTATAAATAATTCCATTTATATGTATTTTGAAACGCTTTATTCATTTAAAATGATCTAAAAATATCGTTGCTTTTAATTAAATTTATTTTGAATGATTAAATATATTGGGAATAGTAAGATTATGAAAGAAACTTGAATTATTTTGGTATTAAAGATATTAAAATTCTTTTAGGGTTTTTGGATTTTTCATAATAATTAAAGTGGTCAATATCTATTTATGTACTTACTGAAATTAGGAGGTTTTTTGAATAATTACCTTTATATTTGAATCGGTTTGTTGCATCTAGATTTAAGGATATGTAACAAATGAGTAAACAAATTCCGTTTTTATGTCATTACAAATTCGAGAAAATCTACAAAAATTATTTGTTCTAGGAATTAGCTATAGAAAAACGGCTCTGGATGTTAGGGGGATGTTTTCTTTATCTTCAGAAGATCAGGAAAACTTATTGAAGGAGGCAAAAGAGCATCAAATTGAAGGTATGGTAATCATATCTACTTGTAATCGTACCGAGATTTATGCACATTCTTCAGAGGTCGAAATCATCACAGATCTGTTTTTAAAATACTGCAAAGGAAATAGAAATGATTTAAATTATAACGGATACACTCTACATGGAAATGAATGTATTCGTCATTTATATAAAGTAACCGCGGGTTTGGATTCGCAAATTATTGGCGACTTTCAGATTGTTGGACAGGTTAAAAATGCCTATCAGCAATCAGAGCAAATGGGAATAGTTAATTCATTTTTGAATCGATTGTTTTCCTTTGTATTTCAGGCAAGCAAAAAGATAAAGAACGATACAGATATTAGCAAAGGTGCAGCTTCTGTGTCCCATGCTGCAGTTCAGTATATCAAGGATAAAGTTTCAACACTTGAAACTTGTAATTTCCTTCTTTATGGAACTGGTGATATTGGAAAAGATACTTGTGGCAACTTATTAAAACATATGAATAATCGTTCGCTTACGCTTGTAAACAGAACGATAGAAAAAGCCGAATCTTTGGCAAATAAGTACAATATTCAATTTCAATCTATCGAAAAATTAAATCAGGAAGTTGATAAAGCTGAAGTTATTATTGTTGCTACTGGTGCAGCAAAACCAACCTTAACGCTTGATCATTTTAAAGGGGTAGAATCATGCAAATTGGTTCTGGATCTTTCTGTACCGCGTAATGTGGATACAGCAATTGATGATTTAGATAATGTTTTGGTCATTACTGTTGATGAACTTTCAAAACATATTTCCACTGCTATTGAGCAGCGAAAAGCATGTATTCCAGAGGCCGAGAGAATCATTCAAGCCTCAATTGGAGAATTTTATGGTTGGTTAGAGGTGAAATATCTTTCTCCAGTCATTGTGGCTTTGAAAGAGAATCTGCAAAATGTACAAAGAAAGGAGCTCGATTACCACAAAAATAAACTGTCGGAAGAAGAGTTGAAAAAGGTAGAGCATATTACCAATAACATTGTGAACAAGATTGCCAGAGCATGTATCAATCACCTGAAAGATCATCACAAAAAGCAATCGAGCCCAATGGAAACACTAAATATGATTTTTAAAGATATGGATTCGTAAAGCCATTCGAGCTTTCGATAAAAAGCTGTATAAACAAGTTTTATATGGCTTTTTTATTTCCTAAAATAACTACGAAATACTATCCTAAATGTCAGCTAAGAAGAAAATAAGAGTTGCAACTCGCCCAAGTTTGCTTGCTTATACTCAAACTATGCAAACTGTAGAATTGTTGCAGAAAGCCAATCCTGATGTTGAATTTGAGGTAATTAAATTTAGCACGCAAGGTGATAGAGTTTTGAACCGATCGTTAACAGAATTTGGAAGCACAGGTTTGTTTGTAAAAGAATTGGAACATGCGCTTCTGGAAGGTGAGGCTGATATTGCCGTTCATAGTTTAAAGGATGTCCCAAGCTTTCATCCTGATGGATTAAAATTGGTTGCTTTTCCTGAGCGTGAAGATGTGCGCGATGTATTCTTAAGTCGTGACGGTAGCACAATTGATCAAATGCCGGAAGGTTTTGTTTTGGGAACGGGAAGTCCTCGAAGAAGAGTTCAATTGGCAGATTTGAGACCTGATACCAACTTTAAAGAGATCAGAGGGAATATCGATACCAGAATGCAAAAGTTAATGGATGGTGAGTATGATGCCATTATTCTTGCTGCTGCAGGTATGAATCGATTGGGGAAGGAATTTCAGGAGAAATTACTTTTAGATGTCGATCAGTGTATTCCAGCAATTGGTCAAGGAGCAATTGCCATTGAATGTAGAGACAATGATGAGGAAACCATTGCCGTTGTAGAAAAGGTAAATCATGAACCTACCAAGTATGCAATTTTAGCGGAACGTGCTTTTATGGCAGAAATTGAAGGAGGTTGCAAATTTCCATTGGCAGCACATGCTGTGGTGAGCGAGGATCATTTGACAATGATTGCGATTGTTGGCGATTTAAAGACCAATCAGTTCATTGTTGAGCAAATAGAAGTTGCAGTAGAAGATTCTGTTGAGAAGTCGACAAAATTGGCGCAACAAATGAAAGATACTTGTAAGGCAAAAGGAATAAATTTTTATCTTTAGGAGTCTTACAGTTAAACAGAAAATAATTTCAATAAATAAAAATTACAAAATACACACACTATGAGTTTACGTCCACTTTTTCCTGATACACGAATGAGAAGATTGCGTTACAGCAAAGTTGTTCGTGATATGGTTGCAGAAACGTCACTTTCTGCTGATGATTTAATCATGCCACTTTTCGTTTGTCCGGGAGAGAAGGTTAAGAATCCGATAAAAAGTATGCCAGGTAACGACCAGTTGTCAGTTGATTTATTGGTTGAAAAGTGTGGCGAATTATTGGAATCAGGTGTTAAATCTGTATTGTTGTTCGGTATTCCGGAAACGAAAGATGCTGATGGAACGGTTGCCACCCACGATCATGGAATTGTACAGCAGGCTACTCGAGCAATCAAGGCAAAGTATCCTGAAATGTATATTATTGCTGATATCTGTAATTGTGAATATACAACACATGGTCACTGTGGAACCATTGTAGATGGTGATGTAGATAACGATCAAACTTTGGTTACGCTTGCTGCACAAGCTGTATCATTGGCCGAGGCAGGTGTTGATATGGTAGCACCAAGTGATATGATGGATGGTCGTATAGGATACATGAGAAAAGCTTTGGATGAGAATTGTTTCGAGAAAATTCCTATCATGGCTTATTCAGCTAAATATGCTTCTGGTTTCTATGGTCCGTTTAGAGACGCTGCTGAAAGTGCTCCACAATTTGGCGATCGTTCAACTTACCAAATGGATCCTAGAAATAGTGATGAAGCAATACGTGAAGTGGAAATGGACATTGCAGAGGGAGCCGATATTGTAATGGTAAAACCAGCCTTAAGTTATTTGGACGTGATTTATCGCACAAAGCATGAATTTAATGTGCCAGTTGCAGCTTATAACGTAAGTGGAGAGTTTTCGATGGTAAAAGCAGCAGAAGCTAACGATTGGATTGATGGAAAACGTGTAATGATGGAAATCATGATGTCAATTAAAAGAGCTGGAGCTGATATTATTATTACTTACCACGCTCAGGATGTAGCAGACATTTTAAACGGGAAAGCATAAGTTACCACAAGCTAGTTACGAATCACTAACGACTAATTTCACATGAGCCTATTTTTAGATACAATTAACGGAGTTAAAAGAGAAAGACCACCGATGTGGTTTATGCGTCAAGCGGGTAGAGTATTGCCATCTTACATGAAACTTAGAGAAACCTATGGTTTTAAAGAGATGATGGAAACTCCGAATTTGGCTGCTGATGTTACCATGTTGCCAATTCACGATTTAGGAGTTGATGCTGCAATTCTATTCTCTGACATTCTTGTGATTCCTGAAGCTTTGGGAATGGAGTTAAGTTTTGAAGGGAAAGGCCCGAGTTTTGCAACCGCTTTAAAAGATGTTGCGGATCCTTTGTCATTCTTAACCGAAAAGCCTGAGAAATTGGATCATATTTATGCTGCTATCGATAGAATTCTTGAGATTAAGCCTAAGGATATTCCATTGATTGGTTTTTGCGGAGGTCCTTTAACTACGCTTTGTTACATGTATCAGGGCTTTAGTAGAAATCAAAATTTTCCGGATTTTGTTCCGGCGATTTATCGCGATAAGGAATTGATGAAGAAAGTGGTGGCCAAAATCACCGAAATGAGTATTCATTATGCACTAAAGCAGGTTGAGCATGGTGTTCAGGCATTTCAGTTGTTCGAAACTCACGCAGGTTTAATTCCTGTTGAATTGTATAAGGAAGTATTCTTGCCATCGGTGAAAGCTATTTTGGGTGCAGTTCGTGAAGCCGGAGTTAAAACCATATACTTGCCTAAAGGATTAGGAACAGGTATCAATATGGTAAACCACGACTTGTGCGATTGTGTTAGCGTTGATTGGCAAATGCCATTGCACGAAGTGAGAAGTATTGTAGGTGAGGAGATGATTCTACAAGGGAACTTCGATCCGAGAATCCTGGAATCGACTCCAGAAGCAATCGATCGTGAATTCGAATACTATTTGAACTATGGTAGAAAAGATCACAAATGGATTTTCAACCTGGGACATGGTTTATTGCCATCAATTCCTGTTGAGAATGTGGAATATCTTGTGAAGAAAGTAAAAGAATCTGACTGGGGCAGATAACCAGATAAAATAAATTGAATAGAGGTGGGATTTATATCCCACCTTTCTTTTTTATCTTCTATTGGTTTGGCAGGGTAAAATAGAAATTAGTTCCTCTGCCAACTTCTGATTTTAACCAAATTTCACCACCTAGCAACTCAACAAAAGCTTTAGAAATAGAAAGCCCTAGACCAACTCCTCCATACAAATCACTTATTGTTTCGTTGGTTTGCGTAAATCGATTAAAGATTTCATCCTGCATATTTTCAGGTATGCCAATGCCACTATCTTTCACAAAAAATTCGCAAACATCATTTTTGAGTTCAACTCCAAATTCGATAGAACCATTATCAGTGAACTTGAATGCATTGTTTAGCAGGTTTGTGATAATTTGGTTCACCTTTGTTTTATCTGTTTTGATTTTACGTCCTCTAAGGTTTTCAGGAATTTTCTTGATCAATTCAATTCCTTTTCCATCATATTTTTGGCGGTAAATGTCTTCAAGATCTTGTAATAAAGAATCCAGACAAGTATCTTCTATATTTACCTTTTGCTGATCTGTTTCAATGGCCGAAATAGTTAGTATATCAGATATAATAGATAGCAATTGATCCGAATTTTTTTGAATAATCGAAGCAAAATAATCTCTTTTCTCATCAGTTAAATCGGGCATAGTCAATAGCTCCGAAAACCCAACAACTGCATTTAAGGGAGTTCTTATTTCATGAGAGATATTCTGCAGAAAGGCTGATTTTAAGCGACTGCCTTCTTCTGCTTTTTCTTTGGCTATTTGCAGTGCCTTGTTTTGTTTTTTTAGTTTATCCTGTTGTTCTTTAATGGTCTGAATCATTTCTGAGGATTGAAACTCAAATGAAGTAACCAAGGCCAAATCTAATTCAATTACTTGCTTAAACTGTAAAAGAATTTTTTCATGAAGCACAGAAAAATGATTCTCCTTATTGTCCAGAATGCAAATTGTACCAAAAGGTGATTTATTCGGATAGAATATTGGATAGCCAAGGTAGGCAACCATTCCCAATTCAATGTCTGGATTTCGATCCCAATCTTTATCTGTTAATGCATTTGCTACTAATAATTTTTCTTTCGATTTGATTACCGTTTCGCAATACAATCCATGCCAATCTTCTTTATCGCCAACATGATATGGATTGTTCTCGGAGTTACTGGTAATAAACACTTCCATTTCTTGATTTGCTGCCCTCATGATTAAAGCAGCAGGTATTGAGAGAGTTTCTGCCAGCAAATCGGCAATTCCTTGCCATTTGTCCAACATCCATTGTGGCATTTGTTCTGGTATTTTCATCATTCTTTTTTTCGTGCCCAATAAATTTAAGGAAATAATTTGTTTAGTGATAGTATGATTTAATGAAATATTTGCCTGATTTCTAATTTGTATTGATCAAATATCTATTGGTGAATTACCATAAACGCTATGTGTTAGAGCTAGAATGTTACCTTCTTTATTGATTTTGCCAATAACAGCATGTAGTTGTTTCTGATCCGATCCAACATTAATAGAAATCGTATTACCTATTTTTTCATACCACTTTCCTGTAAGATATGGAGATTCGTGCACATGACCGTGTAGGCTTAAGTTAGGCTTTAGCTCCAGTATCTTGTTTCGAATTGCCCTGCTGCCAATATGCTTGTTTGCATAGCACAAGTCCAGGTATTCACACAGTGGAGGGGTATGAGTAATCAAAATCTTGCATTGTGGATGAATGTGCTGCAGGTCTTCCTCAATACTCGGTTTTTTATTAAAATACTCTGGTTGTATATAAGTTTTATCTCCTGTTTTATCGGTAATGTATGAGTTGGTAATAGGAGTATGTTTATCGGTTTTCATATCTCTTAATTCGAAATCCTTTCTATGTAATGGGCCAGGCGGAACAAAAGGATATCCAGCAAGTATCATGTTATTTTCAACAGGCATTCCATTGGGCTGAATCTCGCGAATGCCATATTCATTGGGCAGTTTATTGATAAGGTGAATGGCTCCCGGCCAATCGATATTGCCGGGAATGAAAAGGGTTTTAATGCATATCTCTTTCAGAAAATCTTTAAGGTATGAGTCAATAAAATTGATCTGATCCTGTAGTTCTCGCGTATGCGCAAACAGATCCCCACCAAGAAACAGGTAGTCGATATCCCCACTGTTATCAATTAACATTTTAAGTTCTCGATAAAGTGAAGTATTTCCATGCAGATCAGATGTAAAAATAAACTTCATGATTTTTGGCTTTACAATTTAAAGGTATTGTATTTTGATCTTGAAGTCAATACACACATGGAGTGAGCTTTCCCATACATTAGGCAGATGCAAGCACACTGTAAGGGATGTTTTCCATACCACCAGGAAGTTCTTCCCAACCACACGGCATTATCCCCCAACCAATCTTTGGTATCATATCACCATGGAAATTGCCTTGCGAATCACTAAAAAGCATGTGCAGATCAGTGGAGAGGGTATGCGAATCAATAAAATGACTATGCGAATCAAGATTATAGGTATAAAGATCAGTAGAGAGCTATTGAAGATCATAAATAAATGCATGAAGATCGGATCTTGATACGTATTTGAGTGATCTTCATATGCTGTATAGTGATTCGCATGCTCATATTGCTGATCTTTATGATCTCATTACTGATCCGCAAGGCTATATTTGTGATCTTCACATGCTTTTTACTGATTCGCATGCTAAAGTTCATGTCCGGGAAGCAGTTCCCAATGGTTGGGAAGGTGTGACTCTTGTCTTGGAAACACTCTCATGCAGTTGGGAGAGTGTTACATTTGTCTTGGAGAAGCTACTTCTGGGTTTGGGTAGCCTTCCTTCTGGCATGGAGATTCTTTTTGCTCACATACTCACTTTTATAGCCCTTTAAGCGATCAGGATGATTGCGGAAAACATATTTACCACCTTCTTTTAACTGATTCATCAAGAATTTAAGATAGGTATAGGCCTGGTCGCGATAGTGCTTGGTTTCCTTTCCATCTATTTTAAAGTTATTCAATTGAGCTAATATGTCCGATGACTCCTCGCTAAGCTCTTGTGCTTGTTTCAGCTGGTTCATGTCAAAACCAATTGTTTCCAGCAAGCTTGAATTGGATTCTCCCAACATGGCCAATTTTCCCATATCCATAACCAAATCGACTTGCTTTTTCTTCCTGGCTATCTTATTTATTTTATCCAGCAGTTCAGGATGCTTTCGAAAAGCAAAGCGATAGGATGAGATAAGATCTTGTTCGAGACTTTCCGATGTTTTTGCAATTTTGTTCCACTTATCCTGAATGGCAGGCATCGATTTTTTGTCTTCAACCCAAGAGGTTTGAGCCTCTCTCAAGGCCGATATTCTTTCCTGTAGGTCATTCAACTGAGCTTGTGTAATCCCAATTTTAGCCAACTCTTCCAAATCTTTCACCATCCAGCGTGCCAAATCTTCAGCTTCCCGTAAATACACATCTACCGGAATAGAAATGTGCAGAATCTCTTCTTTCTTGATATTGGAGATTATTTCAGAAATATTCAGCTGGGTGGAAATGGCATTCATGACATCTGGTGGTTTTAAATTAATAGGTTAGTATATAATTTTCTTTCAAATTGATCTTCCCCGAAAACTGTTTACTCTTTGAATATCCATAGAAAGGTCCAATTCTGTATTTGTGATATTCATCTTGTTGTTGATAGCTCAACCAAATAAAATGATCTTTGAATTCTTTCAGAAAATCGTAATTATAAGCTCCTAACTGAACAGTGTATTTGTAAGGGTAAATTTGTGTTTGAAGATTGTCTTTTGATCTTTTAATAGATTCATTAACAATTATAGTTGCTGGCAAATCTATTTTACCCATGATTTCACAAAACTTCGAAGCTTTTTCATTAGATTCAAATTGTGCCAAAGCATGCTTGCTTTCGTTCAGAAAGAATACAGTGAAATATATAGGTGGCTTAGCAACTTGTACACCCTTTGTTTCTAGTGGAACCATTGTGTCAGTCTGGATGGTATGCTTCTTATTCAATAATGACTGCTGTGGTTTTTCATGCTGAAGTCGATTATTGTAATACCATATCGAACCACCAATAATTATGGTAGCAAGAGCAATTCTATAAAAGGTAATGATTCTACTCTTGGTTCTAAGATGTTTTGTTAATCTTGTAAACTCCTTATCTATTGCTTCTTTTCTGAGGATTTCCTTTTCTTCTTCAGTAATGAAATCTTTATCATTTAACTTCATTTGCCTATAGCGTATTGGTTCTAAAGATGAAATTGCAAGTTAAATGTTTTTATTGATAAGTGAAATATAAAGGGGGATATTTTTTAAGTTAATCTGAAATAATGGAGGAGTAAATTAGGAGAAGTTTTATCTTAATGCTTTTAATAGTTTTTTTGCCCTGGCACAAAATCCTGCAGTTCCATGTTCCATTTGTTCTTCCAAAATAAGAGCAAGTTCGTTTTTGATATCAGGTTCAATAATAGAGAAGTTGTATAGAATCTGCATGGCATGAACCTTAACCGCAATAGGGGTTGTGGCCGTTATCAGCAAATCGAAACATCGGTTGATAAACTCACCCGAGATATCCTTCGGGAGCGGTTCGCAGCTAATCAACTTTAGATATTGTCTCTGTTTGCTTTCATTTTCCAGTGTTGGAATCAAAGCAATCATTTTTGGAATGTAGGGGCGAACCAAGTTGGGATCAACATCATAAACTTTATCCATTAACCAGGTGGCACGCCAGGAATGTTTTTCATTGCTGATGCACCATTCCCACAATTGATTTACATGTTTGGGGTCTTTAGCAATGCTTTGTGCCACCAATTCGGCTTCCTTTTTTATGGGAAAAGGATCTAAGAGTTTCTGTAAATCCATATTCATTCTTAAAATGGCAATTTGTCCAGTTGAACATTTCCACCCGAAATAATGATACCGATCTTCTGGTTTTGGTACTTTTCTTTCTCTTTGATGAGGGCAGCAAGAGCGACGGCACTTGATGGTTCCACAACAATCTTCATTCGCTCCCAAATCAATCGCATAGCTGAAACAATTTCCTCTTCTTCCACTCTGATAATGTCTTCAACATGCTCCTTGATGATAGGAAAAGTTTTGTCGCCAAGAGATGTTAACAAACCATCGGCAATGGTAATGGGATTGGTTTGAGGAACAATTTCCCCTTTTTGAAATGATTGCCAGGCATCATCGGCACCCATAGGCTCACCAGCAATTACTTTTGTTTTTGGCGAGAAATGATGCGCAGCCAAAGCCGTTCCTGCTAATAAACCACCACCTCCAACAGGTGTAAAAATGCAATCTAAATCAACATGTTCTTCAATTAACTCCATAGCTGCGGTTCCTTGACCTTGAATTACATGATAATCATTGTAAGGATGAAGAAAAATAGCTCCGGTTTTGTTCACCACCTCGTTTAGTGTGCTTTCTCGAGCCTCTAAGTTTGGCTCACATTCAATAACTTCACCACCATAACCTTTTACTGCAGCTTTTTTAATTTCCGGTGCGCTCGATGGCATTACAATGTAAGCCTTAATGCCCTGTAGTTTTGCAGCCAGTGCCAAAGCTTGTGCAAAATTTCCCGACGAGTGAGTTGCTACACCAAACTCTTTCTCGGTTTTCGATAATTGGAGAATGGCATTGCTGGCACCACGCATTTTAAATGCTCCCATTTTCTGAAAGTTTTCACACTTAAAGAACAGTTCAGCTCCTACTATTTCGTTTATTAGTTGTGAGCTTAGGATAGGGGTTCGGTGTATGTAATCTTTTATTCTCTTGTGAGTTTCGAGTAGATTCTGTTTGGTGATCATCATTTTGCTGAGGTATTTGCTTAGTTAAGATTCTTTTTCGGGTTCCGAGTTTAATCAGATGTACCAAATAAAGAGTAGAATTTATTGAGAGCCTCACTTGAAGTGAGACCCTCAAAATATTTTATTTCATAGCCTCTAAAGATTCCTTAGCTGCCTGAATTGTTTTATCTAACATTTCGTAAGTAAGAGAATTTGATAAGAAATAACTCTCGAATGATGAAGGAGGAAGGTAAATGCCTCTTTTCAACATTTCGTGGAAGAACTGAGGGAATTTCTCATTATTAGCTGTTGCTGCCGTATCGAAATCTACCACATCAACATCGGTAAAGAATACGCTAATCATCGATCCACAGCGGTTAATCTTGTAATCGAATTCTGATTCTGCAAATACTTTATCCAAACCTTTGTGCAGGTATTCAGTTTTATCTTCCAGTTCAGTAAAGTACTGAGGATTCTCGTTCAATTCTTTAAGTAGCGTGTAACCAGCAATCATGGCAATTGGATTTCCTGATAAGGTTCCTGCTTGATATACAGGTCCAAGAGGAGAAACAACTTTCATGATTTCATCAGGACCGGCATAAGCCCCTACAGGCATACCGCCACCAATTACTTTACCGAAAGTAACCAAATCAGCTTTAATACCCAGATATTCCTGAGCACCACCTTTTGCCAAACGGAAACCATTCATTACTTCATCAAAGATCAACAAAATTCCTTCCTGATCACAAAGCTCACGCAAATCTTCTAAAAATCCTTTTTTAGGAAGAACACATCCCATGTTACCCGCAATTGGCTCGATAATAATTGCGGCAATTTCATCTTTGTTTTCAGCAACCAACTGTCTTACATTATCGATATCGTTGTACTTTGCCGTTAGGGTATCGTTAGCAGTTCCCGGAGTTACACCTGGAGAGTTTGGTACACCAAAAGTACTGGCACCACTACCTGCTTTAATTAGGAATGAATCGGCATGACCATGATAGCATCCTTCAAATTTGATGAACTTGTTACGGCCAGTATAACCTCTGGCAACACGAATGGCACTCATACATGCCTCAGTTCCCGAGTTTACCATTCTTATCTTATCGATATTAGGAACCATTTCAACAATCAACTTGGCGATATGGATTTCCAATTCAGTTGGGGCACCAAATGAGGTTGAATCTTCAACTTTTGCTTTAATTGCATCAATCACCTTTGGGTAGGCATGACCTAAGATCATGGGTCCCCATGATGAGATATAATCGATATACTCATTGCCATCGGCATCTGTTAAAATGCTACCTTTTGCTTTTTCGATAAAAACAGGAGTTCCTCCAACCGATTTAAAAGCTCTAACTGGAGAATTTACACCTCCAGGAATGTATTTGTTCGCTTCATCGAATAGTTCGGAACTTCTTTTGTATTGATACATAGTGTATGGTTTTAAGAATTTAAATATTCATTACAAATTTCAAGCATCGAATAAATGTTTGTCTTTTCTGACATGGCCACGTTTTCGGTGTAATCTAACAGTTTAACAGCAGTGGTATTCCCAATGGCAATACATGGAATGTCTTCTCTGATTTGATATTTTGAGAAGAAGCTAACCACCGCACTTGGGCTACAGAAACAAATGGCATCAAACTGATCGATTTTCAAGTCTGGCTGAATTAAATGGGTAATATAGCATTCAATTTCCTGATACTTGATTTCTTTTTCATTAAAAAAGTTGGGGATTGTTTTCCTCCGCATGTTTCCAGAGAAATAGAAGTAGGAGATTCCCAAAGGTTCTTGCTCTAGTCTGTCAACCAAAGAAAGCGCATTGTGATGTTCGGGAACAATTACCTCGAAATTGAGCTTTCGCAGTTCCTCGGCAGTTTTTTCCCCAACAGCGAAACATTTTCGGTTCGAATAATTCGAAATGTCAGGAAATGATTTTAGCAAACTCTTAACGGAATTCTTGCTGGTAAATATCCAGGAAGCATTCTCATTTGTTTTAAGATTCTCTATCGTTTTCTTAGGTAAATCACTTAATTCAATGTCAATGAAAGGATAATCTTGTAATGATAGTCCTATTCCTTTTCCGAACTCATAATGATTCTCGGTAAGTTTTCGGGTAAAGAGGATGTGCTTTAATTTACCAGTGTCCATTAGCTGTTTATTCATTTGCTGAGCTAACAAATTTAAGAAATCCGAGCAGTTTTTTATACTCAATTGGCAAGAAATTAGCAATGAATTGATAATGAGTTGAGACCTGCCATGTCATTATTTTTTCGTAAATTCTTTATGCATTTAAATACGTTAAAAAGTATTAATCTTCTTGTCTGTTTTTAATAGCTTTTATACTTTTATTGAGCTTTAAAAAAGCAATGGAAATAAATATTTCATAAAATTATAGAAGCAGGACTTAAAAACATTTTTCGTTACGTGCCGATATGTGAAAATCTCTTGATTAAGTGAGACAATTATGACAGAATTAAATAGGGAAGAAGAAGAAAGAAGGCAAATATTATTAAGATACAAACGCTTACTTAAGACCTGTAAAAACATCGTTACCAGAGCGGATATCAAGCTGGTAAGAAAAGCATTTGATTTAAGTTTACAAGATCACGAAGGTGAGAGAAGAAGTAATGGTGATCCAGCTATCTACCGATCATTGTCAGTGGCCCAAATAGTAGTTGAAGAGCTTGGGCTTGGACGTACTTCTGTTATCTGTGCCTTGCTATATGACCTTGTTCAAAAAGAACAAGTTGATATTGATGAGATAAAAGAGCTATTTGGAGAAAAGGTAACTCATATTATCACAGGACTGGTTAAGGTGACAAATATCTATAATCAAAACCTGACCCAACATACAGAGAATTTCAGAAAACTGTTGCTTAGCTTTGCTGATGACGTGCGTGTGGTTCTAATCATTTTGGCGGATCGATTGTTCCATATACGAAATGTAGAACACAAGTCAAATGAAGAACAAACTTCCCTGGCAAAAGAGATTGAGTTCTTATATATTCCATTGGCTCATCGTTTAGGAATGTACAATGTAAAGTCGGACATGGAAGATTTGGCTTTGCGTTATCTTCAGCCTGATGTTTATTTTGAAATTGTTCAGAAACTTAAGGATTCGGAAGAGGAACGCGAAAAGTTTATTCAAGATTTTGTGGATCCGATAAAAAAAGAGCTTGATCAGTTAGGTGTAAAGTATAAGATTAAGGCTAGAACCAAGACCATTGCTTCCATTCTGCATAAGATGAAAAAGAAGCAGGTGGAGTTCGAAGAAGTGTATGATATTTTTGCCATTCGTATTATTTTAAAAGCTTCTCCTAAGAAAGAAAAATCAGAATGTTGGAAAGTGTACTCTGCGGTTAGTGATTTGTACAGACCAAATCCTGAGCGTTTGCGAGATTGGATAACCATTCCGAAATCGAATGGTTATGAATCTTTACATACTACTGTTTTGGGACAAAATAATCGATGGGTTGAAGTTCAAATTCGTACCAAACGAATGAATAAAATTGCCGAGCAAGGTTTCGCTGCTCACTGGAAATACAAAGGAGGTAAAGGAGAAGGAGGATTGGACAATTGGTTGCAGGATATTCGTGAGGTATTGGAGAGTCAGGAAAGTGACTCAATTGACTTGATTGACAAATTTAAAGCTGATTTATACAACAAAGAGATATATGTATTTACGCCAAAAGGGGATTTAAAGCAATTGCCTTTAGGCGCAACTTTATTGGATTTTGCTTATTCAATTCATTCTGATTTGGGTGGAAAATGTATTGGGGGAACAGTAAATCAAAAAAATGTTTCCATTCGTCAAGAGCTAAAAAATGGAGATCAGGTTGCTATTACAACTTCCAATACACAAAAACCAAAGTCTGATTGGTTAAATTTTGTTGTTACAACAAAGGCAAAGAACAAAATTCGCCAGTCGATGAAAGAGGAAATGCTCAAGGAGGCCGATATGGGCAAGGAAACCTTGAAGCGTAGAATGAAAAACTGGAAGATTGACTTCTGCGATGAGAACATCCGTAAATTGATGACAGAATACAAGTACAAACTTGCTGTTGATTTGTATTATGGTATTGCTACAGAGTTACATGACTTGTCAGAAATTAAGGAGATATTAACCAGGGAAGAAGTTGTGGAGGAAAAGGCGCCTGAAGAGATGCCTGACTATAAATCAAGAACGACTCAAACAACAGGTGAAGATGTATTAATTGTAGATCAAAATATTGCCAATGTAGATTATACCCTTTCAAAATGTTGTAATCCAATTTTTGGAGATGATATATTTGGCTTTATTACCATTGGTAAAGGAATTCGTATTCACAGGGTGGGATGTTCCAATGCCAAAGAGATGATGAGCAGGTATCCTTATCGTGTGGTGAAAGCCAATTGGACAGAAAAAGGAGCGGCATCATACCAGGCAGTACTTCACATTACAGGTGATGATGAATTGGGAATGGTTACCAATATTTCAGAGGTAATTACAAAAGATTTGCGCGTGCAGATGAGATCCATTTCTGTTGAAACCAATGCAGGAAGTTTCGAAGGAAACCTTACTGTTGTAGTTTCCAATATTGAGCATTTGAATACCCTTATGGTGAAACTTCGTAGAATTAAAGGTGTACATCGTGTTTCACGTTACGATACGGTAGCATAAGTAGAGAATAATATTATAATTAAAGAAAAAAATCTATAAAGACTTCTAAATTTTAGAAGTCTTTTTTATTGTGGGTAAAGTCTAATTTATTGTGTTGTCGAGGATAACAAAAATGCACAAAAAAAAGCTAAAAAAACTTCATTAGTTAGTGATGTTTTATTGCTATTGATTCTGTATATTTGAAGTTCGAAAAAAGAAAATTGACCTTTGAGGTCTTATTATATATATGGAGAATTTTATTGTTTCAGCTCGAAAATATCGTCCTTCAACTTTCTCAACAGTTGTAGGGCAGGAGTCTATTACCGTTACCTTAAAGAATGCGATCAAGAACAATCACTTGGCTCATGCCTATCTGTTTTGTGGTCCTCGAGGTGTAGGTAAAACATCTTGTGCACGTATTTTTGCTAAAACCATAAATTGTTCAAATATTTCTTCTGATTTTGAAGCTTGTAATGAGTGTGAATCTTGTAAGGCGTTTAATGAAAGTCGTTCTTATAACATTCACGAATTGGATGCTGCTTCGAATAACTCGGTTGATGATATTCGTACCTTAATTGATCAGGTAAGAATACCACCTCAAATTGGAAGTTATAGCATATATATTATCGATGAGGTTCATATGTTATCTGCATCGGCATTTAATGCCTTCCTGAAAACATTGGAAGAACCTCCGGCTCATGCAATTTTTGTATTGGCAACCACCGAAAAGCATAAGATTTTACCAACAATCTTGTCTCGTTGTCAGATTTTCGATTTTAATCGCATTAAAGTAGAAGATGCGGTGAAGCATCTTAAGAATATTGCCGGGAAAGAATCTGTAAATATCGATGAAGAAGCTTTAAATGTAATTGGTCAGAAAGCTGATGGAGCAATGCGTGACGCTCTTTCTATTTTTGATCAGATTGTAAGTTTTTCAGGTAAGGAAATCACCTTCGAAAATGTAATTCAGAATTTAAATGTACTGGATTACGATTATTACTTCCGCATTGTAGATGCTGCATTGGAAGGAAAGGTTACTGACGTATTGGTAATGCTTAATGAGATTTTTGAGAAAGGTTTCGATGGTCATCATTTTATTGGAGGCTTAAGTGCTCACATTCGTGATGTATTAGTAGGAAAAGATGCAGCTACCATACAATTACTAGAGGTGAGTGAGAGTGTGAAACAGAAATATGTTGATCAGGCAAAGAAATGCCCAGTTGATTTCTTGTATGAGGCTCTCGCGATACTGAACCAATGTGATGTTGGTTACAAATCCAGTCAGAATCCACGTTTATTAATCGAGCTAAGTTTAATTCAATTGTCCCAGATAATTGAATCAAAAAAAAAAGGAGCTAGTTTAAAAAAGAATTCCAAGAAATTATTGAGGATTGCGATTGATGGGAGAACTCTTTCTCCTACTCAAAATGTACAGAAAAGTGTAGGCAAGGTATCAACCACCATACAGAACAATGGTAATCCTGCTAAATCGGAATACAAGACAAGTATTGATACTGGTGTAGCTAGAAATACATATACTTCTACAGTATCAATTAAGCAAGCATTAAAATCTGGTATTCAAAGACCACAAGCTGCAAGTAAACTCAAAGAAAACAAAGCAGAAGTATCTGATACATCCGGGACTTATTTGAACACTGAGTATAACAACGCTGGTGTTTTTATGCAGCTAAAGGAGTTTGCAAGAATCAAAAACAAGAGTGAACGTATAAGGTTGGCACTAACTGTAAACCAGCCTGAGCTTACCGATAATAAGATTGTATTAAAGGTGAGCAACCCACTTCAGGAAGATGATATCAATAGTGTATTGTCAGAATTACAAAATTATTTTAGAAGAATTTATAATAACCAATCGATATCGGTGGAGACAGTAAAGTCTGCAACAACAAAAACAAAAAGGGTGTTTACAGATACCGACAGATTCAATTATTTGTGCAAGAAAAATCCCGCTTTGGCAATGTTGAAACAGAAATTCTCCCTCGATTTTGAGTAGAAAAGCATAAATAGGTTATAAAGCATATGACATTTAGTCTAAATAAGGCCCTTGATTTTGTTCACGGGCCTTATTTATAGTTACTTATAATTAAAGAAAAAAATCGTTAAAAAATAAGCGCTTTTAAATTGGGAATTAAAAAAAATATCTATGTTTACCAAGAGTTTGAATTGTGCTTAATTCTTACGAAAAAGAGTTAAACAGACTATTTTAATTAAAACACACAAAACAACAACCAACATGGCACAGACAGCAAAGATAATCTATACCAAGATTGATGAAGCTCCAGCCTTGGCAACATATTCATTGTTGCCTATTATCAAAGCCTTTACTAAAACTTCAGGCATTGAAATTGAAACTAAAGACATTTCTTTAGCAGGTAGAATTATTGCTAATTTTCCTGAGAATTTGACCGAAGATCAGAGAATTCCTGATTATTTGGCTGAGTTAGGAAAACTATCATTAACTCCAGAGGCTAACATTATTAAGTTGCCTAACATTAGTGCTTCAATTCCACAGTTGCAAGCTGCAATTGCAGAATTACAGGAAAAAGGATATAACATTCCTAACTATCCTGAGGAAGCAAATACTGCTGAAGAGAAAGAACTTCAAGCACGATTCGCAAAAGTATTGGGTAGTGCAGTAAACCCTGTGTTACGTGAAGGTAACTCAGATCGTCGTTCTGCTGCTTCTGTTAAGAAGTTCGCTCAAAAGAATCCACACAGAATGGGAGCATGGTCGGCAGATTCTAAATCTCACGTGGCTCACATGACTGAAAAGGATTTCTATGGTTCTGAAAAATCAGTAACTCTAGAGAAAGATACCAATGTACGTATCGAGTTTGTTGACAATGCAGGTGCTGCAACAGTATTAAAAGAAAAGCAAGAATTGTTAGCTGGTGAAGTTATTGATACTTCAGTAATGAATGTGAAAGCATTACGTGCTTTCTACAAAAAGGAAATTGAAGCTGCTAAAGAAGAAGGACTACTTTGGTCTTTACACCTTAAAGCAACTATGATGAAGATTTCTGATCCTGAAATGTTTAAGCATGCAGTAGAAGTATTCTACGAAGAAGCTATTGCCAAGCACGCTGATACAATCAAGGAATTAGGAGTGAACTTCAACAATGGTTTGGGTGACCTTTATGCTAAGATTGAAAAATTACCAGCAGACAAGAAAGCAGAAATCGAAGCTGATATCATGGAAGTGTACAAAACTCGTCCGGATATGGCTATGGTTGATTCAGATAATGGAATTACCAACCTACACGTACCAAACAACGTAATTATCGATGCATCGATGCCAGTTGTTGTTCGTGATGGTGGTAAAATGTGGAACCCAGCGGGAGAGCTTCAGGATTGTGTTGCTTTGATTCCAGATAGATCTTACGCTAAAATGTTCCAGGTTTGCTTCGATGATTGTAAGAAAAACGGAGCTTACGATGTAACTACTATGGGATCTGTATCAAACGTTGGTTTGATGGCTAAAAAAGCAGAAGAATACGGATCACATGATAAAACTTTCTACGCACAAGGTGAAGGTACAATTCGCGTTGTAGATTTCGACGGGACTGTTTATATGGAACAAGCTGTTGAAACTGGCGATATCTTCAGAATGTGCCAGGTGAAAGATGCTCCAATTCAGGATTGGGTTAAATTGGCTGTAAACAGAGCTAAAGCAACTGGTTCTCCAGCAATTTTCTGGTTGGATGAAAACCGTGCTCACGATGCTCAGTTGATCACTAAAGTAAACTCTTACCTGAAAGATCATGATACTACCGGATTAGATATCCGTATTTTGGCTCCTGTTGAAGCTATCGAATTCTCATTGGAAAGAATCCGCAGAGGTGAAGATACCATTTCGGTAACTGGTAACGTATTGCGTGACTATTTAACTGACTTGTTCCCAATTCTTGAACTAGGTACTTCTTCTAAGATGTTATCTATCGTTCCATTGATGAATGGTGGTGGTTTGTTCGAAACTGGTGCAGGTGGATCAGCTCCTAAGCACGTACAACAGTTCGAAAAAGAAGGTCACTTGCGTTGGGATTCACTTGGTGAATTCTTGGCATTAGGTGTATCTTTCGAGCACATTGCTAACAACTTCAACAACGAGCAAGCTCAGCTATTTGCTGATACTTTAGATGCTGGTGTAACTAAATTCTTGGATGAAAGAAAATCACCATCACGTAAAGTAAACGAATTGGATACTCGTGGTTCTCACTTCTACTTGGCAATGTATTGGGCTGAAGCATTAGCTGCTCAAGATAAAGATGCTGAATTGAAAGAGAAATTCGCTAAAGTTGCTGCTGAAATGCAAGCTAACGAAGAGAAAATCGTTAATGAATTGAATGACGCTCAAGGTTCAGCAATGAACATTGGTGGTTATTTCATGCCAAACGATGAAAAGGCTTTCGAAGCAATGCGTCCATCAGCTACATTAAATTCAATTGTAGACGCTATCTAATCACATTAGATAAATCATATAGAAAGGCCTTCCAAACGGAAGGCCTTTTTCTTTTGCTAAAAATCATAACATATTGGGATTTTATCTGCGATTTGCATGAAGTATTTTTGTATTGCAATAAAGTATGATTTACTTAATAAATATTGATTTATACAATGTCATACTATTTGCGCAAAATCAAATTAACAAACAGAATGTAAATGGTATCTTTTACAAAGAATAGTAAAATGGCAGAGATAATTTTGAAAAATTATCAGTTGCTACCCATTATCTCGCGATTTGGTATTAAGTTGGGATTTGGGAATAAAACAGTTGAAGAGGTATGTGCAAACAAAAATGTGAATGCTGCCTTTTTTTTGGAAATATTGAACTCTTATCACAATTCAAATTACTTTCCCGATAATCACTTAGGCGATTTTAATGTGGATGTAATGGTAGATTACCTTACCAATACGCATACTTACTATTTGAAGTCAAAAGTGCCGCATATCCAACTTTTTATTGATAAAATGGAAAGGGAAGCTCAAGAGGAAAATAGCAGAAACATAAATTTGTTAAAGCATTTTTTTAATGAGTACAAAATTGACATTGAGAATCACTTTAAAGAGGAAGAAAAGCATATCTTCCCATATGTAATTGATTTAGAAAAGACGTTAAACACGAATAACTGTAGCAGGGAACTTATTGATAAAATAAAACATGAACCTATAGAAGTTTATGAGAGAAACCACGATAGTCTTGAAATTAAGTTGGCTGATTTGAAGAACCTGATTATACGTTTTTTACCACCTTTAAGCTGCGAAGATGATTGCGAACATCTTTTAACAGAGCTATTTCAATTGGAGTATGATATTGAGGAACATACACGGATGGAAGAAAAAGTATTGATTCCGAAAGTAAAGATGTTAGAACAAAAGGTATTGGAATATTATGGAGTTTGAGGAGAGGAAATTACATACGGTTATCGCTTCGGAACAATATTTGGTTCGCTTGGGAGTTAAAACACTTTTAAATGTAATTGGTATAGAATCAGACTTGCATGAGGTGGGGACTTTCGATGAACTGGAATATTTTCTTCAAAAAGATGAGAATATGGATTATTTAATTCTAAGTGAAGACATTCTGCAAAAACAAAGAAAACCAGATTGTCTTGAATATGTGAAAAATTCATTTGGATTAAACACTACCATTTTAATAGGCAAACAGCAATTTTCGAATTGTGTTTGCGATCATTTTATTTCTAATTCGTGTAGCAGAAAAGAGGTAGTAGATAAATTACAACAGTTCTTTTATGCTCCTAAAGCAAATGAACAACAAGAGGAAGATTCGCATACCTTAAGTGATCGGGAAAAAGATGTTTTAAAAGCTGTTGCCCTAGGTTTTTCAAACAAAGAGATTGCCGATCAACTCTTTATTTCTATTAACACAGTAATAACGCATCGTAAAAATATCACCAGTAAATTAGGCATTAAAACCATTTCCGGATTAACAGTGTATGCATTGATGCATCATATTATTAAAGCAGAAGAAGCCATGTAAATTTGTTATTGGCGAATTGTATTTAGTCCGGTTACTAAATTTGTAAAAGTTACATTAACCAGTTGATTCATTTCAACTGGTTTTTTCGTATCTAATTGTATCAGGTTAATATTACTTGTAGATGAGCATAATATTTAGTTGAAAATTCAATTGACAAATGAGGACTTGATCTATCAGTATAGAATGATATATTGGATTGAAAATCAAATCATGTGACTGTGAAGAGAAATATCCTAAGTTTTCAAATATTACCAAAAAAAATCAAGTCTTTTAAAGGTTAGTTTTAAAAATCATGAAATAATGACATGCTTGTTTAAAAGATTTCTATTTAAAATTACCCCAAACTATTCTTAGCAAGAAATCCGACTAATAAGTCATAATAAATAATGAGTAAGCTCAGATAATATCATTATTTATGATGATTGCGAGAGCTTGTACTACATCCTACTTTTGTGCCATACTTATTAAGAGTTAGTCTTAATAAGATTTAAGTGCCCACAACATATGGGCTAACGAATTGGCAAAACTGTTGGATTATCATGAAACTAAGTTCTCTTATATTATTGTTTGTGTTTGGTATTACAATGATACCATTGCAAGCTATTTCTCAAACTCATCAAAGTGTAAAGGGTAGGGTTCTGTCAAAAGAATCGGGTAAAGCCATTGCTTTTGCAACGGTTGTACTCAACGAATCGCAAAAATGGTCGACTACCAACTTAAAGGGAGAGTTTAGTATTGATAATGTACGAAATCGAGAATACACCATTATTGTTTCGTGCTTGGGTTACAAAAAAATACAAGATACCATTTCCATTACTGAACTAAGAAATCCTTTCGTATTATATATGAGTGTAGAATCGCAAGATTTATCAGAAGTAATTGTAATTGCAGAAGAATCGAGGGAGAACGGAACATCTTCTACCATTAAGAAAGAGGCATTAAAGCACCTGCAGCCTTCCAGCTTTGCAGATATTTTGGAATTACTACCAGGTGGTGTAAGCCAAAAGAATTCAATGACAACAATAAAATTGATTTCATTGAGGGAACCGGGAAGTGCATCTAGTTTTAGTAATGGATCATATGATTATAATTCGTCCTTTGGAACGTCATTTGTAATTGATGGGCAGGCAATTTCTAATGATGCAGAATTGCAAAATGTAACTGGATCATATAACTCAGAATATTCGATATCCAGACGAAATACAACAGGTAAGGGTGTGGATATGAGATTGATCTCAACAGATAATATTGAATCCGTTGAGATTGTTCGAGGAATTCCTTCTGTAAAATATGGGGACCTCACCAGTGGTTTAGTTAATATCAAACGTACTTATAATGCAAAGCCCTTGACTGCAAGAATTAAAGCAGATCCGGGTTCTAAATTGTTCTCGATAGGAAAAGGTGTGGATTTGGGTGGTAGCAAAAGCTTGAATGCGGATATTGATTATTTGGATTATAAATCCGATCCCAGAAATCCGAAAGTAAACTACAGTAGAATAACTGGATCAGTGCGTTATGGAAGCAGATCAGAATCCGAAAATGGGCTATTAACTTTTAATGCCAACGCTGATTATACCGGATCGTTTGATGAAACTAAGAAAGACCCAGAGATAGACCTACCAGAAACTGATAAGTATAAGAGTAAATACAATAAAGTGAGTGCAGGTACCACTCTTTCATGGAAGTCCTATAAAACTACATTTTTTAAGGGAATTGAGGCTAGAATTAATGGAAGTTACACACACAATCAAAAGATTATAGATAAGTCGGTGCTGGGAAACAACACACCCATTATGACCAATAGAGTAGAAGGAGAATTTTACAGTGAGTATTTGCCTTCATCCTATTTATCACACCTGATAGTTGATGGTAAACCTTTTTATTTATTTGCAGATATTTCATTGGATTTCCAATGGGATGTTTTCAATGTAAAGCAAAACATTCTTTTAGGAGCAGAATGGAGATATAACAAAAATTTTGGTGATGGAGAGCTGTATGATGTAAATCGTCCAATGTATCCAGGAAATGGTAGACCAAGGTCTTCAAAAGATATTCCTTCTATTCAACGCCTTTCATTTTATATGGAAGACAGGTTAAGTATTCCTATTGCCAACCACAGATTAAATTTTCAAGGAGGTATAAGGGCAACACAGGCGATGAATATGGCTTCGGATTATGCACTCTCAGGAAAATTCTATTTCGATCCCAGGGTTAACATGGCATGGCGCTTTCCTAAGTTCAATTTGTTTAATAGAAGTGGATATGTTGAATTAACAGGTGGATATGGGATGCATACCAAATTCCCTGGATTGACACACCTATACTCAGATATGCTTTATCTCGATATGGTTCAGTTAAATTATTTTTCTCAAAATAAAGATTTAAGGCAGGTACATTATAAAACCAAAATGATTGATCCTGTCAATTACCAGTTGAAACCCAATAGAAATGAAAAGTTTGAAATTGGATTTAATCTAAAGTTGGGAAAAGCCAGAGCTTATGTAACAGCATATCATGAATTACTTAAGAATGGATTTAAGCGATTGGGATATTATGAAACAATGGATTTTAAATTATACGATATATCATCAGGACCTCATCCTAATGAATTAAGTGGACCACCAACAGTAGAACAATTCGATTATGAATCAAGAAAAGAATTCATTTACTATAGTAAAAGAGCAAACGGTGCGCGAGAAGAAAAAGTAGGTGTTGAGTATCAAATTGATTTGGGACAAATTGATGCCATTCATTCAAGGGTATCTATTAATGGAGCATGGATGAGAGCCAAATACGATTTAAGTGATGCTACTTACAAATATCCAAGTACTGTAATCGATGGAAAGGATTATCCGTATATAGGATATTACAATTGGGACAAAGGAAAGGAATATGAACAGTTTAATACCAATTTTAGAGCGGATACTCATATTGAAGAATTTGGTTTAATGTTTTCAACCACTATACAGTGTATATGGTATCATCAATTTAGATATAATCCTAATGATGGTATGCCTGAGTATTACTTTGATATGGCTGGCAATCAGTTTGCATACAAGGAATCTCATACAACAGATCCATTATTACGATTCTTATATTACAAACCAAGCCCCAATGCCTTTGACTTGTACAGAACTCCTATTGGGATTGATGTGAATCTTACTGTATCAAAGAGCATAGGTGATCAGATGGAACTGTCCTTCTATGTAAATAGAATTTTGGATTATCATCCTAATTATACCCGTAGTGATGGTACTAAAGTAACTCGAAAAGTATCTCCATACTTTGGAATGGAACTTAATATTAATCTTTAAATAAAAACAAAAAAATGAAAAAACTGGTATTCGGTTTAAGCCTTTTAATGGTAGTATCCTTGTTCTCTTGTAGCGATGATGATGCTCCAATATTGCAATCAGATTTGAACTTGGTGTTGAATCCACCTGCTAAACTTAAGGCGCCAACATTTAAGAGTGGTACGGTAACTATTACCAATGTTAATTCCGGAGAGGAAATTTCTAAGGACTTGTATGGATTCATGCTTCCTCAGATGAGCTTGGAAGATGGTCTTTACAATTTTACTGTTGAAGCTGAAGTGGATTATTTTACTAGAGATGTTGATGATAAAATAATTTTTGCTACTACTGGGATTAGAGGTTTTAGCGAGAATGTAGAAGTAACAGGAGGAACTTTCGATCTTACAATCGACTTATTTGAGTACAGAAAGAATACCAGTTTTGTGATTTCTGAAATCTTCTTTAGTGGAACAAAAACACCAGAAGGAAAACAGTACAATGATGATAAATACTTTGAAATCTATAACAATACAGATAAAATCTTATATGCTGATGGTTTGTGCATTGCAGAATCAGAGTTGAATACAGCAATGTCTTTGAATAAGTATACACCAGATATCAGACCAGAATCGACTCCTGTAAGTTCGGTTTACAGAATTCCCGGAGATGGAGATGATTATCCTGTTGAACCAGGAAAGTCTATCATTGTTTGTGATGTAGCCATTGATCATTCTGCTGAGAATGCGAACTCATTCGATTTATCAATTGCTGATTTCGAGTGGTTCGATGGTGCTGATATTGATGTTGATGTACCGGAAGTTCCTAATATGGAAAAAATGGTTTCTACATCTGCTTCTGTTTGGGGACTTCACAATCGTGGATTTACTTCTTATGTACTTTTCAAAATGGACGGTGTTACTCCAGAGAAGTTTAATACAGATTACGCTTACCATTATCAATACACTTTTGTATGGGGTGACTTTGTAAAAGATATGGAATTTGATGCTTGGCAAGTTCCAAACGAGTTAATTATTGATGCGGTTGAATGTAGTACTCCTTCGGATTACGAGTGGAAAGCTCTTGACCCATCATTAGACTTAACTTGGACTCATGCTGGCGATGGGGATGATGCACGTTATGGAAAATGTGTGAAGCGTAAGGTAAGCCACAAAGAAGGTGAACGTGTTGTATTGTTAGATACCAATAATTCAGCATTCGATTTTATTCCAACTGCTGATCCTACACCTGGTGTAATCGAAGAGGAATAATTCAATATTAATCTTAAAGAAGATCCGTTGGACTTGTTTCCTGAGGGTCTTCTTTAATTTCTTGTTAAGTTTAATTTTATTGTTTACATGCTAATACAAAAGTTAAAATCCATTTTTGGGATTGTCATTTTCTTAAATTTAGCAGCATCAGCATTTGCTCAAAATAGAAATGCGAATGCCGTTGATTTTGAAAAGGAATTAATTCAAATACAAAGTGGGATTTGGGATAATCCTGCTATGCTAAGTCATCAATACAGTAAATCATTTACAGATGTGTCTTTAGCAGCCAAACAATGGAAAGCTAATGAGTTGCACTTAATTGAAGAAGGAGACAAGCAATCATCAATTGACTTTGATGCTTTTTCGTTTAAGAGGCTCAAGAAAAGTTTTGTCTATGGCAGAGCAAGTTATTCTAAAAAGAATACTAATAATATAAAATGGAATACAGTTAGTGATTATGAGAAACTAGCTCCATACGTTGTAGCTGATACAATTGGAGGGAAATCTTATGGTGAGAATTATTATTTCGAAGGAATCTATAGTTTTATTCACAGGAAAAACAATTATGCAATTCAGGCGAAATATAGATCCGCTGAAGAGTACCGAAAATTAGACCCAAGACCTAGAACTACTATTTCCGATTTGGAAATTAAGCTAGGTGGAATTAGAAAAATTAATTCAAAATATACGATTGGTTTGTATACAGGTTTTCAGGATTATCAACAAGATCATGAAATTGGAGCAAGACGCCCTGGAACGGGCATAAAAATATACTATTTAAGAGGCTTAGGCATTAGTGATGAGAATTTCTCAACGATAGTCACCAATAGCAAATCGAATAGTAATATTTATGAAATTAAAGGATATTCAGTAGGAACACAATTGTTGCCTATTGGTCAAACAGGCTGGTTTCAATCTTTCTCATATAAAAAATCAAAACTGGAATTATTAAAAACAGTTGGTTCTGGTTATGATATTGTAAATGATTTAGATTCAAAGAAGTTTGATTTTTCTCTTGGTAGACAATATTTATTGGATCAAAAGACATGTAAAGTAAAAGCTTTTGCTTCCTATGAAGACAAAAAAGGAAGAGAATTCAATTATAATCACAATAGGAAACTGCTTAGTGTACATGATAAGTATTCAGAAAGTAATGTAAGTGGAGGTGTAAGTGGAATTTTGTTTGTAAAGAAAGATAAGTATACTACTTTTTACAAAACATCCTTGACCTACAATTACGATAATCTGGAATATAAAAAATCGACCAGTAGAAATCCCAAACAAGAAATAGAGAAACTAAGATTTGATTTGAATGCAGGGAGAAGTTTTCAATTCAATGAATCAACATTGAATGTGAAACTGGCTGCTGTGTTTGACTACTGTGTAGGCAGTGAATTAATGACTACATCTCCTGTAGCTGAAGGAGCAAATAAAGGTTTGGTGATACCAAATTATGATTTTTTAAGTGCGGATAAATTCCTTTTGGGAACAGATATTCGTTACGATATTAATACCAAAAAATCATACAACATTTATACTCGATTGGCCTATCATCAAATGATGATTAGTGGATCTAAATCGCAGTATGGAATTAATTTAGCAATTGGACTAACATTATAAAATAACTCTTATGCAACAAGCGATTGTTGAATGTAAAAATTTAACTCATTACTACGGCAAACGATGTATTTATGAGAATTTAAATTTTGAAATTCCTCAGGGAAGAATTCTGGGACTGTTAGGGAAAAACGGAACCGGAAAAACCACCACCATTAACATTTTAAATGGTTATTTAAAACCTCGAAGTGGAGAATGTTTGATGTTTGGCGAGAGCTCAGCAAATCTATCTTCAGAAACCAAAAGAAAGGTAGGTTTACTGATTGAAGGTCATGTGCAGTATTCATTCATGAACATTTCGGAGATTGAGAAGTTCTACTCAGCTTTCTATCCCAAATGGAGAAAGGATGCCTACTATGAGTTGATGAAATTGTTGAAAATTGATCCCAAACAAAAGATTTCGCGCATGTCGTGCGGACAAAGATCACAGGTGGCTTTGGGATTGATTTTGGCACAGGATCCTGAATTGTTAATTCTTGATGATTTTTCGATGGGCCTAGATCCTGGTTACAGAATGCTTTTTGTTGACTATTTAAGTGAGTATGCAAAGGCCGAGAACAAAACGGTATTTGTTACTTCTCATATCATACAGGATATGGAACGCTTAATAGACGATTGCTTGATTATGGATTATGGCAGAATTGTGATGCAAAAGCCGGTAAATGAGCTTTTAGAATCCTTTAAGCGATTCAAGTTTAATTGTCAAAACCCTGAGGCTATTAATGAAATTAGCGACATCTATAATCCGGTAACCATAAAAGGGAACACCGAAGTGTATTCACTATTGGCCAAAGAGGATTTAGAGAGTTTAATGAGAAAAAACAATGTGATGACAAACGAAATTCAGGAAGAAAGTTTGAGTTTGGAAGAAGCATTTATTGGATTAACGGGAAAATATTAGAGAGATGACAAGTGCATTATTATTTAAAGAATGGAAAAAGACCAAGTGGTTTGCAATTGGAGCTTTTGCAGTTGGTCTGGCTCTTTTAACTTACATATTTTTAAAATTAGGACGATCGTTTAGAATGGTTGGATTGGAACATTTGTGGGATGTAATAGTAAATCGTGATCAGTTTTTGTTTCGCGATGTAAAATATTTTCCATTGGCAACAGGCTTCTGTCTGGCTTTGGCACAATTTGTTCCTGAAATGATTCAGAAAAGAATTAAGCTGAGTTTGCACCTTCCTCTTTCAAATAGGAAAATTGTATTCTCAATGCTAGGATTCGGATTACTTGCTCTGTTAAGCATTTTTGTTTTACACCTAATTGTAATTCTTACATTCTCGGTATTTTACTTTCCAATGGAGATTATTGAAAGTATGGTGTATACATTGTTGCCATGGTATGTTGCAGGATTAACGGCATATGCATTTACATCGTGGATTTGTTTGGAACCAACATGGAAACGAAGAATTTTTAATGCATTGCTCATGTTTGCAAGCTTACAATTGTGTTTCCTTTCCGACTTTCCAGCTGCTTACAGTCTGGTTGTTTTGGCAATTCTTCTAATTCCTTTCTATGTATTGCCTTTTGGCTATTTCTCTGTTCAACGTTTTAAAGTTGGAATTCAGGATTAATACCGATTATGAATTTGTATAAGCCATTAATGCCTTTCACTTTTAATGCCTAACAAATTATATATCGGCATTATACCTAAACTATTCGAGAGCTTAAAATAGCTCTCTATTTTTTATAAATGGTATAACTTTATTCGCTTAATTAAAAATGAAAAATATAAAATATTTAATTATTGTTTTGGGAACCATGATACTAGCATGGTTATTACCCAAATCGTATCATTTGGTAACAGATAAAGCTTCACCAAATATATTTACCTATTACAGTTCAATTGACAAAGCTTTTTGTGCCATCGAGTTTGATGATGTTAAAGGGCATTTGATTCGAAAAAACGTAAAGACCAATAAAGAATATAGCGAAGCAGAGTTTGATAGCATTTTGCCAATGTTTTATTCTATGCAACTTTTTTCGGATGGTAGAATGCCTAAAAGTATAAATGGCAAAGATATTAATCCAAGAGTGGTTAACTCAAAGAAATTCTTTTTCCGTGTTAAACCAGCTGATAAAAACAAACCACACATCCCATTGTACACTTTGTTTGAATCCATGTCGGGACGTGTTAGAATCGAAATGCCAGGCGATGTGTTTCGTTTGACCGATAGAATTGAGTTTATCAATCCTGAAACCAACGAAATTAATGAAGAAAAAAGTGAGCTTTTCAACAAACAATTTGTTAAGAAAGGTTTTCAGTTTCCTGCGAAAATGGCAGCAGGTAATCCATCAACGCGAAAAGCTTACGAAGAAGGTTACTTTATTGTAGACAATAAGGATCAGATTTTTCATCTGAAAATGGTGAACGCAAAACCCTTTTTGAAGAAAGTACCTTTACCTGATGGAGTAGTTCCTACCTATTTGCAGACCATGGAGCCTGATGATAGAAGTTTTTATGCATTTGTTTTTGATGCGAATAAGAAACTGCACATTATCACAACCGACGCCTATAGCTTACAGGAGATTCCTACACCGAAGTATGATGTTGATAAAGATCAATTATTGATCATGGCGAATCCCTTGTATTGGAATCTGAGTGTAGTATCAGGCAAAGGAAAAGATGTATGGGCTATTGATGCCGATACAAAAGAGTTTGTAGATAAAACCAGCATTGTTGGTGCTGAACAAGGGGTAAATTACAGCAAGTATTTTCTTCCATTTTCGGTCGGATTTACGAGTGGGAATACAAGATATATTAAGCCAATTCTTCATTTCGGATCATACATGGTTTTGGTGAGTAACCTTATTCTGGCTTTGGCTTTTGTAATTATCATCAGATATCGCAAACAAAAAATACAAATCCTACCTCTTGTTTGGATTTCAATAACAGGGATTTATGGATTTATTGCAAGTATAATATTTAACCGCTAAAAAAATAGAGATGAAACGAACATGAATTTTAGCATTCTAAAATACACACACGAGAATGATTAAATTCATCGAGAGTTCCATCTAACCAAAAAATAAAATTTAAACAGATGAAAAAGTTATTATTCGTTGCATTTGCAGCTTTAAGTGTTTTGGTTTCATGTAAACCTGCCAATAAAAAACAAGAAAACAAGCAAGAAGTAGTTAAAGAAACACCTACCATTAAAAGCATTGCTCAGATCATGGAAATGGCAGAACAAAACGTAGGAAAAGAGGTGTTCTTTAAGGGAATGGTTCAACATGTTTGTGCGCATTCGGGAAGACGCGCTTTTCTGGTTGACGAAACAGGTAAGTTTTCGATGCGAGTGGAAGCAAAAGGAGAGATTAACGGTTTTAATCGCGAATTATCTGGTTCTATCATTGCGGTAAAGGGGACAATTGCAGAGCAAAGACTTAGTGAGGAAGAGATCAATACCTATGAGTCGAAGGTGAAAGCCAAGCAGGATGCTGAAGAAGGAGGAGAGCATTGCTCTGCAGAAATGACAAATATTACCAAAATGCGCGATTGGATGAAAGAAAACAAGAAAAACTATTATTCAATCTATTTTGTAAATGGAACTTCTTATGAAATGGTGGAATAAGAAAGTTTTTAATAAAAGCATAAGATCTCTGCACAGAGATCTTGGCTACTTGTTTATTGGATTAACCTTAATTTATGCGATATCAGGTATCTTGTTGGTGCTAAAAAAGGATGGACAAAATCCTTCTTATCGCGAAATTGTAATGGAGAAAGAGGCTAAAGCGAATTTAAAGCCAGATGAATTAAAAACATTCTGGAAAGATCATTTTAGTGATGCTCCAAAATTAACACGTATTATTCCTGCTGAAGATGTATACAATATATATGTAAAAGGTGGACTGGGTAAGTATTATCCTTATAACGGTAAAATTGAATTTACGATATTTAAGAAGATACAGGTTTACAAGTTTGTAAATGATATACACTACAATTCAGGACACAGATTCACGTTTTTGGCGGTAATTTATGCTATTGTGTTGGTGTTCTTTGCCATATCAGGTGCTGTTATGGTAAAGGGAAAAAAAGGATTTAAAAAGAGGGGAGTTTGGTTGATGATCATTGGTTTCATCATACCTGTTCTTTTGTTTTTTTATACTTAGTCTTTTTTAAGATGAGTTGTTATTTTTTTTGATTTTAAGGGGATTGTCTCAAATAAGACAGCCCCCTTTTGTTTGTTAAGATATGTGGATCTTAATAAAAACTATTCGATGGGTTCCAATACCACACGAACCACATTCGATCGCTTGCCTACTTCTTTTCCATCGTAGATATAGTAGGCGTAATACTCTCTTATTTCCACCTCTTTATTGCTAACTCTGCCACGAGTATCGTCAAATGCAGAACGATTTACAGTAGTTTCAAAATCATATTCACCACCGTTAATTTTAGAGTATAGCTTTATGCCGTCCATTGGTTTTTTCTGATATGTAATACGAGGTACACCAGCTATTGGTTCAACATTTAGTTTTGGCCGTTTGTTGTTGGTTTCCTCAGTATTTTTTTCATTTAGCAGACCTAATTCTCTTTTTACATTTTCGGGAATAGTAGGGTCTGAATCGATCTCGTTTTTATAATTACGAAGCGATTTGTTGCATGTGCTTTTGCTACCAGTAAGCTCTTGGCGCTTATTGCGAGCTGTTTGTAAACATTCATTTTTCTCTTTCCGTAATCGTTCTACCTCTTGTAGTTCGGCAATTAAGGCCTCGGTAGCCTCTTTGGGTAAAATACCCTGTTCTACATAAGCAGGAGCCTTTTCAATAAAATTTTCTGTTTTTTCAGAATATTCTTCTTCCGATCCGGAAATGAAACTTTTAATCGTTGTAATAATTGTAAGAATAAAACTCATAATGATTTCTTTTAAATTCGTAAATATTAAGTTGGGCGTCTATATTAAAGCTAGGAAACTTGCCAAGAAAAAACACGAAAAAATATATATTTTTTTGATCATCAGGCTGAAAGACTTGTGTTTTCAATGCTTTCAGAAATGAAAAAATTATTGATTCATGGTTGATTTTAGGTTGAATTTGAATTTATAAACTCAAAAATATTGATTAAGTAAAATAATGAAAAAACGCAAAATAAGGAATACACAAGGATTATCCTTTGTTTAAAAGCTGTTTAAGGTCCAGATAATTAACTATTAAAGTGTATTTTAGGGAAAAATGGAAAAAATTAAGCTTTTGCTCTATAAATAATTTTATGGCTATATAAAATATAAAGAAAAAAGTGCTGTGTGATCTAAATAGTAAGCAAATGAAATGGTTTGGTATGCTCTTTCCTCAGTTGTGCATGTAAATAGAAATCAATTAAAATTTAAGATTTTTGAGTTTGTAAACAGCCCATATTAGTTTGTAAATCGCTCATATTAGTTTGTAAATCGCCCATATCAGTTTAAAAACAGCCCAAATCAGTTTGAAAACAGCTCCAATCAGTTAAAAAACAGCCCATATTAGTTTGTAAATTGCTCATATTAGTTTGTAAATTATCCAAATTAAACTGTTTTGAAGCCAAATTAAATGGTTTTAGCTGGCCATAAATTTAATCTTGAAAGAATATAAATGGAGCTAAAATCGAAGTAGATTTATCCAGAATAATTACTGTTTACTTATAGATTATTTTTTTATATTTACATACTGTTCATTCTATTGAGAAGAATATTATTCAATCACATGACCAACACTTCGCACAATTATATCGGTTTACTTCACGAAACAGCTTGGATTATAGCTATGGAAACCGATAGCTAATATATCAGGAAAGATTAGAGCATAAAAAAGCCCCGAATGGAAAGTCGAGGCGGCTTAAATGTTTTCACAACGGAATAATCCTTATTGTGATTTGCTTACAGAATGTAGACCAAAAATAGAAACAATAAACTAAACATACAACTCTTCTTATGAAAAAAATATTAGGATTAGATCTTGGAACAACCTCTATTGGTTGGGCTTTGGTAAATGAAGCTGAAAATGAATTCGAACAGTCGGAAATTATTAAACTGGGTGTACGTGTAATCCAATACGATACCTTTAATAAGGTTGATAAAATGGGGAATGTATCTGAATCTAAAAATCCAGAAGAAGATTTTGCTGGTGGAAAAGGATTATCGCCTAATGCGAAAAGAACTAAACAACGTGGCGCAAGAAGAAACTTGCAGCGTTATAAATTGAGGCGTAAGAACCTAATGGATCTACTTACGAAGAGTGGAATTATTACCAAGGATACAGTATTGACCGAAGAAGGAAGTTTCACCACTCATGAGACCTGGCGTTTACGTTCCTTATCAGCAAGTGATAAAATAGAAAAAGAAGAGTTTGCTCGCGTGTTATTGGCCATTAACAAGAAAAGAGGTTATAAAAGCAGCAGAAAAGCCAAAAATGAAGAGGAAGGATGTGTAATTGATGGGATGGCTATAGCAAAAGAGTTATACGATAATCAATTGACTCCGGGACAGTATGTATTGAATATTTTAAAAGAAGGCAGAAAGTATATTCCAGAATTTTATCGTTCTGATTTAAAGTTGGAATTTGATACAATATGGAATTATCAGAAACAATATTATCCTGATATACTTACCGATGAGTTGTATAAAAACCTTGAAGGGAAGAACAAGACACAAACATGGGCGATATGTCAAAAACCGTTTGATATTGTTGGAATTAAACTGAAGGGAACCGCTAGTGAAAAAAGATTTGATCGTTATAAGTGGCGATCAGAAGCATTAAATCAAAAGTTAGATTTAGAATACCTTGCAATTGTTTTGCAAGAAATCAATAATAACCTGAATCAATCAAGTGGCTACTTGGGAGCCATTAGCGATAGAAGTAAGGAATTGTATTTTAAAAAGGAAACCATAGGACAGAATCTCTATCGCCAGTTACAGGAGAATTTCCATGGCAGTTTAAAGAACAAAGTTTTTTATCGTCAGGATTATTTAGATGAATTTGAGCAGATATGGGAAACACAAGCTCAGCACCATAAGGAGTTAACTCCAGAACTGAAAGAAGAAGTGCGCGATGTTGTGATCTTTTATCAGCGTAAGCTGAAATCGCAGAAACACTTAATTAGTAATTGTGAGTTTGAACCGAAACATAAGGCTATACCAAAATCATCACCACTGTTTCAAGAGTTTAAAATTTGGTGCCTGGTAAATAGTGTGGAGCTGCAAAACCAGAAAAGTAAAGAGCAGAGGAAACTTGATGAAACGGAAAGGCAGCTTTTGTTCGAAGAGTTGAATATAAGAGGAGATTTGAGTCATGATCAGGTATTGAAGTGTTTGGAACTACCGAAAAAAGAATGGAAACTAAACTACAAGGAAGGGCTTTCAGGTAATACAACAAATCAGCAGCTATATGGAGTTTATCAATTGGTTGCAGAGTATGAGGGTTATGGATTAGATTGGGCTAAGAAATCAGCAAGAGAAATTAATGAGGAGTTGAAAGCAATCTTTCCAGAGATTGGTTTATCTGGAGATTTACTTCGTTTTGATGCCGATATTCATGGAAATGAATTTGATAAGCAAGCTGCATATCAGTTGTGGCATTTGATTTATTCTGTGGAAGATGATGAGAAGATTAGTGAGGAAGATCAGTTTGTTTATGGAAATTCGGCGGTAGCATTAAAGAAAAAGCTGCACAAAGGTTTTGGTTTTCAGCCTCAATATGCAGCTATGTTGGCTAATTTAAATTTACAGCAGGATTACGGACAATTAAGTGCTCGCGCCATAAAAAAGATATATCCATATTTAAAGGAAGGATTCTTGTATTCTGAGGCATGTGAGAAAGCTGGTTACAATCATTCCCATTCATTAACAGCCGAGGAGTTGGCAAAAAGAGATTTGAATGAAAAATTAAATCTCCTGCCTAAGAATAGCTTAAGAAATCCTGTGGTTGAAAAAATTTTGAATCAAATGGTGAATCTGGTAAATCAAGTAATTGAGGTATATGGGAAACCAAATGAAGTGAGGATTGAATTGGCTCGTGAGTTGAAAAAGTCTGCTGATGAGCGAAAGAGAATGACCCAAGGAATTAATGATGCCAAGAAAAGAAATGAAGAGATTGTAAAAATTCTACGTAAAGCTCCATATAACCTAACTAATCCTACAAGAAATGATATTACAAAATATCGTTTATATCAGGAACTAAGCGAAATAGGTTATAAGACGATTTTCACCAATCGGTATATTTCACCGTCCGAATTATTTTCAAAAAATATTGATATAGAACATATTATTCCTAAAGCAAAATTGTTTGATAATTCGTTTACCAATAAAACGCTTGCTTATAGAGAAGTGAATTTGGAAAAAGACGATTCTACAGCGCTGGATTTTATAAGTGAAAAGTATCATTCTGATTTACCAGATTATAAGGATAGAGTGGAAAGTTTGTATGCTGCCTGGGTAAAAACTCATAATACCAAACAAGTAAAAGGCATTAGTAAGGCTAAGTATGAAAAACTACTGATGAAGGAAGTGGATTTGCCTAATGATTTTATTGAGCGTGATCTTAGAAACAGCCAGTATATTGCCAAAAAAGCAAAGCAAATGTTATTGGAGGTAATTCGAACTGTGAATACCACTTCGGGGAGTGTGACAGATCGTTTGCGTGAAGATTGGGGATTGGTGAATGTAATGAAGGAATTGAATTTACCCAAATATAAGGCATTAGGCTTAACAGAAGACCAAGAAAGAAAAGATAATAAAAAAGTATTGGTGATTAAAGATTGGACCAAACGTAACGATCATCGTCATCATGCTATGGATGCATTAACGGTTGCTTTTACTTCTCATTCGCATGTACAGTACCTAAATAATTTACATGCTTCACGCAATGTTCAAAGTGAATTACACGGCATAAGAAAGAAAATAACCGAATTGCACGAAACAAAGTCTGGTAACAGTAAGCGTGTATTTAAAGCCCCAATGAAAAATTTTAGAAATGAGGCTAAAAACCATTTGGAACAAGTGTTAATTTCGTTTAAGACTAAAAATAAGGTAGTAACGCAGAATGTAAACTATTACAAAAAATCTGGTGAAACCTTTAAAAAAGTACAACTTACACCTCGCGGACAGCTACATAAAGAAACAGTTTATGGAAGGATAATAGAGCAGGGGGTAAAAGAGGAAAAATTAGGTGCTAAAATGACTTTTGAAACAGCGCTTAAAGTATGCAAACCAAAATACAAGGATGCCATTTTAAGGCGCTTAGCTGAATTTGGGAACGATGCAAAGAAGGCATTTACCGGAAAAAATGCGGTTGCAAAGAATCCAGTTTATACCGATGCTACAAAACAAGAACAAGTGCCTGAAAAGGTAAAAATTCATGTCGCAGAAGAGAATTATACCATTAGAAAGGAAATAGGACCCGATTTAAAATTGGATAAGGTAATAGATGAAGGTGTAAAAAGAATTTTGAGTGCCAGACTGGAAGAGTTTGGAGGCAATGCTAAGGAAGCTTTCTCAAATCTTGATAAAAATCCAATTTGGTTGAATGAAAAGGCTGGAATCGCAATGAAACGAGTTAAAATTTCTGGTGTAAAAAATGCAGAAGCTTTACATGATCAGAAAGATCACAATGGCAATTTAATAATGGATGCTGAAGGCAAAACCAAACCAGTAGATTTTGTAAGTACAGGAAACAACCATCATGTGGCTATTTATAGAGACCACAAAGGCAAATTGCAAGAACAGGTTGTTTCTTTTTATGAGGCTGTTGCCAGGGTAAATGCAGGAGTTTCTGTAATTGATTACGACTATAAGAAGAAGGAAGGATGGCAATTTTTATTTACCATGAAGCAAAATGAAATGTTTGTTTTCCCTGCAGAAGGTTTTGATCCAAATGATATGGATTTATTGGATGAGAAAAATGCAAAAGTAGTTTCGAAGCATTTATTTAGAGTGCAAAAGTTCACAATAAAAGATTATTTCTTCAGACATCATTTGGAAACTAATGTGGAAATGAATTCTAAATTGAAAGATGTTGCATACAAAAGAATTTCATTAAATGGATTAGAAGGAGTAATAAAAGTAAGAATGAACCATTTGGGAGAAATTGTTCATGTAGGAGAAGAAGTTCAACAAAAAAAGGAAGTAGAAATGAGTATTTAAAAATGTAATCATGATTAAACGCACATTGTATTTTGGAAATCCTGCCTATTTGCGTAGACAGGACAAACAATTGAAAGTATTAAAGCCAGAACAAAGAAAGGAGGTCGCCAGCATTCCCATAGAAGACATAGGAGTGGTGGTTTTGGATCATCCGCAGGTAACGATAAGCCAGGCTTTGCTTTCGGAATTGGTGCTAAACAATGTGGCGGTACTTTCCTGTAACGAGAAACATCACCCTGTGGGGTTGTTCATGCCTTTGGCTGGCAACTCCTTGCAATCGGAGCGTTTTAGAATACAAATAGCGGCATCTGAGCCTTTAAAAAAGAACTTGTGGGCTCAAACGGTTGCTGCTAAGGTGGCCAATCAGGCCGATATTTTGGAACAAATGGGAAAGGAGGCCAAAAGATTACATGCTTTGATTCCTCAGATTAAATCGGGCGATTCGGACAATATAGAAGGACGTGCTGCCAAAGTGTATTGGGAACTGCTTTTGGGAGAGGATGATTTTGTTCGTGAGCGTTTCGGGAAAGCGCCTAATCCTCAACTAAATTATGCTTATGCTTTAATTCGTGCAGCGGTAGCTCGTGCTTTGGTAAGTAGCGGCATGCTGCCTACTTTGGGCATTTTCCACCGCAATAAATACAATGCCTATTGTTTGGCCGATGATATTATGGAACCTTATCGTCCGTTTTGCGACCAACTGGTATTGCCCATGTATTACAATGGAGAATTTACATCGGAGGATTTAACTACCGATCAAAAAGCGAAGTTATTAAGTGTACTTACTTGCGATGTATTAATTGGAGGTAAAAAAAGTCCTTTAATGACAGCCATTAGCCGAACCACCAACTCCTTGTTCGAATGCTTTGCAGGAGAGCGTCGTAAAATACTCTATCCCGATTTTTATGAGTCACGAAGCCTTAAGCCAATATCGTAGCATGTGGGTGCTGGTGTTTTTCGATTTGCCTACCGATACCAAAAAGGAGCGGAAGGCAGCAGGCCGATTTCGAAAGGAATTGTTGAAAGATGGTTTTACCATGTTTCAGTTTTCCATTTACATGCGAACCTGTCCATCTCGCGAAAATGCCGATGTTCATGCCAAACGTGTAAAGCATTTGTTGCCCGAACACGGTCATGTCGGTATCTTGAAAATCACCGATAAACAATTTGCTGCCATGGAATTGTTTTACAGCAGGGAAACCGCTGATAAACCTGATGTAGTGCAGCAATTGCAACTTTTTTAAGTTGTGAATGCACTATTTCTTTATTCACACAAATGTTGAACCCACTTTGGGGTTCTTTGGTCTGCTTACCAATACCGCGGGTAAAACCCGTGGTTATTCAAATTAAACCACTTCGTGGCTTCCCATAAGGAAGAATTAAATGCATGCATTTAGAATCCCGAAGGGATTTAATATAAATAACCCCGTATGAAATGCGGGGGAGACAAATGATAGATATGACAGAGCCCAGAAGTGGGTTCAACATCTTTTCGATGATATACGAATAGGTGTTAAATTATTGTAAGGAATAATTGCCTGTTCTGGATTATTTTGGAACAAAGCAACCTGCCAATTTTTGCAGTAAATAGAATTCAAAAAAAGCTCATAACAAGAAAACCCGAAGCTCGAAAGCTTCGGGTTTTTCATTTCTAATGTGTTTTACAACTTTCTTATTGTGAGATACTTTCCCTTGATAGGTTGTAATTCAACACATCAAAGATACATTCTGCAAGCAAATCACAACTTCAGAGAAGTTGGAAATCATGAGAAAATTGTTGTAATTCAACACATCAAAGATACATTCTGCAAGCAAATCACAACGCTCGTAGATACGATTTATACAGAACTCGAGTTGTAATTCAACACATCAAAGATACATTCTGCAAGCAAATCACAACGACAGGTGGATTGTTCAATTATGATATTCTGTTGTAATTCAACACATCAAAGATACATTCTGCAAGCAAATCACAACCTTTATAGTGAAGCCGAAAGGATTATCATTGTTGTAATTCAACACATCAAAGATACATTCTGCAAGCAAATCACAACTTGTACTGTATTTTCTTTTTCCATCTTCTGGTTGTAATTCAACACATCAAAGATACATTCTGCAAGCAAATCACAACGTGGGTTAGTGGGTTTTAATTAAAAAAAGGTTGTAATTCAACACATCAAAGATACATTCTGCAAGCAAATCACAACTGTTGAAAGGTATTTTAATCATGATTTATTGTTGTAATTCAACACATCAAAGATACATTCTGCAAGCAAATCACAACTCTGCTCGATAGTTGGCGTAACAAACTCACGTTGTAATTCAACACATCAAAGATACATTCTGCAAGCAAATCACAACTGCCCTACTTCAATACTATGAACAACGAGAGTTGTAATTCAACACATCAAAGATACATTCTGCAAGCAAATCACAACACTCCTGCTTTGTGTAAAAAGATTGGGTGGGTTGTAATTCAACACATCAAAGATACATTCTGCAAGCAAATCACAACTGCTGACTTGGTTGGATAATCATCCTCACTGTTGTAATTCAACACATCAAAGATACATTCTGCAAGCAAATCACAACTTCTGGTTGGGAAGTTTGCCGGACCTGTAAGTTGTAATTCAACACATCAAAGATACATTCTGCAAGCAAATCACAACAATGTTTTGTTTTTATGAAACTTGAATGTTGTTGTAATTCAACACATCAAAGATACATTCTGCAAGCAAATCACAACTGAAGCTGTATTGATAATATCTCCAGTTTTGTTGTAATTCAACACATCAAAGATACATTCTGCAAGCAAATCACAACTTCCTGTTAATGCATTCCAGTTAACTTCCAGTTGTAATTCAACACATCAAAGATACATTCTGCAAGCAAATCACAACACGTTTTATGAAGGCATCCGAAAGGGTGCCGTTGTAATTCAACACATCAAAGATACATTCTGCAAGCAAATCACAACGTATATGAAATTGACAATTGCAAACACTACGTTGTAATTCAACACATCAAAGATACATTCTGCAAGCAAATCACAACTTCAATTACATTCAGCTTGCCAGTAATGGCGTTGTAATTCAACACATCAAAGATACATTCTGCAAGCAAATCACAACTTGTTCCTCCATTGGAAAAATATGAGGATGGTTGTAATTCAACACATCAAAGATACATTCTGCAAGCAAATCACAACTACTTTTGTTTTACATGCAAATGAATCAGAGTTGTAATTCAACACATCAAAGATACATTCTGCAAGCAAATCACAACAAACAGCTCTTTGGCCTTTTAAATAACCCAGTTGTAATTCAACACATCAAAGATACATTCTGCAAGCAAATCACAACTGGTTGTGATTTCTTTTCTGTCATGATTTAGTTGTAATTCAACATATCAAAGATACATGCATGATTTATAATTTTATATAAAGGCATCATGAAACATGTTACTGCAAGCAAATCATCCATCGGCTTTGCTCAGGATAAACTTATTCCTTGTACTGAGCGCTAGTCGAATTGAACACATCAAAGATACATGCATGATTTATAATTTTATATAAAGGCATCATGAAACATGTTACTGCAAGCAAATCATCCATCGGCTTTGCTCAGGATAAACTTGTTCCTTGTGCTGAGCGCTAGTCGAAGTAAACACACTAAAGATAGAAAATGGGTTTGTATTATGAAATATTATTTTATTAAAAACCTAAAGGATATGGAATTAATTGGGGTACAAAAAAAGGCTATTTCAATCAATTGAAATAGCCTCTTACTTTAAATGAAATATGATATTGGTAGTAGTTTACTCAGCATCTTCAAGGTGATCCATCCAGATTTTGTTGATTTCGTTGTAATCGCCTAAACCTTTCATTACAGTATTAACCGTATAACCTTTTCCTTCCAATCTTTCTTTCCACGATTGCTCTGAAAGTTCTGATTCGCCTGTGTTTCCGTTCATGTCGTTGTTTGCATGATCACCAGCAATAGACATTAATGGAGTAATGGTCACTTTGGTAGCTTTTGGAGAAAGTTTATCCAATTCGGCAAGAATACCGCCTATTGAAGTTGTTCCTGCATCGAAACCAATCCCTTCTACCGTACCTACAAAAAAGTTAGGATTTAATTTTTGTAGCTCGCTCTGAAGTTTTAAGTATTGAGCATCTGCAGCATGTGGAGTACCGTGTCCCATTAACAATACAGGACCATCTTTTAATTCCTCAGAGAATTTTACAGCTAAAATATCAGCAACAGCTTTAATGTCAGCATCGCTATCCAATAAAGGACGACCAATTTTCACGCTTACTCCTTCGTATTTTTCTTTAAAAGCATGGATTGCTTCTTTTAATTCATCAAATTCTTCACCAGGAATAACATGTAAAGATTGTACTTCGAATTTAGAGAAACCATCTTTTACCATAATTTCCAAAGCTTCCTGTGGCGTGTCATTGTCGATAATTTGTCCTTTTAAAGAACCTTCTCCATTTCCCTGACGCAATTTGTTGATAATGATGTCGGAGGTATAACCCCATTTAATGGTTTCACCGGCAAATCGTTTTTTAGCAGCATTGTCGATGTTCTTGAATGTCTCTTGTGGGTCCGGGAATGAAGATCCAAAAGTTACCAATAGGATACCTTCTTTGTCACCTAAAGTGTTCTTGTCATCATTGTCGTCATCACTACATGCAGTGAATACCATTGCTAATGCGCACAAAGCGATAGCTGATCTTTTGATTAGATTCATTTTGTTCTGTGTTTTTGTTAATTTGATTTTATTGATAATTCTCAAAGGAATTTTAATTTATTTGCTAAAGTTTACATTCAATCCTACAAAGAGTGTTCTTCCCGGATTTAAGGTTCCGTAATGTGAACCATAGGGTCTGTCATCCACATAATCAAACAGGTTGTCGATTCCTGCAGTGATGCGAATTTTGAAGTTCTCCCATTTGTTAATGCTTAGGCTCGAGGAGAGTTTCCAAACTTGGTAAGCATCAGCATAACTTCTCTCCAAATCTTCTTCCAAATAGAAACGATCTGATTTGTAAACGCCAGATAAATTGATATTTAACCTTTTCTTGTTCCATCTTTCTGTCCAGGATAATTTCCAGGTGGCGCTATGTTCTGATATTCCATTTAATCTGATGTCCTGTGTTAGGTTTTTTGCACTCACATAGCTGTAGCTACCATTGAATAATAGTTGAGAATATACCGGAAAGCTAAAATGCCAATCAACCCCTATAGTTCTTGCATCATCTATATTATAACGCTTTTTGGTTTCCTCAATTCCTCTACGCGCATGATCGTATGTGGTTGGAATGATTTTATAATCGATTTTGTCGTAGATCCGATTCAGATATATATTTAGGCCTGTTTTAAATTTATTGGCCTTAAACTCACTTGATATAGAAAAGTAGTGTGATTTCTGAGCTTTCAAGTCTTCATTACCAAGATATAGGCGATACATGCCCATGCGGTTGCTTTCGTAGTAATAGTATAATTCTTTTAAAGTAGGACTTTTAAAGCCATTAGAGTAGGTAAATCTATGGGTGAATTTAGATTCTTTGTACATCATGCTTAGTTTTGGCGTTGCCGAAAATCCGGTTTTATCGTGGTACAAGGTTCTAAGACCTGCAACCAAATCTAATTTTTTACTTAGCTTCATTTCATCCTGAACATACAAGGAGTAAGTGTAGGCATTAACTTTAGGTGTGGTTAACCTGTATTCCGCTTCAAGGTATTCGCCTCTAAGCTCAGTTCCAAAGCTTAGTTTGTTCTTGTCGTTGATGTTAAAAACTCCTTTTACCTGCGAAATTACGTTTACCACATCCGAATTTTTAAATCGATCACCCGGATAATAGGTCTTCTTAATTACATCGGTACTGGTAATATAAGTTTCGTTGTATTTGTAGGGATATTCCGTGTAGTACAAGTAGTTGTTTACATCAAAATTGAAACTTAGTAGATTATTATTTTTCAATTTGTAGATGCCACCAAGAGAAACCGCCCTGTTATTGTAATAGTAATTGTGCATTTGCGCCTTGAATGGAAAATACAGTGTTTTTTCGTACCAGGACAAATCCATATTTAAACTTAACCTTTGGTTTACCTCATACTCTAAAAACTGGCTAATGGTATAAGCTTTACTTTTATTTACAGGTTTGTAGTAGGTATGAACCAAAAATGGCAAATCGTGATTGGATTCCCACTTGTTATTAAATTTCATGGAATTCAATTGGTAACCTGCTTTTTGTTTGTAGTTGAAAGTAGTTTTGCCAGATAGTTTCCCTTCACTAAAAGTGAAAGAGTTCAGCTGTTTGAAATCTCCATAAGCACCCAGGCGGGAACTACTGCTTGCAGATCGTTTCCCTTTTACTTTTTTGGTGATGATATTGATTACTCCGGCTATGGCATCGGATCCGTATAGGGTAGAGGAAGCACCTTTTACTACTTCTATTTGTTCAATGTCTGCTGAGTTGATTCTGTTTAAATCAGCATATCCGCCAACACCGCCAGTTAATCTTTTGCCATTCAAAAGGATCAATACATAGTCTTTGCCCAAACCATTAATTTTGATATTGGAACCCATAGAGCTGGTTGTATAATCAATAGAAGAGGAGATGCCCGATATGATTTCTTCTACATTTCTGCCGGAAATGTCAGCTATGTCCTTTTGGGTAATGATTTCGGTTTGAACTGGTACATTATCAATCTTGTAATGCGTACCTGTGCCCGTAACAACAATAGGGGAAATGGTAAAAGATTTTGGCTGTAGTCCAATATCGAAATTTTTGGAAGCCTTTAGATCAATTTCCTGGCAGAACTTCTCGTATCCAAGAACCGAAACACAAAGATGATACTTGCCTTTTGTTAGCTTGCTTAAGGTATACTGCCCACCATTTTGTGTACTTGCTGTATTTAAACTGTCGAGGTAAACGTAAGCAAAATCAATTCCCTCCATGGTGTTTTTGTTGTACACCTTGCCACTAAGGCTAAAATTTTGTGAGAATGCAGAAAAACATACAACCTGCATTAACAACATGCAAAAAATCTTATGCATAGTAAAAACATACTAATGCATTCCTGGAATATGTGAGGTGAATGAAATCAGAAAATATACCAAATCATCATTAACTTCTTTTCCCGGAAGCAATAATTAAACAATATCTCCTGGCAGGTTTCCTGACTTTCCCGATTCTCAACTCCTTCCCATCCCTAAAGGACAGTGGATTTTGACTGTTGAGAACGAATTAATATCCATGGACATTAACGAGATTTACAGTAGCGGGTACTGTTCCGGATTTACACCGAATTCCCTTTTAACTCCTTTTGCTGAATGCAAACGGAGCACCAAAAGCTTCGCAAATGTATTCTTTTTTATTGATTATAAAATGTAGGGACTTGTTTTTGTCGCATGTTAATCAACATGTCTAGAATTGAAAAAAAATCATTGATACAATAAGTTTTTGTTAATCAGTCTTTTCCTAAATCTTATAATTGTCAGGTAAATTGATGGGAAGTGATTGGTTTGATATGATCATATGTTATCTAACTAATTTGGATTCCGTTTAATGATCTCATTTATAATATTTATCAAAATTCATTTTAAACATTACTTTTGTATTCAATTTCTTCGTTATCGACATGGTTTACTGTCTATAATCATTTGTGAGTTAATAAGTTTTGTGTTTTAAATTATCTGGGGTAAATGAATTTTCGTAACAAATCTATCATTTGGGTTGGTTCCATTATTGTTATTGCTTTTGCAATAACTGCCTATTTTATTGGTGAAAAGATGACTCAATCCACTCGAAAGATGAGTGTAGATTTGGCTTTAGCTAAGGCGAATAATAGCTTACTAATTGTTGAAACTGAAATTGAAAAAATTTGCAGGCAAGCTGAACTTTTTACCGATGCAGTGGAAGAATTTGCTTATGGTCAAGAAATCCCTTTGATTAAAGAGATACTACAATCAGATTTAATTGAAAGTTCAGAAATATCTACTCGTTGGTTTATTAGAGTAGACGAGAAAGATAAGGTAAGTGGGATTGTTTTAGAAAAATCTGCTGATTCTATTCTGGTAAAATCTACTTCTCCTATTCATGAAAAAATACTTTGGGATCAACTGAAAAATTTAAAAGGTACGGTTTTAACTCAGCCTTACAAAAACGATCATGGTAAGGAACTCATCAGTATTTTAACACCGGTAATTGTAAATTCACATATTAACGGAATCATAGGTTTTGATATAGATCTGAGAAAGTTTCAGCAGGTGTTCTATGATAATAAATCGCTAAGAAGAGCATATGTTAGTATCATTTCGAAAAATGGTATTTGTATTACACACCCTGATGAAGATTTGATTGGAAAGCAGGTAGCAAATCATCAGGATTCCAGTGTTATGCACCTAGCTTTGCGTTCGGGAGAAAAGCAACAGAAGGAAGTAATATCAGAATATTTAAACCTTCCTGTAATGAGGGTATATAAACCCATTCGAATTGCAAATGGCGATGATTATTGGCTCATAACGGTTAGTGTTCCTTTGTTTAACGTGAAGGAATCGGTAATTGAAATGCGCAATTTGGTATTTCTAATTGGATTGGTTCTGGCTCTTTTGCTTATGGTTTTTCTCTATTTTTCTCAGCGCCGTTGGCTTTATGAGTCTACCAAAAGGAGAAGAGCGGAAAAACGCCATTTGAATGAGGTAAGCAAATTGTCTTCTATTATGGATAGTACCGATCAAATTATGATTTTTTCAGTAGGTCACGATTACAAGTATACTAGTTTTAATACCGTGCATAAAGAGGAGGTATTGGAATTTGAAAATGAAATCATTAAGGAGGGGAAGAGTATTTTGGATGCGTACTATGGAGATTTTCGCATCAAAATGAAAAAGTATTTGGATAGAGCTTTAGGTGGAGAACACTTTTTAGTAGAATACCAGCGTCATGGAATAGATTATCAGCAAATATTTAATGCCATTTCGGATGCGGATGGCAAAGTTGTTGGGGTAGCAAGTTTTAAAGTTGATATCAGTGAAACCTTACAGTTGAGGAAAAAAGCACAAGAGGAAGAAGAGGAGAAGGTAAAGGCTCAGTTAAAGAATATCAAAAATCAAATTAATCCACATTTCCTTTTTAATTCCTTAAACTCATTGTATGCCTTGGTAGATGGGGAGCCTAAATTGGCTCGTAAGTTCATTGTGAATTTATCGAAGGTGTATCGATATCTGTTAGACAGTAACAACAGTAATTTGATTCAACTGAAACAGGAAATGGATTTTATAAAGCAATACGTTTTTTTACAAAGAATCCGTTTTGGTGAAAATCTAATACTGGAATATGATATCCCTGAGGAGGCAATGCAATATAAACTGCCATCTGTAAGTATTCAATCATTGGTTGAGAATGCCATCAAACACAATGTTATTACCAGCGATAAGCCACTTACCATTCGAATAAAGGTTACCCAGGAAAATTATCTTTTGGTTGAAAACCCTTATCAGCCACGTACCGATTTAAATCATTCACCAGGAACAGGACTGAAAAACCTTGATGCTTTGTACTCTTTCCTTGGCGATAGAAGACCGTATTACGGCATTGAGAAGGAACATTTTATTGCAAAGTTGCCTTTGTTTTAACAAATCCATTGACTGCCTGAATCCATTCGTACCATTTTTTTTGTCTTTCACTCCCCAATATTTCGGATTCACTCCTTTCTTTTTCCTTGTGAGTTCGAAATAATTCACTTTTGTTTCGAATTCTTGCTTGGAGCTGCTAATGCAGTAGCAATAATGAATGCGAAACAACAAATATGAGGAGGTCATCAGTGTTTTGTTGATCTCTTTGAAACAAATCATTATAAATGAATTTAAATACAATTACACCTACTAAGTCGATTGGGAAGCTGATGATAATAGCTTGCATTCTGGGGGGCATGCATGCTAATTCTTTAGCATCAGAGATCCATTCGACTTCTCCTGAAGATGGAATCTTTAATTTTTGGAAAAAGAAGAAGAAAGAAACAAAAGTGGATTCTACCACAAGCAGTAAATCTAAATCAGATTTAAAAGCTTATGGAGAAGTAATCACATCTGATGCTCACACAAAACAGGGTGTCATCAACATCCACCGTGTAAAGAAAGATTACTATTTCGAAATTGCTGACTCTTTAATGGGACGCGATTTTCTATTGGTGAATAAGATTTCAAAGGTTCCTTCTCAAGTGAACGAATTGGGTTTGAACAAGGGGATCAACTACCAAAACCTATTAATTCGCTTTGAAGCAGATACCCTGGAAGAGAAAATCTGGGTGAAGACTTACCATCCTTATTACGAAGGAAAAGAAGGTGATGCAATTACTCAATCGGTAAAAGACAATTACATTCCTTCAGTTCGAGAAGCTTTCGAATTGGCTTGTGTTGGAAAAGATTCCACATCCTATGTTTTTAAAGTGAATAAGGTGTTTGATGGATCGGAAAAGAGTTTGAATGATTTATTTGGAGTATTAGGAATGCCTGGTAGTGCAATTAAGTCATTGTCTAAAATTAGTGCAGCAAAAAGTTTTCCTGAGAATGTAATCATGAAATCACTTTTGACCACTAAAGCGGAAGGGATTACCGTTTCGATAGAGGTGACTTCTAATATTGTACTTTTGGCCGAAGAACCAATGAAACCTCGTTTTGCAGACAAAAGAATCGGTTACTTTACAACAAAGCATTTCTATTATAAGGATTCTCAGCAAGCAGTTGAGAACCGTGAATTTGTAAACCGTTGGAGACTGGAACCTAAAAAAGAGGATGTAGAAAAGTATTTGGCTGGTGAATTGGTAGAACCTAAAAAGCCAATTGTATATTATATCGATCCGTCAACTCCACCACAATGGAGACAAGCCATTAAAGATGGAATTACAGATTGGCAGGCAGCTTTCGAGCAAGCAGGTTTCAAGAATGCCATTGTTGCTAAAGATGCACCTGTGGATGATCCTGATTTTGATGGTGATGATGTTCGTTTTTCAATGATTACTTATGCAGCATCAAGCCAGGCGAATGCTATGGGACCTTCTGTTGTAGATCCACGTTCGGGTGAAATTATTGAAGCAGATGTAATTTGGTGGCACAATGTAATGACCGCTCTACATTCTTGGATTAGAATTCAAACTGGAAGCATTGATCCAAAAGCAAGAGATAACAAATTTACAGATGAACACATGGCTCATGCTATTCGTTTTGTTTCTTCTCACGAGATTGGTCACACGCTTGGATTGATGCACAATATGGGAGCATCCTATGCTTTTCCGGTTGATTCGTTAAGATCGAAAACTTTTACAAAGAAAATGGGAGGTACCGCACCATCTATTATGGATTATGCTCGTTTCAATTACGTGGCTCAACCTAATGATGGCGTAAAAAACATCACCCCACAAATTGGGGTGTATGATAAATATGCCATTGCATGGGCATACCGTTGGATCCATAAGAATACACCTTGGGATGAATTGCAAGTATTGGGCAATATGATACGTAAACATGAAAATGATCCATTGTATCATTACGGACCTCAGCAATCTGGCAAGAATACAATTGACCCTTCGGCACAAAGTGAAGACCTGGGTGACAACTCAATGAAAGCAGGTCGTTATGGATTGAAAAATTTGAAGCGAATTGTTCCTGAAGTAGAAAAATGGACCTACGAAGAAGGCGTAAGCTACGAAAAGGCTGGTAAGATGATGATGGGAGTTATCGGACAATGGTTTACCTATGCAAATCATGTAATTGCAAATATTGGTGGTATCTATTTGGATCAGCCTGTTTATGGTGAGAGCAAAGCAGCATATACTCATGTTGAAAAAGCCAAGCAAAAGGATGCTGTTCAGTACATCATTGATGAAGTGGTGAAGAATCCTGAATGGATTACCAATGCTGAGATCTACAAAAAAACATATCCAATTCGTGAATCAGTTATCGGAGACATTGAATATGCACCAACAACGCTTTTCAGAGATTTAAATTCTCAGCTTTTCTTTTCAATTCTTAAGGATGAGCGTTTGCAAAGAATGTTGCAAAACGAAGCGATGAATGGTAAAAAGGCTTACACGGTAACCGAAATGATGAGAGATCTGCACAATGGTGTTTTTGCAAAAACCATTAAGCGCCAAAAGCTGGATGTCTTTACACGTCAGATGCAGAAAAACTTTGTGGATAACTTAATCATTACCCACAACAAAACCATGGTAAAGACTACCAAGAAAACACTACATGACAATCACAATCATTGTGGTTGTGGGCATCACAATCGCATGCCAATGCTTTGCGATTATGCAGTGAAAAGTAAGGATATGTTTGACAATGGCAGTGAAGTAGAGGATATGGAAAGCAAGTATGCCGACAGAAATATTTTCTATGCCACGAGCGGCAGGGTATCAGATGTGGTTTCAGTGAAACGAGGGGAGCTGATGAGAATACGAGATCTGCTTAGAAATAGAGTAACAATTTATGATGAAGCTACCAAGTTTCATTATCAAGATTTACTTCTTCGAATTGAAGAAGCCCTTAATATACATCGATAATTAGTTAGTGCAGGTTGGGAGAGTTTAACTTCTCCTTACCTGTTTTTTCGTATAAAATAACCATTAATTAATAACCAATAAAAAACAAAAGTTTATGAGAAGAATGTTAACCTTGCTTTTGATCTTATTGCCTGCATTTGTTTGGGCACAGGAGATGAAGCTGATTAAGGGAAAGGTGCTTTCTGAGAGTGATGGCGATGTTCTGATTGGTGCTTCGGTTTATATCGACAAAGCAACAATTGGTGCTGAAACTGGAATGAAGGGAATTATTGAAAACATTAGCTTGGGAACCATTACAGATTTCGATGGAAACTTTAGCCTTGAAGTTCCTAAACAATTAAATACCATTTCATGTAGCTTTTTGGGTTTTGAAACTCAAGTGGTAGACATTAAAGGGAAATCTTTCGTTACCATTAAATTGGGTGAATCAACCAGTGAATTGGGAGAGGTTATCGTTACAGGTTACCAAAAAATTGAAAAACGAAAAGTAACTTCAGCAGTTGTTAAAGTAAATGCTGATAACATCCGTCAGGCTGGTGTTGCCAATGTAGATCAAATGTTGTCTGGTCAGTTGGCTGGTGTTACCAGTGTTGTTCAAAGTGGTGCTCCTGGTGCTCCTGCTAAAATTCGTATTCGTGGTACAGCTTCATTAAATGGTACGCAAGATCCTCTTTGGGTATTGGATGGTATTCCATTGGAAGGAAATGATGTGCCTGACTTTAACGACAAAGACAATATCGATCAATTGTACAATTCTTCGATTGCAGGCTTAAATCCTCAGGACATTCAAGACATTACCGTATTGAAAGATGCTGCTGCAACTGCCATTTATGGTGCTCGTGCTGCCAATGGTGTAATTGTAATCACATCTAAAAAAGGAAAAGCGGGAAAAATGAGAGTACAGCTTACCAGCAATACTTCATTTATTTCTAAACCTGATTTTGACAAATTGAACCTGATGAATTCCAATGAAAAAGTGGATTTGGAATTGTTAATGGCAGGAAGAAAAGATTTAACCTATAACGCCAGTAAAGGTGGGGTAGCTCAAATTTTAAATGCAAATAACGATTGGGACAATTTCCAGGCTGGTGGTATCGATGCAATAAGTGCAGAATCATTAGCTGCAATTAATCAATTGAGAACGATTGATCCTAATTTGGAAGATGAACTGTATCAGAATGCAGTGAACCAGGATCACTCTTTAAGCATCTCGGGAGGTAGCGAAAATGCTACTTACTATTTTTCTGCTGGTGCACACACCGAGAAAGGTACAACCAAAGGTACATCGCTTAACCGTTACAATGTTACTTTAAAAACTGATTTTAAATTAACAGATAACTTGTCTTTTGGGGTAAGCATGTTTGCCAACCAAAGAAGAAACCAGAGCTTTTTAACAGAGGGTAGCATGTTAACCAACCCATCTCAGTACATTCGTTCTTCTAATCCTTATTTGAGATTAAGAGATGAAAACGGAAACTATGTGTACAACCAGAACGAAAAAGGTTCATGGCGAATAGTTAATTTAGATTATAATATTCTTGAAGAAAGAGAAGGTACAAGCCATGTTTTAAAAGGGAACAACCTAAACTCTATCTTCAATGTGAACTGGAAAGTACATCCTAATTTAACTTACCGATCTCAATTTGGATACCAGGTTGACAAATCAAACACTACCAAAGAGGCAGAGCAAGAGACATACTTCGTACGTAGAACTCGTTATAAAAGTGGGTATGGTAACATAGTTGATAATGAGTATGAAAATTACTTTTTACCTGAAGGTGGAATTATTAAAAACTGGGATGCAGAGAGTACTTATTACAACTGGAAAAACATTCTTCAGTATTCGAAAACTTTTAACGAATTGCATGAGGTTGATGTAATGGTAGGTAGTGAGATCAGAGAATCTAAATTTACTCAGGTGGCAACTTCTGCTTACGGTTGGAATAGCAAGAACAATACATCTAAGCCAGTAATTTATAGAGATGAAGAAGATGCGAAATCATTTCCATTGTTTACGAAAACCTATAGAAAGAACAGATATGCTTCTTTCTTTGGAACAGCATCATATACCTTCAACAGAAAATATACCTTTTTTGGTAGCGTACGTTTTGATGGATCAGACTTGTTTGGTGTAGATTCAAAATACAGATACTTGCCATTGTATGCATTAAGTGGATCATGGAATGCAAAGGAAGAATCTTTCTTTAGAGATGTGAACTGGTTGAGCGCCTTAAAATTCAGATCTTCATTTGGTCTACAAGGAAATATCGATAAGCAAAGCTCACCTTATATTGTAGGTACGCCAACTACGGTAACCAACTTACCAGGAAATAGTGAGAATGGAATTACAGTAATGGGGCTTCCTAACGATAAATTAAGATGGGAGAAAACTTCAACTTATAATGTTGGTTTCGATTTATCAGTATTGCGTCATGCTGTTCGCATGTCTTTCGATTATTATCATCGTAAAGGAACTGATTTGATTGGTTCACAAGCTGTTCCATTGGAAAATGGATTTAATTCAATGTCTGTAAACTGGGCAGAGATGACCAATAAAGGTTGGGAATTAAGCATTTCTACTCGTAATATTAAGACTGATGATTTTGAGTGGAATACAAACTTTAACATTGCTCACAACGAAAACAAAGTACTAAAAGAGCAACAGCAGATCAATTCAACAACTCCATCACGTGAAGGTTACTCAGCCAATTCAGTTTGGGTGATTAAAACTGCAGGATTGGATGAAAATGGCTACCCTCAATTTGAAAAAGATGGTAACATTGTATCGGCAGATGAGTATTTCTCATTGTATGATCAAATGGCTGATTACTATCCTAACTATTTGGCAGGATCAAAATTGACAAATGAAGAGTTGAATGACTTACTTGTGAATGTAGGTAGTAGAGACCCTAAATACTCTGGTGGTATCATCAATACTTTCAAATACAAGAATATTGATCTTACGGTTTCTGCCAATTTTAATTTGGGAATGAATGTAATGGAAAGACCTCCTTACAGCATGACTCAATATGACAAATCAAACAATGCTTCAAGAGTGCTTTTGGATGTGTTAAGAGGTAACAACAAATCATTACCAAACTTAATGACAAACGCATCAGCCGATGGACAGTATTGGATGCAACAGCAATTATACACCAATATGCGCCCTGATTTCTACAATAGTTTAGACATTTGGCACAAGGAGGTGAATTATCTAAGAATTAGTAGCATTCGTCTGGGGTATACATTAGGCAAGGACATGCTTCAAGATCTTGGTTTGTCTAGTGTTCGTTTGAGTTTTGAAGCCAGAAATCCTTTCGTGATTTCAAATGGATATGATGGATATTTCGATCCGGAATCTTTTGGAAATATTTATGCTCAACCACAGCAAAAATCTTATACCATTGGTGTTAACCTTACATTTTAATTGAGAGAAATGAGAAAATTTAGTAAATATTTATTTTTATTGCTGGCAGTGGTATCATTCTCTGCCTGCGATGATTATTTGGATGTAAAGCCAAAGGATAGAGTGATTCCTACTACAGGAGAAGATTTTAGAGATCTATTAAGCAGTGCTTACCATGCAATTCCTGATGATAAAGCGAAGTTGACTTTTCGCACCGACGAAGTGAAGTTAAATGAAAGCAGATATGATTTATCCAATGTAAAGGATATTTACATGTGGAACGATGCCAATCCTGCTGATAATACAATTACCTATACTTATGATATTTTTTACAAAGTAATCATGTATGCCAATCATGTGATTGCAGAAGGTGATGGTGCAACGGAAGCGACACAGGAAGAGATTGACCAGATTTTAGGAGAAGCGTATCTATTAAGAGCTTATATTCATTTTAACCTGGTAAACATGTTTGGAAAGCCTTATCAGAAAGCTAGCGCTGCAACAGATCGTGGAATTCCTCTTTCTCTAGAAATTGATAGCGAGGCAGAATACATTCCAAATACAGTTGCTGAAGTATATGAGCAAATTCAATCGGATATTACAGATGGTCTTTCCAAATTGAAAGTGGATACTTATGCAACAGGTTTGAACTATCGATTTAGCAAGGTGGCTGCATTGGCATTTCAGTCGAGAGTATATTTGTACATGGCTGAATACGCAAAAGCTCAGGAAAGTGCTTTGGAAGCATTAAAATTGAAATCAGATTTGCAGGATTTGGTTGCTGATAACTCAAAAGCTCCACACATGTACGATGCTGTTGAAAGCATTCTTGCCATGGATGATAATGTGAATGATGATTTACGTAGTGCTACTTATATTTCAGAAGAAATGAAGGCGGCATTTGATCAAACTAATGATTTACGTTTTGCCTTGTATTTTGAAGCAGATGGTGAAGAGTTTGCCATTAATAAAGGGGTTGAGTTGGCTTCGAAATGTACTTTCCGTACTGCTGAATTGTATTTGATTGTAGCAGAATGTAAAGCTCGTTTGGATGAATTGGATGATGCGAAAGATTATTTGAATCAACTAAAAGCAAAACGATTGACAGCGGATTTCTATACTACTGAAGAAACAAGAATCAATGCATTGAATAAAGCAGATTTAATTGCTGAGATTGCCAAGGAACGTTTCCGTGAGTTGGCTTTCGAAGGTCACCGTTGGTTCGATTTAAGAAGAACAACACAGAAAGAAATCGTTCATACATACAAGGGTGAAACTGCAACTCTTATAAAGAACGATCCTCGTTATACATTGCGTTTCCCTCAGGAAGCAATAGACAATAATCCTAATTTGAGAGATTAGGACCGAGTAGCATATCATTTGAATCAAAAATTGGGGTATTCCGTAATGGAATGCCCCTTTTCTTTTGTAAATTGGCGCCTTCAAAACGTAAAAGGAGATGATAGAAGTAGTAATCATAGAGGATGAACAGTTGGCAGCACGTGAGTTGGAGAAGATGATTCTTAACCTGCGTCCGGATCAAATTCAAATTACAGCACATTTAGAGAATGTTAAGGATGCTGTGAAGTACCTTTCTTCACATAAGCCTGATTTGATTTTTATGGACATTCATCTCGGCGATGGCAATAGTTTTGGCATTTTCGATAAAATAAGTGTTGATAGTCCCTTGATTTTTACTACTGCTTACGATCAGTATGCCATACAGGCCTTTAAGCAAAACAGTGTGGATTACTTGCTAAAGCCGATTGATCCGGATGATCTGGAAATGGCATTGCAAAAATTCGAAAAGACTTATCAAAACAAGGAAAGTATAGATTTGTCTTCTCTGCAACAATCTTTAAACCATTTGGTGGCTGGAAATGCATACCAGGAGCGTTTCATGGTAAGTCTGGGCGATCGCTTGTGTTCTCTTGAGGTGGATAAAATTGCCTATTTTATGGCCGATGGAAAATCGCTTTACCTTTTTGATTTAGATGGACACCGTTATTTGTGCGATGGGACTTTAAGCTCTTTGGAGAGTAAATTAGATCCCAAAAGATTCTTTCGCATCAACCGAAAGTTTATGGTGAGTTATGCCTCGATTATTGATATGCATTACTATTCGAAAACACGAATCAAACTAAATCTGAAGCCCGATCAGGCTGAATGCATTGATGCCATTGTGAGTCAGGACCGATGCAACGACTTTAAGAGGTGGTTGAACGACTGATGTGTTCAGCGGTGAGTTTGTTCTAAAGACAGAAGAGAAATTTGTAATCACTTGAGTTCGATTAAAAAATCATTAAAATCCCCTGGGATTCTTTCTTTGTAAAATTAAAGCTTGAATAGATCTAACTTTTTGTAACAATATTCTTAATCGAACTCACTTGCTTATATTTTTAGTGGTTTAGATGACCCATTTACTCATCATCATCATCACCTCGCATCAAATCAATCATATTAGAAAGAGCTTTCATCGATTTTAAAACAGATTCTTCAGTTTGTTGATGATACTCTTCGTTTGCAATATTTCTTAACTCCTCTAACTTTTCTGAATCAATCTTTCTTTTTTTGTGATTGCTTCTTTTTAGCTTCGTGATTCTTTTTACTTTCTTTTCCTTCTTGTTTTCTTCTTTCTCCTTGTTTTCTTCTTTCTCCTTATTTTGAGCTTTCTCTAATTTTCGTTTAGCGGCCAATTTATCATTCATCCTTTTAAATCGGGCTTCTTCTTGCTTTGCTTCCATCTTCTTTTGCAATTCAATCATTTTAAGCTGATTGTAGTCGGAAACACACTTGCTTGCAAATTCTTCAGGAGATAGACCTAGTTCAATATTAGCCTTTATCTGTTCATAATATCTAAAAATAACCTTAGCATTTCTATCCATTTATATCTGTTTATATGATTATTTAACATTAATAAAAAGCTCAGTAGAAGCATGAGCATTGTAAAATTAAAAAAAATGACGACATATTGTATATGATATAAAATTAATTCATCGGAAGATTGCATGGAATATATTTCTCCTCGGTATTTTTATGAGCACTACAAAATGCCAGACATATCATATGAGCAGATTTTTATTGGTTTCGTTGATCGTTAATGGATTTATCTGAGCTTAACAAAAAAATATAAACAGATGAAATGAACATGCAAGTTTAAATTAAAAAGTTGCACACAGGTGATGATTAAAATTTTCATGAGAGTTCCATATGGCAACTTTAGACAAATTATAATCATATGAAAGATATCATTGAGTTTCGAATATCTACACATTTTGGAAGACAACTATTCACTGATAAACAATTATATTTGCAGCCTTAATTAGGAATAGAGATGATAGATACACTAGAACAAGGATTTTTTGGAATTGGAATACAGAATGGAAAAACACCCGAGAATTTAGGGGTGTTGTGGCGATCGGCACAGAACATGGGAGCCAGCTTTATTTTTACCGTTGGCAAACGCTATGCAAAACAAGCCTGCGATACGCACAAGGCCACAGGAGCCATGCCGTATTTTCATTACGACAATTTCGATGATTTTTATGCCCACCTGCCAAAGGGAGCGGTTCTGGTAGGAGTGGAGCTGGACGATAAAGCCGTAAACCTGGAAGAGTTTAAGCATCCACGCCGTTGTGTATACCTTTTGGGCGCCGAAGACAATGGCTTAACCAAAACTGCCATCGAAAAATCGCATCACCTGGTGAAATTCGATACACGCCTAAGTGTAAATGTTTCGGTTGCCGGTAGCATCATCATGTACGACAGAAACCTGAAAGCCAAGTTTGGACAGACCATGTATTAGATTGGTGGGGATTGACATGCTAAGCATCTCCAATGAATATGATGATACTTAGCATGGTCACAATTATCACTTAACAATTACAATCGGGAAATCTTGTCCATATACATATGTGGTTGGATATTGAGCTTCTCCCTTGTATTTTTCTGATAGTTCTGGAACTTTATCATTTAAGAATCTACTCAATTCTTTTACTGTAATCTTATTGTCTTTTGATCCACCATCAGCGTGGCCTTTTAAGCCTTGCAATATGGCATAGGTGAAAATACCGTGCCCCAATGAGGCAAACTCACTTGCAAACTGTTCCGACTTACTGGCAGTAATCCAATACGTTCCTGTACTTCTGGCCAATTGAGCAATGGCTTTTTCTTTTGCAGCACCTCTCGATGCCAAAAGCTCGGTCATACCGCCACTCTGACAAGCATCAATGATAAACAATTGTTTTTGTGCTTTCAATTTTGTGGAGAAAGTTTTCAATTCATTGGCAGAAATGCCTTTTGATTGAAGCATTGATAAGTTTCCATACATTTGAGTAACATCATAGGGTACCATGTAGAACTGCGATTTACTTTCTTCGCTCATTACACCATGCCCTGCATAGTAGAATATGAATACATCTTCCTGATGAGCAGTATTTTTTAATCTTTCAAATTCTTGTACAATTCTTGTTCGGGTTGCCTCTTCATTTTTGATATAAGTAATGCTAATATTTTCATATACATCATTACAACCATTTTTTACTTCGTTAAGAAAGCTTGATGCATCCGCTTCGGCATAGTTGAGTTGATAGCGTGGGTTTTTATATTCGTTAATGCCGATGGCCAATAAGTGTAAGTTGGTTTTTTGAATGCTTCCTTCATGGAAAACAGTAATCTCTTGTGGAATACTTTCCGTTCTTTGCTTGTTAAAAGCAGTCGCACGAATTCGGTTTGCTCCATGTACTAAGGCAATATCAAAGGTCTTTGTTACTGACTGTTCATTTGTATCTGCTAATTTAGAATCAAGTTGAGAAGTCTCTATTAATTTGTCATTTAAATACAATTGAACATTATCAACACCACCTCCTTGATCCGTAATTTTCACTGATACCTGAATCTTTTTGCTATTGCTTTCAAGAGCATTTTCCGGACTTAGGATTTCCACAAGAGGAGGAAGCTTTATATTGGCCAATAAATCATTACCAAAATTGATATTCTCACCACCAAGAACTCGTGCCCCAAGATTTGGAGTGTAGTACTTTTCGTAGAATTGACTCAAAGGGTAAAACTTGGCTTCTTTATCAGGACCTTGGTTGATGTGCCATCCGGCAAGAGATTCAGCTCCAGGACTACAATCAAATAGACCTGACGGTGTGTACATTATCCATTCTTGTGATTTGGGATGGACTAAGAGACTTAGTAAGAGTTCTCCATTTTGCATTTTGTACCAGTTTATGAGGCCATTTTCTTGTGTGGAAGCAATAACTTTATCATTTTGACTAATGTTAACAGACCATGCTGCACCTTGTGTAGGCGCTTCCCAAAGTTGATTTCCTAAAATATCTGTGCAGTAAATATACCAACTAGCTCCCAAAACGATTTTATCGCCTCTATTGGAAATGTCCGTTGAACGACACCTTTCATATTCTTTGAGCAGTTGAGTTAACTTGCCATTTATTTTAGGTTGATAAGAATCTTGCCATTCAGTAACTAAAGTGCCGGATTGTTTGTCAGTATAGAGGTTTAAATCAGAGTGATTTTCATCAGTTGTAAGTTTTCTGTTCCTAACTGAAAAACAAATAACATTTCTACCTCTCGGCTTGAAGGAAATTTCATCTCCTGTATTATTTATTTTAAAATATTTGTACTGGGAATTTGCAAAATCATTCAATTCACCTGCTTTGTAGTAGTTTATATTCCCAAAGGCATCCAGCTTGCCAAGATCAGGCTGATAACCACCGTATAATAATGCTTGATCATAGCCTGACCCTAAGCATTTCATATCCATAATTGAATTGTTACAGACAGGATAATCTGTATAACAGCCTTCACCTGCATTGGTCCATAGACGGATTATATGATTCCACTTTCCATCTATATATTTGGAATATCTACCTCCACCATATAAATAATTTCCATCGGCAGAAAAACAAACAGAATAGCCAAACCCTCCATTCTTATTCATTTCGCCTAATTTTGGACTGTAGAGTAATTTTAAGTCTGATGCAGAAAAAACTTCAAGTTTGGGAGAATCTGTATATCCTACAGCTATTTTTTTGTCGTTAGGCGAAAAGCAGATGGATGAAGGACGTTTGCCTGCACCCATACATTCTTTAATCAAGGTAAAATTCTTATCGTAAAGGCGAATTTTACCATCTAAACATACACTGGCAAATTTTCCGGAAGAAGAGAAGGCAACATTATAGGAACGTGATTTGTATCCGTCTAGGAATTTATGCTTGACAAATTTTGATTTCACTTTGGAGTATTCAAACCTGTAGATTACGATACCTCCACTGCCAAGAGTAGCAGCAAAATATCTGTTCCCAGGTGAGAATTCGATATCAAAAATTACGTCTTTATGTCCTGGTAAACGCTGCAAAAGTTTTCCGTTTGCTCGATTGAAAATGTAAATGTTTTTATGTGCATTCTTTTTTCCTGTATATCCGCCAACTACTACAATTTGCCCATTGGGACTTATTGCTCCCGCATAAAGTTTGCCATCGAAACCATGACCTATAGGAGGACGAAAAGTTCGAATCAGTTCTCCACTTTTGGCATCCCACAATTTGGCTGTTTTATCACCAGAAACCGTGAAAAGGAATTTACCATTTGCATCGGTACTGATTCTATTTATTTTTGCTGTGTGCATTTCCGTGTTCAATCGTAAAATGGGAGCAGTACTTTGTGCAAACAGATTAAAATTAAGCAAGAAAAGGCAAATGCTTAAACAAATCCAAAATAGCTTTATTGTCTTCATAAGTTTATTGGGTAAAGGAATGCTGATTCCAAATGCATGAAAATATTCGTTATTATTTAATGATTACAAGAGGGAAGTCCTGACCATATCCATAACTGTTTGGATATTGGGATTCTCCTTTGTACTTTTTCGACAGCTCAGGAACTTTATCATTTAGAAAACCATCCAATTCTTGCACGGTGATCTTCCTGTCCTTTGAGCCACTATCGGCCTGACCTTTTAAACCTTGTAATATGGCATATGTAAAAATACCATGACCCAATGTTGAAACTTCTGTAGCGAATTGTTCCGAATTACTTGCGGCCAGCCAATAGGTTCCCGTACTACGTGCTAATTGAGCAATGGCCTTTTCTTCGGCTGCACCACGAGAGGCTAACAGTTCTGTCATACCACCACTTTGGCAAGCATCAATCACAAACATTTGCTTTTGGGCCCTTAGCTTGGTTGCAAAAGTTTGCAATTCGTTGGCCGAAACAGCTTTTGATTGAAGCAATTCATTGTTTCCGTAAATTTGTGTAAGGTCATAGGGTACAATGTAGAACTGCGATTGCTTTTCTTCACTCATTACACCGTGTCCTGCATAGTAGAAAACAAAAACATCTTCTGGTTTGGCTGTTTGCTTTAGTTTTTCAAATTCTTGTAAAATCCTGGTACGTGTAACCTCCTCATTTTTCAGGTAAGTGATATTTACATTCTCGAATACATCACCCGATCCTTTTTTGATCTCGTTGAGAAAACCACTGGCATCAGCTTCGGCATAGTTAAGTTTGTAGCGTGGATTTTTATACTGGTTGACCCCAATTGCCAATAGGTGCAAATCGGATTTGTATGAACTTCCTTCGTAGAACACAGTAATCTCGTGAGGAATACTCTCTGTTCTTTGTTCGTTAAAGGCAGTAGCGCGAATCTTGTTTTTTCCATTTACCAGGGAAATATGAAAAGTCTTGGTTTTTGATTCTCCATTTTTCTTGATGGTTTTAAAACCGCGTTGGGAGGTTTCTACCAATTTATCGTTTAAGTACAATTGAATGTTATCAATTCCACCTCCCTGGTCGGTAACTTTTATCGTTACTTCAACTTCTTTCTTGGAGCTGATTTCATTATCTCGAGGAGTCAAAATTTCAACCAGAGGTGGAAGTTTTAAATCTGCCAGAATATCCTCAACTTGTATGTCTTCACCTCCAAGAATACGTGCTCCAAGGTTTGGGGTATAGTATTTTTCGTAGAACTGACTCAAAGGGTAAAATTTGGCTTCTTGATCAGCTCCTTGGTTGATGTGCCATCCTGCAAGGGATTCAGCTCCTGGACTACAGTCAAATAATCCTGAGGGAGTAAATAGAATCCATTTTTGAGTTTGGGGATGTACATAGAGAGTGAGCAAATGTTCTCCATCATCCATGCTGTACCAGTTGATAACACCACCATCTTGCGTAGCAGCAACTACTTGGCCATTTTCACTAATGTTTACTGAATATGCACTTTTCATTTGTGCTGGAGTCTCCCAAATTTTATGACCCAGCTTATCGGTACAGTAAATTTGAAAATTTCCCCCAAATACAATCTTTTCACCTCCATTTGCAATGTCTGTTGTGAGGCATTCATCACGTTTCCCAAGAAAATTAGCACTTGTACCATTAATTTTTGGATGTTTATTATCGTTCCAATCTGTTATTGAAATGCCGGATTTATTAGCAGTGTATAATTTTAATGCTGTTTGATCTTCATATTCTAACAGTCTTCTTTCTTTAACAGAAAAATAAATAGCCTCACCATTTGTTGGAGTAAAGGCAATTTTATCACCATTGTTGTTTATCTTGAAATAATCGAATTGATGATTCGAAAAATCATACAGTTCCCCAACTTTATAGAAATTTCTGTTACCATGAGCATCTAAATTAGCAACATAAGGTTGACCACCGCCTAAGAGTAATGATTGATCAATTTCTGACCCTGTTATTTTTATATCCATTATTGAGTTATGGCAGGAAACTGGGTAATCAGTATAATCTCCTTGACCTGCATCACTCCATTTGCGGATCATCCACCACCAATTTCTATGTATAACTTTTTGATAATTACCGCTACCGTATAAATATTTGCCATCAGGAGAAAAACTAAGCAGAATAAATCCATCATTATCATTCATCCCATCTAATTTTGGTCGATAAAGCAAGCTTAGGTCGCTTCCTGAAAACACTTCTACTTCTGGTGTATCAGTGTATCCAATTGCAATCTTTTGCCCATCGGGAGAAAAACAAACGGAATAAGGTTCATTACCTGCTCCTGAAATTACATTGGTAAGGTTAAAATATTTGTCGTAAAGGCGAATTTTACCATCGTTGCATACACTTGCAAACTTACCTTGAGAAGAAAACGCTACATTATTTATCAATTTGGAACCATAGCCATTTAGACTTTTAAGTTTGCTCCATTTTGTTATTCCATTATTGATGGAAGATTTATAAATTTCTACACTCTCTGCGCCTAGTGAGGCTGCCATAAACTTGCCATTAGGAGAGAATTCAATATCCAAAACTAAAGAGTTAAGACCGGACAGGCGTTGAATTAATTGGCCGGTAGATCTGTTGAAAATATAAATTGAGGCTGCCTGATCCCAGTTAAAACCGGTAGAGCCACCAACAGCAATGATGTTTCCATCTGGACTAATTGCACCACCCCATAGTGAACCTTCAAAACCTGAACCAATGGGAGTGCGGAATGTTCGGATTAGTTTTCCTGTTTGAGCATCCCACAGTTTGGCAGTTTTATCAAATGAAACCGAGAGCAGGTATTTTCCCTGGGCATCAGTACTAATTTTCATGATTCCTTCCATGTGCATTTCAGGATTCAATCGCAGTTTAGGTACAGTACTTTGGGCTGCCACATTAAAATCAGCCAATAAGAGTTGCGCAATTAAGAATATCCAGAACAATGTTTTTATCTTCATGGTCTATTGTGAAAAAGAGAGGTTTTAAATCCAGAAAATGGTTTAGCGATATGTTGTCATGTTCAATCGAACTTCGGCTTTTTTATCTGCACTGCTTACTTTTTTAAAGCCCCGTGTATTGGCCATTATGGCATTTGTACTTTCTGTAATAAATTGGTATCCGTATTGAATTTGGGTTTGTAAGGACTTGAATGCTTTGGTCTGCGCAGACAACTGCAATGTTTCATAGCCAAAAGGTTCTGCACATTCGAATTCATCAGGAATTTCAACCACCTTGTTGATTTTGCTTTGATCAATGTAATAGTTGTCCAAAAGCAATACTTTCGAGCCATCAGCCAGGTAGTAAATCACTCGCAAATAGGAGGGCGTATTAACTCTTACAAAAAGCTTCAATCTTTCTCCTTCCTGGAACAATAGGTTCTCATCACCTTTATTGGTCCAAAGCTCAAGAAGCATGTCACCGCGGAGCATTTCATCTTTTCGGAAGTGCTGCATTCGGGTGTAGGCATCGCTAAAGTTTTCGGCTTTGTAACTAATCTGTTTATCGATTAGATATTGCTTATTCATGATATTTTCATCAGCACAGATTAGTTTGCCATTCACATCACTTACAGCTAGGGATACCCTAATATTTTCGCTCTCTTCCCAATAAGTTCCTTTAAGTAGAAGGGTGTTGTGATCAGGGTTTTCTAGAATGCTAATCCCTTTATTGCTTAATTCCTGTTGCAATACTTGAGAAAATCGTTTGGCGAATGGACTGGTAAACTTTGTGTCGGCATAAGTTGGATAGCTTATTTTAAGTTGTGCATGATTGGGAATTCCCTTTATAATCTTCTCGGATAGTAGAGCGGCCAAATCGTTTATGGAACGCTTTTCTCCTGTTTCAATTTTTATCAATAATTGATTCAATCTTTGATTCAATTGAATCAACTTCTCGGTATGGGATGTTGTACTGGAACCTGTATTGCTTGCATAAAGTAATGCTTGAACAGAATTGCACTTGTTGGCTTGAAGTAAAGCATTTGAGTGTTCAATTTTAGCCTGTTTTGTATTTGATGCCTGGAAAAATGATTCTGCTTTCTGAATCAAATTATCAAGTCTTGTAACTTCTGATTGTAATTTTTGTTGATAGTATTTGTTTAATGCTTGCTTTTCAAGATAGGCCAGCACATATACCTTTTTCTCTTTTTTGTCGATATAGGTAAGATATTGTAATCCTATAAGCTCAACATTGGAGTAGGTTGCAATTGAATTTTTAAAATAAGATGAAACCTCACTGTTTTCTTGTTGCGATAAATTCGTTGTTAGAGATTCCACTCGAATCTGAATATTTTCACTCAGGTTAGATGCAGCTTTCTCTTTCTGCTTATCCAGAAAATTGTGTGGATTTTCCTTTTTGGTATAACTGTTTTCTGCATATCCTGTGTAATACTGTGCTTTGGAATACTTTAGTTGACGGGAACTGTAACTGATCCAATCAGGAGTTTGTGCAAAAACAATAAAAGCACTGCAGTTAAGCAGTAACAAAGCCATAATTTTTTTCATATGGATATGTATGTTGGAACGCATCAGTTTGAGATTTTTTTGATTCATAGTCTTGTAAATTTAAGCGCTGCTGAATGCTGTTGTTTAGGTTTCTTCACTACCTATTTGTATGAATTTTTAGCATCATTTACATGCCTTAGGTATGAATCATAAATTTACTGATTTATGAAGTGCTTAAACTGCAGGGATTTAAATTTAGAGTACGTTTAAATTGAAGGGGTTGGATAGCTGAGATGCACTTTCGTACTGTCTTAATGCTCGCTTTGATAAATAAGTAAAAAGAGGACTTTGTTTGCAGCAGGAGAGAGAGTTTGATTGGATAGTCAAATTCGGTTGAATTTCTGTTTATCCTGGCTGTTTTTGTTGATTGAGATTTCTCATTCAATCGAATTGATGATGGACATGGGAGCTTTTTATTAATCTTGATATTTGTTTGAATAATCAATTGGTTAATCGTTGAAATAAATAAGGCTACCATATGGTAGCCTTAAATTAATATTGTGAGTTGTAATAACTCAATATGGTTAAGCTGGGAGTAAAAGGTAATCTGATTCAATCTTTGGTGATTATTCGAAAATAATTGGATGTGTCATCATAACATTAACAGCTGTTCCACTTTGTTTGCCTGGGGTCCAATCTGGCATCGATTTAATGAGCTGTAATGCAACTTCGTCAGCTAAGGGAGTTAAACCTCTAATTACTTTGGGATGAACTACTTTTCCATGGTAATTAACAGTAAAGCTTACAAATACTCTCCCTTTGACTTCTGAGGAATGCACTTTTAGGAATTTTTTTAATGCTTCGGTACCACCTTTGTATTCTGGCATTTTTTCAACCATCACGAAAGCCATATCTCCACAGTCCGATTCTTGGTCGTAAATCTCTTTCTCCTCAACTTCTTTATAGGTGGTTTCTTCTACAAATTCATCAGTATCTACAATTGAAATCACTTCAAATTGTTCATCTTCGGTATGATATTCAACATCACTCAGGCTAATAGCATCGTTTTTACTAGATGATGGTTTTACAATATAGCCATGCCACATAATAAGTGAAATGGCTTTATAAATTGGTACATCTTTTTTATTTTCCGGGATAATCGATTTTAAGGTTCCAATTAATAATGTAGCCGAAAGTTGATCAGTTATGGTAGGGTTTTTAGAAAGGTAATTAACATGATTCAATAATTGATAATAAGTAGATGTTGTATCGTTTTTTGTGTGATTTAGATCATAGGATTTTTCCATATTCTGTTTAAGTAATTCGAAATCTAAATTACCTGATTTAATGTATCCACTTTTAGACAGAATAGAATCAATTTCCTGTTTCTTTTGTTCAAATTTTTCAATGTCCATTTTCAACACAAATCCGGTATATTGATCATAGGCATCTAATAAGTAATTTACATTTTTATCAGCTTGTGCTAATTGCTTGTTTATAATTTTTAAAGCAGCTTTTTCTGCTTTCTTTTCATTCTGAGCATAACTTGTGAAACAAGTCGAGATTAGGAGTATTAAGACAATAAGATTCTTCATTTTTAATGTTTAGAGATTTTGTTTCCGTATTTTAAAATGTAATACATAAAATAGATAGCCAAATTTATAAAAAATCAATATATAAATTACCTTATTGTAAACTAATAATAAAAACATCTTAATTAATATTAGAAGTGTGGCTTAATGCTAAGGATCTCAAAAATGCAAAGTGTTTTTGCCTAAAACTTCACACTTATACAGGTAAATCAAATGATCTCATGAAGTAATTTCTCATCCAGTAGGATGGAAGATTGTAGGTGGAATTCTTTCTCATCAATATTGATCATTTTCATAGCCAATTCTTTGTTAATAAGCTTTCCATCTCTCATTCCTGCATAATCTAGATAGGAGCTAAACTCCCAATCATTCAGTGTTTTGCATAGTTCAGCCAAGACTGGATTCTGATGAATATAGTGAAAGCAGTTTTCCAGAAGATGATCATTATTGGGGATATCATTTAAGCATTTTGCTTTGGTTTTGTGGGCAAATAGGTTGCCTCTTCTACCAATCGCCTTATTTATAGCTCTGGAATAGGAACTTAGAAGGGTACCGATATTTTTTGAAAGTATTTGAGTATTTACTCTATGAGATTCATCAATATTAATGCAAGCATTTTGATTGGCAACAAGAAGAATATGAAAATGATTGGGCATTAAGCACCAAGCTAGGATTTCCGCATTAGGAAGGATTAGTTTCTTTACCTTATTGAGAAAATAGAGGTAATTCTCTCTGGAATGAAATAGTTTCTCATTGCTTCTGTTGTAAATGTGATAAGCTTTTCCTGCTTCGAAATGCATAATTGAATAGTTTGGTGTGCTACATGTCTAGCATCTCTATGATGCTTGACATGTTTCTTTTATTTACGATGATATTTTTTCTTGAAGATAGAAAGTGAAATTAATTAAATAATTATAAATACATAAACTTGTCCTATTGACATGCGACGTATATTAAAAACCGACTTTTAGAATTCTGACGCAATATTATTACTACTTTGATAATTGTATTTTATTGAAGGCTAGTTTCATTACATGTCTAGCATCTTAGAGATGCTTGACATGCTTAACTTGCCCCTCCGAAAATCAAGCGGCCTTAGCCCAAATTGCTTCTTAAAGGCTGTAGAAAAGTGCGAAGCATTATCATATCCGCATTCCAGGCCGACTTCGGCGATGTTTAGATCTGATTTAACTAAAACGATGGGTGAGGAGCATACAAGAAAAGAGGCTTCACTTGCCTACAAGTAAGAAGCCTCTTCAGAATTTGGTAACGATATAAGGGGATAAAACCTTCAATTATAACTATTCGATAGGTTCCAGTACCACTCGAACCACATTCGATTGCTTGCCTACTTCTTTTCCGTTGTATATGTAGTAGGCGTAATATTCTCTTATTTCGACCTCTTTATTGCTAATTCTGCCACGAGTATCATCAAATGCAGAACGATTTACAGTAGTTTCAAAATCATATTCACCACCGTTAATTTTAGAGTATAGCTTTATACCGTCCATTGGTTTTTTCTGATACGTAATACGAGGTACACCAGCTATTGATTCAACATTTAGTTTTGGCCTTTTGTTGTTGGTTTCCTCAATCTTTTTTTCATTTAATAGGCCTAAATTTCTTTTTACATTTTCAGGAACAGCAGGGTCTGAATCAATCTCGCTTTTATATTTACGGAGTGATTTGTCGCATGTACTTCTGCTACCCGTAAGTTCTTGGCGCTTATTGCGAGCCGCTTGTAAACATTCATTTTTCTCTTTCCGTAATCGTTCTACCTCTTGTAGTTGCGCAATTAAGGCTTCGGTAGCCTCTCTGGGCAGAATACCCTGTTCTACATAAGCAGGAGCCTTTTCAATAAAATTATCAGATTTTTCCGAATACTCTTCTTCCGATCCGGAAATGAAACTTTTAATCGTTGTAATAATAGTTAGAATAAAACTCATAATGTTTTCTTTTAAATTTTGTAAATATTAAGTGTCTATATTAAAGCTAGGAAACTTGACAAGAAAAAACATGAAAAAATATATATTTTTTTGATCATCAGACTGAGAGCCCAGTGTTTTCGCTACTTTCAGAAATAAATATTTTATTGATTCATGGTGGATTTTATGGTGAATTTGAATTTACAAACTCAAAAATATTGATTAAGTAAAGTAAGAGGAAAACGTAAAATAAGGAATGCACAAGGATTTGTCCTTGTTTTAAAGTTTCTTAAAGTGCAGATAATTAGCTGTTAAAGTGTATTGTATGGAAAAGTGGTAAAAATTAAGCTTTTGCTTGATAAATAATTTTATGGCCATATAAAGTGTAAGGGGCAAAGCGCTGTATAATACAAATAACAAGCAAATGAAATGGTTTAGTATGCTCTTTCCTCAGTTGTGTGTGTAAATAGAAATCAATTAAATTTTAATAATTTAGAGTTTGTAAACAGCCCATATTAGTTTGTAAATCGCTCATATTAGTTTGTAAATGGCCCAAATCAGTTAAAAAACAGCCCAAATCAGTTTGAAAACAGCTCCAATCAGTTAAAAAACAGCCCATATTAGTTTGTAAATTGCTCATATTAGTTTGTAAATTATCCAAATTAAACTGATTTGAAACCAAATTAAATGGTTTTGGCAGGTAGAAAAATTAATTTTGAAGAGGATAAAGATGGGAGAGTACATGCTAAGTATATTTATCATTGTTTTTGTTAGTTTAGTATCATGAAAAAGTTTTTAATTCTCTTATTGCTCATATTAACAGCAAGTATACTAGGCGGACTATATGGAGTAATTCACGATCAAATTACTTATACCATATCAGACGAGTATTACACAAAATTCAAATTTATACAGTTTGGGATTGATAGTTGGGGATTGGGGAATAATGTTGGAACTGATTTACAGCCAGAGATTATATTGAGAAACCCTCGTTTTGGTGTTGGTATAGTTGGCGTATTGGCTACATGGTGGGTTGGACTATTTATAGGAATCATACTAAGTTTTGTTGGTTTGATTCACAGGAATGCCTCTCAAATGTTTAGGGTTACAATAAAATCATTGGCATTGACGCTGCTTATTGCACTTGCAGTAGGATGTATGGGTTTACTATATGGACATTTCGTTCTAATTGATAACATACCCAATTGGCATTATCCAGGAAATTTAATCGATATGGATCATTTTATCATGGTTGGCTCCATGCATAACTTCAGTTATTTAGGAGGCTTAATTGGACTCGCGGCTGCTATTGTATATAGTATTCGAAAAGCTAAAAGGCAAAATAAAGTTTTGGCTAGGTAGAAGTGATTACATGCTAAGCATATCCTTGAAGAAACTGATGCTTAGTATGCGAAAGAATTAATTTCATCCAACTTCGTTTCGTGCTTTACTAGGAGACTGTGTTATTCGACCTAGAAGATCTTTTAAATTTTCTCTGCCAGTCATACTTAAGCCTCCAAACTTCATATTGGGTGAAAATGGTATCGATTTAGTCATACCACATTCTTCAAGGCAAAGCCAAATTTTTCCTATTTCATTATTATCATTGTCAAAGAATCTCAATATGTATTCCGATTCTGTCAATCTCCAAGTTGTTTCGGTCCAATCAAAGTTGTTAGGTGTATTTAGAAAATCTACCATGGCTATGGCATTTTCATTGGATAATGTTTTCGAAGTAATTCGACTAATTAAAAATTGATTCTTGTATAGTTTTATTTTTTCTACTTTACCTCTTGGGAAAAGATACTTAGGATTATCGTAATTTCGTTCATAAGCCTTTTTAACTTCACCTGTCGTTTTATAAAGATGGAACTCATTCATTTCTTCTTCAGGAGTATGCAGAGAGTAAATAATATCTCTGTCAGCTATATCTAGTGCTACTAGAGTACCAATCCCTATTACTGCCAGTACAACTAGTACTATACTTTTTATTAATCTCAAATCGGCTTTATTAATTACAATTTATGAATATAGCAGTTATTTATGTCTTTCAATCAAATCTACAAAACAAAGCTTGTTTGACAAAAGGTATTTGGAAAGGGTAGAGGTTGACATCTGGATTTGATGTTTTAGTAAGTGCGAAATAAAAATTTGGGCAAGTAGAAGCATGGGAAGAACATGCTAAGCATCTCAAAGATGATAAGCATATTTTTTGCTGAAAGATTTTGTACTTTTTGAGAGTTTATGCCAAATGAAAGGATTGATTTTCGCTACCACTCGAGAGGGTTCGTGCGGTAGCGGAGGGTTATTAGATTAACCAATTTTATTACTTTTTTTGCGATTACATGGTTCACATAGTAATTGCAGATTCCTATAGGTTGAAGAACCTCCTTTTGATACAGGGATTATATGGTCAAATTCCAATTTTTCATTACTTCCACATTGCACACAAGCACCATTATCTCTTCTCCATACCTGATTTCTAATAGTAATAGGAATTGATTCTCGTTTATTATTTGGACTAGAAGATTCTTTTTCATCTTTTTGGAAGTAAAAACTATAGACAAAGTTCTTTCTCTGGTCAAAGGTTGTATAAACATGTTTCCATTTTTCCCATAATTCATCTTTACCTTCTGCACGATGCATGTCATCCTTACTATCTCCTTTAATGATTCTTTCCCAATCATTGTCTGTTAAGTATGCCCATTCAAATTCAAAATTGTGATATTGATTTACTCCCCATCCATTACTCATGTCGTATTTAAAAGGTGATTTTAAAAATTCTGGGGGAGATGCTTTAGCATATTTTGAACATACTTCTTGATAAAACTGAATGCCTCTGTTTTCTTCTTTAATTAAAGAGTCATCTCCATATTCTAACAACATTCTTTCTAGTTCTTTAAAGTTTGGAAGATCATAGGCATGATAATAATTGTCAACGACAGAAAGAATTTCCTCAAGAAGCGGTTTGTAAATTTGATCCTTCAAGATCTCTCTCTTCTCTTTATTAAAAAAATACAATCCAGCTAACCAAGCTGTTATTAGCTTCTGTATTGTAATAATATCGTGAGATTTAAACCAGCTATATAATTTTGGGTCAAGAGATATTGCAAAAACATGATGATATTCATCAAAATCAAAAATTCCTTTATTTACTAGATCATGAAATTTAATCAAGTTATTGTTTTCATGAATATCTGTTATATAGAACGAAATGTAATAGGGATTTTTTCTAGTTCTAAGATACTTTATAGAACTAACTTTATTAAGGAAATTCTTTTTTGACAATTTGGCCTTCTTGTGAATATTAGCATCTATTAATACGACTTGTCCTTTTTGTTTATCGTTATGGTCTAAATTCATTGGTAATGTTATTTTTAATATCAATTAATGGTATTGTTTCACTAGCCTATTCAGTTGAATTCCACGCATGTTCTTGTTCCCTCATTTTAGACGAATTTCGCTTTTCAGGGTTATCACTTTTTACATTCTCTTTTGACCATATATTAACTAAATTGAATGTCTTATTATCAGGCTCATTTTCTTTACTAGTAAACTCATCAATCTTTACAACGACAGGGATGGTGGCTAATTGTCCCGCTAATACACAAGCTCCTGTTGGAAGTATTGGTAACATTTCAGCAGAAGTTTTATCTAGGTAAGAAATGGTACTTTCAACCATTTGTAAATCCCTATCGTTTATTAAACGATGAATAAAATAATTGTGTAGTTGCGAAATAATAGTTGCAGAAATATCGGAAGGACGTTGACTGGCTATCGTCAAGAATACACCAAATTTTCTGCCTTCTTTAATGATTTCCTCAAATGTTTCCAGACGATAATCCTTCCATGTTTCACTTTCTCTTTGAGAAGTGTATGACAATATATTATGGGCTTCGTCAACGATAATATTCAAAGATTTTCCTTCATGTTTATAGGATTTGTGTTCACTGTATACTTTATGAGATAATAGAAGAGGAATCATCTTCTTCATATTAATATTCGCTTCGTTTAAATTAATAACCACGAAATTCTTATTCGACCAAAAATCGTTACCTGATTCTGTATCAATAATCTTATCTATATCTTTTTTAAAGCTTTTTAATTTATTGATTGCTGGGGCAACATGCTCATTTTGTGCTCTATTTCCTAAAACATCTTCAATTAATTGTAGATGTAAAAAGGTTATAAGTCGATCAATTAAACTATCACTAAATACAAATGAATCAATTCGGTTATAAAGTACAGTTGATTTTATTTTTGATTCATCTTGACTAAATATATTATAAGGATGTTCCCATGGATTTAAGTAATATCCTTTTTTGTCTCCATGCCAGCCAACATCATTCTTTAGTGATACTGAGAAACCTTCTTCATCAATTATTTCTGGAAGTATATTTATTAAGTAATCCAAAAGTAAATCACACTTGACCTTATCAGACATTTGATAAATAGCAATTAATCGACTTTTTAATATATTCCTAAAATAATTTAGATTGTCTTCTCCATTATATACGTTCCTATAATAAGAAATAGCTCTTTTTATAAATGGCTGTTGAGTTTTTTCTGTAGCATTAGCCATAATAGAGATAAGCTCAACATTTAGGATATCTTTTTCAGCGAAGGGAATTTTATCCTTTTTATTATGAGTGGAAAGATTATATACTTTTTTATCTGCTATTATCGCTTTCTTATTGTTATACTCCCCATTAAAATCAAACAAAATGAATTTAGCATTTTCCTTAAAACTTGGTAATTTTTCAGATTCGAGAAGTAATTCACGATAAACTTTAGCAAGGGTATATGATTTACCGCTCCCTGTATTACCGAATATTCCAATATGACTGGCAAACAAATTATTAATTCCGACTTTTATTTCTTGCGAAGGTTCTAAATTAAGTGTGCCTATTTTTAAAGAAATATCATTCTCTTTTACGAATTTATGTATGCTTTCAAACTCCCATTTATCTAATAAAAAACATTCATTACCAATTAAAGGGAGTTCTTTTATTCCTCTTTCAAATTTTCCAGATTCTAAGTAACCTAAAAGCTTTATAATTAGAACACGATCAATTCTATTTTCTTCTTTATTATAATTTTCATTAAAAATTCGCTCCTCTTTTATGTACTCTCCTTCAACTTTTCCAATTATAGAAATATATCCCTTTGCAATTTTAAGATAACCGCCTACAGATACATTTTTAATTAAATTTCCTTGAAATAGTAAATGTGATGCATTTTTAGATTTATCCACTTTGATTCTAATCTCACGTCCATCGACAGAAAAAACGTATCCAATCCTAAAAATTGAATTCTTAAGTGCTACTTCATTGGTAATATCTTTCTCCATTATTGATACATTTTAACACTTACTAATTTTGCAATGGGCATAAAGACCTCATTCACGATGGTATTGAAATCAAAGTGTTTTATATCTTTTTCCTTCCCTTCATTTACATCCTTATCTGGATAATTTATATTCAAGAATTCTTTAGGAGTAAGTACTTTGATGTTATTGTTTTTTGAAGAGCCGTGTTCTAACCTAAGTTCTGCTTCAATTGCATTCTTTGCGGCATCATCAAATGCAAATACAATAATTTGCAAAGTAGGATTTGAATTTGCTGCTCTTAAGGTAATATCTCTAATATGCTCATCAGCAAAAGAAAACCCCATAACAAACAACAAACTATTTTCTTTTTCCAATGAATTAGCATACAACCTTAATAACTCATAGAACTTGTCATCAACAACTGTTCTTTCAAATTTTTCTTTTGTAGGATTTACGACTAGTATTTCCTCGTAAGCATCGAGAAAAGATTTTGCTGAAACATCTGAAGAGTTTAAAATGCTATCCTCTTCAATCAATTCCTTAATAGTCTTATCTTGAGTTACTCTAAGCAAAATAGATTTCTCATTTAATTTTTCTAATTCTTGTTGAGCTTTTAAAAGATGTGATAAATCCGAATGTACAATATCATTATTCTTCTTTTCCCAATTAATTGAACCATGTACTTTTAGAATATTGAATACAGGAATTTCAGATTTATTTTCATATTGCATTGAAGTTTTAGCATAGGACTTTTGAAAATTACTCAAATCATATATTGGTTGTAATCTTCCTTTAAAGCCATCATTAAATTCCAACTTGGTTTCTTCGATAGCTTTTTCTACAAACAAATCTATATTCGTAGAAAATAAGTTAACTTGTTTGTTTAAGATGCCGCTATAACGAAATAATAATATTTCATTTAATAATTTTAAAAATGACTTGTAATTGTATAGCGTTTGATTATAACTAGGCATTGTTCCTTGAATTAGCTCTCCTTTTTGAAGTATATATTGAAACTTCTTAAATTCTGGATGGTTAGGCCACATAACCTCAGTAAAGTATACTTTATAAATAGAAGCCTTTATTCTATTGTATACTTCACGATCTAAATCATTTTGCTTAAACAAAGAGGTAAGTAAAATTTCAATATTATTTAAAGTACTTAAATAGGGTCTGGAAATACCTGAGCCAAGCATAAAATTAATATGACATGATTGTATTAGATCTTTTAGTTTTTCTATTCTCATTATATCCTCTAATTAGGTTTGTAAGTTCTTTGCTTGTAATTTTTTTGATGAATCATAAATGTACATATTAATAGGGCATGTGATAGTGATACAGTTAAATTCAGAACAATTATAAATAGATTGTATTGCTCATTTCATAGTGTGAATAAGTCTAATTTTAAGGTGTGTAGGCATTCATTCTGTATTATTTAGTACATTTAACATCCATAAAAAACTAGCACTATTTAAATAACACTTATGCAAACCCCAATCACCCCATTCGAATCCATCGGCTTGTGTTTTAGCGGTGGAGGATATCGCGCTACTTTTTTTTCCTTGGGCGTTGTGTCCTATCTAAATAAAATTAGCTACCAAGGCGAGTCCTTATTGAGCCATGTAGAGGCCGTAAGTTCGGTTAGTGGCGGTTCTTTGCTGGCTGTGGCCTATGCAAAGGCTGTTCAGGAAGAGAATTTCGACTTCAATGCATTCTACAAAGCTTTTTACCAGAATTTTGTGCCAGATAAGGATAAGCTGGTAGAACATGCAGTGGCCAAGCTGGAATCCGCCGAAGTTTGGGCGAAACATCCGTACAAGAAGCCTTCGCTCATCAATGCCTTTGCTCTGACCTATGCCGATATGCCCATTTTCAAGGGAGAGTTTGGCATGTTTAAAAAGAGTACATCCCCAAGTCTGAAACATGTTTGTTTTAACGCCACCGAGTTTTCGTATGGCAAAGCTTTCCGTTTTCAGAACGTGGGCGTGTTTGGAAATGGCAATTTGCGCTGTGCCGAAATGAACCAGGTAAGTGCCAAGGTACAATTGGCGGATATTGTGGCTTCATCCTCTTGTTTTCCTATTGGTTTCGAGCCCTTGGTTTTCCCCGACGATTATATCCGCGATCAAAAAGACCCACACTACAAGGCTTTAAAGCGTCTGCCTGACTTCTGTCATGGTGTTGGTGTGATGGATGGAGGGATTGTTGACAACCAAGGCATTGGGAGTATGGTGAACATCAGCAATTCCAAGCAACGCCAAAAGCCACTGGATTTGATCATAGTAAATGATGTGGGTAGTAGCGATATGCAGCCCTGGCAAGCCGAAAGCACCAAGGATACCACTAAAATGTCGATCAAAGAGAAAGCCAAGAGCCTTTTAAAGTATGTTCGTGTTCACTGGTTGTATTGGTCTGTGTTGTTGGCAGGTATTCTCATCATGCTTATCAATTCTTTGGAGCTGATTAAGGGTAGAGAGTGGGCATCCTTATACGTTGTAGGAGGTGTATTTACGGGAGTTGGTTTAAGTTTTACTTTAATAGGAGCCATAGCGGGTCATGTAAAGAATGATATCGTACGCAAGCTCAAAGCGGTATTCAGAAAGAATGTACCGGAGTCGCTTCTGGATGAAGTGAAATCTTTCCAGCGTTTGGATATTGACCTGGTAAAGCGAATGATGATAGAACGTGCCACATCGGGCGCCAAAATGATTAATAACGTTTTCCTGAAACAGATCAGATACCTGAATTATGAGCTGCTGTACTCTTCAGATGCTCTGAAAAACCGAAGAATTAGCTCGGTAATTGGTGAATTGAATGGGGAAAAGAAAAATAATGAAGAAATTTCTACTCCTAAAAAACAATTGAAAACCGTTGCCATGATTGCTTCGGAAGCCCCAACAACACTATGGTGGAGCGAGGAAGATATCAAGCTGGATAGAATGAATTCCTTGATTGCCTGTGGCCAGTTTACTACCTGTTACAACTTGATGAAATACATTTTAGAGCTGAAAAAGAGTGGGATAGAAGGTGAAGGCCTGGATGAGATGTATAAGGCCCTTAAAAAGGATTGGACGGCTTTTAATAAGGATCCATTGTTTATGGTGGATACCACTGAGTAGAATTGATTCGTATTTGTGCGTTCAAATGCATCTATAGTTTGGGTCAATTTTTACAAACTAGCCCCAATAAAAATTTTTATTGTACTTAAGAAATGCTTATATTGTTGAGCAATTGGAAAAATTTAAATCAATAAAGTCCAATAGAATCAAATAAACTGGGGAATTTATAATTATCTTCCCACTTTAATAAAGAAAAATTATATGAACAAGCAAGAATTGGTTTCAGCAATTGCTGAAAAGGCAGGATTGTCAAAAGCGGATAGCGAAAAAGCATTAAACGCAATGATGGATTCAATTAAAGAATCTTTAGTGAAAGGTGAAAGTACTCAATTGATCGGATTCGGTACATTCTCAATCTCTGAAAGAGCTGCTAGAACAGGTAGAAACCCTCAAACTGGAAAAGAAATTCAGATTGCTGCTAAGAAAGTAATCAAGTTCAAGGCTGGTAAAGCTATGGACGAAGCGGTAAACTAGTATTAAATTACTGGAATCGGAACAGCTGCCCATTGGGTGGCTGTTTTTTTTGTGCCTTATTGTGAGGATGGGGTTGATCCTGTAAGGGATTAAAAAAGAGAACCATTATTTGATGATTCTCTTTTCATGTGTTCACATTTCATTTTAAAGTTTTTATGAATCGGAACCAATTTTCATGTCCTGAATGGGCTCTGTGCTGATTTGATATTCGATCAACTCTGTGTCGGTCATCCAATAGATATCATCAGCAGGCGCAGATTCGATGGTATAGTAATAGAATTTCTCAGCTTCAGCTTTGTTCCAGCCAACACTCATGTAATAATTGATATATGGCTGGTGATATTCGTGCCCTTTAGGGAAATCGGTGGCAACCTTGCCTTCACCAGCCCAGGAGTGCACACCTACTTTGGCTCCTTTTTTAATAATGCGCTTCTTTCCTGACAGGAAAAAGTCAGTTCCTCCTGATGCAATCATACTTTTAGATTCCAATACAAACACCAGGTGTTTATTTGATACCCATTTAGCTACTTCCAGGTTGGCTTCATCATCTACTGATCCTGGAACTTCCAACATTACCAAAGTATCGATATTCTGATGTTCGGTAAATATTGTTTTAAACTGCTCTGGGGTTTTGGCATTAATTAAACCATCCATGTATAAGGTTTTGCCTTTTACTTTAAGCTCGGTTTGTTCGGTTAGGTTACTAACAATAGCAAATGTAAGATCCTGTAAAAATGGAATTTGCGTAAAAGAAAGGCCTAGTGCAGCCACAACGATTAATGCGATAAATACTTTCTTCATATAAATATGCTTTAATGTTGGTGCATAAAAAATTCCGTACACCAACTAATTATAATTAGTTAAGGTATACGGAATTCTCCCGTAAGATCTGAACCTATTTTCCCAATGTCTTCCTTACGCTGGAAAATAAGCTTGTAGCAATGTGCTACGATTTATGTTCGACAATTATACAAATAATTTTTAAAATCGAGCACAATCACACTAAGAAGATCTAAAATCTTTACAGGAAAGATTCTATGCATTGGAAGCTGGTAAGGTAAAATAAAATGTACTGCCTTCGTTTAATTTGGATTCGAACCATATTTCTCCTCCCGACTTTTCTACAAACTCCTTGCAAAGACTTAATCCCAGACCACTTCCGGTTTCATCCTCTGTGCCTCTTGTTGAATATTTCTCACCAATATCAAAAAGCATTGGTTTAAGGTGTTCTGCGATACCAACGCCATTATCCTGTACTTTAATCTGAATGTATTCTTTATTGTTCCTGCTATCCCATTTGCTTTCTGCTTCCAGAGTGACTGTACCTTGCTTGGGTGTGAATTTTATGGCATTGGACACCAGGTTCCGAAGAATGGTTTGATATAGGTTCTCATCCACAATTACTTTTAGCTTATCAGGGATGTTGATGTTTAGCTGAATGGATTTTTCTTTGGTCGAAATTTGCATGGTATCTATGGTGTGCTTCGACAGTAAAAAAAGATTTTGCTGTAAAGGATTGTTCTCCAATTTTCCTTTTTGATCTTTTGACCAAATCAGAAGGTTGTTCAAGAGTTCATAAGTACTTTCCAGTCCATTGTATATGATATTGATGTATTCCCGAACCTCTTTTTCACTTAAGGTTTCATAATCATTGTACAAGATGTCTGCAAATCCTATCATCGAATTAAATGGCGTTCTTAGGTCATGTGCCAAAATGCTAAATAGCTTGTCTTTGGTGGAGTTACTTTTGGTCAATTCTCTTTCATTCTGAACAAGTACATCTCTTGTTTCCAACAAGCTCTTTTCTATTTCCTTTCTGTACTCAATTTCCTTCTGTAGTTCTTCTCTGGAGGTCATGATGGATTGTAATTTTTGCATCATGTTTTGGAAAGAGGTGGCCAATTGGCCAATTTCATCCTTAGAAGAGATATCAATTTGATGTTGCAGGTTTCCTTCTCCAACAATCTGTGTACTATTCTTTAGTTTTTTTAGAGGTGTTGAAATGGATTCTGAAATTAAATAAGTGATCCATACCGTTGTAATAATGGTAAGCAGCAATAGAGCATAAAGAATTCGATTGGTACGTATTCTTGATTGTTCAGGTTTAACGCTTCTAATATCCAGCATTCGAAGCTCTTCTTTCTGTATTTCGCTCAAGTGCTGTCTTATCTTGTCCATAATGATTTTTCCTTCATCGGTCATTACAACTTCTTTAGCAGCATCGAATCCTTTAGTTTGTCTGAGGCGTATGGTTAATGCCAGCTCTGCTAATTTTTGCTTTACACTTGCTTTAAGGAGTACAATTCTTTTGGTTTGATTGGGATTATCGGATGTGATTTCCTTTAAATGTTCTAGTTTCTCATCCAATATCTTTAAACTATTGTTGTAGGGAGTTAAATAGTCAGGATTTCCGGTAATGATATAACCCCTTTGACCCGTTTCCAGGTCAATTAACTTGGCTTCAATCTCACTAATGTCTGTTAATACCATATGGGTGTGAATGATCCTGTCGGTATCATCAATTATTTTAGATGAGTTACTATTGGAAAATAGAATAGATATAAATGATATGGCAAGTACGATTATAAAACCAATGATTAGTTTCATTTGGATACTATAATCCTTAAAATGGTATGTCATAACCTTATTACAGTAGTATTACAGAATAAAAATAGGAATTCATCATTGCTTTTCAAATAAGATTTGACGGACCATAGTTATGGTTTGGTTAGACAAAAAAAACCGCTTCTAATTACTTTAACAGTAAAGTGTTTACACCAGATATTCATATACAAGAAGAGGCGCATTTATTGCGCCTCTTTTAAGATTGTATCTTTATCTTATTTTATTGCCATGCAGATATCAGAAATCAAATCTTTTGGCTCTGTCTCCATTGGACTGTTGCGGTAGAATTCCATTGGAGGAATCTTCTTGTTCTGTTTAAACTCTTTGGCTCTTTCCATGGCCATAATGGCACTCCATCCATTACCAGAAAGTTCGTAAGGGCCAATGTGACGTACCGTATGTATTTTGGTAGCCGGAAGATTACCCTTGTGCATTCCGGCAGGTATGCTTTCAGGATCTGATTTGATTCCAACTCCAGAAGTATATACTACCCTGTTTTTGTTGAAATCGAACTTGTGATACACCGAGAACCAATCGCAGGTAACTACATCTTCGTTTTCTTTTGCGAATTCTGCCAGCTTTTTAAAATCAGCTTCCATTACCTCACCAATATTATCGATGGTGCATTCGCTTTTTAGGCCAACAAAATTACAGCCTTCAAATTGCGATTCACCAAGAAACTCCAGCTTAGCTTCTACGGTATCTTTTTCGATATAATCTTTCAGCATCAACAAACCACGATCGTAATCCATACCAATTAAGCGTTCCATCATGTTTTTCATCCAGAACATGAAAAATGGAAGAGAACCTTCCATGGTCCATGTCAATTTGGTATTGTTGTCATCAACTTTTTCGATGATAAAGTCACTTTTCGATTGTGATTTCCATGGTTTCAGAAATTGCAAATCATACTTAATTACTGATTCTTCTTCGGCAACAATTTTAATGATTCCGGATCCGATACGTTTTCCTTCCCATTCGTGGGTTTTACCATGATCAGAAATGGTATCTTTTGCTTCAGGTTCCAATATGAACCAAGGCGACCAGGCTTTCCAGTGATTGAAATCAGCAATAATGCTTTTTATCTTGTCAACACCAGCAGCAATGGTGATCGATTTTTCAATATAAGTTTTAGGCATAGGTATTTTATTTTAGGTAATTCGTTTAGTATATAAAGCTTTGTTTATTTGATGATTTTAAATCAGATTCTTAAAGTTATAAAGAATAAGAAGTTGTTACAAGAATAAATTGCTTAACAGGTTTGTATGATTATCAAGTTTAGAATCGTAAAAACAGCAAAAGTGTGCTTGCAATTAATGAAATGATTTGCTTACACAATTTAATAATATAGAAAATAGTCATTGGATAATTTGAATTCAATTAATGCTAGGCGTCTCGGTACTTTTCGTGTAATTTTTTCACCATTTCACCTAGCATATTTTTTAAATTGGGTGGAGAAAGAATATCTACTTTATCTGTCATTGCTAAAACCCAGCGAGCAAAACCGTTTAAGTCAGGATTCAGAAATTTCATGTTTACGAAATTGCCATCTTCCTGCTCACTAAGGTATCCATACCAATATTTGGCTTCATGAATATACAATGCCATTTGTTTCTCCATTCTTAGTTCGATTTCGAAGCTTTGGTACTGCTCTTTTTCGCGTGCCAGATATTCTTCGAAAGCTTTGTCTAAAATACGATGAGAAGTTTCCTCACTAACTTCCAGGTTTCGTATCCTATCGAGTCTAAAATCACGATAATCATCTCTTAATCGGCAGTAAGCAATTAAGTGCCAGTTTAAGGCATAAAAAAGCAATCCAATGGGTTCTACTTCGCGCAAAGAATGTTCTTGCTTGTAATGGGCAAAGTATTTCAATTTTAGCACTTTCGATTTTACCAAAGCTTGCTGTATGTCCTGAAGATATATGGAGTCTCTTTGAGGAATTTCAAAAGGACCGTTAAAAACTTTAACTGAACTTTCCAACTTCTCCAGCATCGCCTTGTCCTCGGTTTTCATTACCGATTTGATTTTGTACAAAGCATTTTGAAAAGATTGATCAATGGCTTTATCGGATGTATGTGGAATTAGCTTACCTGCAATTAGAATGGCAGAAGCTTCTTCGGTTGTAAACATGATAGGAGGCAAGGAGTAGTTGTCATCAATAAAGTATCCAACACCTGCCTCGGCACCAATGGGAACTCCACCTTCTTCCAAAGCACGAATATCACGATAAACGGTTCTTAGGCTAATGCCAAATCGATCCGCTATTTCTTGCGCTTTAACCACCTTTTTGGTCTGCAATTGCGTTAATATTGCCTGTAATCTGTCAATTCTGTTCAAAACTGATATTCCTTAGCTTTAATTAAAAAGGAGTGCAGCCGTGAATAGAAAGCTGGCACTCCCATGTTTTTAGTTTACTTGAAATTGTATTTCAGTAATGTTATTCTCAGGTTTATCGAAATCACAATTGATGTATAGTTCTCGGCAAGATTGTCCCGGAACTATATTTTCTGCTTTCATTTCTTCCGTTAATGCTTCGTAAGAATCCTTAAGGTTTTCCCATGATCCCAAGTGGGTTTTCTTTACATGCTGATATTCTTCCAGTTTTTCCAGTTTAAATTTATCACTGCTAAATTCATTACCAAATGTGGCAACGGGCAGACAAATCTTCAACTCAAATTCTTCTAACGTAACACAAGTTTCCCATTTGTAGATCCAATATTGTGGACCTGAAGGATGTAATCCTGCATTCACGGCTTCTTGAACAATCTCTTTTGGAAAGTCTTCAATGTTTTTCATTAAATCTTCCAAACTTGTTCTCACGACTCTCGACAATACTGTCATTTCTGGTGCTTTTGTTGTCTTCATAATTTCCATTTTTAAATTAACAATAGAACAAAGCTAAATGACAGTAGTGACAGCATTATGTCAGTAGGATTTTATATTTCTGAAAAAATCAGTAAATGGTTATCATTATTTCCATTCAAAGGTGACCAGGTGTAATGAGAGGTTACCATATTGTTTTTTTCACTTCGCAACCAATATTAATCTGATCACAAACATGATTGGCAAAACCATATCCAGCTTCTGAATAGATGTCGTAAACCGCATCAACATTCATTTTTTCGAGTTGTTGGCGTTCATCTTCAAATCGAGCAATGGCGGCAATACTTCCTTTGTAAGGAGTCTTTTTTAATCGTTCTACCGAGAAAAGATTGGATGCGTGATCGTTCATACAAAGCATTACCAAACGCACATTGTGGTTCTTTGATTTTTGGAAAATGTTTTCCCAGAATTCACTATCTGCCGCATCATCCTGTTGGATGTTTTTGCCTTCTCTTTTTAATCGCTGAACCACATCGTAATTGTAATCAAGCCCAAGCACTTTACGGCCATAGGTTCTATTTAATTGCTCGTATACTGCCATTCCCAGCTTACCCATACCAAAAACCAGAATTTCTGCATCGCCAATATCAAAAGCTTTATCGTAAACTAATCGTTTATCGGTCTCGAATTTTTTCAAATGCTTGCGAATTCCTGAGTATATTTTGTGAGCATTCGAGTTTAAAGGAGAGGATATAATAAAGGTAATGGCAACCGAGATGGCTATGGATACCAACCAATCGGAAGGAATCAGACCTTTGCCCACTGCTATTGAGGCTACTATCAGACCAAACTCACTAAAATTGGCCAAAGCCAAAGATGTAAAGACCGAGGTTCGTGCACGAACTCTAAATCTGGTTAAAACCAAAAAGTATAGTATTACCTTGAAGTTTATGGCTATGGCAAGTACAAGGGCAAGAATCAACATCTGCAAGCTTGGTAAGCCAATTAAACCAATGGAGAGGAAGAAGCCAATTAGAAAGATATCTTTAAAGCTCATTAAAGAATCGGCCAATTCTTTTGCTTTCTTGTGATTTGAAATTAAGATTCCAACTACCAAAGCTCCCAAATCGGCTTTTAAACCAACAAACTTGAACAATTCTGCACCTACAACAAAGGCCAGGAAAAAGCCATATAGTATTAATATCTCGCCATGACCAATTTTTTCCAATATCAGTAATAGAACTGGACGGATGATAACGAATAGCACCGGTAATCCTATGGCCCAGTAGCTTGGAAGTTTTCCTGCTACCAGTACAATATAGAAAACGGCAAATATGTCTTGAATAATGAGTATACCTATAGACAATACCCCGTATGCAGATTTCAATTCACTTTTTTCTTCCAGAATTTTTACTGCATAAATGGTACTTGAGAAACTGAGCGCAAAACCGATGATTAATGCTTGCTGCCAGGTAAAATCAGTAAATATATGTAGTGAGGTATAACTTAATCCAAATAGAATAACTGCCATGAGCAGTGTAACCAGTAACATATGAATGGACGCACCTCCCCATATTTCGCGATGCAAAAGGTCTTTGATTCTAAGTTTTAATCCAATGGTAAACAGAAGAAGTGTAATCCCCAGATCGGAAATGTTTTGAATTAAATCATCAGATTCTGCACCAAAATATTTCAGTGTAAAGCCTGCCAAAAGATAACCTACCAAAGGAGGCAATCCAATTAATTTTACAAGAAGTCCTAAACCAAAGGCAATAGCCAACCATACCGGATCCATAAGTAGTGTTTTTTTAAGAGATTAAGTTCCGCGCCCTTTTGCGGAATTCTAAAAATAGATAAATCTTCTGCAATGAGCAATAATATTTACTAATGATATATAGGTATATCTACGGGTGCAAAGATGTGATTTATTTAATGAATTACCACTTATGATTAAGTGTGATTTTTACTACTATGTTGATTCATAAAGCACTTAGTGTGTTTAAAAAGTTGTGTAATCATAAAATCACAACAAATAGTGATTGATGAGCATTCAAATGCCCTTTACTTTTGTCGGTATATTTAATCTAAATAAGAACAAAATGCAAAACATCGGAATTTTTTACGGTTCATCTACCGGGAATACAGAAGCAGTAGCAAAAAAAATACAAGAAGAACTTGGAGCAGATATCGCATCAACCATTGATGTTGTTGATGCAAGCTCAGCAGATCTTGAAAAGTTTAACAACCTAATTTTAGGAACTTCTACATGGGGGATTGGCGATTTGCAAGATGATTTTGAAGGATTTCTATCAGAAATTACAAATGCCAATATGGATGGTAAAAAAGTTGCCCTATTTGGTTTAGGAGATCAGTATTCCTATTCAGATTCATTTGTTGATGGTATGGGTGAGCTTTATGAGACATTGGAAGAACAGAACTGTGAACTGGTTGGGGAAACTTCTACTGATGGTTATGAATATGATGCTTCAAGAGCTGAAAAAGACGGTAAGCTGGTTGGATTGGCTATCGATATCGAAAATCAAGATGACCAAACAGCGGATAGAGTAGCAGATTGGGTGGCAGAACTTAAAAATCAATTTAATTAGATAAAGATGAAACTAACTTGTTCGGATTATAAGACTGCTGACATGCAGATTTTGATTCACCACGTTTACGAATACAACAAAGGATTAAGAAGTTTGGTATTGCATACCATGCATAGCAGTGAGAGGGAAAAAACAGAAAATTTATTACAGCGCAAGGGGATTAGTTATTTTCTGCAAACTGTTAACGAAAACAAGATAAATGTATTTTTTGGGAGACAAGAATGCATTCAGATTGTGAAATCCTTTGGAGATAAATCATTGTCTGATTTCACAGATGAACAGGATTTTATTCTGGGAATTATGCTTGGCTATGATAGAAATCAGCAATATGAGAGATACATTAAACGAACGGGAATCAATAGCGAACTTATAAATGCGAAGTTAGTTGGTTAGACATATAAAGATTTTTTCTTTTGCTATTAATTCGATACTCACCCTAGACAGCCATACTGCTCTTTGGTGAGTATCTTTTTATGTGATTTTTGGTGTGAAAATCATAACATATGGTGATTGTGGATTCGGTTTCATATCGCTTACTTTGCTATTGTTCAATTTATTCAAATTACCTGACGTTTGATATTAGATTTGGATGATAAGATCAAAAAATTACAAGATGTTGAATATTTAATCTCGCCATGATTAAAATTATATTTAGTGTTATTTAGTAGTATTTTCACCGTTTTGTTATGTAGTATAGGTGTAGTTCGCAATAGCTTAGTTTTCACTACATCACTTAGGTTTTACCCCAATGGATTTTATCTATTGGGGTATTATTTTGAATGATTTTGTTAGAACAATTGCTAGCATGACTTTGTTAATTGTTTAGTATTTAGTTTGAGTTTAAATAAGGATTAAATTTAATAAACTAAAACAGGGGATTGATAGATTTCCCTTACATTTGAATGAAATTAGAAAATACAAAAAGATTATACATTATGGCTATCAATAAAAATGTTGAGAAGATTTTGAATGAGCAGATTAATGCTGAATTTTGGTCGGCTTATTTCTATTTGTCAATGTCTAACTATTTTAATGCGAATGGAATGCCAGGTTTCGCAAACTGGATGAAAGTTCAGTTTGAAGAAGAAACTTTCCACGCAATGAAAATGCTTGACTTTGTTAATGAAAGAGGTGGACGTGTTATTCTTCAACCAATTGCTGAAGTTCCTTCGGAGTGGGATGGTGTTGTAAACATTTATGAAGAAACATTAGCTCATGAAGAAAAAGTAACAAGCTTGATTAACGAGTGTGTAAATGTTGCCATTGCAGAAAAAGATCATGCAACAGTAAACTTTTTACAGTGGTTTGTTGATGAGCAAGTAGAGGAAGAAGCTGGTGTGGGTGAAATTCTTGACCAATTAAGAATGTTCGAAGGAAAAGGACACGGTCTTTATATGATGGACAAAGAATTCAAAGCAAGAACTTTTGTTGCTCCTGCTGAGTAATCTATACAGAAAATGATATAGGAAAGGATGTCTGGTTAGTACCATGACATCCTTTTTTTTGTATCTGATGGTAAAAAGAATCTATCTTTAAAGGAAAATCTTTATTATGCGAACCATCATCTTTCTTCTGATCATGTGTATATCAGGCTTAAGTTCAGCTCAAATTAATATGGAAAGAATACAAAAGGACATTAACCAAAGTGTTTGGAAAGAGTTTAAATCTGCATTTGAAAGGATAGATGCAATAGCATTAAATAATCTCTATGCTGACCAAACATTGAGGGTTACTCCAAATGGTATAGATACAGAAAACTCTTTTAAGACTGCCAATGTTGAAAGATTTCAAATGCTTAAGGAGAAGGCTGCCATTGTAAAACTGGATTTTTGGTTCGAAAGTAGGCATACAAATCTGAATACCTCATATGAAGTAGGCTATTACAAGATAGCAACGAAAATAGATGATGAAACCTCTATTCATTATGGGCAATTTCATATTGTTCTCAAAAAGATATCAAATACCTGGAAAATTGTTCAGGATTGGGATACCACCATTATTAATGGTCAAAAAGTCGGCAAAAAAGAGTTTGAAAGAATGGGTGAGAATCAACTTTATTAGTCATGAGGATTCATTCCTTCAAATTATTTTCATAAAAAAGGCTTCAAACCAATAAAAATTTCTACTTTTGGTCTCGATGGATATGAACAGATACCTCATAGTAGTTTTTTGTGTGCTCACAGGATGTGCGGCAGCCGTACCTATGGCCAATGCACAGGATTTTACTGTGGACAATGAGCTATTTGCTGAATGGTATGCCGATCATATTCAACATCTGGATGAAGCATTTGCTTCGCCAATTCTGGTAAATGTAGAGCAAGAACAATTGGCAGGTTCATGTTTTTCAAATGCAGAAGAACTATCTGTATTGAATGATTTGCCTAAAATTCCTGCATTAAACCAGCAATTAAAATTTCTGAATTATCCTGAACCTGAGGATATAAAAGGATATTTACCTTATTCAGAACCATGTTTTAGCCAAGTTGTCAAGCGCGATAATCCTATTCGTGCTCCTGGTTATTCATGCTAATTCAGTAAGGTTCAGGCTAGAACCAATTCTCTATTTTAAATACATTTTAGCTTCTTCTATTCGTAGAGGAATGCATTCAATATTGAAATCAATAAATCATTATGGGTTTTCTAGATAAAACATTAGGAAAACTGTTTGGTAACAAATCAGACAGAGACTTAAAAGAATTGACTCCTTATTTGGCAAAGATTAAGGCTGAGTATGATAGAGTAACAACACTAAGCCACGATGGAATTCGTGAAGAATCTGCAAAATTAAAGCAACGCATTCAAGATTACGTGCAAGCTGAAAATGACCAGATTAAATCATTTAAAGACAAAATCGAAAATGGTGGACTTTCTGTAAACGAGAAGGAAGATATTTACGATGAGATAGATAAGATTGAAGGACAAATCGATGAGAAAATTGAGGAAGTGTTGGAACAAATCTTACCAACTGCTTTTGCAATTGTAAAAGATACTGCTCGTCGTTTAACCGAGAATGAGGAAATTGAAGTTACAGCAACTCAATTCGACCGTGATTTGGCTCCACATTTCGACAATGTTCAGATTGACGGAGACAAGGCTGTATTCTTCAATTCCTGGACTGCAGGTGGTACTGAGATTGTTTGGGACATGATTCACTACGATGTGCAGTTGATTGGTGGTACAGTTCTGCACCAAGGTAAAATTGCTGAGATGGCAACAGGGGAAGGTAAAACATTGGTTGCAACCTTACCTGTATTCTTGAATGCATTAACTGGTCGTGGTGTTCACGTGGTAACCGTGAATGATTACCTAGCAAAACGTGACTCGGAGTGGATGGGACCATTGTACCAATTCCATGGAATGTCGGTTGATTGTATCGATAAGCACTCTCCAAACTCTGATGAGCGTAGAAAAGCATATGCTTCAGACATTACATTTGGTACCAACAATGAATTTGGTTTCGACTATTTGCGTGATAATATGGCTACCAATCCTAAGGATTTGGTTCAGCGTCGTCACAACTATTCAATTGTCGACGAGGTTGACTCGGTATTGGTAGATGATGCTCGTACACCATTGATTATCTCTGGTCCAATTCCACGTGGTGACAATCAACAGTTCGATTCTTTGAAGCCTCAGGTGCAGAAAATTGTAAAGGCTCAGAACGACTTGGTAATGAAAATCTTTACCGAATCGAAGAAATTGTTGAATAGCGAAGACAAAAAAGAACAAGAAGAAGGAGCGAAGTTGTTATTGAGAACTTTTAAAGGTTTACCAAAAATGAAGCCTTTAATTAAGTACTTGAGTGAGCAAGGGAATAAAGCAACTTTATTAAAGACTGAGAACTTCTATATGCAGGAGAATAACAAGAACATGCACATCATTACTGATGAGTTGTATTTTGTTATCGACGAAAAGCATAATTCAATTGAATTAACCGATAAAGGTATCGATTTGCTAAGTGCTGATACCGACGATTCAGGATTCTTTGTATTGCCAGATATTGGTACTGAAATCAATGAAATCGAAAAATCAGATCTTCCTGATGAAGAAAAACTGAGACAAAAGGATGAGTTGATTCAGTCTTACTCGGTTAAAACAGAACGTGTTCACACGGTTAACCAGTTGTTGAAAGCATATACTTTATTCGAAAAAGATGTTGAGTATGTGTTGATGGATGGTAAAGTGAAGATTGTTGACGAGCAAACAGGTCGTATTATGGAAGGCCGTCGTTACTCTGATGGTTTGCACCAGGCAATTGAGGCAAAGGAAAATGTGAAGATTGAGGCAGCTACTCAAACATTTGCTACCATTACCCTTCAGAACTACTTTAGAATGTATCACAAGCTTTCAGGTATGACCGGTACTGCGGAAACTGAAGCAGGTGAACTATGGGATATTTACAAATTAGAGGTGGTTGTTATTCCAACCAATAAGCCTATTGCTCGTGATGACCGAGATGATTTGGTATACAAAACCAAGCGTGAGAAGTACGCTGCTGTTATCGAAGAAATTGTTGCTTTGGTAAATGCTGGTCGTCCGGTATTGGTTGGTACAACTTCAGTTGAGATTTCGGAATTGTTGGGTAGAATGCTTAAGATTCGTGGAATCAAACACAACGTACTGAATGCCAAATTACACCAAAAAGAGGCAGATATTGTTGCTGAAGCTGGTAAGGCAGGTACGGTAACTATTGCAACCAATATGGCTGGTCGTGGTACCGATATCAAATTAACCGATGAAGTAAAGGCAGCAGGTGGTTTGGCAATTATTGGTACAGAACGTCACGATTCTCGTCGTGTTGACCGTCAGTTGCGTGGTCGTGCGGGTCGTCAGGGAGATGTGGGATCTTCTCAGTTCTTCGTATCTCTTGAAGATGATTTGATGCGTTTGTTTAGCTCAGATCGTATTGTGAAGCTTATGGACCGCATGGGTCTTGAAGAAGGAGAGGTGATTCAGCACAGCATGATTACCAAATCTATTGAGCGTGCTCAGAAGAAGGTAGAGGAGAACAACTTTGGTATTCGTAAGCGTTTGCTTGAATATGATGATGTAATGAACTCTCAGCGTGAGGTAATTTACAAGCGTCGTCGTCACGCATTGTTCGGAGAGCGTATCCAGGTGGATATTGCCAATATGATGTACGATGTTTCTGAAGTGATTGCCAATGAAAATCATGGTGGCGATTTCGAAGAGTTTAAAATGGACTTGATCCGTACCTTCTCAATTGAATCTCCAGTTACAGAGGAAGAGTTTTTGAAAGAAACTCCTGCTGTAATTGCTGAGAAGATTAATGATGTGGTTATGGATACTTACAATAGAAAAACTGAAGCAATTGCCAAGCAAGCGTATCCTGTTATCAAGAATGTATACGAATCGAAAGGTGAAATGTATGAGAATATTGTAGTTCCATTTTCAGATGGTTCTAAGATGTTCAATGTAGTTACTCATTTGAAGAAAGCTTACGATACCGAAGCTGAAGATGTAATGAGATCTTTCGAGAAGGTTTCTATTTTAGCGACTATTGATGAATCTTGGAAAGAGCATTTGCGTGAAATGGATGATTTGAAGCAATCTGTTCAGAATGCATCATACGAGCAAAAAGATCCACTTTTGATTTACAAGTTTGAATCATTCAACCTATTTAAAGTAATGGTTGAAGATGTGAACAAGAAAGTGGTAGCCAGCTTAATGAAAGGTCACATTCCATTGCAGGATCCAGAAGAAGTTCGTCAGGCTAAAGAGCGCAAGCGTGATATGAGCAACCTAAAAACTTCTAAGGAAGAATTAGGTTCTGATGGCAGAAGAGAAGCTCCTAAAAAGGCAGAGCCAGTTAGAAACGTTCAGAAGGTAGGACGTAACGAACCTTGTCCTTGTGGTAGTGGTAAGAAATTTAAGCAATGTCACGGTAAAGGTGTTCCAGCTTAATTTTCGAATATGAAATATTAATATTATTTTCACATGGATTGTTCTGCTAGTCGGGGCAATCCATTTGGTTTTGACACACTGAACTCTAAAAATAACTGATATGTTACTATCAATCCTTTGGGATATTAAACCCGAAATTTTTACGATTGGTTCCTTTTCCGTTCGTTGGTACGGATTACTTTTTGCCTTAGGCTTTTTGTTGGGATACTATATCGTTGAGAAGATGTTTAAAAAGGATGGTATCAAGTTGGAATGGCTTGATAAATTATTCTTGTATACCATGATTGCTACCGTTGTTGGAGCACGTTTAGGCCATGTTTTCTTTTATGGATGGGAATTTTATTCACAACATCCGGCTGAAATTATTAAAGTATGGCGTGGAGGATTAGCATCCCATGGCGCTGCAATTGGTATTATCGCCGCTTTGTGGTTCTATTCAAAAAAGGTAAGCAAGAAATCAATTCTTTGGATCTTGGATTACGTTGTAATTCCGGTTGCTTTGGCAGGATGTTTCATTCGTTTGGGTAATCTGATGAATTCTGAGATTATTGGAGTGAAAACAACTGTATCTTGGGGATTTGAGTTTGTAAGAGCTTCTATCGAAGATCCACAAGCACCTCGTCATCCAGCACAATTGTACGAAGCAATTTGTTACCTTATTTCTTTCGGTGTACTAATGTTTATGTATTGGAAAACCGATGCAAAACAACGTTCAGGTATGATTTTCGGTGCATTTTTGGTATTGATTTTTACAGCTCGCTTCTTCATCGAGTTCATCAAAGAAAATCAGGAAGCATTTGAAGAAGGTATGGCTTTAAATATGGGACAATGGTTAAGTATACCCTTTGTTTTGTTGGGAGCTTATTTTGTTGTTAAGAATTTAAAAGCAAAAACAGCATAAAGATTCATTATGAAATTTAAAAATCCGAATCATTATGGTTCGGATTTTTTTGTTTAGTATCCTATACACATAGAATTCATTAATCTGAAAAAGGAAGAATTACAGAATGCAGATAAAATACCCATTACAATTCATTGCAATTGCTCTTATTGGTTTTGTACTACAATCATGTTCAACTTTAAAATTAACGGAAAATAAAGGCTTCGATAACTACAGTACAGTTTATGTTTTCCAGAATGGTATTGAATTGCCAATATCTGCCCAAAGTGATACGATAGAGATAGATAAAAGCAAATTTACCCTTCGTTTTTACAATAAACCCTATGATGTAGCAAGCAAAAAGTTTTATGCTACGCGCATAACAGCATTTTATAATGTATCTCAATTGCCTGTGGTGGAAACAGGCATGGCAATTGACACCATAGAGTGTTTTGCTCCGGGAACAGGAATGGCTACAGCTAAAAATGGAGGCTATGAAGCTCTGAGATTTAATTCAAGTGCACATCACTATCTGTTTTATGGGAATGAGGAAAATAAAAGAGTGGATTCAATCGCTTCGTTGGACAATATGCTTAAGTTAGAGTTCGAGATTGACTCTTTAAACTTTATGGGCCAATTAACAGCCATGTCCGATATACGGCTAAGCGAATTCTATCTGCTAGTATTTACGGATAGAAATCAAAATAAAATTGTAGATGAAGAGGAGTGTATGAAGCTTACCATTCGTGTTAAGGATAACTACAAAGGATGGTCTGTACCTTATTGGAATATGCAGGATTCTTTGGGACAGACTCCTTTACACAAATTGTTTTTATTTGAAGAGTGGGAAAACATTAGTGACAGACAAAAGCTAGCCTTATTACAGGAAGCACTTTCGTTGAAAAGTACAAATCCGAATATTCAGGATATCAAGGGAAATACTGCGATGCATTACGCTTTGGGGGAATATTACCTGGAAAAGAAATCTTGCAATCATCCTGTTGAGCTAATAAAGGTACTGTTGAGCAGTGACAAGACAGATGTAAGCATTTGTAACTATTACTATAACAACAACCCATTGCAACAGTATTTAATGAGTGGCAACAGTGGAGTAAATAGAATAAATGCCAGAGGAATTGAGTTAATCAGCCTGTTTCTTACGCGAGATGACCTGAAATTGAATAGCTTAAATAATGTCAATTTTACCTCTTTTGATTACGCAAGCAGAAAAAACTGGTTAGATAATAAGAATACAGAACTTGTTGACAAGCTAAAGCCGAATAATGGGTATAATTATGGAGCATCACAGGAATTGTCGAAATTTATATACCGAATAGGTACTGATGCGAAAATAGATGACCTTGATTTTTACATGGAGAATATTAAGCTATGCCTGGATTATAATGCCAATCCTAATGTAATCGAAAATCAACTGGCAAGAACACCTTTGACCTGGCTGTGTTACACAAAGGACAGGTCATATGGATATTCTGATGAAGAAATTCAATCGAACCTGCAATTGCGTTCAGAATTGGTAAAGCAACTGATGCAAAAGCCTGATATTGATCTAAACCTGCCTGACTACATTGGTGCGACTGCTTTACATTATGCTGTGGATGCTTATGCAACGGTTTTGGTAAAAACTTTAGTAAGTAATCCTCATACCAATGTGAATAGTCAAAATTCAGATGGTAACACCCCTTTAATGCAAATGATTCATAATCTAAACTATTTGCGTTTGGGTGCTCAGAAAGATGCTTGTGCCTGTTTAAAGGAATTAATATCCAATAGTAGTCGACTAGATTTTAGAGTGTTGAATTACAAGGGCGAATCAACTCTCGATTTAATTAATTTTTGGATGTTGGATAAGGAAAGAAGTGACGTAAATAAAAGATTATATCCCGAGATGTATAATTGTCTGGAAGAATTAAAACAAAAAATTGAAAGTGATATTCAGTAAGTAGCCTTCAGGTAAAAAGAAGGTGCTAATACAATAAAAACAGGAAATAGGAATAATTATGTAAGCATTGAATGTGTAAAGTAATTAATAACTTTAGAAATGTTTTAATATTGATATTTTACTGCAAAGCTCACTTTTAGTGAGGATGCCCAATCATGTTTTTAAAAATCAGACAATTGGAATTATCATTTATTGAATACAAACAATGTCGTGTCAAAAAAACAAGATGAGTATACCTAATAGATATTTGTATTTGACATGAACTCAAATGATTTATTTGTTATAAAAAAATAATCTAATGTAAAATACATTTAAAATAACTTTACATTTGCGAAGAAAATAAACTTAAGAGTTGCAAAATGTGGTATTTTAAGATAAATCGTATAGTAATTGTTATAACGATATTGGCGCTATTTGTTGGTTGTAATAAAAAGAAGCTCACAAGCTCTTTTTATCATTGGGAGCAAACGCTTGATCTGAAGACAGACGAAACTCAACTTTTGCAAGACTTCAATGCAAATGAGTTGTATGTAAGAATATTTGATATCGATTTTAAGAATAAAAGTAAAGCTCCTGCATTTCTGTCAAGCCTACATGTTAAGAATAAGTTACCTGAGAATATTAGTGTTATTCCCTGCATTTTTATTACCAATAGAAGTTTTAAAAACATCGATTTTGCAGCTGTAGATTCATTGGCTCATCGAACTGCTGCTCATATCAATTATATTGAAAATACGCAGGACATTACATTTGCAGATGAAATTCAAATCGATTGTGACTGGACTCCCAGCACTCGTTTACATTACTTTGCCTATTTGAAGCAACTTAAAAAGTATTTACCTCAGTTTGGTACAATTTCTGCAACCATTCGACTTCATCAGTTTAAATACCCCAACAAAACTGGTATTCCACCGGTTGACAAGGGGAGTCTGATGGTTTATAATATGGGAGATTTTGAGGATACCGAAGCAAGCAATGCCATCTATAGTAATGATATTTTAAAGCAATATTTGAAGGTAAAAGCTCCTTATCCATTGCATTTAGATATTGCCATGCCAACATTTAGCTGGGCTTTGGTATTTCGATTTGGAAAGGCTGTTAAAATTATTCACCATCCCGATATTGAAAACCTCAATTCTGCGAAAGAGCATTTTACAAAGTTGAGTCAGAATAAATACAAAATCAATAAAAATGGCTACTGGCAGGGTTTGTATTTGTACGAAGGCGATGTGCTGAGAGTGGATCGAATTGATGCCAAAGAAATTGAGGAAGGCTTAAAGTTGATTCGAAACAATGAATATCTAAATCCGGACAAAGTAATTTATTATCACTTATTCAATAACATTAAACAATTATATACAGATGAAGATTTTAAAAGTTTTAATGCTGTTATTAATTAGCACAATCTTTTGTTTGCCTTCCAAAGCTTGCGGTGGTTGGGAGGAATACGAAACCTATTTTAGGTTATTTAAGCCCAAATATATGATTGCAGGACAGGAGTTTGCCTCAATCACCTTTAACGATGAGCCATGGTCGAATATTTCGGTGTGGTATCCGCAGCAGAATGAGCATGACGAAAATTTAAAACTATGGAAAGCTTATTTCCCTGTATCTTTTGATGATCAGGAATTAAAGCAATTCATTTACAAACTTTCGGAGAATGATTTAAAAAAGGCCAGGAACAATCCAAGTCAGGCAAATAATGAAGTATTACAGTGGGTACTTGCCAATGATACCCAAATTTTTGACTATTTGCTTTTTGCAAAAGAGTGTGAGCAGCATTGTAATCCGCGATTTGTTTATTATTGGGAGGAACCAAAGGAGAAAGATCTTACGGTTTATAACCAGGTAATTGCTAAGGGAAAGGCAATGTTTGAAAACAGTTCCAATTTATTCCTGAAAGAAAGGTTAGGATTTCAATTGGTGAAGTTAATGCGTCATGCCGAGAAATATGATGAATGCCTTGCATTTTGGAACACCAAACTGGCAAAGAACGAAAAATCAATCATGTATTATTGGACCCTGGATCATATTGCAGGAGTACAGATTATAAAAGGGTTGGCAGCTGAAGGTAGAAAAAACTTTATTGAAGTATTTTTGAATAGTCCTGGTAAAAGGTTTTCGAGTTATTGTAGTGTTAAAATTGATACCGACGAGGAATGGCATGAGCTATTAAATGCTTGTGATACCGATAAACAAAAAGAAAGCATGTACTTTATGAGAGCTTCGCAATTGGGTAGTGTTGCTCTTGCCGATATTGATTCTTTGTATCAGATTAATCCAAAATCGGAATATTTACCAATTTTAATTTGCAGGGAAATTAATAAAATAGAATCAATTTATTTGCAGAATAAAGAAGCTGAGAATGTCTTTTATCAGTTGTATTTCAACAAATCAAACATCAATCAAGAGTTAAGTGATTATCTACAAAAGTTTAATCGATTTTTATCTAAATGTATTGATACAAAGCAAATTAAGAATATTGATTTTTGGAGGATAAGTTATTTGTATACGAACTTTTTAATACAAGATTTTGATGGCGTTAGAAAACAGATGGCTCTTCTTTCTAAAAACATACCAGAGGCTTTTAAAAATCAGCTTGATATTATTGAGAACCTTTTGCTAATAACCGATAAAAGCAAAAGCCCTATTCAGCGACAAAATGAAATGAAGGCGACTTGGAATGTGGAAGTAAAAGATTTTGCTTATTTCTTCATGAGTCATCCATCCAACAAACTGCGATATCCGCTAAATGTAGATGAAAGAATGTATGACTTGCGTACCGAACTGGATACGGAAAAATTGAAAGCTTTGGTCCATTTGGCAGACCATCAAGAGGAGTTGACATGGTTTGCCGGTTACATTTTGAAAAATCACTTTAGTACAAATTCTGAATATTTAAAGGAAATGCTTGGAACATCTTACCTTGCAGATAATGAAAATGATTTGGCAGTAGATGTTTTATCAGAACTGAGTGAAGAATACAAAGCAAGCAGCCAAACTTTTTATCTGTCCGCAAATCCGTTTAATTATTTAATTAACGATAGAGATACCCAATTGCTTAAAAATGTAGGATATAGTAAGCTAAAGCTAGCTCAGACACTTCATTCAATAAACAACGCAATAGAAGAAGGAAGAGCAACAGCCATGGATTATTATTTGTTGGGTAATGCACAATACAATACATCTTATTTTGGTTATGCATGGAATGCTAAAGCGTATTATTGGTCGGGAGGCTATTACACAGGCAGTTTTGACTGTACTGATGCTTATCAAAATTTCTTAAAGGCAGCAAAGATGTCGGATGATAAGGAAATGAAGGCAAAATGTTACTATTTGGCAGCCAAAGCCAATCAGAATATGTATTTAACAGATAATAGGGAAAACCATTATTGGAAAAGCGATCTTAAGGAAGCAGACATGAAAAATAGAGGATATCGGGATGAATTCTTAAAATTAAAAGAGGAATATAAGGACACAGAGTTTTATGAAAGAATTATTGAGGAGTGCAAATACTTTCAGTTTTACGTAAACTAGTTGTTTTAGCAATTAGAAAATAAATAAAGCACATTAGCGATAATACAAAAAATCCGAACCAAACTGGTTCGGATTTTTTTGTGAATTATTCATGATTAATTGCTAATTATTCATTGTTTATCAATTCCATTTCAATTCCCATTTTCTTCATTAAAATAGGGGCGTTAAAGGTTTTGCAAACACCGTTCTGAACTTTGTAATCGAAGTACAATTGTTCACCATCGATTTTAATATCGAAGAACCTGTTTTCCACATGACCAGGCAATTCATCTTCCAATACAGACAATTCCAAATCGTGGGTGGCAACCAATCCTACTGCATTGTATTTCACCAATTGCTTGATTAAAGCAGCCGATCCTGTGTGTTTGTCTTTGGAATTGGTTCCTCTAAGGATTTCATCAAGTAAAAGCAGTGCATTTTCTTTCTTGTTTACTTTATCTAACACCTGCTGAATTCTTTTCAGTTCGGCATAGAACGAGGATTCGTTTTCTTCAATAGAATCTTTAATTCGCATGGAAGTATTTACCTCAACATTCGAAACCAGCATTTGCTTTGCACAAACTGGGGCGCCACTCAATGCAAGCACCACATTTACACCTATGGTACGCAAAAAGGTACTTTTTCCTGCCATATTCGACCCTGTAACAATGTGAACTACTCCAGGGCCTTTCATTTCATAATCGTTGCAAACACGCTTGCTTTCATCAATCATTGGATGACCAGCTTCTTTCATTTCCAGTCTAAAGTGATCCTCAACAACTGTTGGGAAAGTCCATTCCGGATGATTAAAGCTTAGGTTGGCCATGCTGCTTAAAGCTTCAATTTCACCAATGCTTTCAAACCAGCTTTCAATTTCTTGTCCATACTTTGTTTTCCATTTGTCGATGCGGAAAAGCAAGTGCAATTCATAAAAGAAAAGTGCATTGAATAGGATTTGAACCAACATGTTGTATCGCTGATCAAGGAGCTCAATTAATTTTCCAAGTTTTCTAATTTTTTGGAAGGATTTAATATCATTGCTCGCTAGCTTTTGTTTGATCTCATTCAATTTTTCAGATTGCCAGGCTTCAGATTCAAATTCTTCAATGATTTTTGCATAAATCTTAAGCATATCTGCACGTTTAGAGGTGCTGTTATGAGCAATGCCTACCTTCTTGAAGTTAAAGTAGTGAATTGCAATACTAATCATCAGCAAAACCAAAATTGGAATCGAAGAACCTATCATTGCATAAATTAATGCCGGAAGCGACAGAAATGGTAAAATGGAGATGACAAATAATAATTTTCTATTGCCATGAAAAGGGGATGGCATTTTGCCCCATTCACTTACAAAATCAGGATCATCGGTCTTTAGTTTTCGTTGTAAACCGTATTGTATGATATTCTGGCGCCAATCGATTTTATTGCTTAACTCTTGAATGGTTTTTTGTCTTTTGGCAATGGTTTCGTTGTCAGCTGGAGCAGATAAGTACGAGGACAAACAGTCATTTCCGCTCTTGCTTACGCAACGATTAATCAATTGGTAAATGGAGTGTTCACCAAACATGTCCAAATCGGAACTGTAAGGATGGTTATGTATTTCGTACTCCTTACCATTGTTATAGAGTTTATTATGCCTAGTTTCCAAACAATTCAATTCATTTTCATTGATTTCAATCAATTTCAGAAGCCTCTTGATGTTTTTCTCATTTCTGCTGTATTTGCGAACAAAATAGGCCAGCCCTCCAATTAGAATGGCAGCAACTAAAATAGCTGCAGGCATTGAATAGGGAAGAATGACATAAAAAAGAACAAAAGCTCCAATTGCACTAAACAATCTAATTGCTGAATATTTGCGGTTTGCTTTTTTTAGCAACTGAACTTCCTCTTTAAAATTCTGTATGCGGTTTGAATAAAAATCAAGATTCATAGGTGTAATTTTGCTTCTTTCTTAGGTTAATTGATTTTGAGAAGCTAAAACTACTAAATCTACGCTTACAATGAGTAATTATTGAATCTAAAAGAAGGCTTATGATAAACAAAAACCTTTGAGTTATAATTGTCTCAAAGGTTTAAGCTGTGTAAAAAAAAGGTAATAACAAATCTTCGGTAAGAAGAAACCAAGTAGTTGTATTACTTGTCTTTTCGTAGAAAGATGTCACCACTTATCGTTTTTAGGAAAATTTCCTCTCCGCCACCATTTAATGATGTAGAGAATTTACCGTTGTGGTAATGCTTTAATTCTCCCATGTCTTTTGTATTCAAATCAAAATCTGTATACATTTCTCCGGTAATTGTATTCAAAACCAGATCTGCTTGTTGTTTGCTAGGTAGACTCAAGTCAATGAATCCACTAATGGTTTCTATCTCCATTTTGTTCTGTAAGCCAACAATGTTTATGTTACCACTAATGGTATTGATTGATAATCTGGCATCTCGAGGTAGTTTTACTTCAAAGAAAAGCTCCATGTCAATGGAATTGGTTGTAATGGTTTCCGTTTTTCCATCTTTGCTCTGTTCTCTTTGAATGATTGTGGTTCTGTGCAAATCTTCCATATTTTCAATTTCCGATTCGATTACGATGCCTTTGGAAAATGAATTTACATTAAATCGAAAAGCATCATTGTCTTCATTTTCATTGATATTAACAGAAGCTTTAACATACACTTCGTTTTTATCCCAGGTCGAAATTTTAATGTCATCAGCAAATTTAAACTCCAAAGAGATTTTCTCATCTGATGAGATCTTTACAGATTTTTCAACAATTTTCTGTCCATATGTAAACACTGTTGTCATCGTGAACAATAATGTGATATAAATTGATTTTTTCATATTTCTGATGTTTTGAAACTGTTAACAAAAGGGCACAAAAAAGGCTGCCAGGGAAAAAATGATTTTCTTAAGCATAACTCTTTACTTTGCAAGAGTTAGAATGAAACAAGGATCCGAAGCAGCCTGTTGGCTCTATTTTTTTCTAAGGTAAATGTTGTTGTTGATGGTTTTTACTTTAAAATTCACGCCACCACCATTAATTTGGGCTTTAATTTTATTGCCACCACCAACATACGAAAGACCTTTCTTTTCTTTTGCATCAACTTTAATGTCAAAATCGGTATAGAATTCGCCATTTATTGTTCCTAACTCAATGTTAGCAGGAGTGTCGGAAGGCATGGTAATATCAACATTACCATTGATAGCTGAAATGGATACAGGGCTTTTTTGATCTAGCTTGCTAAAGACAATATCCACACTTCCGTTAATTAAATCAAGGATTACAGGACCTGTAACTTTATCAAGTTTGACACTTGGCATTAAGGTGTTGATTTCAATTTCTGAACTGAAGTTACGAACCACAATTGGATTTGAAGAAGCAAAAGGGCTTTTGCAATCAATTTTCAAACTCACACCTTTGGGAATTTTAAAATAGTAGTTTTTGTTTTTGGTCTCTCTACCCAATCCTGTTAAAGTAATAGTTTTTCCTTCTTTGGTTGAATTAATGCCAAGATTGGTATTGTCCTCTAATCCACTACCGTAAATTGGTTTTAGACCTTTGGCTCTTGCCGGAATTCTTTTTTCATAGTTGGTTTCGATACTAATACCATTGCCATCATATTCCTCTACTTTAATAGTCCCCAGAACATTGGTAATACACACCTGATTACCAGGTCTAACATCAAAATTTTGTTTTTGTGCTTTTAGAGTTGTTACTCCGCTTAGTAGAAAGCAGGTAATAAGAATTTTATTGAGTGTATTCATAACTTTTGATACTTTTTTGGATTTGTAATTAATTGTGCTGCCGGCATATTGTATTTTAAAATCTATTCTAAACAAAAACTTTAATTCCTTCTTTGGCCATTTCTTTAACTACCGGAAGGTTGTCGTCTTCTTTCATGATTTCCTCCAGTAAAATTTTAGCCCTATTCTCTTGAATATCGATGAGTATATTGATCAAAGTGATTTGAATAGAAGGTTCTTTTTGATTTTTTAAGGCTTCGAGATAGGCATTTCTAACCAAGGGATGCTGTGCAAATTTGGTAAGTGCATTTGCTGCTGCCATCCTAACATTTACATTGGCATCGCTTTGCAAGGTTTGTACCAATACAGACAAAACTTTATCATCTGCGACATCTTGCTTCTCCAAAATGTTAACAGCCTTTAATCTCTGACTACTGGTTGGTTGTTTTAAAGTAGCCATCGTTAAATTTTGCTTCATGTTATTCAAATCCGATTGCAAACTTGCAATCATCATGCTTTGATCATTGGTGGAGGGTGAGTTTTTACCCAATAAAAACCCAACTCCGAAAATGATAAGAATAGCTGCTGCATACTTCAGGAATTCACCAAACTTATAATGGTTTTCTTTTTGATCTGTAAATTGAATCGATTCCTGTGGCTGATTTTCTTTCTCCTCTTCTAATAATTGGTTGAAATTCATACTTAAATTAGCGCTTGGCTGTTCATCTTCAATATCATTTATCGTATGCAAAAATTGTTTGGCAAGTTGGTATTCATTCCTGCAATTTTCACAAGAGATAAGATGGTTTTCAACTTCATTGGCCTGTTCCTGATTCAAATTGTTTTCTAAATATTCTATCAGAAGGTCTTGTATGTATTTGCAATTCATTCTTGTTTAATTTAAGCCAGTTTAAAATAAAGTTCTCTTAGCTTGTTGATTGCCCTGTGGGCTTTTACTTTCACGGCTGTTTCGCTTAGGCCTGTTATTTCGGCTATTTCACGGTATTTTAAACCTTGAAATCGACTGAGCTCTATGATCTCTTTTTGATCTGTTTGTAGTCCGTCCATCGCCTCATATAAGATTCTCTTTCTGGATTCTTTTTCCATTTCTTCTATGGCCGAATCGGTTTCATATTCGATTTTTTCAGGTTCACTAAAGTCTGAAATCACTAATTTATTATCCCGATAATAATTTGCATGAACATTTCTTGCAATCTGATACATCCACGATCGGAATTTGTGTTGTTCATTATAAGTCTTTCGATAGGTCAATATTCTTCTAAATACCGACTGTACAAGGTCTTCACTAATGGATTGATTTTTTGTCAATCTCAGAAAGAAATTATAAAGTCTTAAGTGGTATTTATCGAACAAAGGTGATAATGCATTTAACTCACCAGATCTTACCAAAACCATTAATTGTTCGTCATCTTTTTTCTTCACAATAAAATTAATTGCTAGCGTGTTTTGTTCTTCTTTCTGTATTGGTTACCCGGGAATATGGGAATGGTTACAAGGCAAGTTAAAATTTTCTTGTAAAAAATTATGAACGTAGGTATAATTAACTTCATAAAAGTTTGATTATTTATGAAATAGGATAGTGTACTTCGTAGGTATTAACTGTTAATACCTAAATATCTAAAATGGAATCGTCATGAAGTTCTGTAGTGTGTATTAATATTGGGAAGCGCAATGAGAAGTTTTGTAGGCGTAGCCATCGCTACGGTGAAAAACTTTGAAATGAGCATTCGCAATAGTGGTGTGCAATACAGGACTGTAATAGATTTTCATTTTAGATTTTTAGGTAATATGTATTGATTGCTTTTTTAAATGTCTCCAGAACTCTATTTCTCGCAAATTTGTGATCGATCATAGGTTTAGGGTAGGAATCCGTACCCAATTCAGGAACCCATTTTTTAATGTATTCAAAATTGGGATCGAATTTCTTTTGTTGCTCAATGGGATTAAAAACTCTGAAATAGGGAGCTGCATCACAGCCGCATCCTGCTACCCATTGCCAATTGCCATTATTGGCTGCCTGATCGTAATCGAGCAAATGATTGGCAAAATAGGCTTCACCCCAACGCCAATCGATTAAAAGATCTTTAACCAGAAAGCTGGCAACAATCATTCTTACACGGTTGTGCATGTTGCCTGTGGCTTTTAATTCTCTCATGCCGGCATCCACAATCGGAAAGCCTGTTTTACCATTTGTCCATAGTTCAAACTCTTCCTCATTATTCAGCCACTGAATATTGTTGTATGCCGGTTTAAAGCATTCGCTTTCAACTTTTGGAAAATTGACTAAGATCTGCATGAAAAATTCTCGCCAGATAAGCTCATTTAAAAATTGGTCATCACCTTTTAATGCTTCTTGTACTGTCTGGCGAACACTAATGGTTCCAAAACGAAGATGAATACCCAGGTTTGAAGTGGCCTTTAAGGCAGGAAAATTTCTACGGGCGTCATAATTGTTGAGCATATCCGCAGATAGATTAATGGCAGGGATTTCAATAGAAGATTCACCAAAACCAATCTCAGGTAAAGATGGGATTTCCTTGTACTCAACTTGTGCAATATTCGAAGAGTTTAGTTCATAGGAATAGGGTAGATACTCCTTCGAATTGAACTCAGAACGCCATTTCTTCATGTAAGGAGTATAAACTGTATAGGTTTTTCCATCTTTTTTTAGGATTTCTTGCTCTTCAAAGATGACCTGGTCCTTAAAAAGTTGAAATTCTATTTGTTGAGATTCACAAATATCTTTGCAGTTCATGTCTCTGGATATAGCGAACGGCTCGTAATCCCTATTTGCATAGATATTCGCTATTGGATAGTCATTAATTACCTGTAATAGGCATTCCTGCACCAGCCCATGTTTTACAATTAGGGAAGAGCCAAATTGTGAAAGTTCTTGGTTGATTTTTTGAAGTTCGGTATGAATAAAATGTACCCGGGCATCACTTCTATTCTCAATTTGATCTAATATTTCAGTATCGAAATTGAAGTAGAACAGGAGTTTGTTTTCCGATTGTAAGGCATGATATATTGCTGCATTATCATGCAATCTCAGGTCTCTTCTAAGCCAAATTAGAGTGTATTTATCCATTATCTTGTTTTATTGTTTTTTCTTAATACAATATAAACCAGAAAATGTTTAATGATAAAGATAAAAAGGACAAAAAAAGCCCGAATGATCTGCATTTCATTCGGGCATGAGAATTTAAATTCTTGTTTGTCCGTCGCCGGTAATTATCCATTTGTAAGAGCACAATTCTTCCAAAGCCATTGGTCCCCTGGCATGAAGTTTCTGTGTGCTGATACCAATTTCAGCTCCTAGTCCAAATTGTGCACCATCGGTAAAAGCAGTTGAAGTGTTGGAATAGATGGCTGCGGCATCAACCATTGAGTAAAAGGCTTTTATGGTTTCTTTATTCTCACTGATTATAGCTTCACTATGTTTTGAACTGTACTTGTATATGTGATTAAGGGCCGATTCAAAATCATTTACTGTTTTGATTGACATTTTGTGACTTAGGTATTCCGTGCCATAAGAATCTTCGCCTGCTTGGTGTAAAAGCTGATCCTTATATGAGCCTCTCAGAATGTCAAACGATTCCTGATCTGCATAGATTTCTACATTTTTATCTTTTAACTGATTTACAAGCTCTGGAAGATCATTAATTCTATCGGAATGAATAATGAGACAGTCAAGGGCATTACAAACGCTTACACGTCTTGTTTTGGCGTTGTAAATAATGTTTTTCCCTTTTTCAAGCTCTCCATCTTTGTCAAAATAGGTGTGAACGATACCAGCTCCGGTTTCAATTACCGGAATTTTTGAATTTTCACGAACCGAGTTGATTAAATTCTGTGATCCGCGTGGGATCAGAACATCTACAAATCCTTGTGCATTCATTAACTCTACTGCCGCTTCTCGTTCAGGCAATAGAAGCTGAACAATTTCAGGATCGACCTTTTCTTCTTCCAATGTGTTTTTAATGATATTCACCAGGGCTTGATTCGAGAACATGGCGTCGCTTCCGCCTTTTAAAATACAGGCATTTCCCGATTTTAGACAAAGTGCAAAAACATCAATGCTTACATTTGGCCTGGCTTCATAAATAACGCCAACAATGCCCAATGCCACGCTTATCTTTTCAATCAGCAAACCATTCTCGAGCCTTTTTGTTGATAGTGTACGTCCCAATGGGGAATCTAATCCGGCAACATTTTCAACATCGCTTGCAATACCAATTATTCTCTCACGATTCAGTAATAAGCGATCATACTTTGGATCGTAAGTAGACATACGATCCAAATCCTTTTGGTGTGCTTCCAAAATTTTTGAGCTGGAATCAACGATTGCTTTGGAAAGTTTCAATAGAATCTTATCGATCTTTTGGGCTGATAAAAGAGGCATTTTTCGGGATGCTTCTTTGATTTTATGAAATTGTTCTATGGTATTCATTGTGTTTGAATTTAAATGTAAAATAATATGGTATAATTGTCTTTATTTCAATTGTTAATATAGAAATAAATAATCATAGTGAACCAATGGTCTTGCTCCACTTTTACCTATATGAAGTTCTGCTTTGGCTTTGCTGTAGGAGGTTTTTCCCAATCCTAAAACTTGGCCTTTATCATTCATGATTTTTACGATATCTCCTTTTTCAAAACTTCCTTTAATATCGCTTACACCAATAGGTAGCAAACTTGTAGCATTGTTTGAATTTAATGCCTCTTCAGCCCCTTGGTTAATAATTACCTGTGCTTTTTCGAACCCATCAGATCCGGCAAGCCATTGCTTTACTGTCGATGCTTTTTTATAAGCTATAAATTCGGTGTGATCCACATTTTCATGATCTGCTATTAAATCCAAAACAATATTATCCATTGAACCATTGGCAATGTGTACAGGTATTCCTGATTTGGCTATTCTTCCGGCAATACTGCATTTTGTAAGCATTCCACCGCGTCCGAAATTGGATTTTTTGGTGGTGATGTACTGCTTTAATCGGTTGATATCACCATTAATGGTTCTTAGCAATTTTGCGTTAGGATCTTCTGGATTTCCTGTATAGATTCCATTAATATTGCTTAACAGGTAAAGTGCTTTGCAGTCCATCATCGATGCGATAAGACCGGAAAGTTCATCGTTATCGGTAAACATTAAAGCAGTAACCGAAACCGCATCATTTTCATTGATTACCGGCAAGATATCATTGGACAGGAGGGAACTGATGCAATTTTTCATGTTCAGATAATGTTCCCTGGTCCTAAAATCCTGCTTTGTTACCAATACCTGGGCACATTGTAGGTTGTGCTCTTTTAAGTACTTCGAATAAATATTTAGTAATTCAACTTGCCCAACCGATGACCATATCTGACGGGCAGAAATTGTATCTGTCTTTTGACTCAGGTTTATTTTACTTCTCCCGACTGCTACAGCACCTGATGATACAAGAATGCACTGATATCCCAACTTTTTTAATTCTGATATTTGAAATACAAGGTTTTTAATTCTCTGTTTGTCGATTTGACCCGTACTTTTGGTAAGAACGTTTGAGCCTATTTTGATGCAAATTCGCTTCATGATCTTGATTTTTCATGGTGTACGCAACTACATCTTGCTAGCCAAATATTGGTGCAAGATGCGAATGGTTGCATCGCAATTTTTTTAAGTGTGCAATGCAATAAATGATTGTATGCTTGGTAAATAGTAATTTTCTATTTAAAGCAATACTTTAATACCAATTATTAATTAGTAAAGCCTTTTGTTCGTGTTACTCCAAACGGCTAACTAATTAATAATCGGCATTTCAATTTAATATTTCACAGTTTCGCTTAAGCTCACTTTGAAATTTAAATGGTATAATTAGTAAGAGATTATCGTACCCACACGGGAAAGCGAAAAGTATTGGGTGATTTAGGGAAATGAGGGGCAATGAAAGAGTTGGATGTACCATAGAATGATACAATCAAATCGGTTTTTTTGTGTAATAATTTTAAGTCTTTCATAACGGAATACATTTGGTTATTAAGTTTCCCCCTTAATAAAACCAAGTCAAATATAAACATTCTTTTTGGATTTAAATCATTGCAAATTAGAATATTGGGAATATGTAGTCTGTCGAAAAGCTTTGCGAAATTCTGATTTGAATTGAAAAGATTTTACGCTTAGTTTGTGTAATGTGTAGGAAATCAATAAGGTGTGGCATAGTTGTGTGTGAAATTATAATCTTTGTTAAAATTTTTCAAATAAGATTTTTTCAGACCTGATTTTGTATGTTCAATTCTTATCTTTGTTTGAGAAATTATAAATCAAGATATACTATGAGTAAAAATCCTTTATTAGAAGAATTTTCAACACCATACAAATCTGTTCCATTCGATAAAATAGAATTGGAGCATTACATGCCAGCCTTTAAGCAAAGTATCGAAAATGCCAGAACTGAAATTGATGAGATAGCCAATTCTATTGAAGAACCAACTTTTAAAAATACCATTGAGGGCCTTGAATATTCGGGGCAGCAATTGGATAGAATAGGTTCGGTTTTCTTCAATTTAAATCATGCGCACACCAATGATGAAATGCAGGCTATGGCGCGTGAAATATCACCTATGCTTACCGAATTCTCAAATGATATTATCATGAATGAGAAACTCTTTAAAAGAGTGAAGCAGGTGTACGAAAAAAGAGATGAGTTTGATTTAAATGTAGAACAAACCAAGCTTTTAACGGATAGATACAAGTCTTTTGTTAGATCAGGTGCTGATTTGGATGAAGAGAAGAAAGGGAAAATCAGAGAAATCTCGAAAGAACTTTCAAAATTAACCTTGCAGTTTGGCGAGAATGTTTTGGCTGCAACCAACAATTTCGAACTTTATTTAACGAACAAAGAAGATGTTGCAGGCCTGCCTGAAGGAATTCTTGAAGCTGCATCGGCTTTAGCCAAGGAAAAAGAGAAGGAAGGATGGATCTTTAATCTTCAATTTCCTAGCTATGTTCCTTTTATGCAATACGCCGACAAGCGCGAATTGCGCGAGAAAATGTTTAAAGCCTATACTTCGCGATGTTTCAACGATAAATTCGACAATCAAAAGACCATACATCGCATTGTAGAGTTGCGATTGGCCAAGGTTCATTTGTTAGGATACGAAACTTATGCTGACTATGTATTGGAGGAAAGGATGGCAAAATCGGCAGACAATGTAATTAAATTCTTAAATGAACTTTTGGATGCATCAATGCCAAAAGCGCAAGAAGAGTTTAAAGAATTGCAAGAGTATGCAAAATCGCTTGGCGCAGATTTCGATTTACAAAGATGGGATTGGGCTTACTATGCTGAAAAGCTAAAGACCGAAAAATTTGATATCAACGATGAAATCACTCGTCCTTACTTCGAGTTGGAGAGGGTGAAAAAGGGAATTTTCGATTTGGCTACCAAATTGTATGGCATTCAGTTCAAGTTGAACGCAGATATCGCTAAATATCACGAAGAAGTGGATGTGTACGAAGTATTGGACAAGGAAGGAAACTTTTTATCGCTATTTTATGCCGATTTCCACCCAAGAAGCACCAAGCAAGGTGGGGCCTGGATGACTTCCTTTGTAGATCAGTACAAGCAAGAGAATAAGGATTACAGACCTCATATTTCCATAGTATGTAACTTTACCCGTCCGACCGAAACCAAGCCATCTTTGTTGACTTTTAACGAGGTAACTACTTTCTTGCACGAGTTTGGTCATGCATTACACGGAATGCTTTCTAAATGTACTTACAGTGCTTTGTCGGGAACCAATGTGTATCGCGATTTTGTGGAGTTGCCATCGCAGTTTATGGAGAACTTTGCTTTCCGTAAAGAATGGTTGGACGAAGTTGCAGCGCATTATAAAACAGGGGAGAAAATTCCTCAGGAACTGATTCAGAAAATTATTGATAGCAGTAATTTCTTAAGCGGATATGGTTTTGTTCGTCAGATAAGCTTTGGTTTAAATGATATGGCTTGGCACAGTGTTAATGAATCAATTACGAATCCGGTGGGAGAGTTCGAAGACCAGGCAATGGCATCAACTGAACTCTTCTCTAAGGTGAACGGAAGCTGTATGAGTACCTCATTCTCACATATTTTTGCAGGTGGATATGCAGCAGGATACTACGGTTACAAATGGGCCGAAGTTTTGGATGCTGATGCTTTTGAGGCATTTAAAGAGAATGGCATTTACGATAAGGCAACTGCCGATGCTTTCCGTGAGAATGTATTGGAAAAGGGCGGAAGCGATCATCCAATGAATTTGTACCTGCAATTCAGAGGCAAAGAACCATCAATTGATCCTCTTTTGAAACGCAGTGGTTTAAAATAAAGTCCTATTACATTTCAAAATACTTAAAAAAGAATGATACAATCGCTGTCTCAATCGGGGCAGCGATTGTTTTTTGTGTTTCCTACGCACTTTTATGCTCTCCTTACACAAGGGAAGGGTTTCCTGCGGGATATAAGTTAGCATGTTGCTTGTTTTTCTACTGGGAGACGCAATATTTTATCATCTTTTTAAAATATTTAATGTCATTTTAGAAATATTAGCACTTTTTTAGATATTTATATACCTATTCAAATAATTTAAAACCTTTTCAAACTATATAATACCTTTTTAAAATAGGCAATAAAATTTGAAAAAAGAGATTGTAAATAGGTAAAATATAATGCATATATCGAAAGTGAAATCATTATTTAAAAAAGTCAATAGAATTTTAAAATATGCATTGAATTAACATTAATGTTCTATGTAGAATGTCCAATGTTCATGTTAAAAATAAGAAGGAAAGGCATTTTTTAACGAAGGACAGGCTTATTTGTGCGATGCTCGGCATTTTTCTTCAAATAATAGGCAATCATGTATCCGCGCAAGCGCTTTTTATTGTCGCGAAATACAAATTTTCCTGCATCACGAATTTCATCAATACACAGCTTTAGGTAGGTGTAGGTTTTATCGCGGAAACGCTTAGTTGCTTTTGTATCCCAATTCTTAACGTGATATTTTGATGCTAAATATCCTAATTGATTTGATAAGTTTGATGCTCTTTCAAGCAATTGAAAATCGAAAGACACTTTTTCCAGTAAATCTTTATGAGAACTTCCTAAATTAGATAAACTTGCTAGACTGTGAATAAGGGCAGAATACTTATTTGCCTTTTTCATTCTTTTTAATGTTTTGGATAATTCCTCATTATTTCGGAATGCATATGTAAAATAATGAACCAGTTCTCGATAAATATCTTTTCCGGCCTGTAATTCCTTTTTCCAGCTTTTATCAAGCTCCGATTGGGTCTCTTTGTAATGAATCCATTTGGTTTGCACCTTTCGGCAGATATCAATTCTTACTCCCAATTCATTAATATGCTGCTGGTTTATTCCAACTTTAGCGAGCTCTTTCAAATCATCTTTTGCCCAGAGTACCAAATTTTCGGCATCCTGCAAGTAGGTATCAATGGGTATTGTAGGCTCAATAATATTCTCTATGCTAATTGATTCGATTGCATTTAAAGCATTTTCGGGAATAGGAAGTTCTGCAATGTTCATTCTGACTTGATTTTTTATTGATAGATTAAATTTAGCAGAAACTTATTATAATATGGCATTTAAGCTGACTTAATTTTCGAATTAGGAAAGAATGAAAAGTAAGATTTTAATCGAACTCAGTTTATTATCTTTGTTTCAAAATTAAATGAAGATGACCAAAGATTGTAGCAATTCAAAAATCATTAATTACGAGGGGAAGAAGTTTGTTTGTTCTCTGGCCTTTACCTTACAATTGATAGGTGATAAGTACAAATCGCTTATTTTGTTTCACTTGAAAGATGGTGAAATGCGTTCAGGCGAATTACAAAAAAGCATTCATGGCATCTCGAACCGAATGTTTACCTTCTCGATAAGGGCTTTGGAGCGTGATGGTTTGGTAAGTAGGGAGGTTTACCCTGAAGTGCCACCAAAAGTCGTGTATGGATTAACAGAGGCCGGAAAAAGCATTATCCCCATCATCATGAAATTAGACCAATGGGGACAAAATTTTGCAAAAGAGAATCACTTGTACGCTCCCGGAGAATAATGCAGTTCATAGGAGTGGGAATAGATTTCGAATACTACTCCAAATGGATCCCTTGTATAGCATATTTGTTGCTTCTTACCATGGAATATGGAAGATATACTTCATTACAAACTGATTCAATCTACCTGCTCAAGCCGTACGGCTCTGACTTTTTCATTGATAAAAAAGTAAGCAAAATTCCGATAGCTATTGGGAACAGGACGTGTAAGCAGCTCGACTTTCCAATGCCCAAAGAGCCTGTACCAAGTAATTAAGTTGTTGTTACGTTCTCTCACTCATTCATCATTTTTTGATTACCACTTGTCATTGCACTCCTTTGATCGGCATCAGCTACGCAAGCTGGGTCCCATAGGAACAAAAAGCGACAAAATAGAAATGCTATCGAATGAGGAACGAGTGAGATGATCTATTTCTATTCGTGTTTGTTCCGTTATGGGTAGCTGAGTAGATGCGCCGTAGATTTTTGTTACTTTTCATCAATGGAAAAGTAAAAAGTTATATTTATGAGTATATAACAGGCATTTTGCAAAAGAGAATCACTTGTACGCTCCTGGTGAATAATGAAGTTCATAGGAGTGGGAATAGATTTCGAATACTACTCCGAATGGATCCTCTACATAACACATACGGTATGGTTTATCACCTGGATAATATTCACGAATAGGCATACGCTGTTTTCCTCCATGCTCAACAATTTTTTGAACCAATCCTTCTACATCCGGATCCTGAACCGAAAAATGGAATAATCCGGTTTGGAATGGATTGAATTCCGGAGCTTTTGGTTGACTTTCTTTGAATTCGAATAGTTCAATTCCAATGCGATCGCCGGTTGAAAGGTGCGCAATGCGAAAACTGTTCCATCCTTTGCCAAATACATCAATACACATTTGTCCGATTGCTGTCTCATTTTCTTCCAGGACTTCGGTTGGAGGCATAATTATATAAAACCCCATTACTTCGGTGTAGAATTTCACTGCCTTGTCCAAATCAGGCACTGTAATCCCAATATGGGAAAAGCTCTTTGGATAAACTTTTTGATCTTTCATCTCTGTTGTTTTGGTTTGTGCATCAAGCGAAAAACAAAGGCTGATGCTCATTAGTAAAATTAAAATTGCTCTCATCATTCATGTTTGAAATACGCTGCAATGTTAGAGCTAAAGAGGAAAGAAAACAATATCGCACAGAGCTGAAATATGGTTACATGGATGTGTGGTATGTTGAATATAAAGGCACGTAGCGATTGTTAATGATTTGTTAATTGCAAAAAAAAAGCTGCCAATATAAATCGACAGCTTCTTCTAAAACAATGATACGCCTTTACCTCACAAAATTGCTAAGTATTTTTCTTTCTTGTTCAGGTGCTTCTACTGTTTCTTTTCCATTTTTCATTACTTCCATTAGGTAGGCCATGTTTTTACCCAAAATTCTCATAATCTGCACACCTTCTTCATCCTGATGAACTTCTCCTGGCATTAATCCATGAATCACATTCCAATAGTTTGAGCTTGGAATCATCATTTCGGAATAGGCTAGGTAATTATTTAATTCGTTGAAAACAGGCAATCCGCCAGAACGACGAACGGCAACTACGGATGCACCCACTTTATGTCTGAATAAAGATCCGTTAGCGCCAGCTACATAAAATGCACGATCGAGGAAAGATTTCATTCCGGCGCTTAACGACGAGTAATGTACAGGAGATCCAAGAAGAATACCATCGGCTTCTTTCATCTTCTGAATCCAGTCATTTACATCATCATTTTTGATCACACACTTTTCATCTCTATTTTTAAAGCACATATTACAGGCCGTACATGCTTTTACATTTTTTATACCAACATTTACAATTTCGGTCTCGATACCTTTTTCTTCCAACTGTTCACACACTAATTTTAATGCATGATAGGTGTTGCCTTCTTTTTTTGGACTACCGTTAAATGCGACTACTTTCATTTGTTTGTGTTTTTTATTTGATTGATAATGCAAAGGTAAGCTTGCAATTGTTTAGCTTGTTTTAATAAGATGTTAAAAAATTACGTAGAGGTTTAATTGCCTTCAATTTCGGCAATATTTGCCAGTGCATTATCGCGAAGTGGTTTGTATTTAAAATACCAAATTACTAAACCTATGATGATTGCAAGTATAAAAATCGAAAAGAAAACAATTTGAGATTCAACAGTATTGAATAATGGTTGAGACCTAAGATTAAAACTGGCATTCATTAAAAAAACGGCAAGAAATATCAGGATGCTCTTTTTTCGGAACGGATGATACCTTTCTGCTGCTTGCTTTAGCATGAGAAGTGTAGGCAGCGAGTAATCAACATTTTTGTATTCTTTTTGGTAGCTTCCAAATACTAGTGCAAATATTAAAAATGCTGCTACAAGGAGCAGTCCTGCAATCAAATCAGTAAGCTCTTTTGTGTCAAAATAGTGTATAAAGGCAATGATCGTGTAAAGTGGGATGAAAATCCAATAAACAATCTTCATTCTTTTGCATAGATTAGAATAATTACGATCCTCCTTTTTAAGTTTCCCTAATAATTGATCCAGATTGACTTTTTCGTTCTTTGTTTTATTTAAGTTCATGCTTGCCTCCTGTTAATTTGTTTTTTAATTGTGTTTTAATGCGGTGAATTTTCACCTTTACATTGGGTTCATTAATGCCGATCACATCTGCAATTTCTCTCATACTTAATCCTTCAAGCATAAGAGAAATTAAGGCTTTGTCAATCACAGAAAGCATATTTAACTCATTCTGAAGTAGGTTGAATTGCTTTTCTTCTTTTCGCTTGATTTCCAAATCTTCATTGTCCAGAATAGAACTTAGATTTTGCGTATCGGTGTTTATTATTAGCTGCATTTCTCTGTAGCTTTTGCCTGTAAAGCTTAGCGATGTGTTAACAGCTACACGATAAACCCATGTGCTAATTGCCGATTTACCTTTAAATTGATCCAAACTCTTCCAGATATTAATCAGTACTTCCTGATACATATCTTTTTGATCTTCGGCATTCGAATTATAGTAACGACATATCCGTTGTATTCGATCACTATTATCCGATAGAATTTGATTAAATAGATCTTCTTTTTTCAATGTGTGTGTGTTTTGTTCTTTATCTATTTAGTAAGGGAGGAGTATGATTGGTTACACTTTTTTTTGATTTTTTTACTTATAAAATCTCAAAGCCATTATAAGTCTCAAATTTCCAGATCTCTACTGCTTTTCCAATTGGCAGTTCGTAAGGTTTATAATTTCTGTTTGAAGAAACCAACAGGAGAGATTGATTTTTCTCAAACTGCTTGTATACTACTTTAAATACGATACCATCCTCCTGGGTAACAATAATGCATGGAGTGCCATCTTTAATCGTTTCCCAGTTTTGAATATAAGATGCCGTTACCCACGATCCTTCGGGAATGGGAAGCATGGAGTCTCCTTCAATTTGGAAGGTTCTGTAGGTTTTATCTTTGGGCAAGAATGGGAGAGTGAATTTTGGTAGTGATTCTATAAATTCCAAATCGCCATAGCTATTTGTATAGCCGGCCTGTGCTTTTAGGGGAACCATTTCTATATTTTCATCTCCATCCTGGTTTACCGATATGGTAAGCAAACGAAGTTTCTTTCCAGTTACATCAATGTCAAATCCATCTTCGATTTGCGAAAGCTGAAATTCCGATAATTCCTGCAGCTTATATCTTATTAATGCATCAATGGAAACATTAAAGTATTCGGCAAATTTCACCAGTACTTTAAAAGGTGGTTGAACGCTTTTTTCGTAACCCGCCAGTGTGGTTCGTGTAATCTCCAATTGCTCAGCCAAGTCGGCTTGCGATTTTCGTCTTCTCTTGCGAAGGAACTTGATATTTTCTGCAAAAAACATGCTTTTTTCTTTCAAATATACGCATAATAGACTAAATTATTGACAGGATTATGACGAAAATATCGACATTTAATGAGGAAGACAATATTGCATATGGATTTAGACACATTTTTTGTGTCGTGTGAGAGGTTGCAGGACAGTAGGTTGAACAATCGGCCGGTCTTGATTGGAGGAACATCAGATAGAGGAGTGGTAGCAGCTTGTTCTTACGAAGCACGAATGTATGGCATCCATTCTGCCATGCCCATGAAAATGGCGCGCATGCTTTGCCCGGAAGCTGTTGTCATTAGGGGAAATAGTGGAACTTACAGCGAATATTCCGATCATGTAACAGAAATCATTAAGGAGCGTTCGCCTTTGTTCGAAAAATCATCTATTGATGAATTTTATATGGACATAACAGGAATGGATCGCTTTGTAAAGGAAAGTTACATGTGGTCAAAGGAACTGAGAGAAAAGATCATGAAGGAGACTCGTTTGCCCATTTCCTTTGGTTTATCTACCAGCAAAACGGTTTCTAAAGTGGGAACAGGCGAGGCCAAGCCCAATAATCATATCAATATCAATAGTGGTGAAGAGATTCCTTTTTTGGCTCCACTTTCCATTAAAAAGATTCCTATGGTAGGCGATAAAACTTACCACAAGTTGCGAAGTATGGGAATAGAAAAGGTACGAACCGTACAAGAAATGCCTATGGAGCTAATGGAACGTGTACTGGGGAAGAATGGGCAAGTGATTTGGAAAAAAGCACAGGGTATTGATAATACTCCAGTGATTGCCTGGAGTGAGAGAAAATCTATATCTACAGAACGAACTTTTGAGCGAGATACCACTGATGTTGTGAAAATGCGTAGTATTTTGGTTGCAATGGCTGAAAATTTGGCTTATCAGCTCCGAAATGGAAACAAACTAACTGCTTGCGTGACGCTTAAGATTCGCTATTCCGATTTTCAAACTTATACCAAACAAAAGCGAATTTCCTACACATCGCTCGATCACACACTAATCGCTACAGTACTCGACCTGTTTGATAAAATGTATGAACGTCGGGTTTTGATTCGACTCATCGGAGTTCGTTTCAGTAATTTGGTAGGAGGAACTTATCAAATTCGCCTGTTCGAAGACTCTGAAAAGCTCATTAAACTGTATCAAAAAATGGATCATTTGAGAAACAAATTTGGGAAAAATGCGGTGAAACGCGCCATAGGAATGGATGTAAAAACCATTGGAGGAATGAATCCTTTTAACGGACAAGCTCCAATTATTCCTGCTCACCGTAGACGATAAAAACAATTAGTAATTAATAATTAACAATGAGTAATAGATAATTGATCATTACAAATTGTTAATTCTTCATTGTATTTAATGTTATTGAATTGCCACTCATATTATAGTTTTAAGTACGGAGCTCTTTCTGTAGAGGAGGTTTTAAAAGAAAGCCAGACAGGAGAACACGATACCATTGTATTAACTGATATTAATAATACAGCAGTAAGTCTCGATTTTGTACGACAGGCAAAGGAATTTAATGTACGACCGCTTGTTGGAGCAGATATCAGGAATAGAGCGATACAGCAGTATGTTTTGTTGGCCAAAAATGCGATCGGTTTTCGGGAAATCAATGAGTTTTTATCAGGAAATCTGCATACTAGTAAGGTGTTTGAACCTGAGGCTCCGGATTTGAATGAAGTTTATGTGATCTATCCATTTCAAAGTCAGTACCGAGATCTAAAAGCAAATGAATGCATTGGAGTCAGACCACAGGATTTACCTCATTTGCCTTTTTCTGAATGGAAGAATTGCCTGGATAAGCTGGTAATTCTACAAACAGCAAGCTTTCGCAACAAAAAAGATTACAATATCCACCGACTGTTGCGGGCTATTGATAGAAACACACTACTAAGTAAGCTTTCGCAAGAGGAACAGGCGAGTTTTGAAGATAGATATAGAAGTAAGTCTGAACTGTTGGAATTGTATAATGATTATCCTGAAATTATAAAGAATACAGAAGCTTTATTGGCTGCTTGCAGTATGGATTTCGAATTTGGAACCAACAAAAACAAGAAACTTTTTACCGATTCAGAAGAAGAAGATTTTAAACTGTTAATGAAATTGGCCTGCGAGGGCTTAGAATATCGGTATCATACGATAACCGATGAAATTTTAGACCGCTTAAATAAGGAATTGGAAGTTATTTATCAGCTTGGTTTTTGTTCTTATTTTTTAATCAATTGGGATTTAGTAGACTATGCTCAAAGGAAAGGATATTATCATGTCGGACGAGGAAGTGGAGCCAATAGCCTGGTTGCTTACTTGTTGAAAATCACTAATGTTGATCCGGTTGACTTAGACCTTTACTTTGAGCGATTTATTAATCCGTTCCGATCATCACCTCCCGATTTTGATATCGATTTTTCATGGACAGATCGGGATGATGTCACACGTTATTTGTTTGATCGATATGGTTGGGACCATGTTGCCTTGTTAGGAAACTTCATCACCTTTAGTCACAAGTCGGCTTTTCGTGAAATTGGCAAAGTGTTTGGTTTGCCCGATGAAGAAATAGTGCGTTTGCAGAAAAATCCTAATCCAGTGCAAGCCGATGAATATGGAAAGTGGGTGATTCGCTATAGTGGATATATTTCAAGCTTTCCAAGCCACAATAGTATTCACTCCAGTGGGATTTTAATCTCGGATGAGCCCATTAGCAATTATTCAGCCACTGAGCTTTTGCCTAAAGGATTCCCATCCACTCAATTCGACATGTACATTTCTGAAGATTTGGGACTGCATAAGTTCGATATACTGAGTCAGCGTGGTTTGGGGAAAATAAAAGATACTTTGGATATCATTAAGCAGAACCATGGAGTGGATATCGATATTAACGACACCAAACTATTTATGGAGGATTCTCGCGTAAAGAGAATGCTAAAAAAAGGACAGGCAATTGGTTGCTTTTATGTGGAATCGCCTGCCATGCGCATGCTTTTAACCAAGCTAAAAGCTGAAGATTACAAACGCCTGGTTGCTGCCAGTTCCATTATTCGTCCGGGAGTAGCCAAAAGTGGAATGATGCGAGAATACATTATTCGCTTTCAGAATAAGGAAAGGAGAGAACAGGCAAAACGTAATTTACCTGAATTATATAATATACTTGAGGAAACCTATGGTGTAATGGTTTATCAGGAAGATGTAATTAAGGTGGCCCATTATTTTGCTGAACTAAGTTTAGATGAAGCGGATGTTTTGCGTCGGGGAATGTCGTGGAAATTTAAACAGCGAAACGAATTTACAAAGGTGAAGGATAAATTCTTCTCCAATTGTAAAGCAAAAGGTTGTGCTGATGCAGTGGTGAGCGATATATGGAGGCAAATAGAGAGTTTTGCCAATTATGCTTTTGCAAAAGGGCATTCGGCAAGTTATGCAGTAGAGAGTTTTCAGGCACTTTATTTAAAAGCATATTATCCGTTGGAATATATGGTTGCCACATTAAATAATGGAGGTGGATTTTATTCTGCACAACTTTACCTGCACGAAGCGGTGATGCATGGTGCCAGGGTAGAGGTGCCTTGTGTAAACCAGAGTTCATGGGAAAATACCATCGAAGGGAATACCATTTGGCTGGGTTTTTACCTCTTAAGAGATTTGGGACACTTAGCAGGAAAAAGATTGATTGAAGAGCGCAGGGAATATGGAAAATTTAAAAGCTTACGCGATTTTGTGAAGCGTTTCCCAACCAGTTTGGAGCAACTGATAATATTAATACGCATTGGAGCTTTTCGATTTACAGGAAAAGGAAAGAAAGAATTGTTGTGGAGTGCTCATTTTCTATTAGGACATACCAAGAAAACCAAACCAGAAAGAACACTTTTTCAGGCAGAGGTAAAAGAATTTGAGTTGCCTGAATTGTGGAAGCACAAGCTCGAAGATGCATTTGACCAATTGGAATTGTTAGGCTTATCAGTTCAATCACCATTTCAATTGGTGAAAAATGATTTGCCTTCCGACATCAAAGCCTGTCATTTGCCTCGTTTAATCAATCGTTACATCAGAATTGTTGGTTTTTTAATTCATCGCAAGCCTACAAAAGCCAGTAATGGTAAAATTATGTATTTCGGAACATGGATAGATTTAGATGGATATTGGTTAGATACTGTGCATTTTCCACCTATTGCCAAAGAGTATCCATTTCGCGGACCAGGCTGTTATGTTATAGAGGGGCAAGTGATGGATGAGTATGGATTTCTAAGTATAGAAGTAAGTAAAATGGAACGAATGCCAAATATAAGTATTGATGATATCGTTTCAGCCTGAAAATTCTCTTTTTGTGTTGTTTACATGCTTCAAATTCACTCAAATAAAGAGGAAATGTATGATATAACATTTATCAATTCATGATTGTTATACATAATCATAGTTTTATATTCTATTTTTTTTGTCCTATTACTATTTTAAAATCAGGAGTAATACTTCAGATCATCTATTCATAAGTGAAAATTTGACGTCTTTTTTTAGCGTTTTTTGAAAAGCTGCTAAAAAAAATATGCCAAACTTTCTTTTTGTTCTGTTATTCAAGTGTTTGTAAAAGTGAGAAAAATGAGAAAAAATCTTGCAAATAAAATCGGCAAATCTATTTTTGTCGGCGAATTTTTATCACTTTAACAAACACTATTAAAATGGCTTTTATTACTAAAGAAAAGTTCTTGTCGAATGAATGGTTAACGGCGTACACTTACCTGATTTTGGGTAGTATTATTTTTGCTGTTTCAGACATCTTATTTGTAGTACCTTACAAGTTGGCTCCGGGTGGGGTGTATGGTATTGCTACCGTACTAAATACTTTGTTTGGCTGGAAAATTAGTTACTGTACTTTTGCAATGGAGGTTCCATTGGTAATTATTGGTACAATTATTTTGGGTCCTCGATTTGGGATTAAAACAATAGTTAGTATTGGGATTATTTTGTTGACCGTTTGGATAATGGAGACATATGTTGTTCCTGGGTATCCAAAAGTAATTGCTGATCCAATGTTAAATACCATAGTTGCAGGTGTATTTTATGGTATTGCAATTGGAATGATCTTTAAGTCCAGAGCAACTTCAGGAGGATCTGATATTATTGCAATGATTTTTGCAAAATATACAAAGCTGTCATTAGGTAAATTAGTAATGATTGTTGATGGTATAATTGTATTATTTACTTTGGTACAGCCAACAGAAACAGGCGCGATTGGATGGGAGTTCGTAATTTATTCATTAATCATTATTTATATCGAAGGTAAGATTATCGATATGGTGGTAAGTGGAGCAAACTATCACAAAACAGTTATGATTGTTTCAGATCAGTATGAATCAATTGTATCTAAGATCAAAGGAGATTTAAAACGTGGTGCAACTGTATTTACAGGTACAGGAGCTTACTCAGGTGAAGAAAGAAAAATGGTTTATTCGGTAATGAGTCGTAGAGAGCTTGAGATTTTGAAGCTGCACGTTAAATCGGTAGATCCTGAAGCATTTGTGAACGTAACGGAAGCAAATGAAATTATCGGTAAAGGATTTAAATCTTTAAACGAGGAAGAAGAATAGAGAATAAACTCGAGATAATTGCTTAAATCCCTCCGTATTCGGAGGGATTTTTTTATTTTTGCATGTAGTATCACTTCAATTTACAATTCAGATATTTATTGTTTGTTATTCTGAATTCAGGCAGATCATAAAAACGTATTGTTTTTGCAGATTAGCGGGGGATTGATGCTGATTGAAAATATATCTGTAAAAAGTTGTAAGATAATTTGATTTTTTAGAAAATTATTACGTATTTTGCGACCTGTTTGAAAAGCGTTTAAGGAAAAAAATAATCTGGACTATGTCAAGAGTTTGTCAAATTACTGGAAAGAGCGTAATGGTGGGAAATAATGTTTCTCACTCTAAGAGAAGAACTAAAAGAAGATTCTATCCAAATCTTTTCGTTAAAAAGTTCTATCTTCCTGAGGAAGATCGTTGGATTGAATTGAAAGTTTCTGCTGCCGGAGTACGTCTAATTAACAAATTAGGTGTAAAAGGTGCACTTACTAAAGCTCAAGAAAAAGGATTTATTAAAAATTATTAAAAAAGGCATAGAAAATGGCTAAAAAAGGTAATAGAGTGCAAGTAATTCTTGAGTGCACTGAGCATAAGGAAAGCGGTATGCCAGGAACTTCAAGATACATCACTACTAAAAATAAAAAGAATACTCCAGATCGTATGGAGTTGAAGAAGTACAATCCTATTTTGAAGAAAGTAACCCTTCACAGAGAAATTAAATAATTTTAAGATATGGCTAAGAAAGTAGTAGCAACCCTACAGAAAGGTGAAGGCCGTGGTTACGCTAAAGTAATCAAAATGGTGAAGTCACCTAAGACTGGCGCATACTCTTTTAAAGAAGAGATTGTTCCAAATGAGAACGTAAAGGATTTCTTTGCTAAAAAGTAAGAAATTCATATCATACTGAATCATAAAAGCTTCCCGACTATTTGGGAAGCTTTTTTTTGTGCTTTAAACCAAAACTTTTATTGTTTTATTTTAAAACGTTTATTGTTAATTGTTTGTGTTTACGATTTTTTGTACTTTAGCAGCTTAAAATTTAGAAGAAATGGGATTATTTGGAAGTTTTTCGAAATCGAAAAAAGAAAATCTTAATAAAGGGTTAGCCAAAACAAAGGAAAGTGTGTTTAAAAAGCTTTCCAGAGCTGTTGTTGGTAAATCTACCGTTGATGATGATGTGCTTGATGAGTTGGAAGAAGTATTGATTACTTCTGATGTGGGTGTGGATACAACATTAAAAATCATCGAACGAATTGAAGAGAGAGTTGCTCAGGATAAATTCTTGGGAACATCAGAATTGAATAGAATCTTAAAAGAGGAAATTGCTGCTCTCCTTGAAGAAAATAATAAAGGTGATTACGATGCTTACCAACTTCCAAAATCTGAATATCCATATGTTATCATGGTAGTTGGAGTGAATGGAGTAGGAAAAACTACAACCATTGGAAAGCTAGCTCATCAATTTAAGAACGCAGGAAAGAAAGTAATGCTTGGTGCTGCCGATACTTTTCGTGCAGCAGCAGTCGATCAATTAATTATTTGGTCGGAGCGAGTTGGAGTTCCTGTTGTGAATCAAGGAATGGGAGCCGATCCAGCTTCCGTTGCTTTCGAAACTTTAACTAAGGCCAAAGAAGAAGGTTCCGATGTGGTTATCATTGATACTGCTGGACGTTTACACAATAAAATCAACTTGATGAATGAGTTGAGTAAGATCAAACGTGTAATGGATAGAGTAATTCCTGGTGCTCCAAATGAAATCCTATTGATATTGGATGGTTCAACTGGTCAGAATGCATTCGAACAGGCAAAACAATTTACCAAAGCAACCGAAGTAAATGCATTGGCAATTACCAAATTGGATGGTACAGCTAAAGGTGGCGTTGTGATTGGTGTTTCCGATCAATTTAAGGTGCCAGTAAAATATATCGGAATTGGTGAAGGAATGGAGGATTTGCAGGTGTTTAACCGCAATGAATTTGTGGCTTCATTGTTTGATTGATAAAAATTACACACAATAATATAAGATAGGCTGCCTTTTTTGGTAGCCTTTTTCATTTAAGTAGATTCAAAAGTAAATATCGAGATGGGAAAAAGAGTAATTTATCCTATTTTTGCCAAAATTTAATTTGAGATAAGAGGATTGTATGAGTCAAAATAAAATCAACATTATAAGCTTAGGTTGTTCAAAAAACTTGGTTGATACCGAATTGTTAATGAAACAACTCGATGCAAACCAGTTTTCTGTTACATGTGAAGAAGAGAATAGCGATGCCAAAACCATTATTATTAATACATGTGGATTTATTGGTGATGCGAAAGAGGAATCGGTTGATACCATATTGCAATACGTAGAAGCAAAAAAAGATGGTAGAATCGATAAGCTTTTTGTGATGGGATGTTTATCGGAAAGATATAGAAAACAGCTAAGTGAAGAAATTCCGGAAGTTGATAAGTATTTTGGGAAGTTCGACTGGAAAGGAATGGTGAACGAGTTGAATAAAGACTATGTGCCAGACTTCAAAAATTTAAGAGTTGTTACTACTCCAAAGCATTTTGCTTACCTAAAAATTTCGGAAGGATGTAATCGCTCATGTTCATATTGTGCAATTCCAATTATTACAGGCAAACATGTTTCTCGTCCTATCGAAGATATTGTTGAAGAAGCAAAAAATCTTGTAAAAGGAGGAGTGAAAGAACTTTTGGTAATTGCTCAGGATCTTTCTTATTATGGTATCGATTTGTACAAAGAATCGAAATTGGCAGAATTGATAGAAGAGTTATCTAAAATTGAAGAACTGAAATGGATCAAATTGCATTATGCATATCCAACTCAATTTCCTTACGGGATTTTAAAATTAATGCGTGAGAATCCTAAAGTTTGTCGTTACCTCGATATTGCCTTGCAACATTCAAGTGACAACATGTTAAATTTGATGCGAAGAGGTATAGATCGAGCTAAAACCATTGATCTTATCAAAAAAATCCGTGAAGAAGTACCAGGTATAACGCTTCGAACTACCATGTTGGTTGGCCATCCGGGTGAAACAGAGGAAGATATAGAAGATCTTAAAGATTTCGTTCAGGAAATGAAATTTGAACGTTTGGGCGTATTTCCTTACTCTGATGAAGAAGATACCTATGCTGCGAATCACTACGAGGATAATATTCCACAAGAAGAAAAGGAGAGAAGAAAAGAGGAAATCATGTTGATACAGCAAGACATTAGCATGGAGGCCAACAAAAAACGTTTGGGCGAAGAGTTAAAAGTAGTAATTGACAGAAAAGAAGGTGATTATTATTACGGAAGAACCGAATTTGATTCCTACGAAGTAGATCCTGAAGTGTTGATTCCTGCCGAGAATGGAGATTTAAAAGTTGGAGAATTCTACAATGTTGAAATAACAGATTGTGAAGATTACGATTTGTTTGGAATTGTGAAATAGAACAATCTTACAAAAATAGATTAAAGACCATCTGTAGAAATACAGATGTTTTTTTTGTGCTAATTATTAATAAATTATATAATTTGATATATATTAAAATAAATTATAACATATATAATAACAAAATAAGATATATATTAAAAATATTTTTAATATATATTTAAATTCATTATATTAGAGTATAGTTTATGAAAGGATAAAACCTTCTATTTGAAATAGTTTACTCTTTTAAAGATATGGCTGTAAAATATAAAGCGGTAAAAATGAATTCACCTTTAAAAAAGGAAGGTAGAAGGGAGCAATATTATCCAAGGGTAGCTGGTAGGGAGAAGAAGAATTTAAGAGATATTGCCGAAAGTATTTCGCAAACATCATCCTTTAGTACAATTGATGTTATTGGGGTTTTGGAAGCATTTACTTCTAAAATACCACACTTCCTAAAGGATAACTGCAGTGTAGAGCTAGGGGACTTGGGGACATTTTCTTTGCATATCAGTGGAGAAGGAGTAGATGATCCTGAACAAATAAATGCATCGAAAATTAAAAGTGTAAAAATGGCGTTTCGGCCAAGTACCAGAATAAAACAAGATTTAAATAAGGTTGGTTTTAGAAAAATCAAAAAGTGAATGTGAATTGAAAAAAGGGAACTTATACAGCTGGTTACTGTTTAGGTTCCCTTTTTCATGCAAAGCATTTATTTCTTAAAACAAACTTCCTTGCTGTTGATACATTCCCGATTTTTTTAATTCAAAAAAGCAATCTACACAAGCTCTTACATCTGCAAGAGCATCATGAGCACCATCAAAGCCTTTGTGGAAAAGATGCTGATGCAATTCAGTTAAATTTGGCCATTTGTAACCATATCTTCCAGGAATTTTGCAAATATTGGTAGTGGTTTTCATGGTACAGATTTTTGGAATCTCTGCCAATTGACTTTTTACATCCTTACGAAGAAATTCAGCTCCAATTATCATTTCATCGAAACTAATATTGTGTGCAATTAAATATTTAGCATTATCCATTGCCGATGAAAATTCAATTAAAGCTTCGTTAAGATTTATACCTTCAGCATAAGCTCTTTCCGTTGTAATGCCATGCACATCCGATGCGTCGGTAGGAATTGTAAAGCCTTCTGGTATTATAATTCTGTTGGCTGATTTAATTTTCTGATCGCGACTATCATAGAGTAGCCAAGCCAATTGAACCAAACGAGGCCAATTGTTCAAATCTGTAACGGGAGCATTCCATCTTTTTGGTAAACCAGTTGTCTCGGTGTCGAAAAATAAGTACATAGGTTGTGGTATTAAAAAAGCTCCCAAAGGAGCTTTCTGTTTATTTTACAAGCTTAGATTAAACTAAAGATTTAGCTACTTCTAAAGCAGCTTCGTAATTAGGTTCTTCAGTCATTTCAGCAACATATTCAACATGTTTTATCTCGTTGTTTTTGTCGATAACCACAACGCCACGAGCTAACAGACGTAATTCTTCAACTACGAAACCATACTTGTATCCGAAATCACATTCTTTATGATCCGATAAAGTAACTAAGTTTTTGATTCCCTCGGCACCACAGAATCTACCTAAAGCAAATGGAAGATCGTTTGATAATGTAATGATTTGTATGTTTTCATCTAGAGATGCAGCTTCTTTATTGAATCTGTGAGTTTGAGCAGAACAAACACCAGTGTCGATTGAAGGAAATACAGAAAGGATTTTCACTTTTCCATCAAAATCAGAGAGTTGAATAGGAGCTAAATCTTGTCCAAGAGCTGTGAAATTTTCAGCTTTCATTCCTGCATCTATTTCCGTTCCTACTAAAGTCATTGCATTTCCTGCAAATGTAACTTTGCTATTGTTTTTTTGCATAATTATGTATTTTGTCGTTTAAATCAAAGATAGAAATTGTTTTGATTTATTCTAAATAAATGGGAATAAAAAAGCATAAAAAAACCGGAGAATTCATCTCCGGCTTTCTTTTATTCTAGTTGCTTTTGAGCTTTTAGTATTTTGGTGGTTATTTTCTGTTTAGATTTGTCTAAACCTACCGAAATCGTATCACCTTCAGAAATACTTGCTTTAATAATAACCTCGGCCATTTCATCTTCAAGATACTTTTGAATTGCTCGTTTTAATGGGCGGGCACCAAACTGAACATCGTATCCTTTTTCTGCAATAAAGTCTTTTGCTGCAGTAGAGATTTTGATGTTGTAACCCAAGTCGTTAACTCTCTTGTATAATCCGTTAAGTTCGATGTCGATAATCTTATGAATATCTTTCTGAGTTAAGGAATTAAACATGATCAAATCGTCAATTCTGTTCAAGAATTCAGGTGCGAAAGCTTTTTTCAAAGCCTTTTGGATAATGCTATTGGCATACTCGTTAGAATCATTTCCTCCAGTTTGGAATCCAATGCCTTTGCCAAAATCTTTCAACTCACGACTACCTATGTTAGAGGTCATGATAATGATAGAATTTTTGAAATCAACTCTTCGTCCTAAACTATCAGTCAACTGACCGTCATCTAGTAGCTGTAGAAGAATATTGAACACATCAGGATGTGCTTTCTCGATCTCATCCAAAAGGACTACTGAGTAAGGTTTTCTTCTTACTTTTTCAGTTAGTTGTCCGCCTTCTTCGTATCCTACATATCCTGGAGGTGCTCCAACCAATCTTGACACAGCAAATTTTTCCATGTATTCACTCATGTCGATACGAATTAAAGCATCTGTACTATCGAAAAGATATTCGGAAAGTACTTTTGCCAGCTGAGTTTTACCAACACCAGTAGGACCTAGGAATATGAATGTTCCAATAGGCTTGTTAGGGTCTTTTAAACCAGCACGGTTACGTTGTATTGCCTTTACGATCTTAGCAATAGCATCGTCCTGACCAACTACTTTACCTTGTAATTCATCATCCATTTTAAGTAGGCGAGAACCTTCAGCTTGTGCAATTCTCTTTACAGGAACGCCTGTCATCATTGCAACAACTTCCGCTATATCTTCTTCAGCAACCTTTTCTTTTTTAAGGCTTAGTTCCTGTTCCCACTTTTCTTTTTCTTTTTCAAGATCTTCAGAGAAGTTTTTTTCTTTATCTCTAAAGCTAGCAGCTAATTCAAATTTTTGAGCTTTTACAGCTTTTATTTTGCTCTGGCGAGTTTCCTCAATCTTTTTCTCAAGTTCTTCTATAATTACCGGCACATGAATGTTTGAAATGTGAACACGAGAACCTGCTTCATCCAATGCATCAATTGCTTTATCTGGAAGATATCTGTCACTAATGTATCTCGAAGTTAGTTTTACACAAGCATCAATAGCTGCTTCTGTGTAATACACATTGTGATGATCTTCGTAACGTTCTTTGATGTTGTTTAGAATCTCAATAGTTTCTTCAGGAGAGGTAGGTTCTACCATCACTTTTTGGAAACGCCTTTCTAAAGCACCGTCTTTCTCGATATTCTGACGATATTCATCCAGGGTTGTTGCACCAATACATTGAATTTCTCCACGAGCAAGGGCTGGTTTTAACATGTTAGCAGCATCCAATGAGCCAGTTGCGCCACCTGCACCAACAATAGTGTGAATCTCATCAATAAACAAGATGATGTCAGTTGTCTTAGATAGTTCATTTAGAATGGCTTTCATTCTTTCTTCGAACTGACCACGATATTTGGTTCCTGCAACAATAGAAGCCAAATCTAAGGTTACTACGCGCTTACCAAATAGTACTCGCGAAACTTTTTTCTGAACAATTCTTAAAGCTAAACCTTCTGCGATAGCAGATTTACCAACACCTGGTTCACCAATGAGTATTGGGTTGTTCTTTTTACGACGGCTCAGGATCTGTGCTAAGCGCTCAATTTCAGTTTCTCTACCCACAATTGGGTCAAGAGTTCCTTCCTCTGCTGATTTTGTGATATCAATACCAAAATTATCAAGAACAGGAGTTTCTGATTTTCCTCTGGCACTAGCACCTTTAGAACCTCCAGACATTCCACTTTTTCCCTCTCGCTCTTCAGATGGATAATCAGCTTGGGCTTTAGGGAACAAAGTTTTTAAATTTTCTTTTACCTTATTATAGTCTACAGTTTGGTCCTCTAATATTTGGGTAACCATACTCTTATCATCCTTTAATATGGCAAGAAGTAAATGACTGGTGTCAATAGTGTTATTTTTTAAGGCCTTAGCCTCTAAATAAATCAATTTAAGAACTCTTTCTGCTGATCGTTGTAAAGGAATGTTGTTTTGATCTAAATCAGTAATTGTATCTGATTTAATTTCCCTTTCAATGTTTTTTCTGATGTCGTAAAGATCAACACCCAAAGAGATAAGGATATCAACAGCAATGCCTTCACCTTCTCGAAGAATTCCTAAAAACAAATGTTCCGTTCCAATAGCGCTATTTCCAAGCCTTTCAGCTTCTTCTTTGCTGTATGAAAGAACATCTTTAATACGAGGTGAAAATTTTGAATCCATATAGTAGGTCTTTAAATTAAATTCGTAAGTAATTGTAATGTCAATATTCGAATAATATTTCTCGAATTGATTAAAGCAACATTAAAATAATGAAAAAATATTAGATACCGCCTAATTTCTGTATCAAATTTCAATTAAAAACTCAATTGAAATCGGAATTAAACTAGAAATCAAGCTCTAAAGTAAAAATGCTAAATATTTATCTTAATCCATATACAAATATAGATGCTTTTCTTACGCAAAAATCACATATTTTGTTACTTTTGTAGTTCTGAGAAATGTTTAGAATTTTAAATTAATTATAGATGACTACGGGAGAAAGAATTATACGTATCAACATCGAGGAGGAAATGAAATCAGCCTATATCGATTATTCGATGTCGGTTATTGTTTCCAGGGCCTTGCCAGATGTTAGAGACGGCTTAAAACCGGTTCACCGAAGAGTGCTTTTCGGTATGGGCGAGTTAGGTATCACAGCAAGCAAACCGTATAAGAAATCAGCAAGAATTGTTGGTGAGGTATTGGGGAAATATCACCCACATGGTGATAGCTCTGTATACATGACCATGGTTCGTATGGCTCAACATTGGTCTTTACGTTACCCATTGATTGATGGACAAGGGAACTTTGGTTCTGTAGATGGCGATAGCCCAGCTGCTATGCGTTATACAGAGGCAAGGATGGATAAGATTGCTGAAGAAACCTTATCGGATCTGGATAAAGATACTGTTGATATGGTTCCAAACTTTGATGAATCATTAAAGGAACCAACTGTACTTCCAACCCGTATTCCTAACCTTCTTGTTAATGGTGCATCTGGTATTGCTGTAGGTATGGCAACTAATATGCCTCCACATAACTTATCAGATACTATTGATGCGATTGTAACCACTATTGATAATAAAGAAGTGGAAATGGATGAGCTTATTAAGATTATTAAGGCTCCGGATTTCCCAACGGGCGGTACGATTTATGGTTATCAAGGTGTTAGAGAGGCATTTGAGACAGGTAGGGGGCGTGTGGTAATTCGTTCCAAAACTAATATTGAAACGGATGAAAAAGGCCGTGAAAAGATAATTGTAACAGAAATTCCTTACATGGTTAATAAAGCAGAGCTGATTATGAAGGCTGCTGATTTAATCAACGATAAAAAGATTGATGGAATTTCGAATGTAAACGATGAATCAGACCGTAATGGTATGAGAATCGTATTCGATCTTAAGAGAGATGCAATTGCAAATGTTGTGTTGAATAAATTATTCAAATACACGCAAATGCAAACTTCTTTTAGTGTAAATAATATTGCACTCGTAAAAGGGCGTCCAAAATTGCTTAATCTGCGTGAATTAATTGATAATTTCGTAGAGCACAGACATGACGTTGTTGTGCGCAGAACTCAATATGAATTAAGACAAGCTGAAAAGAAAGCGCACATTCTTAAAGGGTTGATTATTGCCTTAGATCATATTGATGAAGTGATTGCATTAATCAGAGGTTCTAAGACTCCTGAGGAAGCGAAGAATGGATTGATGAGCAACTTTGATTTGGATGAAGTTCAAGCAAAAGCAATTCTTGATATGCGCTTGCAAAAGCTTACAGGTTTAGAACGTGAGAAATTGCATGAGGAATACGAGGAATTGATGAAGTTGATCGATCACTTGAATGCAATTCTTGCTAATGAATCGATGAGAATGGATATCATTAAAGAAGAATTGATGGAAGTTAAAGCAAAATACGGTGATGAAAGAAGAACCGATATTGTTTATGCTTCTGAAGAGTTCAACCCAGAAGATTTCTATGCTGATGAAGAAATGGTAATTACGATTTCTCACATGGGTTATATCAAACGTACGCCATTAGCAGAGTTTAAAACACAGCATAGAGGTGGAGTAGGTTCAAAAGGATCTATTACCAGAGAGGAAGATTTCCTTGAACACATGATTATGGCTACAATGCATAATACCATGTTATTCTTTACAGAAAAAGGAAAATGTTTCTGGCTTAAAGTATACGAAATCCCAGAAGGAACTAAGCAGTCGAAGGGTAGAGCAATTCAAAATCTGTTGAATATTGAGCCGGATGACAATGTGAAGGCATATATAAATGTTCTTAACCTAAAAGAAGAGGAATATATTAATAATAACTACATAGTTTTATGTACTAAGAAAGGTGTTGTTAAGAAAACTCCTCTTGAAGCTTATTCTCGCCCTAGAGTGAATGGTGTAAATGCAATCACTATTCGTGAAGGAGATCAACTTCTGGAAGCAAAACTTACAAATGGTAAGAATGAAATCTTAATTGCAGGACGTTCGGGTAAAGCCATTCGATTTGCTGAAGATCAAGTTCGTTCAATGGGTAGAACAGCCTCTGGAGTACGAGGAATTACGCTGAAAGACGAGAGTGATGAAGTTGTTGGCATGATATGTGTTGAGAATGGAGAAGAGGATATTCTTGTTGTTTCGGAAAATGGTTATGGTAAAAGATCAAATATTGATGATTACAGAATTACCAACAGAGGAGGTAAAGGTGTTAAAACCATAAGCATTACTGAAAAAACTGGTGATTTGATTGCTATTAAGAATGTAACTGACAATGATGATTTGATGATCATTAATAAATCAGGTATTACCATTCGATTGGCAGTTTCAGATCTTCGAGTTATGGGACGAGCGACTCAAGGTGTTCGTTTGATTAATTTGAGTAAAAAGAGTGATTCTATTGCTGCTGTAGCTAAAGTAAATTCATCGAATGAAGATGATGAAGAAAAAGGAGCGGAGCAAGCAACTGAAAATACTGAAGAGTAGTATTTTGATACTTAGAATAATTATAAAGTGATTAATCTTGTTCGAATATTCAAAGAAAGGTATATTTTTGTTCGAGATTGTTATAAAAACTAAACATTGATTATGAGAAAATTATCATTAATTCTGGTTATGATTTTGAGCGTTTCGGCTGTATTCGCACAAAAAAGTAAGGTTACCGGAGCACAAAACTTTCTTACTTCAGGTAAGTTAGATAAGGCTAAAGCAGCTATTGATGAAGGAATTAAGCATGAAAAATGTGTAAACTATCCTAAAGCATACCTTGTAAAAGGTAAAGTTTACCAAGGAATTTTTGAGAGTCCACTTCCTGCATATAAAGATTTGGCTAAAAATCCACTTGATGTGGCTTTTGCTGCTTATATTAAAGCTTTAGAATTGGATGAAAAAGGAAAAATGGTTAAGCCTGTAAAAGCACAGATGACTAATATGATTCCTGATTATACCAATGAAGCTGTAAATCTTTATAACGAAGGAGACCATGCTGGTGCATTGGCGGCTTTTGAAAAAGTATTGGAGATTGAAGCGATGGATATGTTTAAAGATAATCCTGTGGTAGATACTGCAGTTATTTTTAATGCAGGTATGGCAGCTCAGAAAGCTGAAATGTATGATAAAGCTATTAAGTATTACAAGCAATCTATTGATTACAATTACGGTGGAGCTAAATCATATGCTAATTTGGCAAATGTTTTAAAAACAAACGGTAATGAAGTAGAAGCAGTTAAATATCTTCACAAAGGTTTTGAATTGTTCCCAAATGATTCTTGGATGTTAGTTGAGTTAATTAACTACTATATGTTAGGAGGAGAGCCTCAAAAAGCTGCTGATTACCTTGATAAAGCCATTGCTTTAGATCCTAATAATGGTTCTTTTTATCGCGCAAAAGGTACTTTATATGAAAAGACTAAAGAACCAGCAAAAGCTGAAGAAATGTACATTAAGGCTTTAGAGTTAACTCCAGATGATTATACATCTCAGTATAACCTAGGGCTTTTAAAGTTGAACGCAGCAATTGCTAAGCACAAAGAGGCTAATGAAATCATGGATGCTAAAAAGTACAATGCAGCAATTAAGGTTGTTTATGCAGAGTATGAAAAAGTAATTCCATATTTTGAAAAAGTTCTTGAAATGCAGCCAGATGAGAAAAACTCATTGATTACTTTGAAAGAATTATATTTTAAACTTAGAAACGAAAACGAAGCTTATTTAGAAAAATACAACGAAGTGAAAGCTAAGTTGGACGGAATGGAATAAGATTTCTATATTGACATAAAAAAAGAGGGAAGCATTGTGTTTCCCTCTTTTTTTGTTACATTTAAACATCATTAAGTTTAATTATAGAAAACATGAAAAAATTATCATTCATTCTGGTTATGATTTTTAGCGTTTCTTCTGTATTCGCACAAAAAAGTAAGATAACCGGAGCGCAAAATTATCTTACTTCAGGTAAATTAGATAAAGCTAAAGAAGCTATTGATGAAGGAATTAAGCATGAAAAATGTGTAAACTACCCCAAAGCCTACCTTGTAAAGGGTAAAGTTTACCAAGGTATTTTTGAAAGTCCACTTCCTGCTTATAAGAGTTTAGAAAAAAAACCTTTGGATATTGCATATGCTGCATATTTAAAGGCGCTTGAGTTAGATCAGAAAGGGAAGATGCTTAAGCCTGTAAAAGCTCAAATGACCAATATGATTCCTGATTACACAAACGAAGCTGTTACTCGTTATAATGAAAAAGATTATGCTGGAGCTTTGGCAGCATTTGAAAAAGTTCTTGAAATTGAATCCATGAATTTCTTTAAAGACAATCAAGTTGTAGATACTATTGTAATTTATAATGCAGGTATGGCAGCTCAGAAAGCTGAGAAATATGATAAAGCAATTAAGTATTATAAGCAATCTATTGATTACAAGTATGGAGGGGCAAAAACATATGCATATTTGTCGAAGGTTTTAAAAGCAAAGGGTAATGAAAAAGAAGCTGTAGAGTATATTCAGAAAGGATTTGAGTTGTTTCCAAATGACTCTGATATGCTTGTTGAATTAATTAATTATTACATGTTTGGAGGAGAGCCACAGAAAGCAGCGGATTATTTAGATAAAGCGATTGCTCTGGATCCAAACAATGCATCTTTTTATAGCGCAAAAGGCCAATTATATGATAAAATGGGAGAGTTAGATAACGCCATCACCATGTATAAAAAATCAATAGAATTAGATCCAGAAGCGTTTATTCCTAGATATAATTTGGCCATTATTGTTTCAAATAAAGTTAGTAAGCATCATAAAGAAGTAAATGAAATTTTGGATGCTAAAAAATATAATGAAGCAATAAAAGAGGTTTATGCTGAGTACGAAAATGTTATACCATATTTTGAAAGTGCACTAGAAGTAAAACCAGGTGAGAAAAACACCTTGTTGATTCTGAAAGAAATTTATTTCAAGCTTAGAAATCAAAAAGAGGCTTACCTTGAAAAATATAATGAGGTTAAATCTCAATTGGATGGCATACAATAAGGCTAAATTAAGGGATCAAAGATTGATCCCTTTTTAAACACTTACAGAAAAAACATAATATGAATTATAAGACTTGTAATGATTTGATTTTATGCTTTCTATATTTTATTTGAATTCTTATTGCAAGTATTCTTGGAGTATTTGAATTAGTTTCCTTGGATCAATTGGTTTGGTTATGAAATTATCAGCGCCTGCATGTAAACATTCTTCTCGTTCATTGTTCATTGCGTATGCAGTTTGTACAATAACAGGAATTGATTTATTTGTATCCTTAATCTGTTTAATAGCTTCCATGCCATCTATTTCAGGCATTCTGATATCCATTAGCACCAAATCAATTTTAGGATTGTTATCACGACAAATTTGGATTGCATCTTTTCCGTTTTTTGCCCATACAACTGATGCGTCGGTTAATTCGATTATTGCATTTAAATAATTAAAGTTAGATCGAACATCTTCAGCTATTAGAATATTCTTTTCAGAAAAATCTAAATCGTTAATGGAACCAAGATTATCATTTGAGTTTGGCTTAGTATCATTTAGTAAATCCATCTGAACTCTACCATTGCCTGATAATCTGAAGTAAAAATTTGATCCAACGCTTTCTTCTGAATCAAACCAGATTTCACCCTTCAACAATTGAATTAACTTTTTACACAAAGTAAGCCCTAATCCAAAACCTTCGAATTTTCTATTGGCTTCATAATCCAGTTGTCGAAATACTTCAAATATATGTTTTTGTTTTTCCTTAGAAATTCCAATGCCCGTATCTCTTATGTAAAAAACTGGAATCGACTTATCATCTATATAATACCCTAATTCAATATTGCCAGTATTGGTAAATTTGATAGCATTATCAACCAAACTATCCATTATTTGAATCAACTTATCACGGTCAGATTCAATCTGTACATCCTCAGAATTATTAGGAAATACCAATTTAAAATTTACTTGAGGCTTATTGGCGAGTTGAGAATTCAAATGTGCTTTTACATCCCTTAAAGTTTCATTTATTTTAAAGGTTTTCAATGTGTAATTTAGTTGGTTTGAATCTATTTTTGATACATACAATAGATTATTAACCATCTTAAGCAGTTTACTGCTGCTATTCAGTATGTTATCAATAAATCCCTTCTGTTCTATGGGATTAATATCTTGATTTTTTAATAAATTTGAAAACCCAATTATTGCATTGATTGGAGTTCTAAATTCATGACTGATATTTGAAAGAAATGCTGATTTTAATTCATTTGATTCTTCAGCTTCTTTCTTTGCCTTTTCCAACTCCTTCTGAGTCTTTGAAATTGTGATGAGATCAAGGATAGATTTTTCATGAAACAAACACGCCTTTATTGAAATAGCAAATTTATTAATTACATTTTTAAGTTTCCTTTGTTCAATTTCATCCCACAGTTTGTCTTGGGCCGAAGAATACAATACAACAAACCCTAACTCCCGTAGTTTGTAGCAGGTGATAACACCTCTCTCCTTCTTTCTAAACCCAATTGCTTCTCTCGCCTCCATTGTTAATGGAATTGAAAAGGAATCCTTTTCTTCGAAACATTGATTTAAAAAATTAGAATCTTCTATATCAGTTTGCTCAAGTTTAATTTGTGGATGAGAATATATTACTGTATATCCAGTAGTTTTTGCTGAGTATGGAATACTATAATTTCGAATCCAAACGCCTCCAAACTCTAAGTTTTTTCTTGACATCAAAGTTTGTAAGAAATTTTTACAGTTTTCTTTTCTATCAAGAGATTGTCCTACAGATAAAGAAAGTTCGTATAAAAATGATATATCAGTAATTAAGCTATTTGTATTCATTATTATAAATTAATAAGCTAGTCCTAAAACAATCGATTTGTTTAGTAATTCCAAGTATCCTTCCCCGCTAGAGTATATTTCTCCTATAGATAACGCACCTTCCAATTCACAATGAGGAAATTTTGTAATCAGCTCATTGTTTAATGCTTCCAATTCTTCGTCAAATTGATTTTGTAAATGTTTAACTCTTGATATACAGCTAAACATTATTGCAATTGGAGTACCCTTCGTTTCCACAAGGCAATTGGAAATCATTATTTTTGAGATACTTTCTAGCTGTTCTTCTTCAATAGCCAGAATATCAATTAATGAATTTTCAGGAATATTACCAACACATGTTATGTGACCATTTGGATTTACATCAAACGGATCACGTACAATGTAATCCCTTTCTTCCTTATAGACTCCAAATGGAAAATGAATTGAATGTGTTGAGAAATTTTCTTTTGTTAGATTAATGTTTTGAGTTTCCTTGAGACATTTTTTATATACTTCAAATGCATTTTCCCAGTTGAGCTCTTTAATTAAATTTTTTTCTGATTTGGTAACAATAAATGGACCTTCAGACTTTTGCCATCCATGCTTTGAATCCATTCGAGTATTCGAATTTAGAAACACGACAATGGTTCCTGTGTTAAAGACTCCATCATTGGTTAATAAAATGCCTTTATCTTTGGTTTCTAAACAACCTACACCACCACCGAAAAAGCGAACGTTATTTCCTAAATGTGTAAATAAAGTGGTCAAATGATCAGATGCCTTTTCGGAAAGACCATCAATTAAAGTAAATGCCGTGGTGAATTTATGTTCGTGATAATCTGCATACTGATTTAAAAATTCCTCCTCAGAGTTGAAGTAAATTGGGACTACATCCAAATTAATCATTTTAATGATTATACCAGTGTCGGATGTAAGATTTTTATAAATCACTTTAGGAAATACTCCACCTATGAATAAGTGTTTTGCTTTATTTAAGGAAAGTACTAGTTCCTCTAGGTTTAATTTGCAGTTTTCCCCAATCAATAATAAAAATTGAGTATTATCAGAAACAGATAGTCTCTTTAAACCTTTAAGAATACTATTGATAGTAGGTTTTTCTAAATACATAAACCTTAAAAGTGATTGATGTGATTTACAATGTTAGCAAAATTAAAAAATAATTTCCCTCAGATTTGACAAAATATCAAAACGAGATTGTCAAGTGGTGATTTTTGTGTTTTATCGAAAAAAAAACCGGTTTTTAAATTAAAACCGGCTTTTTTGTTATCTAATCTTTTTAAATGATTCTATTACAGCTTCACTAAGTCGATCCGCAACCAGATCTTCATCCCCAACTCCATCAACTAATTCTAGTTTATTTTGTTTCGAATAGTAATTACTCACTTTAGAACTTCTTTTTTCGTGTTGTTCCAATCGATGAATAATTATATCAGTATCGGCATCATATGCTCTTTTGCTCTGTGTTTTGCTTCGGGCTGTTAACCTTTTAATCGACTCCAAAGTAGGTACATTCAAACTAATAGTGGAAGTAACCGTAGATTGAAGTTTTCTAAGTAATCCATCCAAAATATATGCCTGAACAATTGTTCTAGGAAACCCTTTAAAAATAAATCCGTTTGCGTCAGGATGCTTTTTGATTTGTCTTTCAATAAGTTTAATCGCAATTTCATCAGGAACTATATCTCCTTTCTCGATATAAGTTTTAGCACTTTTCCCCATTTCAGTTCCTTTCTTAATTTCCTGACGCATTAAATGTCCAGTTGAAATATAAACCAAGTTGAATTTTTCTGCTAATTTTCTTCCCTGAGTTCCTTTTCCTGATCCTGGAGGTCCAAGAAGAACTAAATTGATCCAAGATTTTTCAAGTGTTTGATCAATAACATTCGTTAAACGATCGAAAATTTGATTAATTCCACCTAATCCATCAATCCCATGATAGATTTCTTTTTCCTTATAAAAGTTAGCTACTGGAGCAGTTTTGGTGTCATATTCTTGTAGTCTAACATTTATTACCTCTTCAGTATCATCAGGTCTGTTCTCTTTAGTTGCTCTATCAAGCAAACGATTGCGTAATTGATCCGTAGGAACTTCTAGGCTCAACATACAATCTAATTTCGTGTTCATTTTTAGAAGCAAACCTTCTAAAATATAGGCCTGTACTGTTGTACGTGGAAAACCATCGAATAAAAAGCCCTTAACTTCGGTATTTGTTTTTATTCTCTCCTCAATAATTTGAACTATAATTTCATCCGGTACTAAACCTCCCTTTTTGATTATGTCTTTAGCTTGTAGGCCTAATTCGGTTCCTTCCGCAATTTCACTTCTTAGGATATCTCCAGTTGATATATATGCTAAGTTATACTTCTCAACCAGCATTTTAGACTGAGTTCCCTTTCCGGCACCAGGAGGTCCGAACAATGCAATGTTTAACATGTGGTTAAATTTATGTTTTTTAAGTTAGTTAAGATCCAAAATTAGTAAATTTTATGCTACATCTACCCGTTTTTAATGTTTTTATATGCTTTATTATTTTAAAAACATACGCACAGAAAAATTAAATTTTTTAGCAATTCTAAAAGCTTCTGCAAACCAACAAAATAGGTGAAGAATACCAATTAGCATAAAGATTGGAAAAATAGGCCCTATCCAGAAAGAGTAATTTACAATAGAGAAAAAGATATATCCGCCAATTAAAAGTACACATCCAATAAATTCATATTTCCAAACAACAATCAAGCCTATAAGCATTATAAAATTGCCAAGAAATAATTTTACTTCCTGATTGCTCATCATGTCGAAATCAGGAGAACCTATTTCTATAGCAAACCAAACAAAAAATAGGAATAGAAATATTCCTAAAAATCTAGCTACCCAACGAATAATGTTTATTAATAACTTCAAATCTAATAATGTTTTGCCATTTCAATTTAGCGTAATTCAAATATAACCGATTTAAAATGGATTTGAAAGTTTGATCTTAAACTAAATTGCTTTCTAAATTTTACGAGTAAAAAAACAATGTTTTATATGCTTGATTATTAATAAATTTAAGTTGACATTCTTCAATTAAAGGCGTATATTTTTATATCTAACGAACTATTTAAACTTATTGTTATGAATGCAAATTATATATGTCCACATTGTCGAAACTATCTAAATGTTAATGATAGAATTGTGATCTCAGCAAAAAATGAAAGAGGGCAAAAAGGAGTACTTTTATTTAGTATACACCTTGGTGATTATGAGATTCTTAAGCATGCGAATTTTGAAATGGAGAATGATGAGAAAATTTCCATGTTTTGTCCTTGTTGCCACAAAAGTTTATTAGACAAAAGAATTCATGAGAATATTTACAAAATTGTAATGCAGGATGAAGAGGATCAAGAATATGAAATTTTATTTTCAGGAGTATATGGTGAGCGATGCACTTATCAGATTTCTGAGGATAAGGTGCATACATATGGTGAGCATGCTGCCAAATACTTAAATTTTACCAACTTGATTGATATGTCTTGAAATCATGAAGAGACATAATAGTAATCCGTTGATTCGCCCAGAAAATGTTAAGGCTTCCAATCCTTCGTTCAAGGTTTTAGGTGCATTTAATCCTGGAGCAATACAATTTAGAGATGAAACTCTTCTTTTGATCAGAGTGGCAGAGAATTCTTTACCCGAAGAAAATCACATTACCATACCGTATTATCAAAACGGAGAAGCCAAGGTAATGAGAATTGAAAAGGATGATCCTGAATTGATTTATAAAGATACACGAGGGTATTTTTATAAAGGTGTTGATTATTTAACAACGATGAGTCATCTGAGATTGGCTCGCAGCAAAGATGGAATTCGATTTATTGTAGAGGAAAAACCATTTATCTACCCTACTCTGGATTGTGAATGTTTTGGAGTTGAGGATGCTAGAATAGTCCAAATAGATGATGTTTTTTACATTAACTACACCGCTGTTTCAGGAGACGGATATGTAACTTATTTGGCCAAAACCAAAGATTTTATAAATGTTGAAAAGCTTGGAATTGTCTTCCCTCCTTTAAACAAAGATGTGGCTTTTTTCCCTGAGAAAGTAAATGGGAAATATGCAGCTCTTCATCGTCCGGATAATAAGGGATTTGGATTACCTTCTATTTGGTATGCTACTTCTCCGGATATGATGAATTGGGGCGAACATATTTGTTTGTTACGTCCTGATGCATCAAAAACAGAACAGCAAAAAATTGGAGGCGGTTCCTCTCCAATTAAAACAGATAAAGGTTGGTTGATAGTTTACCATGCGAAAGGAGAAGATAGCGTTTACTCCTTAAAATTACTGCTTCTTGATCTTCATGATCCTACTAAAATAATAAAGAAAGTAGATACACCTGTATTGATTCCAGAAATGGAATATGAGAAAAATGGCTTTTTCCCTAATGTTGTTTTTACAAATGGTTTAGTGGAAAAAGATAATGGAGAATTGTGGATTTATTATGGCACTTGTGATGAGACGGTTTGTCTTGCAATTACAAGTGTACAAGATCTTTTAAAATATTTTAATTAAGCCTGTTATGAGAATTGCATATATTTCAACCTATCCACCTACCGAGTGTGGAATAGCAACTTACACCCAATATTTAAGTGACTCTGTAAGTGTAAAAGGAAAAGAAATTAGAATATTGGCTCAAATTGGAGCTAAGGGAGATAATGTATTTGAGGTATATGCACCACATGACAAAGACATTGCTTCCAAATTATTCTTTCATGTAGAGAGATTGACTCCTGATATTGTTCAAATAGAACATGAGTTTGGACTATTTGGAGATCAACGAGGTGTGCAGATTATAGAGTTTTTAATTCGTTGTAATCTAGCCGATACGCCTGTGGTTGTAACTTTACACACTGTTTTTGAAGACCTTAAATATCAAGAAAAAATAATCGTACAGCATATCTTAAATCTGAGCTCAACAATAATTGTTCATGAAAACTTTCAGAGAGATATTCTGTTGAAGAACTATAATTGCCCGAATCCAATACTTGTTATTCCACATGGAGTCCGGGAAGTAAAGAGAGTTGAGAATGCGAAAGAACTACTTGGTTTGGAAGGAAAACAGGTGCTTTTATTAGCAGGTTATATGAGATCAACTAAGAATTTTGAGAAAATTATTGATTTGCTTCCGCGATTGGTTGAAAAGAATAAAGATTTAGTTTTGCTTATGGCTTCCAGAAGTAGAATTAATGAGCATTCCGATTATAAAGATCTGCTTTACCGATCATTGAATAAGCCAGATGTAAAGAGGCATGTTAAAATTCTATATGGCAAATTCCCTCAATTTACTTTGGATACAATTTTAAGTGCTGCAGATGTTATGGCTCTACCATATCTTAAAGGAGGTCAAAGTGGAGTGTTGGCTCAAGCATCAGCTTTGTTATTACCAGTAGTTACTTCTGAATTAATGAGCTTCAAAAATTGGATAGAAGAAGTTAAAGGTGGATTTTATGCTAAAACGGATGATGAATATGTAAATCATATCACAAATCTCCTGCAAGATGATGATTTAAGGCTTGAATTTCAAGAGAATATCAGGATTAGCAATGAGAGCATTAATTGGTCACAAATTGCTAACAGACATATTGAATTGTATGAGAAACTTATAGTGCCACCTATTGGTGGTGCACAGTTCTATTATAGACCAGAACGTTTAGATTCAAATACAAAAATTGTTCATTAATAATAAATCATCTTATCAAGCAATTCTTTTACTTTAAGTGATGCTATTCCAGAGCGTGAATCGGACATTGCATATGGAAGAATTAGCATGTCTTTGTGAATAATTGCACCGCATGAATACACAACATTAGGAACGTAGCCGTTTCTTTCTTGTTCGTTTGGAATTAAAAATGGATCTTTTAATAATCCAATCACTTTTGTAGGATCTTCCAGATCGAGTAAAATGGCACTTATGGTATAGGTTCGTACCGGTCCAACACCATGAATTAAAAGAAGCCAGCCTTTTTCGGTTTCAATTGGAGAACCACAATTGCCAATTTGGAAAAACTCCCAATAAAAGGCAGGTGGTTTCAAAAGTATTGGATTTTCCCAATGTTTGATATTGTCAGAAAACATGATGTACAAATTTTCATTATCATTTCTGGAAATGGTGGCGTATTTGCCATTTATCTTTCGTGGGAATAATGCCATGCCTTTGCCCTTTGATCCTTCACCCAAAAGAACCGATACTTTAAAGTGACAAAAATCAACAGTTTCTATTAATTGTGGTAAAGCTGTAAAACCATTGTAAGCTGTATAAGTTGCGTAATAAACATGTTTTCCCGTTCCGTTGCCATTTTTAAATAATACAAACCTGGCATCTTCAACTCCTTTGATCTCATTATTCGAAACAGGAAAGATTACACGTGCACTAATATCTAATTCTGGTGAAAATTTAATTTCATAATTAGCGTTGGCCAACCACAACAGGGTTTCAATAGCCTCTTCGCTACTTCTCCCTACTTTTTTGTGTTTTATATCCTTCTTTTTCCTGAAAATGTGAATGGCTTCCTTTAATTCGTCAAATGTGAATTCATCCAGTAAATTGTCTAAGATTTTTGATACTAAATCATAAGTTCCAATTTCTTTTAGCTTCAAACAAAAATCACTTTTTAAATATATGGGATCAGGAGTTCTGTTTACGCGTTCAACCAAAGCACTGTTTTTTTGTACCAAAAGTTCACCATTAGACCTAATTACACCACGTCTAAAAACAATTGAAGAAATATGTCCTTCTCCTACGGCTCTAAAACTTAGCAAAACTTTTAATCTACCAGATTCAGAATCGATAGCTTCGGGGTGAACAACAATGGATGGATTAAACAGTGCTGCAGATTCTATGGAATATTCCATGGTAAAATAAGAACCTATTAATAGCTTTTGCTCTAAACTAAAATCGTTTTTGAATTCTGTTGTCTTAACAATTTGGTCGAAATTGTCCTTAAAAATTCTCTTGATGTTACGATGGCGCTTGGAAAAACTTTTTAAAGTTTGATCTAGAATTTTTTTAGCTTCTTCCTCAGGCAAAAGAAATATTCGTTCAAAAATATTCTCAATGCGCTTTGAGTTTCCTGGAGTAAAAAAACGTGTTACTACTCTGGAATCATCCGGAGTAAAATGAAGAATTTGTTTGTTTATGGAAATTGCTTTTTTATTAGCCATCTGAATCCTTTTTAACGAGCTTACTAAATATACGAAATTTCGGCTCGTTAAAGAAAAAGGAATGGCTTACCAGCTAGTATTTTAATACAGGTAATGAGATTTTAAACCTGATACAAAGCAACCTGAAAAGTATAATACAAAAAATGGTGAGGAACTGATTTAATGCAGAATTAATCTCTAAATAATTTAATAGAATAAATAAAACTCCACCAGCGAGACATGCAGTTGCATAAATTTCTTTTCTGAATATTAAAGGAATATCGTTACACAAAGTATCGCGAATTACTCCGCCCATTACCGCTGAGAATAATCCCATGATAATTGCCAGAAATGGGTGAATACCAAGACTCAATGATTTTTCAATGCCGATAATTGTAAAAACTCCAATTCCAATAGTATCAAAAAGAAACAGAGTACGCTTCAAAGTCATGATTGTATTCTTGAAAAGAAAAGTAAGTATTACACCCAAACTAATAATTATGATATAATTTAAATCACTAATCCAGGCAACTGGGAAATTACCCAATATTACATCTCTTAGCGTACCACCGCCAATAGCTGTAATAAATCCAGTAAAGTAAGCTCCAAATAAATCAAGCTTTTTATTTGCTGCAGACAATGTTCCACTGATGGCAAATACTAGCGTTCCAATAAGATCTAGAAAATATATTACACTCATGATTTAAAATTTTTGCAAAAATAGAAAGTCCGATGATAAAACAATACCAATTGTCAATTAAAATGATCCTTTTTGATAAAAAAAGAAAGAGGATGAAATTAATTTTCATCCTCTTCATATTTGTGTTAATTTTTTAATTTATCCTTGTGCATCAACCACGGCTATTGCAGTCATATTAATGATTTCTCTTACCGAGCATCCCATGGGTACAATATGGAAAGGTTTTGCAGTTCCTAACAAAATAGGTCCGATATTTTCCAATCCACCAAGATCTTGCATTAGCTTGTAAGCAATATTTCCGGAGCTAAGGTTTGGGAAAATAATTGTATTCACATCTTTTCCTTTAATCTTGTTAAAAGCAAAGGTCTCATCTCTCAGTTTTTTATCGAGGGCAAAGTTCAATTGCATTTCACCATCAACGGGTAATTCAGGATGATTTTCGTGTAAATATTCAATTGCTTTATTGGCTTTTACAGGACTCCCTTTTCTTACCGAACCAAAGTTTGAATAAGACACCATTGCCATTACCGGATCAACATTGAATGTTTTTAATGCGCGTGCAGTACTCAATGTGGTATCAACCAACGATTGTGGCGTTGGTTCTGAATTTACTGTAGTATCAGAGAAGAAAAGTGGTCCTTTTTTGGTCATGATAATATTCATTCCTACAAGAGTTTTCATTCCTTCCTCAATACCAATTACTTTGCTGGCAATTTTAAGAGCTTCGAAATATCTGGTTGCGTATCCTGAAATAAATGCATCTGCATCACCATTTTCAACCATCATGGCACCAAAATAATTTCGGTCGTACATTTTTTCAGCTGCTTCCTTGTGAGTTAAACCTTTACGGCCACGTTTCTCACATAAAATATTAGCATAGCTGTCTCTTCTTCTTCTTTCAGCTTCACATCGAACGTCAATAATATCAGCACCAGTTAAATCCAACTCATTTTCTTCAACAATGCGCTGAATATTTTCTGGATTACCCAATATAATTGGTTTCGCAATCCCTTCGTTTAAAGCAATTTGTGCAGCTTTAAGCACATTAAAGTTATTACCTTCGGCAAATACAACACGCTTAGGGAATCTTTTTGCTTTGTTGAATACTGTTCTCAGTAATTCATTTTCTGTTCCCAATCGTTGTTTTAACTCTTCTGCGTAGGCATCCCAATCTGTAATTTCCTTTTGTGCCACACCCGATTCAACAGCAGCTTTTGCAACTGCAATGGAAACACTCGAAACCAATCTAGGATCCAAAGCTTTTGGTATAATATAATGTCTACCAAATACGATATTGGCTTCGTTATAAGCGGCATGAACAGCCTCTGGAACAGGCTCTTTTGCTAATTTAGCTATGGCATTAACCGAAGCAATTTTCATTTCTTCGTTAATAGCTGTAGCCCTAACATCAAGAGCTCCTCGGAAAATATATGGGAAACCCAATACATTGTTGATCTGGTTAGGATAATCAGATCGACCCGTAGCTACAATTACATCTTTACGAGCATCGAAAGCATCGTTGTATGAAATTTCAGGATCAGGATTTGCCAAAGCGAATACTACAGGGTTTTCAGCCATTGAAAGAACCATTTCTTTGCTCATGATTCCACCAACTGATAATCCTAAAAATACATCGGCACCCACCAAAGCTTGTTCAAGAGTATCAACATCTTGTGTTGTTATGAATTGTTTTTTCTGTGTATTTAAGTCGGTACGTTTTGAGTTGATTACACCACGACTATCGCACATGATTACATTTTCAGGCTTAACTCCTAATGAAATGTACAGTTTGGTACAAGATATTGCAGCGGCTCCTGCTCCATTTACCACTACTTTTACATCTTCAATTTTTTTATTCCCAAGTTCTAAAGCATTTAATAAACCTGCCGCAGAAATAATAGCAGTACCATGCTGATCGTCATGCATTACAGGAATATCTAACTCCTTTTTTAGTCTTTCTTCAATCTCGAAACATTCCGGAGCCTTAATATCCTCAAGGTTAATACCTCCAAAAGTTGGAGCAATAGCTTTAACTGTTTCTACAAATTTATCTACATCAGTTGCATCCACTTCGATATCGAAAACATCGATATCTGCAAATATTTTAAACAACAGACCCTTACCTTCCATAACCGGTTTCCCGGCCAATGCTCCAATATTGCCTAAACCCAGAACTGCTGTTCCGTTAGAAATTACTGCTACAAGATTTCCTTTGCCAGTGTAACGATAGGCATCTGCAGCATTCTTTTCAATTTCGAGACATGGCTCGGCAACACCCGGACTATAGGCTAAAGCCAGATCTCGTTGAGTTCTGTATGGTTTTGTTGGAATAACCTCAATTTTACCAGGACGTCCTTCGGCGTGGTATCTTAAAGCATCTTTTGAACTAATCTTTGCCATTTGTTTGTTTTTCTTTGTGCAATACGCACGGTTAATAGTATTTTGTGAGTTGCAAAGATGCTAATAAAAGAGTGTAAGAAATGCCGGGAATTAGTTAAAAACTGTAATGATATCAGTATCTTACTGAATTACTTTTAATTAAGACTAGTAATAAATAAGAGAAATTTTTCTTGAATATACAGGAGGAATGAAGCTATCTTTTGCTTTTAATCAGTAATGAGTGAGAAAACTTATTTTCAGCCAGGAATTTCTTGTCGTAAGTGTGACTATTACCTTCTAAATCTTCTACAACAATTTTATTAATTTTCCATTCACCATTTTCGGATTTCTTTTTAAACAAGATTCTTCCCAAAAGCATTCCAACTTTTGTTTTTTTCTTGTTCTCACAAGTGGTTTGAATCACTTGCTTCCCCGATGGAGACTCAAAGTAAATGTCAACCTTATTTAATCCCTGTAAAGAATAAGCTCTTAAAGAAAAATAAAGTGTTTCATCTGATTTGCTTACGTCGATTGACTTTTGAACCAAATTTACGGAGTGTAAATTGAATTTACCTTTTAATTCATTGTTCGCATAGACCGAAAATGACAGCACACATATTGTCAAGAGTAGAATACCCTTGAAAAGAATCTTTTGAATGTGCTTGTAATTTAATCTCATAATCGGATGGCATGAAAATACAATTTCCTATACGAAAGAAAACAAAAAGGGATACTCAATTTTGAGTATCCCTTTCAATTTATATTATTTCTAAGAAATTACTTGATCTCAGCCTTAACTGTAGCCATTGTTTGTAAAAGATCTTCTCTTGTTGGAGCCAATGCTTTTGCTTTGGTTAACTCAGCCATTGCTTTTTTGTAGAAACCTTGAGCTTTTGCTGATTCAGCTTTAAATTTTTCTGGCTCTTTGTTAGCAATTGGATTCGCTTTTTGCATGATAGTAGCACCTTGGTTGAAATACAACATACCTAAACCAACTAATGCATCAGCCTGGTATTTTGATTTACTTTCGCTAGCTTTCTTGTAAAGATCTTCAGCAGCATCCATTTTGTTTGCTTTTTGAGCTTTTTGTCCTGCAACCAAGTAATGCTTTGAAAGAGATGCAATTAATTTTGAATTTTTAGTAGGAATTGCTTCAATACCTTTTTTCAATGTAGCAACCATCTCATCCATTTTCTTTTGCTTCTTTTGTACTGAAGCTAAATATTGGTATGATTTTGAAAGTTTATAGTTGTTTGCAACAGATTGAGCAAAATATTTTTCAGCTTTAGGGTAATCTTTTAATTTATTTGCACAGTAAGCAGCATTAAAAACCAATGCAGGATCTTCGAATGTATCTTCAGCTCCTAAAAATGCCTCATATTTTTCTAGTGCAGTTTTGTAATCTTTCGATTTTACTGCAGCATTACCTTCATTCTTTAGTTGAGCAGCAGATTGTGCGAATAAACTTGTAGCACAAAAACATACTGCGATAAATAAAATTAACTTTTTCATACTTTGAATTTTATGATTATTTGATTTTATATTTTTTCGTCAAAACAAGCCTAAAAATAACTATTTCAGAGAAAAATCAAATAGAATTAACACAAAAATATTCTTCAATAAAGATTGTTTAGAGGAAATTTATTTAATTGGGCCAATTCAATGGTTTCTTCCTGCAGATACTTATCATCAATCGTATAATTGTCGTATTGAGTAAGCTGATTGTTCTTTATCAGGCTATTGAGTTTCTTCGTATATGCCTCTCCAATCTCCGAATAGCGATGCAATAATGGTACCAATTTACCAGGATCATCGGTGTTTGATCTTTCCAATCGAAATTCTTTGTAAGCACGAACTCTTGCAATGGTCTGATAATAATCATTTACAGATTCTTCTATACTTGAATATTTGCGCACGTAGATATGCGTAGAATCTCTTCCTACCAATGCTTTAATTCTGTTCTCTCCTTTATTGTATGACCATATGCCAAATACATTATTCCCCTCCTGAAAAAACCTTGATGATCCCCAACCAGATTCCAAAGCAGCTTGCCCCAGTACAATACTTGCTGGATGCGGTTTTAACCTTTTCTTCAATTCTGAAATCTCGGAACATTTGTATTGCTCAAACAATTGGAAAAGGAAAATACTATCGCTCTCAATATAATTAGGATACTGTGTTAGCCAGTTTTCGATGTGCTCTACTCTTTTAATTTTTTGATTTAAATTGTGTTGAGCAAGAAGCACCGATGGTAATAACATTTCTACAAACTTCTGTTTTTTCTCTTTTACCGGCAGCATTCGTAACGAGATTACCTTAGTATATATATAAGGAGTAATGAGTGTATCTGCAAAGGCATGTACATCGTCTTTGCTTACAATCTCTTCATATTCCGGCCTAACCTTCTCATGCGTGAATACCACACGTTCTGTACATGATACGCACATTAAAAGCAAGCAAATCAAAGAAATAAACAGTTGTTTCATTTTGAATTATTGTTAATTCCAGTTTGCTAAAATAGTATTTTATTTTGTGCTGACAAATTTAAAACTAAAATGATCGTTGATTAGAGAAAGGTTGTTGGGTCAATTAGAAACCCTCTAAATACCATTATACTGCGTAAGCAGCTTAATTTTAGAAAAACATGCATTGCAAGCTTGCATTCCATGTTCGACCACAAAAAATGTGCATCTCACGCTTGCAATGCACATTTTTTTGCAGAGAAAAATGCATCTCATGCATACAAAGTTTATTTTACGCAAAAAAAATATACTTCACATGCTTGCAAAGAATGTTCTACCAGAAAAAAATGATTTGCACATGCTTGCATTGCTTGTTGATCTCCAAAAAAACATGCATCTCATGCGTGCAAAGCATGTTTTACCAAAAGAAAATACTCTTTGCATGAGTGTAAAGGGTGTTTTTTTGTTTTCGAGGAGCTTGTTCATTAAAGCGTACCAAAAAATCCACAAAAAAAGCAGAGCCTAATTGGCTCTGCTTAAGTTTATACTATCAAAAGAAACTTATACATTTAATACAACCACCTCGCCAAATGCTGGTGTTGCAATATTAAATGAATCTTCCAACTTGATATTCTCTTCAATAGCCTGAATGGTTCGAATTACACCGCCGTGAGTAAATACTGCAACTTTATTGTGATCCTGTGCTTTCAATTCATTCCAAAATTCCAAAACACGATCGCGAAGCATTACAAACGACTCACCATTAGAGCATTTAAGATTTACGAAATCTTCCATCCATTTCTCAAGGAACGGATCTTTAATTTCGTCCCAAACTTTTCCTTCCCAATCGCCAAAGTGCAATTCCATTAGTCTTTTTTCTTCTTCTGCTTGATCAGGATAAATATCGTTGGCTAGTTTTTTTGCTCTTGAAAGTGGACTTGTATAAATTTTATCAAACTCCACTCCATCAAGATTTTTCTTAACAGCTTCTAACTCTTCAGGATATGTTTCGGACAAATCAACATCTTTTTGTCCGTAGCAAACTCCTTGTTCTACTGCTACTGCTGTATGACGAATTAAATAGATTTCCATTTTATAATATTAATAGTTTAAAAGAGATAAATAAGATAGGTAGAAGACAATTTCGCAAACCTGTTGAGTTGCACCAATGCAATCGCCTGTGTATCCGTTTATCCACTTGTTGTAATATCTTCCTAATAAGAACTTGCAAAGATATACAGGAATTATAATCAGGAAAAATTTAGCATTTCCTAAAAGAGCCAAAGGCAAAATTCCTGTTAATACCATAAATATAAAATTACCAATACTTAGTTTTTTCGAATAGTCTTTGGCTTTAGAATTCTCAACTCTTGCATATTGGTGTGTGTTTACCAAAGTGGCTGCTGCCATACGTGTTGTTGAATGTGCTGCAATTAAAATCCAAGGCAATTGGTTTGCTGATATGGAAAACTGACAATAAAACTTTGTCAATATCAGGAAGATGATTCCCGTAACGCCAAATGCACCAATCAAGGAATCCTTCATAATTTCCAGGATTCTTTCTTTGGTCCAACCGCCACCAAATCCATCGCACACATCCATAAAGCCATCTTCGTGTAATGCTCCGGTTAGCAATGCTGTGGCTACCATGCTCAATATCACAGCCAAATTAAAAGGCAAAAGAATATTGCTCAAATAAAAAACAAGAGCCGCCACTCCACCAATTATCAGGCCAGCAATGGGAAAATATTTAATGGCTTCGTGCTGATATTCCTTTTTAAAATCAGCCCATTGGGGAAATGGAATTCTTGTAAAAAAGGATAATCCTGTAAAGAAAATGTTGAGTTCGCGTTTCATATTTTTCTTAGCTTAAGAACTGATATTATTCACTAACGACTTTATCGCTATTGCTTACGCCAGCATCCTCGAAACTAGCCATTTGATTTAGGAAGTTAACTGCTGATTCGATAATAGGATATGCTACTGCAGCACCGGTTCCTTCGCCTAATCGCATGCCCAAATCTAGAATTGCATTGGCATTTAAATGTGCTAGCATATGCTTGTGCCCATTTTCGTTTGATTTATGCGTGAAAATACAATATTCCAATACTTCAGGATTCATTTTAGATGCAGCCAAAAGTGCTGATGTAATAATAAATCCATCTACCATTATGATCATTTTTAGTTCGGCAGCCTTTAACATGGCACCTGCAATCATTACAATTTCAAATCCACCAAAGTGAGCGAATATATTTTCAATAGATGAGTCTCCTTTATAGTTTTCAACGGCTGAATTCAAAATTTGATATTTTCTTTTCAAGCCTTCATCGTCCCATCCAGTTCCTCGTCCAACACACTCCTTTAAATCTACATCAGCCAACAAATGCAATAAAACAGCTGCAGAAGAGGTGTTTGCAATTCCCATTTCACCAAAACCAATGATATTGGTTCCACCTTTATGAGCTTGTTCAACCAAATCAGCTCCCCTTTTGATGGCTAGTTGAAATTGTTCTGCAGTCATGGCCGCACCATTAAGGTACGATTTGGTTCCATGGGCAATCTTGGCATCAATTACATTCCACTCTTTGTCAAAATCGTAATTTACACCTGCATCAACAATTTTGATATCAATACCATTCTGACGACCAAATACATTAATAGCAGCTCCTCCAGCCATAAAGTTGGCAACCATTTGCCAGGTTACTTCTTGTGGATAAGGGCTAACGCCATCCAATGCTATGCCATGATCTCCAGCAAAAACCATTATTGTAGGTTGTTTTAATTCTGGGGATAAGGTGTTTTGAATGCAACCTATCTTAACAGCCAATTGTTCCAACATTCCTAGCGAACCAATTGGTTTGGTTTTAAAATCAATTTTGTGTTGAAGTTGTTCAATCAACTCTTTGTTTGGAGTTTTTATATCGAAATTCATATTGAAATTGAGTTTAATCTGGTTTATATTTCTTCTGTTGCTTCGCTAACGCCAGCATCTTGAAAGGAAGCCATCTCGTTCATGAATTGAGCTGCACTCTTTATTAAAGGAAAGCAAACCATTGCTCCGGTTGCTTCGCCCAAACGCATACTAATGTCAAGAATTGGTTCGCCACCCATGATGTTCAGCATTTTAATGTGAGCTTGTTCATTCGATTTGTGTGCAAATAAGCAATAATCCTTCACCTTAGGATTGATTTTAAATGCTGCCAATAATGCCGATGTAATGATGAATCCATCAATTAAAAGTGTCATTTTTAGTTCGGCAGCTTTTAACATGGCCCCAACAATCATCACAATCTCAAATCCTCCAAAGTGAGTAAGCACATCAATTGGATCCTTTGATTGATTGTATTTTGAAAGGCCTTCGTTTAAAAGATCGAATTTACTCTTCACACCTTCTTTATCTAATCCGGTACCTCTGCCAACACACTCCTCCAAAGAAATATCACCTAAAAGGCTAAGTATTAGTGAAGCTGATGAAGTGTTTCCAATTCCTTTTTCACCGAAAATAATGAAGTTGCAACCATTTTGGTGAATTTCTTCAATCACCTTGGCACCGCGTTTAATTCCTTCCAAGCATTGCTCTTTGGTCATTGCAGCTTCAAAACGGTAGTTTTTAGTACCGTAGGCTAACTTTCTGTTAATTATAGGAAGGCTTGGATCAAAATCATGATCAACACCCGCATCAACTACATTAAATTTGATGCCATGTTGTTTGGCAAATACAGTTGATGCTGCACCACCTTCCATATAATTATATAGCATTTGGTAGCTAACAGATTTTGGATAAAAACTAACTCCATCATCAGCAATACCATGATCTCCAGCAAATACAACCACATTAGGATTGTTAATCTCAGGATTCAGGCTATTTTGAATTTTCCCTAATTGGAGAGCAATTTTTTCCAACATTCCTAACGAACCAATTGGTTTGGTTTTCGTATCAATCTTCTCCTGTAATTCTTTATTTAAATTGTCTGACAAAGAATCAATTTTAAATTCGATCATCTGTTAATTTCTATTTTTACCAAGAATATTTTTTAATTCAGTTAAGCTTTTCTCCAGCTGAACTTTACAATCATCATTAGTTTCATTAGCAAATGCCACTTCTAGATCAGCTAATGCATCTGTTCTTTCCAATTTTACCAATGCAATTGAAGCTTTGCTTCTTACATCAGCATCTTTATCACGTAACAAACCAGGAATCCATTTTTTAGAAGACCAACAAGCCAATTCAATTACTTTATCAATTGCTTCCAATTTCTCTTCTTTCGATCCAGAAAGGTTTTTGTAATATTTTGATTGAAGATCCTGGATGTCTTTGGTATAAATGATTTCCTCCTTGAAGAAGTCAGGTCGCATTACAGATTTAGGATATTTTACCATTTCATTATTTGTAGCCCAACGAACAATACGAGGAAGCATCCAACGCATACCGGGAGTACATTCCGGGTGTCCAACAAATGAAGCCACTTTACCTTTTCCTACCGTGTTGGCTACAATAAATGGTCTGTTGTTTGTCATGTTCGCAGGTGTTCCTTCAACAGTGTGAACATCAGACAACATCGTTCCCAATGATCCTTCTTCAATTTCATCTTCGGCAGAAACCAAAACAGGTCCTTCATAATACTGGCAAAACGAAATTTCAAGATCTTTTAATTCAGGAAAGATTTTCTCTCCTTCTTCCGTTAAAGAGAATTTTGCCAAACCATGTCCACGGTGATCATGTTCGATATCAATGGCTTTATAGCCAGTTAAATTTAAACTTGGATAGTTAGGTGTATTGGTCATGATATATGCTCCTGCACAAATACCAACTACAGCTACGCCTTTATCTTTCACTAAAGAAACAACTCTTTCCATACCTGCTTCTCCAAGACTCATGGTTTCGCTTCTTCCACTTCCGCCAGGGAATACAATTGCGTCAAAATCAAGAATTTCATCAGATACAATCTGACTTGCACGAATCACTTCGCAATCAATTTTTGGATCAATTTTAAGAGCTTCAACAGCATCTGTAATGCACCAAGGACTATCGCCATTTTTGTCAAATACGCCAACCTTAATTCTTTTTTCGGCTTTTGTAGGAACTCTTTTACAAGAGAATGTAGTAAATAAAAGAGCAATTAATACTGCTCCAATAGTAAGGAGTTTGTTCATGTTAGTTTAGTTAGTGGTTTATTTTAGTGTGTTCTTTATTTCAAGTGGAATCCCCGATATAACCATGCTAACAATATCAGCCTTAGCTGCAATATATTGGTTAATGGTTCCTTGGATGTCATTAAAGCGCATTGCCATTTCATTACCCGGATGACCGCCCAAGCCTAATTCATTTGTCACAATAATCCAATCACAATCTTGTGCGAATATTTTATCCAGCTCTTCTTTGGCTTGAGCTATTGTTTTATCATCATCATTTTCATTATCGAAGAAAAAATTATTGAGCCATAGCGTAATACAGTCTAGCAAGATGACTCTGTTATTTACATCATGGCGACTTAAGAATTTTTCTTCTTCGATGTTGGTCCATTGAGCTCCCCTGCGAGCTTTATGTGCTTCAATTCTTTTTCTATGATTATCATCCCAAACCCGTGATGTGGCCATATATACAGGATTTGAAGTTGTATCTAAGATCAATTTTTCTGCGAATTCGCTTTTCCCAGATCTTTGTCCTCCCGTAATTAAATGAATCATAGCTAAATGTAAATGTTATAATAAGAATTATTTGTTATGGTGAATTTACGAATTTATAATTCCGACAAGAATATTTTTTCCCTTTTTTAAAACAGGCTATTCCAAGGTAAGTAACAGACTATAATAATTAGAATGCCAACCAAACAAACAGCATGGTTAATGTATTTGATTTTATTGATTTCTTCATTTTTCAAAAGTCGATCATTCTCACCAATATATGGCTTATCAACGCTAACTCCACCATAATCATGTGGACCTCCAAATCGACAATTTAAAATTCCTGCCAATGCTGATTCAGGATATCCTGCATTAGGACTTGTGTGAGCTTTTCCATATTTAAATATGAATTTTAAGCCACGATAACTTAGTGTAACAAAAATCATTAATAAAGCAGTGATTCTTGCTGGTATAAAATTAACAACATCGTCCAAACGTGCTGCGAACCTACCAAATAATATGTACTTGTCATTTTTGTAACCAATCATGGAATCCATGGTGTTAATCATTTTATAGCACATCATGCAAGGAACTCCACCTATAGCATAATAAAATAGAGGAGCTATAACACCATCCGATAAGTTCTCTGATAAAGTTTCAAATACGGCCAATCGAATCTCATGCTCAGATAGTTGAGAAGTATCACGTCCAACAATCCATGATAGTCTTTTACGTCCTGCTTCTAATCCTAAGCTATTTAGATGACGAAACACTTCAATTCCTTCCTGCAAGAGGCTTTTGTTGGCCAATCCATAAAATACAAATACCGACGTAAAAATAAGATATGCATAATCATTGATCTGTAATATTAAATATGAGCACAAGTAAAAAAAAGCAAATACCGATGATGCAAGGAACAAACACATGATTGCACCTTTAATGAATCGATTCTTTCCTTTGTTCAACCATTTTGTCAGTATTGAAATTGAATTTCCAAAACCAACTATAGGGTGAGGTAACTTTCTGGGATCTCCAAAAATTAGATCCAAAGCATATCCAATAAGAAGGGGTATTATAATGTATTTAATTTGCTCCATTTTTGTAATGCATCAATTAGCAACTGATTTTTTTCCTGGTTTAATGTTGCCACGCGAATATAAGAAGAATTTAGGCCACGAAAATTTTTAGCATCTCGAATCAAGATGCCAAATTCAGAAATTAGATAGTTTTTTAACTCTGTAGAGTCACCTTTTTCTAGTTCGATTAAAAAATAGGAAGTTTTTGTAGGCTGAATTTTAATTCCTGAAATTTTGGCCAATTTTTCGGTGAATTTTTCCGTGCTTGATTTATAGTGCTTTACAGGAGGCAAAACGTCCGCTTTGTGCTGAATTAGGTATTTTCCAGCCTCAATTGCTAGTGAATTTACCGTCCAGGGAGCCTTGTAGAATTCAATTTTCTGCACCAATGCCTTGTCTGCGATCAAATATCCCAATCTCAGGCCGGGAATTGCGAAGTTTTTAGTGAGAGATTTTACGATGATAAGATTTTGATGCTTTTTGATCAAATCTATTGAAGATGAAATTGCATCGGTGAAATCTATATAGGCTTCATCAATTACAAAAACAGAATTTGGATGATTCTGTAGCAAAATATCAAGATCTTTTTGCAATAAAATATCGCCAGTTGGATTATTAGGATTACAGATCCAAACGAGATCCGTATCGAAGTTGGAAAAAGAGGACAAGTCTTTCCAATTGATAAAGTCAAGCTTGTGTTTATTGATTCTACAGGCATCTTCGTATTCCGAAAATGTAGGAACAACAATGGTAGAGCTCGTATTACCATAGCATTGGGCGATAAGATAAAAGGCTTCTGTAGCACCGTTTACAGCCATCAACATATTGGTTTCAACATCAAGATCTTTTGCTAAAACATGGATAAAACTCTCTGCAGAAGCTTCAGGATAGGAGTCTATGGCATTCCAATTCTTTATCAGATGTTTTTTTAAAGCTTCGGAATACCCACCGTACCAGACATTGGTGCTAAAATTGGCTTTAATGTCCTGTTTATATTTGTATCCATCATCTCCGTGTCCCTGTAACATATTGTTATATAATATATAAAGGTTATAATTTATAAAGATATTACTTCTGGTAATTTCTTTCAAAAAAGAATGAGTTTACAGATGTAATTACAAATGTAAACTCATTATATGTCGATTAAAGAATTATTTCTTTAATAAATCAAGCTCAATTACTGAATTGGCAATGCGCCAATTAAATCATTGATATCTTGAACATTGTGGCGTTTCATATAGTCTTCTATGCCCACAACTACCTTTTCAGTAACCTGTGGATCGATAAAATTCGCTGTTCCAATTTGAATTGCGGTAGCACCAGCCAAAATAAACTCAATGGCATCTTTGGCGTTCATTATGCCTCCTAATCCAACTATTGGAATGTTAACGGCATTAAATACTTGCCATACCATTCTAAGAGCAACTGGCTTTACTGCAGGACCTGATAAACCTCCAGTAACGGTTGATAATAAAGGCTTTCTGGTTTCTGCATCAATAGCCATTCCCAATAGGGTGTTGATTAATGATACTGAGTCGGCTCCTTCAGCTTCAACAGCTTTGGCTATTTCTGTAATATCCGTAACATTAGGCGATAGTTTTACCATTAAGTGCTTTTTATACACTTCGCGAACCGCTTTAACCACCGAAGCAGCCGATGCACAGCTGGTTCCGAATGCCATACCACCTTCCTTCACATTAGGACAAGAGATATTCAACTCAATGGCAGGAATGTGCTCCAGCTCGTTAATCATAGCAGCTGTTTCTACATAATCTTCAATTACTGATCCTGAAACATTAACCAAGATGTTGGTATCGTAGTGTTTAATTCGTGGATATATTTCCTTGCAGAAGTTTTCAACTCCTTTATTTTGTAATCCTACTGCATTTAGCATTCCTGAAGGCGTTTCTGCCATTCTGGGATAAGGATTTCCTTCTCTATGGTGTCTGGTGGTACCTTTTACTATAATACCGCCTAAATTGCTTAAATCGATAAAATCTTCGAACTCTTCACCGAACCCAAAGGTTCCAGAAGCGGTCATTACCGGGTTTTTTAAGCTTAGATCTTTAAGTTTTACTCCTAAATTTACCATTTCAGATCGTTTATATTGAATACCGGTCCTTCGGTACAAGTACATTTATTACCTTCCGTTGTTTCAGTTACGCAGCATAAGCAAGCTCCAAAGCCACATGCCATAGTGTTTTCAAGCGATACCTCGCAAGGGATGTTCTTTTGTGCAGAATATGCCGCAACGGCCTTCATCATTGGCTCCGGACCGCATGTAAATACGTAATCAAACTTTTCTTTTTCCAATACAGAGTGTTGTGTTGGGTATCCTTTTTCACCAAAGGAACCATCCTCCGTAGTAACCAGGATGTTACCGTATTCTTTATAAGCATCAAGCTCTACGGCATCTTTCTCTGATCTAACACCAAGAAGTGTAGTTACATTATTTCCTGCTTCTTTTAGGTGTTTTGCAAGGTATAGCAAGGGAGCCACACCACAACCGCCACCAACAAGTAATGTATTGGCATTATTTGGAATGGAATATTGATTACCCAATGGATAAACAATGTTTAATGTATCACCTTCTTTTAGTTCACCCAATTTTTTGGTTCCATCACCAATTTTTTTGATGTATAAGCTAATTGTATTGCGCTCATAATCTACAAAATGGATTGATAATGGTCTTCTAAGGAAGGTTGTGTTGGAATCTTTTACCAAAACGTTTACAAATTGTCCTGGATGTATTTCCGGAAGTGGCTCTAAAGCCTTTACATCCAGTACAAAATGCTCATCGTTCAGCTCTTTTCTTTGTAGTACCTCAAAGTCTTGTACTAATTTTTTCATGGTGCCTAGCAATATTATATCTGTTAAGAATAAATCCAGGCAAAGATAATTCAAAAAATGCTTAAGATGGGTTGTATTCCCTAAAAGTTTTATCAGTATAAAACACAACTACCTTTTCTATTTGCTTACCAGGAACGAATACGTTCATTTCTGAGAAGGATTCAGGCTGATTTACAGGCTTTGTAGGTGATTCCTTTTTTAATTTAGGTGGTTGAGGAGTAATATTAGGTGTATCTTCTTCCTTTTCAAACTGAATCATCTCATTCTCGAAAAGTTTAGAAGATTCTTGTGATGTATACATTTCACCTTCTCCAAAAATAATCCAATCAATATTGACATGAGGGAAGGATCGTCTTATTTTTTGCACAAAATCGAGGCTAGGCTTGTTTCTACCTGATAATATATGTGATATACTGGAGCGCTGTACGCCAATTGTATCAGCAAATTTTGAAGATGTTAAACCTTCACTGTTAATTAATTGAACGATTCTATCTTTCATAGGTTGATATTTTACAGATGTTAACTGTGTCTGTCGATACAAAGGTAAAATAAAATTTACAAAAAGCAAATAGAAAATTCAAATTAGGGTTACTTTTGTAATTCATAATTGTAAACCGACAATTTAACCTGTAACAACTCTCAATTTACAATTGTATTTCATATTTATAAATGATTTAAGCTCCTAATCTCTGGACATATAGACTTAAAAAGGATTCATAGAATAAACTGAATCCATTAGACCATCACTCAAACAAATGGAGTGTATAATACTCTAAACAGAATCAGCATGAGTATAATTGCTAGTTTTTCAGCTCATTAGACTTGTTTACAAGTGTATTTATTAGGAATATAACAAGAATCAACACTAGTTCGGCCTTTTTGATTGATATCCTATTCGATTTTTAGATCAATTGAAATCCATAAAGTATTGAATTATAGCATTATAAACATGTTAAGTTTACAATTTACATCCTAATTGATATAGTTCTATAGTATTGTAAACTATATGCTTAAAGTAATAATTCAATGTAGTTTTATAAGCATCTGGTTACTAGAATTAAATACTCTTAAATGTCAACTACTATTAGATTTGTAACCTATATTTAAACAATATAATACATTTGAAATGTGTATACAAAAAGCAATTGAGAATAAACAATAGTGTGGATACGAAACCACACAATTAGGTTACAATTATAAATTACATATGTAAATAGATGAATTTTGAAAATTGGACTTGACTCCAATTATAGTTTACAACATTAATTTAATGATGTAAACAAATAATGTGAGAAAAAAATGCTTTTGTTTACTCGAAATGGATTGACAATTGTATTTTTTCAATCAAATGGTCTGATTGTTTACAAAAATTACAAGCTAAGGAGCTTAAAAATGGTAAGAATAGTTGACAATGCTCAGTAATTGAAGTAGATGCAAGTATAAATAGCAAAATAATTATTGCTAAAATCTAGAAGAATAATGGTATTTGCAAGACAAGAAAGCCTATTTCGACTTTCTTATCTTTACATATCCCATAAAAAGAATATAGATTGAGAATCCTACAATTAAGATTCTTAAAATAAGGTTTTCTGTTACACTCCCATTGGATGTTAAAATATCTCTTGATAATGCAGGAATCATGAATATTAAAAGTCCAAAAACCAAAACCAGCATTGCAATTGTAAATATCCGTCGGAGTTTGATCTGCTTTGGAGGCAACTCCTTCTTTTTAGCCTGTTTATTCTTTTTATGATCCTTTGATTTGCTTTGTGGGGTTTTCAATGCTTTTTTTAATCGACTACCTACAAGAAAGGCAAATACGCATAGTCCTATTACGATATATAATTCTTTACTCATTTATATGATGTTTATAGAGTGTTTCTTTATTTTATTTTTCTTTTCTGCAAGATTGGGGCAATGACTTGCTAAAAGCTCCCAGAATTGGCTGGAATGGTTTTTAACGACTGTATGACACAATTCGTGAAGGATAACCATATCCGATAAATCTTCTGGCAAACGCATTAAATGCAAACTCAAATTGATTTTATTATCATGAGAGCAAGAGCCCCATCGGCTTTTGGTATTTTTGATTTGTACGGAATGGTACTTAAATCCATGTTGTTTCGCAAGAAATTCTATCCTCTTAGGCAAATAGTATTTTGCTTCGCGCCGAAGAGTTTCAATTATTGATTTTCTAATGAACTCTTGCAAGTCCGTATTAATAATTTCCATTCCTACAGGGTACATTACCTCAAGTATGCCATTATTAAGTTTCGAAGAATAAGACTTGGTAGTTACCTGAGTAATTCTCAGCTCGTGGTATTTGGTTTTAAATTTGGTATTCTGATCAAAAATGGTTTGCTGACTTTCCCTGGCATCTTTCTTCTGTTTAGCTTGAATGATCCAGGCCTTGTTTTCTTCAGCAAACTTTATGGCTTCCTCGACGGAAATGCAATTGGGAACGTTTATCCAAATTCCTTTTGTTGGAGCCATGCGAATTGATAACCGCCTGAAACGCTTATCGGTTCTTAGTGCAATTTCTCCAATGTCTTTAATATAGATGATTTTTTCTGTAGGCATAAAAAAAGCTTTGCAAAATGCAAAGCTATTAAAATATCTAATTTTGGAAATTACTTTTCCTTAATTAAGGTGCTTAATCTGGTAAATGATTCATCTACATTCTTAATCAAGTCGTTAAAAATTGACTTGTAATATGCCTTTACCATTTTAGGATTATCTTTTCCATCAGGATGGTTAACTCTTGCAATTAAATTATTTCTTGCAATAATAGTATCCTTGATGATATCCATTACCTGCTCCCTATTTTCCGGGTGCAAATAATTGTAGTTATAACAATCTGAAATAACCTCAAAACAAAGATAATCAATGTCTTTTTTTAAGCGTCTTCTACTAGCCATCTTAATAGTTTTTGATGAATAAATCGGGATTCTTCCCTCTGATCGGGAACAAAGGTAATAAACCCCGATTAATTTATCATTTAAAAATGGATAAAAACTTGGTAGTATCTATGAGTAGTCAGCCAATTGTCGCGCTAAAATTTTGCGCCCCTGGAATATTCTACTTTTTATTGTGCCAATTGGTAAATTTGCATGCTCAGCAATTTCACGGTATTTATATCCCTCTAAAAACATTTTAAAAGGTGTGCGTAAGGATTCGTCCAATTTGTTTAGTTCCCTCATGATATCCTTATAGTTTTGTGTAGAATAAGGATTGTCAAAACTTACATTCATCTTTCCCAGGTTATGGTTTGTTTCATGTGCCATCCACTCACGTTGCTTTAATTTCTTTCTATATGCATTTATAAACAAGTTCTTCATAATTGTATAAAGCCAAGCCTTAAGATTGTTATGGCTGAATTTCGCTTTGTATATGAAAGCCTTCAATACGGTTTCCTGGCATAAATCCAATGCATCTTCTCTATTGTTAGTTAATCTGTAAGCATAAACTCTAAGTTGCTCTTCTAAATTAACGATCGTATTATTAAATTCTATTGTTGTCATGATTGTACCCCCTATTGTATTGTCTAATAAAAATACAAAAAGATTAAACAAAAGTCAATCAGTCCTTAAACAGAACTTTAATAATGGTCCCTGATTCTAAATAAAAAAAGCCTACATTCGTTTAAATGAAAGGCTTTTGGCAATTCTATATCAGTCTTTCTAAATAAGACTAAAAAGTCTTTTAATTATTTCAATTGAAGTAGCTTTTTAAATTTTTGTGGAGATGTAATCAATTTCATGGAATTGGGCACTTCTACTCCATCTTGCTTAAGTTGTAGTCCAGTGACCATTAGTTCGATATCTTTAAAGGATTTTTCCATACTTAACAAGTAAACGTTAATATCCTCTGCATTAATTGGCGAAATGAAAGAGCTGAGAATATAATCAGGATTGTAATCATTTACTGCACTTAGCAAATCCTTAAATGGCAGATCTTGTCCAAGATAAAGCGTACTGAATCCATTTCTTCTTAGTATATAATTGTAGAATAGAATTCCGACTTCATGCAACTCACCTTCCTTTAAGTATATCAGTACTTTCGACGCACCTTCCACTGACTTTCCTGAAAGAGAATCGATAGATGCAAATAATTTTTGTCTAATCAAATTTGAAATAAAGTGTTCCTGTGCCGGACCGATTGAGCCAACTTGCCAAAGCACCCCTATCCTTTCGAAAAAAGGGAAAAGTACTTCTGTGATGGTAGACTCCATTCCACTTTCGAGTACACACCTGGATAAAACAGACTCAAACAACTCTTCGTTAAAATTTACTGTTGCAAGTGTAAGTTTCTCTATGTGAAATCCAATACTTTTATTTGATCTTGACAACTCTAATATTTTAGCTTCAAGATCAATACTACTTAATTTAGCAAGATGGGAAATCTTAATTCCTGATGAATTAAGCATTGAAACATTAAGCAGTTTACGAAGATCACTATCAGAATATGAGCGAATATTGGTCTTGCTCCTTTCAGGCTGAATGATGCCATATCTTCTTTCCCATATTCTAATGGTGTGAGCTTTTACTCCTGTTATTTTTTCGAGATCTTTTATGGAATATTTACTCATATTTTACAGTTAGTGAGAAGATTGAAAATCCACTCTCTTTAATAATTATTAAATCTAATCAAAAAAACTAAAACCTGCATAAAATGGCAGGTTTTAGTATGTATTATAGAGATTATTCTGGCAATAAAACCTTATCGATTACATGAATTACTCCGTTAGTTCCCTGAATATCTGTTGCAGTTACGTTAGTATCTCCGTTAATTGTTACGCCCGAACTTGTATCAATATCAAGCATACTTCCTTCATTTAGAGTTGATACCATGCCAGTTGATACCTGATCTGATCTTACATTACCAGAAACAACATGGTAAAGCAAAATTGGAGTTAAAGTTTCTGCACTTAAGTCGTCAATTCCATCAACTTCTAAGGCTTCAAAAAGTGCTTCAAAAGCTGCGTCTGTTGGAGCAAATATTGTAAATGGTCCATCTCCACTTAAAGTTCCAGCTAAATCAGCCTTTACGACTGCGGCTACCAAATGCTCGAAGTTGTCGTTAGCAATTGCAATATCAACTACATTAGGAGGTAATAAAACCTTATCAATTACATGAATGATACCATTGAATGCTTCAATATCTGCTGATGTTACCGTTGTTTCTTTGTTTAGCTTTACTCCATCGCTCGTGTCTAATCGTAACATTACAGGATCCATATCCGGACTGTTGGTAGCTAGTGTTTCCACATATCCCGGATTAATATCCGTTGACATAACCTTACTGCCTAAAACATGATAAAGTAGAACTTGAGTTAGTGTTTCGACGGATAAATCCTCAATTCCTGAAACACCCAGATTGGTAAATAAATCCTGAAAGGCCTGATTGGTTGGTGCAAAAACTGTAAATGCACCTTCTCCATCCATTGTTTCTACAAGACCAGCTTTGTCAAGAGCTGCTACCAGGCTGGAAAAATCGCCATTTGCTGCTGCAATATCTGCTATCGACTGTGCTTCCTCTTCTGCTCCAGGAATTAACACCTTATCAATTACATGTATTACCCCATTGGTTCCTTGTACGTCAGTAGCAATAACATTGCTTGATCCGTTGATAATAACTCCACTACCATCAGCATCAATTTCAAGATCAGCTTCGGCATTTAGAGTTGAAACTGTACCAGTGCTAACATCGGCAGCTCGAACATTTCCTGAAACAACGTGATAGGTAAGAATTGGGGTAAGATCTTCTGCTGACAAATCTTCAATTCCATTTATGCCCAGATCAGCAAATAAAGCCTCGAAAGCGGCATCAGTTGGAGCAAAAATCGTAAATGGCCCATCTCCTCTAAGTGCATCTACTAAATCAGCTTTAATTACTGCATCTACTAGATGTGAGAATGTAGCATTTGCGATAGCTATGTCAACAACATCAGGAGGAAGAAGAACCTCGTCAATGATGTGAATCACGCCATTGGACGCCATAACATCGGCGCTGGTAACATTGGCGCTATTATTTAATTTTACGCCCGAATCAAGACCAACGAGTAAATTGATAGGGTAATCACCAGGAGTAAATGTACTTAGTGTTTGCACATAACCTTCAGACAAGTCTGTTGATTTTGCTTGAATACCCAATACATGATATAAAAGAATCGGGACTAAAGCTTCAGCACTCAATTCATCAATACCTGAAACTCCCAAATCCGTAAACAATTGCTCGAAAGCAGCATTTGTCGGTCCGAATACCGTAAAAGGTCCATTGGTATTTAAAGCTTCTACCAAGTCTGCCTTTGTAAGAGCGGCAGCTAAAATTGAGAAGTTATCATTACCTACAACAATGTCAACAATATTTTTTTCCGTTGGCATTGGATTTGGCATGTCATTGTCATCATCTTCGCATGAAACATTAACTATTGCTGCGATCATTAGGAGAAATAACCCTAAACTAAATTTGTAATTCCTGAAATTCATGTCATTTTTTTTAATGGTTCAATCAGGAAACAAATTCAATTCATTTTTTGTTCATCAATATCAGAAAATAATTAGACAAAAATATAAAAATAAATACAACACTTTACTGTTTTTGGGCATTTTAAGATTTTACTTTTTCTGCAATTATTTGCGGAGGGTAAGTTAATTTTCCTTCCGTTTTAGCAACAATTGTCGAAACGGTGGCATCTCCGGTTACATTTACAACCGTTCTAAGCATGTCTAAAGGTCGATCTATACCAAGTATTAATGCCAGACCTTCAATAGGAATACCAACTGATGTAAGAACGATAATAAGCATTACGATGCTACCACCTGGTACACCCGGGGTTCCAATAGAAGCCAATGTGGCTGTTACGACAATTAAAAGCTGATCGTAGATATCCAATGTTACACCAAACACCTGAGCAATAAAAACCGCTGCAATAGCTTGATAACAACTAGTACCATCCATATTGATGGTGACTCCAACTGGCAAAACAAAACTTGCAACTTCGTTTGAAACACCCATTTTGTTTTCAACACACTCCATGGTTACAGGAAGTGTTGCTGCACTTGAACTTGTAGAAAATGCTAATAATTGAGCTGGAGAGATTGATTTGTAGAAGTCAGTATACTTTATTGGAGTAAAAATTCGTAAGAATAATGGATATATTAAAAAGATCATGATCAATAATCCCGCTATTACTGTTATTGCATACCATCCCAATGCAGTAAAAAGGTCTACATCTCCTGAAAAATCAACAATTAATCCGGCAATTAATGCAAATACTCCATATGGTGCAAAAAGCATGATGATATCAATGATTTTTAGAATAATAGCATCTATTCCATCAAAGAATTCCTTTACTACTTTTACCTTTTTTTCTTCCAGAATCACCATTGCGATCCCAAATAGAATGGCAAAGAATATGATTTGCAGCATTTTGGTATTGTCTGTGGCTGCTTTGAAGAAATTGTCTGGTACCACGTCAACTAAAAATTGAAGTGGAGATTCTTCCTTGATATGATCGGCTTGATTCTTCTTAAGACTAATATCTGACCCAAACCTTTCTTGAAGTTCTATTTTTTTGTGCTCTGGGAAGGTGTTTCCAGGTTCAAAATTATTTACCAGTAAAAGTCCAAAACTAACTGCTATAACTGTAGAAATCACATAAAGTGAAATGGTTTTTATTCCTATGCGTGAGAGTTTTGAGATGTTTGAAAGACTTGAAATCCCCTTAACCAATGAAACAAATATTAGTGGGACAGCTATAAGTTTTAAAAGGTTTAAAAAGATTGCACCCCATGGTTTTATCCAATCTGCAGTGAATTTGGTTAAATCAAAATAAACAGCAAGCATTCCTCCAATAATACCTAAAGCCATTCCTATTAATATTTTCACATAAAGGGGTAATCTTTTCCACATAAGCTGTAATTTTAATAAGCTTTAAAGGTAATTGTATGAAATAAAAAAACAAAGCCCGAAAACCAATTGGTTTTCGGGCTTTGTATATTTTTTGAATTGCTATTAGCAACCACAACCGCTTCCGCAGCCTCCGTCATTACAACTTCCGCTATCACATCCACCTTGTGGTGCATAAACTGCTTGTTTTTCTTCGTCAGTAGCATCTCTTACCTCGATAACTTCACCTTTAAAATACAAGTCATCACCAGCTAATGGGTGATTGAAGTCCATTTTAACAGTTGCATCTGCTACTTCTAATACAATACCGTTCATTCTACGACCTGAACTATCCTGCATTGGAACCACGTTTCCTTCTTTAATCATTTCTGCGTCAAACTCTCCGTTTACTTCAAAAATATTTTTAGGAAGGTCAATAACAGCCTGCTCAGAAGCTTCACCGTATGCTTCAGCAGTTTCTAATTTAAATTCGAATGATTCACCTACTTTTAATCCCATTAGGTTAGATTCGAATTTTTCAAGCATTTGACCAGCTCCACACAAGAATGTTAGTGGAGTTTCAGTAACTGCTTTTTCAATGATTTCACCAGCTGGATCAGTTTTTAATTCGTAAATAACTGATACCATTTTATCTTTTGCAATAGTCATAATATCTTTTTTTAGTATTTTATTCTTTAGACTTTCTTATAAATCCGATACAAAGAAAGTACATTTATTTCTTTATTCAAATAAAATCGGAGTTCTTGGTCTAATATTAACGGATTTTAGTATTTATTTGTAATTAGCTGGATTCAGAGCATCAGGACGCCAATTGTAAAGAAATGATTTAACCCGATCGAAATCATAACCTTTATCCTTTTCTAAATTCCCGGTGTTTTGAGTGTGGATTCTCTCTCCTTTAGCATTTAGAACCAGCATTACAGGAAAGCCAAAGCGTTGAGGATAACCAAGATCCATTAAAACATCTTTGTTTTTATTTTCTTTGCTGTAATTTACCTCTAAGAATACATAATTATCATTCAAAAGCTTATTAATTTCTTCTTGGCTATGAAGATATCGGTGCATTTTAATGCACCATGGGCACCAATTACCCCCAACTTGAATTAAAACATGCTTCCCTTCTTTTTTTGCTTTAGCCACAGCCTCAATGAGATCCTTTTTTGCATCAGCATTTGGATTATAGATCTTTTGAGCTGATAAGCCATTCGTAATGAATAAGGCCAGACTTAAAGTCAAAAACAACTTAAATGTTTTCATTTGTTCAGTATTTATATCATTCATCATGATTTAATTAATGTCCGAAATTAATGATTTATTTCAATGAGAGGAGTTTGAAATTGATTTTTAACAAGGAAATAACAGCCTAACTTTATATCTTGTGTAATTATCGTCTAGATTGTTAGTGTTTTAAGGGGATATGTTATAAAAATACATTCAAACCCTATTCTTCTTACCTAAGAAATCATAGCTTTACGCAGGAAATTAAAAGAATTTAAATTGTATGAGTACGCAAGGGAAAATAGACCTTAGTTTTGATAAAAACCACATTTGGCACCCTTACACCTCGATGAAAGATCCATTGCCGGTATATCCGGTGGTCTCAGCAGAGGGTGTAAAGTTAAAACTGGAAGATGGTCGTGAACTAATTGACGGAATGTCATCTTGGTGGTGCGCTGTTCATGGATACAATCATCCCGTGTTAAATGAAGCTGTTGAAAAGCAACTACAAAACATGTCTCATGTGATGTTCGGCGGTATAACACACCAACCGGCAGTTGACCTTGCTAAGTTACTGGTAAAAATTACTCCTAAATCTTTAGAAAAAGTATTTTATTGCGACTCAGGTTCGGTTGCTGTTGAAGTTGCAATGAAAATGGCAATACAGTACAGATTTGCCACAAATAATCTTAAGAAGAATAAATTTCTTACAATACGCTCCGGTTATCATGGCGATACTTTTAATGCGATGTCAGTCTGTGATCCGGTTACCGGAATGCATGAAATTTTTACTGGAGTATTACCGATAAATTATTTTGTAGAAGCTCCCACTTGCAAATTTAATGAGGATTGGGATGAAGAAGCATTTGCTCCAATGGATAAAATGATTAGGGAGCATCATGGAGAATTAACAGCTGTTATCCTTGAGCCGATTGTTCAAGGTGCTGGTGGAATGAGATTCTACCATCCTGAATATTTAAAAAAATTGAGACTGATTTGTGATGAATTTGACATTTTATTGATATTGGATGAAATTGCAACAGGATTTGGTAGAACTGGTAGGATGTTTGCCTGCGAATACGCAAATATAGAACCAGATATCATGACCGTCGGCAAGGCGATTACTGGTGGATATATGTCATTTGCAGCAACTTTAACCAATTTAAAAGTAAGCGAAGGAATTTCTTCTGGCACACCAGGAAATTTTATGCATGGCCCTACTTTTATGGGAAATCCAATGGCTTGTGCTGTTGGGATAGCCAGTATTTCTCTGCTATTAAGCGATAATTGGCAAGCAAAAGTAAATAAGATAGAAAGTACTCTTGAACAGGAATTAAAGGCTGCAAGAAGCTTTAATAATGTTGCTGAAGTACGTATTTTAGGGGCAATTGGGGTTATTGAAATGAAAGAACCTGTTGATATGGCCAGTATGCAAAAGAAATTTGTTGAAAATGGAATCTGGGTTCGTCCTTTTGGCAAGAATGTATACCTGATGCCTCCATTTGTTATTAGTGACGAAGATTTAATTTTCTTATGTAAAAAGCTTATTTCTATAGTTAAAGATTGTTAATATTGTGATGAGTAGTTTATTGGATAAATACAAAGAGGAATTAAGCAAATTAGAGGATTCGGGAAACCTGAGATCACTAAAAAAAATCTCAGATAATGACTTCAAAGTGAACCTCTCCTCCAATGATTATTTAGGAGTAAGTAAGAAAAATATTCCAAGACCCAAGGGAAATTCTTTTGGATCGGGTTCATCACGTTTACTGACTGGTAACTTTCCGGAATATGAACAGTTGGAAGAAGAATTAGAAAGATTATACTCGCGCTCCGCCCTATTTTTTAACTCTGGATATCATGCAAATATCGGAATTTTATCCGCCTTATCCGGAAAAGGAGATTTAATCTTGTCAGATAAGTTAAATCATGCTAGTATTATTGATGGAATTCGCCTATCGAATGCTGAATACATGCGTTTTAAGCACTTGGACTACAATCAGCTTGAAACAATATTGCAAAACAAAAGAAATCAATATGATAAGGTATTTATTGTAAGTGAATCGATTTTTAGCATGGATGGTGATGAAGCTGATGTGCAAAGACTTATCGAATTAAAGAAAAAGTACAATTGCTTTTTATATCTCGACGAAGCTCATTCCTTAGGAGTAAGAGGAGAAAAGGGATTAGGAATAGCCGAGGAGCTTGATTTCATGCCTGAAATAGACCTTTTGGTAGGTACTTTTGGCAAAGCCATGAACTCAATAGGGGCATTTGTAATTTGCGATTCAATCATTAAAAAGTACCTGATTAATCGAATGAGATCCTTAATTTTCACAACTGCCTTGCCTCCTATCGTAATCAGTTGGAATATTATCATGCTGCGCACTATCGTTAAAATGCAAATAGAAAGAGAGCATGTAATGATGTTAGCTAATAAACTGAGAGATAAACTTATAGAATTAGGCTTAAAAACAGATGGTAATTCGAATATTGTTCCCGTAATTATCGGCGATAGTCAAAAATGTGTAAATTTAGCTGAGTATCTGCAAAAGAAAGGATTTTTGGTCTTTCCAATTAGACCACCAGCTGTTCCTGTTGGCACTTCGCGTTTGCGTTTATCGATTTGTGCAGATATGAACTGGGAAGAACTACAAGATGTACCCCGATTGATAAAAGAATATTGCAATGAAAACTAAATGGTTACATAAAACTTCAAAAAAGAAGTGTATTCTTTTTTTTAACGGATGGAGCTGTGATGAAAAGCCATTGCAGCATTTAAATTCAAAGGAATATGATATTCTTAGTTGCTATGATTATAGAGATGTTTTACTTCCTAAGGAGGTGAATCGTATTTTTGAAAATTACGATAAAGTTTATCTTATAGCATGGTCTTTAGGTGTTTACGCTGCAAATCTTTTATTGAAAAATCGAAAAAGTTTATTTGCTGACGCAATCGCTATTAATGGTACCATAAATCCAATTGATAACCTAAAAGGTATACCTCCTGCAGTTTTTCAGGCTACTATAGATGGGCTGAATTTAAAGAGTTTGGAAAAATTTTGGATGAGAATGTGTGGAGGAAAATCTGCCTTTACTCTCTTTAAATTGAATGTTCCAAATAGGGAATTCGATAATCAGTTACTGGAATTGAAAGAGCTTCAGAAGCTTGTTCAAAACCACTTTGTAGATTGGAACATATACAACAAAGCCTTAATTGGCAAACAGGATTTAATATTTTCTGCAGACAATCAAAAACTTGCATGGAAAGAATCTATTGATATTGTAGAAAGAGAATATCCTCATTATTGCTTTGATAAATGGAATTCGTGGGATGAGATAATTGAAGATTTAAGTCGTGGGAAATCAGAATGTTAATAAAGAAAATATTCAAAAAAGCTTTGTAAAAAGCATTGAAACTTATCGCAAGCATGCTATAGTACAAGAAGCTATTGCATCGAGACTAATAAATGAGTTACTGAACATTAAAAAGGATAATTTTCAGAAGGTTCTTGAAATTGGATGTGGACCAGCGGTTCTAACCGAGAAGTTTTTTCGCCATTTTAGGGCAACGGAATACTTTGCCAATGACATCGTTGAAGAGTATAAAGATGTACTGCAAAACATAGACAATAGTATTCGATTTTTTGGAGGAGATATTGAGTCAATTGATCTCCCTAAGAATCTTGATTTGGTCATATCAAGTTCTACTTTTCAATGGTTTACGGATTTGGAGTTGTTTCTGAGTAATATTTATGATGTCCTAAACCCCGAATCTCTGTTGGTATTTAGCTCCTTTGGCCCTGATAACTATCGAGAGATTAGGGATGTAGAAGGAAAAGGATTAAACTATTTATCATTTGGAAAGCATGAAAGATTACTGTCTGATAAATTCGAAATCATATGGAGTGATAGAGAAACAATCAAAAGATACTTTGCTGACCCGGTAGGTGTATTAAAGCACATGAAGCAAACTGGAGTAAATGGACTTCCTGGTAAAGTATGGACAAAGAGTGACTTAAAAAGATTTGAAGAGGATTATTCGGACCTATTTGGAACCGAATTAGGTGTTCCTCTAACCTATCAGCCAATTTACTTTATTGCAAAACCTAAAAAATAAATTACATGTCGATATATTTTATTGCTGGCATCGATACAGATGCTGGAAAATCTTTTGCCACAGGATTATTAGCCAAGCACTTACTAAACAAGCAAGTGAATGTTGTAACACAAAAATTTGCACAAACAGGTTGTAAAGGAATATCAGAAGACATTCAAACTCATCGCGAAATAATGGGGATTGAATTGATGGATGTTGATAAAGACAAAACCACTTGTCCTTTTGTTTTCGACTATCCTGCATCACCTCATTTGGCTGCTGAAATGCAAAATAAAACAATCGATATTGAGAAAATTAACAATTCAAGTAAACAATTAGATGATGAGTTTGAAGTTGTTCTACTTGAAGGTGTTGGAGGCTTAAATGTTCCTATTACATTAGATTATTCACTACTGGATTTTCTGGAGAAAAAGAAATATCCAACCATTTTGGTTAGCTCATCTAAATTGGGTAGTATCAATCACACACTACTTAGCCTGGAGATTTTGCAAAAAAGAAATATTCCACTGCATGGTTTAATTTATAATCACTTTCCTGCCAATAGTGAATTTATTTTGAAAGACTCAATAAAAGTTTTCGAACACTATTTGAAAAAAATGAATTTTGATTGTCCGATTGTTGAGATTCCGGTAATTGATGATTTGAAAAAATCAGAAGTTGATTTCTCTGCATTTTTTGAATAAAATTATCCTAAAAGTTAGATTGTGGTAATTTTCACAAATACAGTGAAATTTTTAACGAAAAATACTTAAATATTCTGACCAAGAACTAAGGCAGCAAATAAATAATCGATTCTAATAAGCTTAAAAAGTCATATTTTCCTATCAAGATATCGGATACACAGATATTTAAGAAATAATTAAACAAATTAAATTTTGCATGCATCCAGAGTAAAATCACATTTTTCAAGCTCTATTCTTGCAGAAGGGATGATTTTGAATCTTAAAAAGACAAAAAGGTCTTATTATTCTTGTAACTTAAAGGAAATTTCTATTTTTTTGTAATCCCTTATTTAAAAAGATTCCATATAAATAAAACTATAAGGAATTGAGGGAAAAATCAAAAAATAGCAAATTTGTATGAGATCACATAAAGTTATCGAAATAAGAAACCTTACTCCATCGACTTATATTATTCGAATGGAGAAAAATGACTTTACTTTTAAAACCGGACAATATATCACCTTAGGATTTTCTGGCAGTATAGACCGCAGAGAATACTCTATTTATAGTTCTGAGCAAGATGATTATTTAGAGGTCTTGATTAAAGAAGTAGAAGATGGTTTGGTTTCGAAGAAATTAAAGCGTTGTAAACCTGGTGATTATTTGGATATTGATGGACCATTTGGACACTTTTCTTTAAAGGAAGATGAAATATCCAAAAAGAAGTTTTTATTTATTGCTACGGGAACAGGCATCTCTCCTATTCATAGCTTTGTTGCAACTCATCCTGATATGGATTACCAATTGCTGCATGGTGTAAGAAAGGAAGAAGAAGCTTACGAAAGAGAATCCTACCAAAATAACAACTATATATTGTGTACTTCAAGGGAAAAATCTGGTGATTTTCATGGAAGAGTTACAGATTATTTGAAACAAAATCCGGTGCCTTCTGATACGGTATGTTATTTATGTGGGAATTGCCACATGATTTATGAAGCATATGATATTCTTGAGAAACAAGGAATTAACTTAGGTCCTATTCATACGGAAGTATATTTTTAAAATGTTATAAACTAATTAAATGGGAGAACAAATTGTTTGTAAAAAGCAATTGAATAAACTCATTATAATTCTTAATTATTGAAGAATGAAATATCACTTAGTATCATTGGGTTGCCAAATGAATGCCTCCGACGGAGAACGTGTTCGTTCAGTTATTGAAAAAATGGGATACCAGTGGACTGATCGTGAAGAGGAGGCTAATTTAATTGGAATATTGGCATGTTCGGTGCGACAAAAAGCGATTGATAAAGTATATTCCAAAATTCATAAGTGGAATATTTGGAAGAACAAGAGAAACCTTGTAACCTTTGTTTCCGGTTGTATATTACCATCTGATTTAGAGAAGTTTTTAAAATTGTTCGACATCATATTTCAGATGAAAGATTTGCCAAAATTGCCTGAAATGATTCAGCAATATGGAATTGCTACTCCTGTGGGATTGCAAAATGGTTTTGATTCTCAGAACGAAAACATTTTGGAATTTTGGAATGTGAAACCAAATTACACTTCAAATTTTGAGGCATTTGTGCCAATACAAAATGGCTGTGATAAGTTTTGTTCCTTCTGTGCAGTTCCATATACCAGAGGTAGAGAGGTGTCTCGTCCATCTGATGAAATCATAAATGAGGTTAAAAACCTGGTAGAAAAAGGGTTCAAATCCATTACCTTACTAGGACAGAATGTTAATTCTTATGGATTAGATAAAAATGGTGAAGAGATTGATTTCCCGGAACTTTTGAGACGCATTGGTCAGTTAGGGAATCAATTAAAGAAGGAATTTTGGGTTTATTTTACCTCTCCACATCCTCGTGACATGACAGATGAAGTGATTGAGGTAATTGCTGAATATGATTGTCTTGCAAAGCAGATTCACCTGCCTATTCAATCGGGTGATGATAAGGTTTTAGTTCATATGAACAGAAAACATGGTGTTGAGAAATATCGCCAAATTGTTCAAACCATACGAAGGCTAATACCTCAGGCAACTTTGTTTACCGATATTATTGTTGGATTTACGGGAGAGAACGACGTGCAGTTCGAAAATACACGAAAGGCTATGGATGAATTCCAGTACAATATGGCATATATTGCAATGTACTCTCCTCGCCCTGGAGCTTTAAGTCACAGATGGTTTGATGATGTAAGTTTAGATGTAAAAAAACAACGCCATCATCAGTTGACCGAAGACTTAAAAATTCATTCAAGAGCTTATAATGAAAGCATAGTGGGTAAAACATTCCGGGTTTTGGTTAAAGGAGAAGCAAGACACGATGGATATTTGGCTGCACTAACAGAAGGAAAGATAAATGTTCGATTTTTATCGTCGGATAAGTCTTTAATAGGTGAGTTTGTTGACATTAAAATTACATCGGCTGCTGATTTTTCGGTTGAAGGAGAATTGGTTGTTGTAAATGAAAAAGTAGCGTGAAAAAAGTAGCTTTTAAAACTTTAGGTTGTAGATTAAATCAGTATGAAACAGATGCCATAGCTTCTCAGTTTCAGAACAATGGCTTTAAACTGGTTCCCTTTGATAAGGAGGCGGATGTGTATGTAATTAACTCATGTACCGTTACGCATCAAAGTGATCATAAATCTAGAAACTTTATCAATCAGGCAAACCGAAAAAATCCGGATTCTGTTTTGGTGGTAACCGGATGTATGGCAAACAATGCCAAAGATGAATTAGAGGGGCGAGATGAAATTAACTATGTGGTGGAAAATGACCAAAAAAGTTCGGTTTACTCATTGGTAGAAGCACATTATAATGGTGAAATTTTTCATCCATCAAAGGTAAATTCTGATCTGTTCTCATACGGTTCAACAGATAAAGGGTTTCACACAAGAAGTATGATTAAAATACAGGATGGCTGTGATAATTTCTGTACATTTTGTATCATCCCATCGGTGCGTGGCAGAGCTGTAAGTAGGTCTATACAGGACATTTTAGACAACGTAAAAAGTGTAGTTGCAAATGGTGCGAAAGAGGTGGTTTTAACTGGAGTAAATATAGGCCGCTACAAATATAAAAAATACAAATTCGATGATATAGTGGAGCAAATTCTCGATTTGGATGGAGATTTTCGATTGCGCATTTCATCTATAGAACCCGATGGATTTGGTGATAAATTTCTAAGTCTGTTAAACCATCCTAAGATGACTCCTCACCTTCATCTTTGTTTGCAAAGTGGATCAGAACCTATTCTTTTGCAGATGAGACGAATGTATAATATTAAACGATTTAAGGAAATAGTAAATAAAGTTCGTTCAGTTCGTCCTGACTTTAATATCACTACGGATATTATCATTGGATTTCCTAACGAATCTGATCAAGATTTTGAATCTACATGTAATATCATAAAAGAGCTGAAATTTGGCCATGTTCATGCTTTTAAATATTCGATAAGGAAAGGAACAAGAGCCGAACGAATGACAGCACAGGTAGGTGAAAAAATTAAAACTTTAAGAAGTGAAACCTTAAGAGAGATTGCTGATGGTGTTAAACTTCAATATAGAAATCAGTTTATTGGTAAAGAACAAATTGTTTTGGTAGAAAAAACGGATGGTGAAAACGCAAATGGATACGGAGAACATTACGTGCCAGTAGAGTTTAAGGGATACGAACTTAAGAAGAATCATTTCTATAAAGTAAAAATAACTGATATTAATAAGGATATAGATCCTGTATTGATTGGCGAACAAGTAAAATAAAAAAAAGACGCATTTTGCGTCTTTTTTTATTAGTTCTAATCAATTATCTAATGGAATACCAATATTGGCATATGTGTTTTAATAAATAGTTTTCGTGACATTTGACCGAAGAATAATCTTTGCAACAAATTGTGTTTTCTTGCTAAAATGGCAATCAATCCAACATCATGATCATGGATATATTTGTCAATCCCTTCCATCTTTTCATCTTCATGAATTATTCTACAGCTTACATCAGAATCTCCTAATGCTCGCTTTAAATACTTACGAATAATTTGCATTCGGTGTTCTTCCATTGGATCATCTGTGGATTTATCATCGAAATGGACACAATGAATTTTCATATCGTAAGGTTGTGTAATGTATTTAAGATTGGCAATTGCTCTAAAATCTGCTTTATCAAAATCAGTCGCATACATGATATTGCGAATCTCATCAAAATCAACTTCATCGCCCTGATCGGATAAAATCAACATAGGCACATCAGTTTCTTCAATTACATTGGAAACTACACTTCCTAAAAGGTTTGTTGTACCCGCAGTTTCGCCTCTACTACCCATTATCATTAAATCGGGTTGATACTTATTACACATGTTTAAAATTTCGGAAGATGCAGTTCCTCCACTAAGTGCATAATCCACCTCAATTCCTTCAACCTTCTCCTTCTCTAGTCTATTACGGATATCGTAATACAATTCTTTAATTTTCGCCTTTGCATTCTTCTCTACTTCTGATAATACTTCTACAACCGTGGAGTTGTATGTATAGCTATCGGAAAATGGAACAGTTTCTATGGCTGAAGCAAAATAGGTATGAAAAAGTAAAATATCTGCATTAAACTTTTTCGCTATCCCCACTGCAGAATCGCATAGCTTTGGAGAGAAATCTGAAAAATCAACAGGAACCAAAATGCGATTTACATCAATATTCTGATGTGGAAAAGCTGCATCTAAATCTTCCTGTGCGTAACTTAAATCAAGCTCTTCTATAATTTTTAAAGCTCGATTGAGATCTTCTTCTTTTATTCTAACCTTTACTCCACCTCCTATGGCGGATTGAATCAGGTTTAAATTTTTCAAATAGCACTCTACCCCTTCTGATTCCAGACGAGTTTGAAGCAACTGGGCTCTAGAGTAACTATAGGTCGCTAATGTTATCATCCTGTCCTTCATAAGCCTGAGTTTAGTTATACTGTTATACCCTTTAAATTTCAAAGTGAGCTTATAGCAAAACTGTGAAATATGAAATTGAAAGCCGATATAATAATTAGTTGGGCATTTCGAGTTATGCGAACAAATGATACCCTTTAATTAATAATCGGTATTACTAATAAGTTACAAAAAATTAGATGTCTTGCCAAGGAAGCCAAGGAATACAGATTGATTAAAAACAGTGTATTTTACACTGTTCTAACAACATATTACTTTAAATTAATTCTCTAAAGTCCTTTATTAATAAACTTGTTATCCGTACTTTTGCAATTCGTAGTCGAATAAAGAATTGATATTCTTGAAAAATCAAAAAAGAATAGTTAATTTTGCGGCTCGATAAAAACACTTAATTATTAAGTATTAATTAAATTATTTAAGTTATGTTGAATCATTATGAAACCGTTTTCATTGTAACTCCCGTTTTATCTGAGGCTCAGGTAAAGGAAGCGGTAGAAAAATTCAAGACTCTTATTACCGAAAATGGCGGTAAGATTGAAAATGAAGAGAACTGGGGACTGCGCAAGCTGGCTTATCCAATTCAGAAAAAAAGCACTGGTTTTTACCAATTGCTTCAATTTGAAGCTCCAGGTGAATTCATCGAGAAATTAGAAGTTAACTACAGACGTGACGAAAGAATCATGCGTTTCTTAACTTTCAAGCTTGATAAATACGCTTATGAGTATTCAATTAAAAGAAAAGGAAACCTTAAAGAAACTAAAGAGGAGAAATAAGCTATGGCACAGAATCAATCAGAAATCAGATATCTAACCCCACCTTCAGTAGAAATCAAAAAGAAAAAATACTGTCGTTTCAAGAAAAACAAGATCAAGTACATTGATTACAAAGATCCTGAATTCTTGAAGAAATTCTTAAACGAGCAAGGTAAAATTTTGCCTCGTCGTATCACAGGTACTTCTTTAAAATATCAAAGAAAGGTAGCTACTGCTGTTAAACGTGCTCGTCACTTAGCATTACTACCATACGTAACTGACATGATGAAATAATCTTTAAAGAAGGAGGAAACGAAATGGAAGTAATCTTAAAACAAGATATCCATACTTTAGGATATAAGAACGATATCGTAACTGTTAAGAATGGTTACGGAAGAAACTATTTAATTCCTAACGGTCTTGCTATTTTGGCTACAGAGTCGGCTAAGAAAATGCATGCTGAAAACATGAGACAAAGAGCTCATAAAGAGGAAAAAATTAAGAACGAAGCACTAGAAGTTGCTAAGAAATTAGAAGGTGTTACTTTAAGTTTAGGTGCTAAAACTAGTACTACTGGTAAAATCTTCGGTTCTGTTAACAACATCCAAATCGCTGAAGCATTAGTTGAAAAAGGATTTGAAATTGACAGAAAGGTGATTTCTATTAAAGACGCTGTAAAAGAGATCGGTAAATATACCGCTTCAATCAAGCTTCATAAAGAAGTTAAGGTTGAGATCGAATTTGAAGTAGTGTCAGAATAATTCGCTTCAAAACAAAATTAATTTAAGTTTTTAACAGACAGACTTAAAGCTTTTCAAACAAACAGATATAAGCCACACCGATTAACGCTCGGTGTGGTTTTTTTCTTTTCAGAAATTTCACCTTTGCGTTCCAAAATTCAGAGTCCAGTAATTCCCAACTCGACCTACACCCATCTCTTTAAAACTGCCATTCATTATATTGGCACAATGCCCTTGACTCTTTAACCAAGCTTCAATAACCTGTTGCTCACTGGTATGGCCATATGCAATATTTTCACCAGCTGTGGAATAATTATACTCTACATTTTGTAAACGTGTGCTTAGAGTACTCCCTTTAGGTGATTCATGAGAAAAAAAGTCATTTTTATACATGTCTGCACTATGATTGGTTGCAGCCTCCTCAAGCTTAATATTCCATGAAACAGCATTAACAGGTGGATAATAAGTATCTCCACAGGTTGTTCCTGCTGCTCTAACATCATTCACCAAATTCAACAAAACTTGAGCTTCAATTTTAATGGGTTGAGATATAATCTCCTCTTCTATGATTACAGTTTCATCGCTGCTGCACGCACTTAATACCAATAAAATGGTAGATATACCTACACATAATAAATTTCTCATTCTTGAAAGCTTTAAAATTAATACTGTAGGCTGATATTTAAAGGTGGTCACTCAAATATAGTTCTTTTTAATAATAATTAAACTGCATGTGCCTTATTTAGAATTCGATGAGATTCCTATAAATATTAACCTACAAAGTTTTTTGCTCAGTTGAAATTTATGTAAATTTGGTTTTAACACAATTACTTTTTTAAAGCAGAATTGATGAAGCATATTTACTCTACCCTTTTATTCTTGATGATTTCCATTCTTTGTTTCGGACAAAGAGACTACTCATACATGCCTTCTAAGAGGAATTTTAAAGTTAAATATGTGAATTACGATCATAAAAATCGAAAAGCTTACACCGAGATTTGGCAATTGGCTGGTAAATCAAAAGATGAATCAGGAGAAATAAGATATAATATCGAATCAGAGATTACAACAGTCAAGCAAAATACCTTTTATCAATATTTTCATTTTACCTCTAAAGATTCCAACTTCTATATTGGTGCCGAAAGATATCTGGACCCTATCAAATTGGATTCCTACCAAAAAATGGTCGTTAAAATCGATGCAGATAGAGTGGTTTTACCTATTAAACCAATTCCTGGTAAAATTCTTCCCGAAGCTAGTTGTCAAGCCGACATACTTCGAGGTACAGGCTCTGTTTTAATGTCTATGACCGTTTTGTTGGTAAATCGAAAGGTAGATGGTGTTGAAAGTATTGAAACGCCTGCTGGCAAATTTAAATGCTATAAGATTTCTTCGGATAAAATATATTTCTCAGGAATATCAAGAAACAAAACAAAGCTTGTTGAGTGGTATGCAATTAACGTAGGTCTTATTAGAATGGAAGAATACCACAAAAAGGGCAAACTAATTTTTTACAAGCAAATTGAAAGTATTGCTGAAGATTTCTTCATTCCTTAGTGAATTTTTTGCCATCTAATGCAGATATGACCACACCAAACGTACAGCTTGTCCGTAATAGGAAGAACCAAATAAATTTAAATGATTTAGTACATGATATAACAGGTAAATATTTTCCCTGTAATCGTATCCTTGCGGCAAAGGATTGTGTTTACTATAGGATTGATAGAATTCGTTGGTAAAACCACCAAAGAGCTTTGTCATGGCCAAATCAGCTTCGCGATGGCCGTAATATACTGCAGGATCAATTAAGACAGGATTTGAACCCAAATCACATAAGTAATTTCCTCCCCATAAATCTCCATGCAATAAGCAAGGTTTTTCTTCACTTCCCTCCAGTATTTCCTCTATCCTATTTTCAAGAACCAAAAAACCGTTTTTTAATTCATTCCCAACCAGTTGATTTTGTTCTGCCAATTTATATTGATACAACAATCGTTTGTTATAGTAAAAGTCAATCCAACTTTCAGATTCAGTACCCTTTGGAATATTTAACTGTGGTGTAGAACCTATATAATTGTCTTCTTTAAAACCAAATTTAAAACTGGTATGCCTATGCAAATCTGCCAATTGCTTTCCAAATTTTATAAAGAAGTTTTGATCCTTATGTCCTGGCTCAATGAACTCCATCAGTAATAATTCTTCTTCAATAAAATAAACATCAGGTGTTCTAATGCAAGCAGTTTTTTGAATCTCTTTAAGGCCACTAGCTTCCTTAAAAAAAACATCGGAATGTTCAGAACCTGTTTTAAGTAAACAGGTTTTGCCATCCTCAAATTTAATTAAATTGGTTTGAGCAATAGAACCGCCGGATACAGATTTTTGTTTCTGTATTTTGCATCCTGCCCAGTTTTCGATTTTCTCAATAATTTGAGATTTTATCATTTATTGATTTGTTTTAGTAATCCATCACATGCATCTTCTAAAATATCCAGAACCAATTCAAAGCCATCGGCTCCACCATAATAGGGATCAGGAACCGAATCGAAATGTTTGTATTGGCTACAATAATCAGTCATTAATTTGATTTTACTCAAATCTTCAGAACTTCTTACCATTCCCTTAAGATCGGATACATTTTGAGAATCCATACCTAAAATGAGATCAAAATCATCAAAATCATTCTTTGGATTGAACTGTCTGGCAATGCTTGTTAAGTCATAATCTCTTCGAGCTGCATGAGTTCTCATCCTACTGTCCGCCCTCTCTCCAACATGCCATCCACCTGTTCCGGCAGAATCACATTCGAATTCATCATCCAGCAGATTTACTTTTAAATATCCATTCATAACTGCCTCGGCACTGGGCGATCGGCATATATTTCCCAAGCACACAAAAAGTAATTTTTTCTTCATTAAAATGATATTAATTGGTTAAGAAATCAAAGATATTTCCTAATTGACTAGTTGTTCCTTTATATAATTCTGTATAAAAACACCTGGAACATGTAATAGTAGTAAATTTTTTATTTTGAACATCAAAAATCTTAGCAAACCTACCTCCTGTTGCTCTAAATTCATCCGTTTCAAACTTATTGTTCCCACATTTAGGGCAAACATATTTTGATGTATTCATTTTCAGTTAGTTTATGATACTTATATTAAAAGTAATAAAAAAGCTCATTAAAGCTATTTTTTTGCGAGGCTAAATAAATAACATTTTTTTAACAGAAATATTCGGACTAAAGAGTCTTGTTTAATTTATTTTTTTTAAGTTTGCTTTTAGAAACTTCAAAATGAAAAGGAATATAAAACATATCAAAGTCAAGCAATCAAATCGAAAACCTTCGATTGCATTTGGTATGGCATCAATTCAACAATCCTTTTCAAATTATTCCCAAATATTCGAATACAATAACAATCAAGTCTGTTGTTGTTGCTGTTGTTGCTAGTAGATAATTAATCTTACTAACAATCCCCTCATAGGTATACTTGAATGTTTACCTGAATAATTTCGTATCAACACATTAAAAATCATAAAACAATGAGTTATTTAAGTAAAGTAATGGATGAATTACAAGCTTCCAGAAACAACAATGAGATTGACATGCCTGCAAGAGATCTTGCACACCGATTTGTTGAAGAGGCCATGAATACCCTATTTCCTATTAGTGCCAGGAGAAGTAAGAGTTGTTGTGCCGAAGAATCTTTACTTTATCAAATGGAATCAACTTTAAAGCTATTACTACTGCCCGTAAACTTTAAATTGAATAAATCTGTGGAGCAAATTACGCACGATTTTATGATAGAAATTCCATCAGTCTACCGAGCACTGTTGAAAGACGCTGAAGCTATACAGAAATTTGACCCTGCTGCGGATACTATTGGAGAGGTGATAATTGCTTATCCAGGTTTTTTTGCCATAATGGTATATCGTTTAAGTCATGTCCTGTATCGCTTAGGAGTTCCAACTGTACCAAGGCTTATGAGTGAGTATGCACATACAAAAACAGGTATTGATATTCACCCGGGAGCAACCATTGGAGAATCCTTTTTTATCGATCATGGAACTGGTGTGGTAATTGGCGAAACTGCAATTATAAAGAATAATGTAAAAATATATCAGGGAGTGACTTTAGGTGCATTGCAGGTTAAAAAAAGCCTGGCCAAAAAGAAAAGGCATCCTACTGTAGAGGACAATGTAATTATCTATTCCAGCGCTACCATATTAGGTGGTGACACTGTAATTGGAAGAAACAGTATTATTGGAGGTAATGTGTGGCTAACTTCAAGTGTAGAATCAAATAGTATTGTTTACCACAAACATGAAACCAAGGTCAGAACAAACCTTGATGAAAGTAAGATTATCAATTTTCAAATTTAAATATCAACCAAATGAAAATCAACAATATTTTAGAAGGAATTGGAAATACTCCGGTAGTGAAACTTAATAAAATCTTTGACGGAGCTAATGTATGGATGAAGTTGGAAAGATCGAACCCTGGAGGAAGCATTAAAGACAGAATTGCTTTATCCATGGTAGAAGCTGCAGAAAGAGATGGTACCTTAAAAGAGGGATCAGTAATTATTGAACCAACTTCTGGAAATACAGGAGTTGGATTGGCCATGGTAGCTGCCGTTAAAGGATATAAGTTAATATTGGTAATGCCAGAATCAATGTCGGTTGAAAGGCGAAGTTTGATGGCTGCATATGGCGCTGAATTTGTGCTTACTCCAAGAGAATTGGGAATGAAAGGTGCGATTGAAAAGGCGGAGGAATTAATTGCGAGTAATCCTAATTCATGGATGCCTTCACAATTTGACAATGAAGCCAATGTTGATATACACAGAACTACAACTGCAAAAGAAATTATAGCAGATTTCCCTGATGGATTGGATTACCTAATAACAGGTGTTGGAACGGGAGGTCACATTAGTGGAGTTGCTGAAATTTTGAAGGAAAAATTTCCAAATTTAAAGGTACTTGCCGTAGAACCTGAAGCGTCTCCGGTAATTAGTGGAGGTCAGCCAGGGCCACACCCTTTGCAGGGTATTGGTGCAGGCTTTATACCTAAAAACTTAAATACGGAAATACTTGACGGAGCAATTCAGGTAAGCAAAGACGATGCCTTTGCCAAAGTAAAAGAACTTGCAGTTAAGGAAGGTGTACTTGCAGGTATTTCAACTGGTGCATCACTTGCTGCTGTTAGCAAACAATTAAATTCAGTAGAAGCTGGTGCGACAGTTCTTACCTTTAACTATGATACAGGCGAAAGATATCTTTCGATAGAAGAGCTATTTTAAAAACATAAAGAGGGTGTCAAGTTAAAATTTGACACCCTCTTATATTATTTTCTGGAAATTACTTCTTGGTAATTACCCTTACTACTCCATTTCCACCTCTAACTCCATAAATTGCAGCATCACTTCCTTTGACAATTACAATTTTAGCAATATTGGTTGGTGATAAATTAGACAATGCTGCATAATCTGTCATAACTCCATCAATCTCAATGTTTGCCGCACTTGATCCATAAAATGACGACTTTCCTCTTATAATTATTTCTCCATTTGAAATTTGCAATGAAGGGAATTCATTTCTAATGATATCTATAAAAGAAGTATATTTTGAGTAATCCTTTTGACTAGAATACTTCTTTGCCAATTCTTTAAATGAATCAACCATTAGAATATGTCCTTTATCAATTGCAATTTCTGCTGCGTTAGGAATTTTAGCCAACTTTAAATTACCTATTAATTTATTACTCTTCTTTTTGACTTTAATCGTGTATTTATTAAAACCTTTGGCTGTAACTATTAATTTATCTTTTTCATTACACTCACACTTAAACTCACCTAAATAATTCGTTTTAATGGTTTCCTTGGTACTTTTCACCCTTACATTAGCATTGATAACTGGTATAGAATCAAATACTACAACTTTACCCATTACTAGTGATGTCTGGGCTTTGGTAAAAACAAAAATGAATTGTGATAATGTGAGTAAGAAAATTATTTTTTTAAGTTTCATATTTTTTGCATGTATTAATAAGCAAAACTTATTTGGTGCCTAAAACCGAATTAGAGAATTTTAAACATGAAATCTTATTATTTTTTTGTTTTGATCACAATCATCCCATTTGTACCCCGAGCACCATACCTTGCAGCTTCACTACCTTTTACCACTTCTATACTAGCTATAGTATTAGGATTTAGAGACTTCAGCATACCTAAGTCCACTAGTACTCCATCCACTTCGATTCCAGCACTACTAGATAGTTGAATTGAAGAGGGACCTCTTATTATTATCTTATTTGATGTAATTTTTAATAAAGGAAATTCATTGTTAAGAGCTTCCATTAGAGTGCTATATTTTGAGTAATCTTTATAATTAGGACCCTGATTTACAAACTCTCTAAACTTATCCAACTCTAGTATATGAACAGCTTTAATTGCCTTCTCTCCTGAACCTGTTTTAGAAGAAAGCTTCAAATCAATGATAATGTTTTCACTCTCGTTCTTTTTAATTTTATATGTTTTCTTAATAAAACCTATTGCTGAAAATGTAATTTTATCCTTCATTTGGCAAACACATGTAAATGCTCCCGTCTCATCAGTTTTAACAGTCTTTTTACTACTTTGAATAATTACATTAGCGTTTACTACAGGTATTGCTTTATAGGTTGTAAGTTTTCCTTTAATTACAATTTCTTGGCTAAAGCAATTTAAATGAGAAAATATTAGCAATAGTAGAATTATTGTGCTTGTGAAAGTTTTCATGATAATTAATATTTTATGATTCTTCCAAATTAACAAAAATAACATAAAATTCAAACCATTCACTTTACTGATATTCATCCAATTTTGAAATCTTTATGAACAGTATTATAATCAATGGCCGACCTGGTTTTTATTAGCAAGGCCTTACCTTCCTCATAAAATTTCATCCACTCTTAATGCAAATTATCAGCCAAAATAAGATAGTAATGAAATTAAAAAATCATCCATCATCTCTAATTGCTTCAATTGGACGAACCGCCATTGCTTTTTTAGCTGGAATTATCCCGGCAACCAAGCCTGAAATGATTAAAATTACCAAAGCAATTATTGCAATATTAAAGTCAACCTCTGGATTGGAGAACATGCTTTGATCTCCTCCACCATTTTGGATCGCTTTTGTAATGATCTCCAATAAAAACACGCCAAAAACAAGACCAATCCAACCTGCTATGGCTGTTAACACTACAGATTCTGTAAGTATTGAACTAATTATTACTGACGGAGAAGCTCCCAAAGCTCGTTGTATTCCAATTTCTTTGGTTCGCTTTTTCACGATGAATAGCATGATATTACTAACTCCGATGATTCCTGCAAGGAGTGTGCCTGTTCCAACAATCCATATTAAGCCAGCTATACCTATAAATAGATTGTTAATTTGAATAAACTCTTTCTCTACATTGTTACTTCCAAATGCTCTTTGATCATTAGGATGAATTGCATGACGTCTTCTTAACAAATTCTTCACCTTTTCTTCAACCAAACTTGCCGAGTATTCTTTCTTTGAAGTAATAGAGTAATGCCCCACTCGATTGCCGTAATTATATGTCTTTTGCAATGTTGTAAATGGAATAATAACACATTGATTTTGCCAGTCACCCCAGCCCTGATTATGCATTGATTTAAAGGTTCCTACTATTTGAAAATAAACTCCATTAATTTTAATATACTTTCCTAAAGGCTCCTCGTCTTCTTCAAATAGAACTTCAATTACTCGCCTACCAATTACTGCAGTCTTTCTCTTGTCTCTAATGTCCATCTTGTTGATAAATCTACCTGCAGTAATCGTCACAGGATCAATATCATTAACCTCTGGAACATCTCCTAGAATACTAAATGCACCCGTTTTCAATCCTCTGATTACATTATTCTCACCATCTCCACCACCCCAAGCCTGAATACGGGGTGCTAAAATCTCAATTTCGTGAATGTTATCCAAAATGGCTTTTGTGTCCTGATTGGTGAAATTATATCGTCTCCCTTGTTTGTATCCTTTATATGGTTTACTCGTTGGCTGCGCCCATATAAATACTGAGTTTGTTGCAAAATCTCCCATGCCATGGTAAACACCATTCTCTAGACCTCTCCCAGAACCTAGCATGATGATTAACATGAAAATCCCCCAGAAAACACCAAAAGCAGTCAGGAATGTTCTTAATTTGTTACTCTTAAGTGCCATATATATTTCGGTCCATCGATCTCTGTCAAACATGATAATTCATTTAGCGGTTTAAAGTTTATTTTATTGAAATGAGTTTTACTTTTATTCGTCAGCCAAAGCTTCTATTGGCTTTACATTTGCTGCCTTCCAGGCTGGGAAAAATCCTGCCAATAAACCAGCAATAACCAGTACAGCCGTTGCCTGTAAGCCAACACTCAAGTCTACTGATGGATTCATAAAAAATTCAATTTGGGTATGTGGGGCCAGAAGCTCTAATAACAACACTCCCATAACCAAACCCATATATCCTGCCACAGAAGTAATTAAAACAGATTCTAGTAAAATTAATGCTACAATAGATTTAGGAGTTGCACCAAGTGCTTTTCGAATCCCAATTTCACGGGTTCTTTCACGCACAACAATAATCATGATATTACTAACACCTACAATTCCTGCAATAATGGTAAATGCTCCAATGATCCAAACAAAAATTCTAATGCCTGAAAACAATGCCATAGTGCGCTGATAACCTTCCATGTTGTTATTAATCCACATGGCTCTTCTGTCTTTTGGATCAAACTTGTGACGGGCAGCAAAACTCTTTCTTAAATGATTCTCCATTTGTTGTAATGCCTCAATATCATTAGTATTGGTTGTAAAAGACATATTGGAAATTCGATTGGCTCCATTAAACACTCTTTGAGCAGTTGATACTGGGACATAAACTCTTTGTAAATCTCTATCTGAATGATCGGTAAAGACTCCTATAACCTGAAATGGAATACCATTGATTTTAATGTATTTTCCAACAGGTTCTTCTTTTTTAAAAAGCGCATCTTCTAAAATGGTGCTTATTGCAACCACTTTTCTAAATTGATTTATATCAACATCATTTAAGAATCTTCCTTTAAGTGATGTTGTGTTCTCTAAAACTTCAGTGTCGGGATGTACTGCAATAATTTCATAGGAAACGTACTCTGATTTGTATGAAATCACGTTATTTCTATAAATGGAATAACGAGAACTAATTTTATCTACATCAAGTCCAGAATCTTTAGTGCGAGTATAATCCTCATTAGTAAACTGTATTCTTCTGCCAGGTTGCATGCCATCAAAAGCCATGCTGGTTCTACCGCTATAGATCCAAAGACTATTCATAGCATCGCGTTTGAACTGATCTAAAACCCCATTTTGTAGTCCATTACCAGATCCCAAAAGGATAATCAGCATAAATATTCCCCAGGAAACACTAAAGCCTGTAAGGATGGTTCGAAGTTTATTTTTTCGGATGGTTTCAAAAATCTCCTGCCATTTGTCAAGATCAATCATCAATTAAAGTATTAGAGTTACACAATTAGCAATGAAAAAATTCAGTGCCACAATTTGTGATATCCTAATATTTTGGTGGTAATAAAATAATTGGAAGGCTTTCTACCTGCAATATAGAGAAACTAGAAATAGATGTCAATGTAAAAATGAAAAAAGATCATCATCTCAAGTGTTAAATAATGTTTAAAAATGCACATTTTCTACACTGAAGGCTTGCTATTTCACAAATACTTTCTACTTTTGCGGCGAATTAAAGCTCACATAGGTATTACTGCTTGTTATTGTCAGGATATCAAGCCAGTAGACCAATTGAAAATTAGGGGATTTTCATAAACTTAGTTTTTAGTTAGTTGGTTAATGGTTAGATAAAAATGGCTGAAGAATTCAGCCATTTTTTATTCTATTACATTTAATCTTTTTTAACTTTCCTTTGCAGCTCTTAACCGCGTATTGCCTTACCTTTGAAATGTATTCAATAAGAAAAAAGAGTAGAGTAGTTTTATCATAGATTGAGATTAAGGTTAACACTTAGTGTTAGGAAAGGATCGGAGGAGTTCGATCCTTTTTTGTTGCCTTAACTTGATAATTCTTCTGTTTTTTTCTTCCTTAGATAAGTATGAATGGGAAAGACATTTATAAAGGAATACCTTTTGATAAAATACCATGGAAACGTGAGACTCCTCCTGATATTTTAATCAATACCATGAGCTTAGCTCCATTATCTTCGCATTTACTCGATTTAGGATGTGGATTGGGACATTATGCAGCCTATTTTGCACAAAAAGGATACAAAATATCAGGAATTGATATTTCTCATACAGCTATCAAGTATGCTAAGCAATTATTTGAAACCAAGAAGTTAAAGGGAGATTTCTATGGGCTTGATTTGTGTAAACCAACCAATATTGCATTGCCCCCAATAAAACTAGCCTACGAATTTGAAGTCCTACATCATATTTATCCCGAATATAGGGAAAGGTATGTGCAGAATGTTTGTAAGCTTTTGTCCGAAAAATCATATTACCTTTCTATCAGTTTTAGCGAAAAGGATCAAAACTTTGGAGGGAAAGGCAAGTATAGAAGGACTCCAATTGGAACCAAACTCTATTTCTCATCCGTAAAAGAAGTTCAGGATTTAATGAGTAAGTATTTTAGAATATTGGAGATTAAGGAAATAGAATTGGAAGGAAAGCCTATTCCACACCAGGCAGTATTTTGCCTGATGCAGAAAGTTAAATTTTAAACAAGATATTCTCCAAACAGTTCATCGAAGACCTCTCCTTTACTCAATCTGCCATTTACAAGGCAAATGACAAATACTTTTCCTTTGGCGCAAAGTTTATTATCTGAAGTTCGGTAAATATCCTCGTTGAATACCAATTTTAAACCTTCTCTTTCAATATTTAAACGCACTTCAAACTCATCACCACTGGTTAAAGAGGTTTTGTAGTCAATCTCTATGCGTGACACCATTGCATCAACTCCTTCTTCGTGCAATTTCTTAAAATTACTTCCAATCGATTCTAAAAACTCATGACGAGCATGCTCTAAATAGTTTTGGTAAACCGAGTTGTTTACTACTCCTTGAATATCGCACTCATAATCGCGTACTTTAAGTGGTAATGTATAGATGTATTTGCTCATTTGATATTTGTTTTGAAAGCATAAAACTATACAAATGATTTGAGGAATTTAAAGGTTTTATGAATTTTGAATGTAATCGTTAATGGAATATACAATAAGCGGCCTCATTTTTCCTTTTAACTTGAGTTGAGCTGTCGGCTTATAATTGCTAAAACCATTTTGTTTCTTCAGCTCATTCATTACATTTTCAGAAACCAAAATACTACTATCAAACTCATTGCATCTTTTACACAAGCGAGAAGCTGTATTAAGTGGATTACCGTGATATGCCAACTCTTTCTTGATCTCTCCTACCTCTGCAACTGTAACCATTCCCAATTCCGATCCAGCTTTAAACTTAGGTATCATCCCGTATCTTTTGGTATAATAGGCACTCTTTGTTTTCATCATGGTTTGATATCGAAAAAAAACATTCAAACAATCTTTGTATTTGATATCTGCATTTTGTTTCCAGGTTAGTACAACTTCATCGCCTACATACTGATAGATTTGCGCTTCTGTATTGGATATTATCTTAGTTAAGTCATAAAAACAATCCTGAATCATCTCACTGTACTTAATATGGCCTAACTTCTCGGCATAAGTGGTTGACGAATTAAGATCCATGATTAAAAATAACCTTGATTCTTCGCGCGGACGATGATACTTGCCCAACAGAAAATTCACCAATACTCCTTGTCCAAATTTCTCAGCAACACCAAGCACAAACAAAGCAAGAAATACACATCCAGCCCAAAATAATATTCCTGTGAACATTCTCCATGAAATAACATAGTCGGTATAATGTATCCATACCTGGCGATCGAGCTTAAAGCCTTCCTGTTTAAAGGCAGCAACAAGCATTATAACAAGAGAATTAAATATGATGATATTGAACAAGTAGAATGAGGATTTTACCAAAAGAGCATAAAGAAAACTCTTTTTACGAAACATTCTTGACAAGTATCTAATTTCGAGAAAGGCTATTAGCCCTGCACTTAAAAAAGTAATTAATAAACCTATACTTAACACGATAGGCAAATCGAAAGGAACTCCTTCAAATCGTAATACCGACCACTCGTAAATAATAATAAATACTGCTGCCAATATCCAAAATGATATCAGAAACAATACTTTATTTCTATCGGTACGGTTCATTAAATCAGGCTCAAAGTGAAAGTATTAACCCGAGTTCAATTCAAGCTGTGGCTATATTTTTAATTGAACTTAGGGTATTAGTAAAGTTACGGTTTATTGAGAATATCATTACAATAAGATTTGTTGACTCATAATAGATTGTGTACTGATATAAAAAGAACCGGAAGATCGATTTGCATCGAAAATCCGGTTCTACACTACTACTTAAACTTACGCCTAATTTTAACTTAGGCAGACCAATTGGTGTGACTCATGCACCAAATTAGTAAAGTGTGGGACTGCGATTAAGGGGATTTCAACAGTCCCGTGGCGAATAGCATATCTAATTATTTCACCACTAACTTCTTAGTCCAGCTTTCTTCTCCAGAGCTTATTTGTACAATGTATATTCCACTGCTTAAATTGCTGATATCAAACTTATCTGAGCCATCTGAAATAAATGTATTAACAACTGTACCTGCAAGGTTGATAATCTTTACGCTTAGTTCTCCTGAAATTCCACTCTGTTCCAACTTAAAATAATCAGTTGCAGGATTAGGATACAGCTTAATGCTTGTATTCTCACCTAATGCTCTGTCTCTAGAGCTGCTTCCACTTCCTACCTGAATGCCATAATCCTCTATTTCACCATAGGTAGTATTTCCACAAGCCTGAGGTATTACATTGTAAGTAACGCGCACTCTCATTCGTGTAGCACCTATGCTGGCTGTTGCAGGAACCTGAATACTACCAGTAGCTGTTCCAACACTGCTTCCGTAATTGTAGTTTAATACATATTCTTCGTCCGCTCCGCTAAACTCTCCATCGCGATTCCAATCGAACCATGCACTTACCTGGTTTCTTGAATCAGGACGACCTATGCTTACTGTAATATCATAGCTCTGTCCCTGTTCAACATTTGCTACCTGAGAAGTATTGTCAGAATACCCATCGCAAGTTGTATTGTTATTGATCGTTTCAAATGAAACGTTCGAAATGTACTCGTAAGAACTACAGCCATTTGTTGTTGCTTCACAGTAAGTTTGAGAAACTGGTGCGCTTACCGTAATCATATTGGTAATGGTTTTGGTATTGGTACTACCGCTATTGGCTGCCGTTAAAGACACCGAGTAAGTTCCTTCAGTATTATAGGTTACTGTAGGGTTTTGAGAGGTACTTACCGTTGGAGTACCACCTGTAAAAGACCAATTCCATGAAGTAGGATTATTGGATGATAAATCCGTAAAGTTGATGCTTTCTCCAGTAGAAATACTTGTTTTATTTGCAGTAAAATTGGCTACCACCTCTTCTGCGCCACTTCCTGTGATGTTGATATCGGCAACATACGGAATCTTGTTGTAAGCTGTAACTGTTAGCTTAATCACTCCACTCGATGGCAAAGGACTAATGCTCACATTTGCTGATCCATTGTTAATTTTAGCAGTACCAATAATCTCACCATTAAGCGTCATCGAAACCCATGCATCGTTGGTATTACTGTTTACACTATAACTGTTAGAACCCGGCGTAGCCGTTGCAGTATGATTCACCTGCATAGCTGTAGGTGTCTTGGTTCTTACTTGTAAAGAAGGATCTCCAAATACAGTCCAGGTATCAATCATCTTCTCTCCGCCCGATCCGTATACATCTACCATTTTAAACATCCCGTTAAGTGCCATTCCAGTAAAAGTTCTTCTAATGTTATTGGCATAGCTCTCAATTAGAATGTCGTTCATCTCATTCTGTGCAATCATAGGTGGTACCCACGATTGATTAATGGTAGAAGCACAAATGGCCATTGCACCTGTAGGTTTGCCATTGTGAGTAGCTCGCAACCAAGTTTCAGCAAAACAAGTCATGTTCTTAAAGTTCCCGTTCACACAAGCCACATCGAAAATAAAAGGCAGTTTGTTATCATTGGTAAGGTTGTTCACATTGGTATTGGTATACACCATACTTGCGAAGCCGGTATTGGATCCGTGCCCAACATAATTTATGATTCCTTTACCGGCATTCAGCAAGTTTGTTAATTGTGCAGCCGATCCACCATCCTGGTAACAGCGAGAAATGGTATATCCATAACCTTCCAGTTTGGTTTGAATGGCGTTCATATGCTCTTCGTCAGATGGGTTATACCCTTCGTCGGATGCAATTCCTACACCCGATGCCAGCCATGTATCCGTAGATTTAATATCACGCTCATAATGTATGGTTCTTTCTACTTGAGTGGTAACCTGTGCAGCGGTTTGTGCCGAAAAACGCCCCACAAAAATGTCGATGTAATGATCGTTCCCTACAATAAAACCATAGTTATTATCTGAGTCACCTGCACTTGTAGATGATGTAGGAACCTGTGGTGCATCACCAACCAATAACAAATAAGTTAAACCATTGGTGTTGTAATAATTGCTTACGTAGGTTTTAATAGCCGATGCACTACCAATGGTGCTGTATGCAACCATCTCAACAGAAATCCCCTTCTGCTTTTTCCAGGCAACGAAATCAGCCATTTCGTCCATATAATCGTCGTAACAAATAATCAGCATGTTGCCTGGCTCATCGTTCAAGGCCGTGTATTTGGTATTCGATGGCGCATAGTTCAAGAAATGAGATTCATATACCTTATCGAATCCTTTATCAGGTGCTGCAGATTTGGCTCCGGATAAAGTGTTCTTGGTAGATGCTTTTCCGGTTGCACTCACCTTCAGCTCCACATGTGTATAGATTCTTAAGATATTCTGAATCGGATTGTACGCAATTGGGTTCACTACCAATGCCTGACCACGAACACTTCTTAAAATGTAAGGATCGTTAAGTGAAGCCAAATTAGTTGGGTAGTAATCATCGTGCTGATATGCCTCTCCATAGGTGTAAGGAATAGACTTTGGATCGATGTCGCGAGTAAGATCACCTTTTGAAGGAACCACATTGAAATTCTTGATCTCGATAAATTCTGAGGACAAAACTTCCACTTGCATATCCGCACTCGATGGAATCATGATGGATTGAGCAAAACGTGGCAAAGCCGGGCTTCCCTTCTCAAGAATATCACCCATATTGTTGGCTTCCACTTTGTAGGCATTCTCCGACGCAATGTAGAGCAAATCATAGGAGTTTAGCTTAAAGTAGATTAGGTAATCGCTACCAACGGCCGATTTTAAAACCAGCTCATTCTTGTCGTAACGAGTGTTTGGATCAATCTTAATGTGTTCTCGCTTCTGAGCCGAAGCGCTTACTGAAATGAGCATGCCTATGGCCATAACCCATACTCTAAAAAAGTAAAGATTCTTTTTCATAAATTAAAATTTAGAATTAGTTAATATGTATTATCAATAAATAAACATTAGAATGGTAGTGAGTCAAGTTACCACCTATCTTTCGATAGATTTATTCATTTATTACACCCCTTAATTCCGGATAAAGCAAAAAGGTAACCCTCGAAATAAGAAAAATTATAGTTTATTTTAAATATTTATTATTTGAAAGCTCTACACCTCCCATGAACACTACATGTGTAGCATAATAAAATAAAGTAAAAAAAAATTAAAGCCTCTATAAAGCACTAATAACAAGTGGTAATACATCTTACAATACAATAATACCCATCTGGCAAACATTCTTATTTAGAATAAAAATTACTTTAAAAACCACTTTAAAACACATCTATAAAATGAGAATCAATTTGTTAGCCTGTTAAGTAAATATTTTTCTTTTTGTTGTTCACCGACGAAAAATGGCGGTGAAATATAACTTAGAGCAAAAATAGAGCTTGATATTTACATATTAATTGATTAAATTTTTACCATGTAATTAATATAGCTTAGCTTTTACTTCATGTAAATGAAATAATATCAGTATGATTCCCTATTACCTACAGAAAAACCCTTTTAAAAAGGATGCAAAAAAGTACATTGGAAAAGCAGTTTTAATGGAAAAACTGGATGTCAATGAGATTATTTCACTCTGTGCTGCAAGAGGAAATAAAATACCTGAGTATATGGTTGAAAGTGTTCTGAAGCGATTTGAAGAAGTAATTGAGGATGCTCTAAAGAAAGGAATTGCAATAAATACTCCCATCATTAACATTGCTCCTACTTTAACCGGCACTTTCAATGGGCAACATGATCAATTTGATAAGAACAGACATCAACTACATTTTCGTGTATCAGAAGGAACATTTTTAAAAAGACTTGCAGAAGAAAGTGAACTATTTAAAGTGGATCCACCAAATTCCTTTGTACAGATTCACTCCGTTAAAAGTTTAAGCTCTCCTACTGAAGAGTATCAATTTGAAGCTGGGTCGATACTTGAACTAAAAGGCAAAAGCCTAAAATACAACAAACAAGATCAGCAGCAAGGCGTATTCCTGGTGAATGAAGAAAGTCAAAAAGAGTACCGAATGGAATTAAGCATTAAAAGCACCAAGAGTTACCAGATGTTCCAGATTCCTTTGGATATTGAAAAAGGCAGTTACATGCTTGAAATACGATGCCTGCCTCCTCGTTACACAAGCATTAGGCTTGGTCGCTTCTACAAAGCCATTATCATTATTTAAACTTCGCCTAATACTGGTATTCGTATCAAGTACTTGAAATGGACCGTATCAAGCCTATGATACGGTATGAATCAAGACTATGAAACGAAAAGGATCAAGCTTATGATACTGTGCGAATCAAGGCTATGAAACGAAAAGGATCAAGTACTTGATATGATGGGTATGAAGTACTTGATACGCTAAGTTCCCTTATAATAAGATAGCAACAAGTAGCTAGGAACGACAGCCAGCATTGGCCTACTAAGAGGCACTACCCACAGAAAAGCTAGCTTTAATCATTGTTAAACCTGTCAGCCTCGGTAGACCTGACAGCGTTATAAACTGCTATTTCCCAAGGCTGACAGATCTTTGATGCTGTCAGGTTTTTCCACAAATTACTGTTGATAAGTTGTTGTACTTGGTGTACATTATTTTTAGTAAGTTTATATGATCATAAAAACTCATATACATGACTAAGCAAACCCAAGCTAATCACATGAACTTAAAGTCTATTGCCAAGTTTTGGCAGTTTACCCTTTTATTTTTTCTTGCACTAATTGTCTTTAACGAACTTCTATTTAAGCTTTATGAGGTAGTACGCAAAGCTTTACTCCTTAATGATATCGGTGTATTTCTAATACTTGCGGTATTATTTGTATTTCTGTATTGGGAGCTTATTGACAAGATCAAAAGCAAAAAGCAGGTTTCATGGCGACTTCGTGATACTTTTTTAACTGCTGCTGTAATTAAAAGCCTTTCGCTTATAGTTTGGGCGTTTCTTACTCTTTCTTTTGTCCCGTTAAGTTATTTCAACTTTATCGATTATTCTATATATCAATGGGTAAATACTAATACTTTCAAAAACATTCACTTAATTATTGTCTTTGTGTATTGTGCCGGCATTTATTTGGCTTTGAAGTATTATCATTGGGATTCTAAGGCAAAGCAAATAAACAATGTACAAAAGGACAACAAGGAAAGCTTTGAGCTTAATGATGATAGAACACTTGGTGAAACAGAAGCTTTTCAAAATTGCACAACACTTGCAGAATTAAAAGAACAAGACAAACTAGGAAGATTCGACTATGCGCAGCAGATCAGTCATATCATTATAAACAATGGTGAAAATAAGTCTTTTGCGGTAGGTATTAATGGTGATTGGGGGGCTGGTAAAACTTCATTCATTGATATGATCACACGAATCAACAAGTTTGATTATCCTGACCATTGTATTTTCATCAAATTTAACCCTTGGTATTTTACTGGTACAGAAAAAGTATTAAAAAAATTCTATGATACTTTAATTAATGCCGTAGGCAACAACTTCTCAATTACTTTCAGAAACGATCTTAGTAAATACTTCGAGTTAATCTGTGCCACAGAAAGCAAAATATGGAAAACAAACTTCTTGCAATATTTCAGGAAGAGTCCTGACTTTGAAACCCAACTGGAGGACCTAAAAGAGCATTTTAAAGAATTGCCACAAAAGATTGTTATTATCATTGATGATTTAGATCGCTTACAAAAGGATGAAATACTAGTCCTCTTTAGAACCATTCGTTTAATTGCTGACTTTCCTAATGTGGTTTATTTAGTAGGGTATTCTCACGAGTATGTAAATAATATAATAGAAGATAAAACGACAAATGGACAACCCAGTTTTATGGAGAAAATATTTCAATTGGAATTTGAATTGCCTGAACCTATACCAAATGACTTGAAAGTATTTTGGAAATCAATAATTGCAAATTTCATCCCTGCTGACTCCTCTGGATTACAAATCAATATCATTAATAAGATAGTAGATAACAACATTCTACCGAACCTTAGAGATATCAAACGATTCATTAATCAGTTTTCAATAAATTCCTCATTACCTGAAATTAAAAACAATACATATCAACCTCAATTCTTCCTTTTGGAGTTAATCTTCTATTATGACTCAGAAGCTCATTATGCAATAAGAAAGTCAAAATCTATCGATATTAAAACATATCAGAATAGTGATGAAGAAATAGACGAAGGAACAATTAAATTAATTGATCAAATTAAGAAATTGGATAAAAACACAACACAATCAATTGAAGATCCTAAGCATTTCGATAAATACTTTTTTAAACGTTTGGATAGACTGAGAGATATTGATTTTTATGAAATAAAGAGCTTATTTACCGATCCTAATTATGAGAAAAGATTCCGAAAACTGTATCATATAAGTGACGTAAGCCAAACACAAATTATAGATCACATATTGAGATTCACCGAAAGTTTTGAAAATAATCCTGATGAATTTGAGAAGGCAAAATGGAAGCAATACTTGGATCGAATATTTTTCTTATTTGAGTACATTTATACTTCAGAAAGATATGATAAGAACTATTTCAAGAAAGGAGCAAGCGTAAGAGAACAAAGATTAATAAAAGGTATTTCTATCATTTGCAGGCTCATTTCTAATGGCACTTGTTCAAATGAAGTAGCATATTTTCAATCAAAATTGGACAACAAAAGTTTCTCGGACTTCTTATTAATATTCGCCGAAGAAAACAAAGAACTGCATCCAATCTTTTATAAAATCAGCGAATTGTTTAGGGATAAAATTAGACTTGAAATTGAAATACATCCTATTGAAACAATGACTCTACTTATAAGCTTGTTTAATTATACCAAATTCACTAACTCAATTGGAACGGTTGGTGATTATGTATTTAACGATGAAGAAATCATAAATGGCTTAAGAGAGAGAGCAGAAATGTTATATTCTGATATTAAGCAATTAAACAAAGAGAAGAATATAATTTCTGTTCTTGATGTCTTTGGATCTAAGGAGAATTTGCTGAAACTAAACGACATGAAGACAAGGGGGATTTTTGATTTATTAGATTCAAATAGAACTCATTACCCTATTAAAAATGAACCTAAAAGCAATATTTTCAATTATAACTTAGTATTTGACACCTATAATTACAGAATCGAATTTTCAGATTCAATATCAAAGCTAATTATACAAAATGAGGAAGAAGAAAATATTGGTGGTATTATTAGGTTAGGAGATCACAAATTTCAATATTGGGGGTGGTCAAAAGAAAGTGAAGTGAGATCTAAATTTGTTAAAACATTTAACATCCCGATTTCTAATGATTCTGTATTAGAGTTTTTCCGCCAAGATGAAGGTTTACATTTACATATTTCGGATAGAGTAAGAACGCAATACTCTAATCCTCATTTAGCAGAAATTATAAATGAAGATCCTTATTTTTCGGTTAAAATAATTTTAAAAACAACATTGATGCATGAATTTGTACTTGAAAGGCAATTAATTCATAATAATGTATTACCTGATTTAATTAAAAATGATCCTAAGAGGAGCTAAAATTTAATACAATAACAAAAAACCTGTCAGGAATAATACCTGACAGGTTTCGCATTTTATATACTTTTTTCCCTGAGGGTATCACTCAAAGTGATGCTCTCAGTTTTTTATTGCAAGTTACAATTGATACCCTCACTTGGAGTGAGAGCATCAAAAGTTTGCGTTTCTACCAATCCTGCTTTTGCTCTACGTAATCGCTAAAGCTTTCTATTTTAAGATCGGCTTCAGACTTTTTGCAAATGGAATAGATGAAGGCTGATGCCAAACGAGCATTGGTTACCAAAGGAACATTCAAGTCGATGGCAGTACGTCTGATTTGGTAATCGTTATTCAGCTCATCTTTGCTTAAGTTCTTTGGTATGTTGATTACCAAATCTACCTCGCGATCGCGAATCAAACTTACAGCTGTTTTCTCTTCGTTTTCATCTGGCCAAGCAACCGCTTCAACGGTCACCCCATTTTCCTGAAGAAACTTTGCAGTACCTCTTGTACCGTATAGCTTGTAGCCACGCTCTTCCAACATCTTCGAGCTCTTCAGAAGCTCAATCTTCGAGCGAATAGGACCACTACTAATCAACACCGCCTTCTTCGGTATGCGATAACCAACTGATATCATTGATTTTAATATTGCATCGTAGTAATCGGCGCCCAAACAGCCTACTTCACCGGTAGAAGACATGTCTACACCCAATACAGGGTCGGCTTTTGACAGTCTTGAAAAGGAGAATTGCGATGCTTTTACACCGATATGTTCCAGCTCAAACATGGATGGAAGATTGTTTGGAATCGGAACATCCAACATGGCCTGAGTTGCCGTTTCCACAAAATTATAGTCCATTACTTTCGATACAAATGGGAAACTACGGCTGGCACGAAGGTTACACTCGATTACCTTAATGTCGTTGTCTTTTGCCAACAACTGCATGTTGAATGGTCCGGTAATGTTTAATGATTTTGCAATCTTACGTGCAATCTTTCTGATTCTGCGTATGGTTTCGAAATACAATTTCTGTGGTGGGAACACCAGGGTTGCATCTCCTGAGTGAACCCCTGCAAACTCAACGTGCTCAGAAATGGCATCAATCACAATTTCACCATTCTTGGCAACACCATCGAACTCAATCTCTTTGGCCTCCTGAATAAACTCACTTACAACCACAGGATACTGCTTGGAAACCTGTGCCGCAAGCTTCAAGAAGTGCTCCAACTCCTCACGGTTCGATACCACGTTCATGGCAGCTCCTGAAAGCACATAACTCGGACGAATCAATACTGGGAATCCCACTTCATCAATAAACTCGTGAATGGCTCCAATACTGGTTAATTCGCTCCATCTAGGCTGATCCACTCCCAGTTCATCCAACATTGCCGAGAAAGTCTGACGGTTCTCTGCTCTGTCAATCGATTCAGGAGAAGTACCCAATACATTCACATCCGCTTTGTGCAGACGCATTGCCAGGTTCTGTGGAATCTGTCCACCTACCGATACAATTACACCTCTAGGTGACTCCAAGTCGATGATATCCAACACTCTTTCGAAAGAAAGCTCGTCAAAGTACAGTCTGTCGCAAACATCGTAATCGGTACTTACCGTTTCCGGATTGTAATTGATCATTACTGAACGCAAACCTTCTTTGTTTACTGCATTCAGTGCATTTACGCTACACCAGTCGAACTCTACCGATGAACCAATACGATAGGCTCCCGATCCCAATACAATAACTGATTTGTTATCGGATACATAGTCGATGTCATTTTCATTGCCACTATAAGTCAGATAAATGTAGTTGGTTTGTGCAGGATACTCCGCTGCAAGCGTATCAATTTGCTTCACAACCGGAACAATCCCCTTCTCCTTACGATGCTTTCTTACCGCCAACAATTCAGATTCCATATTGGTATTTTGAGGATTCATTACGAATCTTGCCAACTGGAAATCCGAGAATCCGTATACTTTTGCTGCTTTAAGCAATTCATCAGGTAAAGTCTGTAAGTTGTTATGCTTTTGCAGGTCCCACTTGATCTTAGTGATGTGCTCCAGCTTGCTTAGGAACCATTTGTCGATCTTGGTTAGGTCATGTACCTGATCGATGCTGTAGCCCTGTTCGAATGCTTGTGCAATGGAGAAAATACGCATATCGGTTGGGTGTGTAAGTTCTTTCTCTACATCCTCGAACTTAGAGTGTACATTCCCCACAAATCCATGCATTCCCTGTCCAATCATACGCAGACCTTTCTGAATGGCTTCCTCGAAGTTACGACCAATGGCCATCACCTCACCAACCGATTTCATACTCGATCCGATCTCTTTGGTAACTCCTTCAAACTTGTTCAAATCCCAACGAGGAATCTTACAAACTACGTAGTCAAGCGCAGGCTCGAAACATGCGGTAGTGGTTTGTGTTACCGTATTCTTTAGCTCGTGCAATGCGTAACCTAAACCAAGTTTGGCAGCCACAAATGCAAGAGGATAACCCGTTGCTTTCGATGCCAATGCTGATGATCTGGACAGACGAGCATTCACCTCAATTACACGGTAATCTTCTGATTCAGGATCCAGTGCATACTGTACGTTACACTCTCCCACAACGCCCATGTGACGAATAATCTTAATGGCCAAGGCTCTTAGCTTGTGATACTCCGAATTGGTTAGCGTTTGCGATGGAGCAATTACAATACTCTCCCCGGTATGGATTCCAAGTGGGTCGAAGTTTTCCATATTACAAACCGTAATACAGTTGTCGTAAGCATCACGTACCACCTCGTATTCTACCTCTTTCCAGCCTTTCAGCGACTCTTCAACCAAAATCTGGCTAGAGTAGGATAAAGCGTTCTCAGCAAGCTTTTTCAGCTCATCCATATTGGAACAGAAACCTGAACCTTGTCCTCCCAAGGTAAAGGCTGCACGCACAATAATCGGGAAACCTAATTTCTCTGCTGCATCCAATGCCCCTTGCACCGATTCTACAGCATAAGATTGAGGCGTTTTTACATCGATTTTGCGCAATTCGTTGGCAAAAATCTCTCTGTCCTCGGTTTTGATAATGGCTTCGATTGGTGTACCCAATACCTTTAGGTTGTACTTTTCAAGAATTCCTGATTCGAAAAGTTCTACACCGCAGTTCAGCGCAGTTTGTCCTCCAAAAGCTAAAAGAATACCATCAGGTTTTTCCTTTAAGATTACTTGTTCCACAAAAAAGGGAGTAACCGGCAAAAAATAAATTTGATCGGCAACTCCCTTGGAAGTTTGTACGGTTGCGATATTCGGGTTAATCAATACGGTGTAAATACCTTCCTCTTTCATGGCTTTTAATGCCTGCGATCCGGAATAGTCAAATTCACCAGCTTCACCAATTTTCAGAGCTCCTGAACCTAATACGAGTACTTTCTTTATTTTATCTTTAATCATTTCTGTCATCTTTTATCCACTAGCTAAAGCTTGTGGCAATTCATCAATTACCTTTTTCCTTTACACTTTTTCCTTTACCCTTGATTCTTTTCCATCATTTCAATGAAATCATCAAAAAGGAATTCTGTATCAGTTGGACCGCTGGATGCTTCAGGGTGAAACTGAGAAGCGAAAAATGGTTTGCTCACATGCTTGATTCCTTCACAGGTATTGTCGTTGGCATTAACGAATAATGGCTTCCACTCTTTCGGTAAAGTATCATTGTTGATTGCATAACCATGGTTCTGAGAGGTAATAAAACAGCGTTTGGTTCCTTCCAAAACTACAGGCTGATTGTGACTTCTATGTCCGTATTTTAGTTTATAAGTATCAGCTCCGGCAGCCAGTGCCATCAACTGTGTTCCCAGACAAATTCCCATAATTGGTGTATCCTGCTCAAATGCTTTCTTTAGGTTAGCAATGGCAGCTGTATTTTGCTTCGGATCACCAGGACCATTAGAGATGAATAATCCGTCGTATTCTTCCTGAGTGAAGTCATAGTCGTGTGGAACTCGAATCACTGTTGTATCGCGCTTTAAAAGACATCTGATGATATTGTTCTTTACTCCGCAATCCAGCAATAGTACTTTGTGTTTTCCTTCGCCATAAACCTTCTTTTCTGGTGTGCTAACCTGTGCAACCAAGTTCTCAAGGTTAGGATCTTTCCATTCAGGCTCGTTCTCTTCAAAAACAATTTTAGCCAGCATACTTCCTTGTTCGCGAAGTTTTTTGGTCAATGCACGTGTATCTACCCCATAAACACCTGGAATTTTGTGCTCTTTCATCCAATCTGCAAGACTTAAACTTGCATTCCAGTGACTAAATTCTTCTGTGTAATCCGATACAATAAATGCTGATACCTGAATCTTTTCTGATTCGTAAAATCGGAACAGATCATCCTCTTGCAATGTTCCCGGAACACCGTAGTTCCCAATCAATGGGAAGGTACTCACCAAAATCTGCCCTCTATACGAAGGGTCAGTCAAACTTTCCGGATAACCGGTCATTGCTGTGTTAAACACCATCTCTCCTGCCACGGAGCCCTCATACCCAAAAGATGTACCGATGTACTCTGATCCATCTTGTAAAATTAGTTTTGCTTTTGTCTGTTGTGACATAAAAGTTCTATAAAATGGTTATTAAATTCGATTAATAGTTAAATGTGCAGTTTCTACTACCCTTATATTCTATTTAGTAAGTTCATATAAGCCTCCTTGGTCTTGTGGAAATTGAATGCCACGAATGTTTCATTCATTTTGCATACAATTCTGTCGTTGCATAAATTCCCAAGACTTCCTTCGTGAACATGATTAATTTCGCCCTCGTGCTTAAACGCTCCTTCTTCTACCAATTGTCCTACCTTCTTGTATGCATCACGGAAAGGAACGCCGTCCACAACCATCTTGTTCACTTCTTCAACCGTAAACAGATACTGGTAACGCTCGTCATTTAATACTTCTTCGTTTATCTTCACTTCTGATAGCATGATTCTGGTCATTTCCAGGCATGAAAGCATCTTATCAAACGAAGGCATAAAGAATTCCTTGGTCAGCTGATAATCTCTGTGATATCCTGATGGAAGATTAGAAGTTACTGCCTGAATTTGCGCAGGAAGCATTTGCAATGCATTGGCATTTGCTCGGATAACCTCGAACACATCAGGATTCTTCTTGTGTGGCATGATACTACTACCTGTTGTTAACTCATCAGGAAAACTTAGGAAGTTAAAGTTCTGCGAGTTGTACAAGCATGCATCCATGGCTAGTTTGGCAATGGTCATGGCCATATTGGCTAGTGCTGATAGAACTGTAAACTCCATCTTTCCGCGCCCCATTTGCGCGTATACAACATTGTAGCTAAGGTTATCAAAACCTAGCAAATCGGTTGTCATTTGACGATTTAAAGGGAAAGATGAACCGTATCCTGCTCCCGATCCCAATGGATTTTGATTTACTACTTTATATGCTGATTGAAGCACCAGTAGGTCGTCCGTTAAACTTTCAGCATATGATCCAAACCACAAACCAAATGATGATGGCATCGCCACTTGCAAGTGTGTATACCCTGGAATCAGGACATCCTTATATGTATTACTTTTTTCAATCAACAAGTCGAATAGTAATCTTGCCTCACGAACGATCTCCTCTAGTTTGTTTCGAGTAAACAGCTTCAAGTCCAAAAGAACCTGATCATTTCTCGATCTTCCACTGTGTATTTTCTTACCGATATCTCCTAAAGCTTGAGTAAGTAAATATTCAATTTGTGAGTGAACATCCTCGATACCGTCCTCAATCACAAAAGCATCGTTTTTAATGGATGAATATATTTTTCTTAGTTCTTCCTGAATTAACTTCAATTCCTTCTTTTCCAACAGACCAATAGACTGTAGCATTTCAATGTGAGCAAGTGATCCAAGTACATCAAACGCAGCTAGTTCCAAGTCTAATTCACGGTCCATTCCAACCGTAAATTGTTCAATCTTCTTATCAACTTGTACGCCTTTATCCCAAAGTTTCATATTCGTGTGATTTAAGTATTTTAGGTTATTTAATTGTTGTCAATTTTAATCCGTTCAACAAGTTATAATATTTTTCGATGCCTTCCCCAATTTCTTTCACATAGATAAACTCATCTGCCGTATGTGATCTTGCTGAATCTCCTGGGCCCAATTTTAATGTGGGAAATCCTTTCATTATTGCCTGATCGGATGTGGTTGGAGAGCCATAATAGTCCATTCTTTGCTCTAAACCAGCTTGAATTAATGGGTGTTCCAAAGGAATACCTGACGAGTTCATTCTGAATGATCTTGCCTTCACATCGCTTTCAATATTCGCTTTAATAATTTCAAAAGCTTTCTCGTTAGAGTAATGCTCGTTGGTTCTAACATCTACTACATAGGTACATGATGCTGGAATTACATTGTGCTGTTTCCCTGCATTAATCTGCGTTACAGTCATTTTAACCGGCCCAAGCATTTCTGATTCATTCTCAAACTTAAAAGAATGAAACCATTCGATATCTTTTAAGGCAAGACTTATGGCATTTACACCTTCGTTTCTGGCAGCATGCCCAGGAACTCCTATGGCTTCACAATCAAGCACCATTAGTCCCTTTTCTGCAATGGCCATTTCCATTAGGGTTGGTTCTCCTACAATTCCTACATCAATTCTTCCAATTTCATTCTGAACCAGCTCAAAGCCATTCTTTCCTGATATTTCCTCTTCTGCTGAAGCACAAAATACTCTATTGTACTCTTGCTCGGTCTCATCCAGTGCCATGAAAGTTGCCATTAGTGATACCAAACAACCTCCTGCATCATTACTTCCCAATCCGTAAAGTTTATCATCTACAACTTCAGGATTGTAAGGATCTTTGGTCCACTTTTCGTTTGGTTTTACGGTATCCAAATGAGAATTCATAAGCAAAACTGGTTTGCCTTCCTTAAAATTCTTATTGAATATCCATACGTTATTGCCTTTTCTGTACACCTTATATCCAAAGTCTGATAGCTTCTTCTCCATCACATCAGCAACAAGGTTTTCCTCTTTACTGAAAGACTGGATCGAAATCAGCTCTTTTAATGTACTTAGGGCGATATTTGTGTATTTATCTAAATTCATAGTTCGTCTATTGAATAATCTGCGTGCCTGATGAATGATTGCTCTCCATTGAAACAAAATTACCGATGATTACTTCCTCAACTCCTTGCGATAAAGCATAAAATGCATTTTCAGTTTTTGGCATCATCCCAGTATTAATGACACCATCTTTTACCATTTGGGCACACTGTTCTGTATTCAAAACCGGCATTACACTACTATCATCATCGGCATCCATTAAGACTCCTAACTTTTCGAAACTGTATACTAGCTTCACCTTGTAAAAACGGCTTAAAGCAGCAGCAACTTCGGTTGCAATGGTATCTGCATTAGTGTTTAGCAATTGACCTTTACCGTCATGTGTTATCGGCGCAATTACCAAAGTAGAGTTGCACTCAATCTGTTTGCACAAAGCCAATGTATTCACTTTGGTGATGTCGCCTACAAAGCCAAAATCAATTGTTGGATGATTACGCTTTTCTGCCAGAATTAAATCTTGATCAGCTCCACACATTCCCATCGCATTAACTCCTCTGGCCTGAAGTGATGCCACAATATTCTTGTTCACCAATCCAGCATAGACCATGGTTACCAGCTTTAAGTTTTCAGCATCGGTAATTCTTCTGCCATTCACCATTTTGGTTTTCACTCCAAGTTCTCCTGAAAGATCCGATGCCAGCTTTCCTCCTCCATGTACCAAAACCACTTTGCCACTCAAGTTTGAAAATGCATCCAAAAAGTCATTCAGTTTATCTGGATCATCAATTACGTTTCCACCAATTTTTACTACTGTTAGTTCGCTCATTTCTCTTTACAATTTGGGTTTTTACTAGTTTGTGTTAAGCCGCGCAAGTGCTTGCCAATACACAATTAAATGCTTCAATGAATTGGTCTGCCTCTTCCTTTGTAATCGAAAGTGGTGGCAACAAACGAAGTGTGTTCAGTCCTGAAGAACCTGTAAATATTCCATATTCTTTCAAGAGCTTCGTTCTAATTTCCGACATGTTTTCAATGTCGATACCAATCATTAAGCCTTTCCCCCTTATTGCTTTTATCGCTTGATTTTCTTTTAATTTATCGATCAAATAATTACCTATTTCTACCGCATTTTCAAGTAGATGCTCTTCTTTAATTGTTTCCAGAACAGCTGTTGCAGCAGCACATGCCAGGTGATTTCCTCCAAATGTGGTTCCCAACATTCCTTTCCATGCTTTGATTTCTGGTGCTATCAGAACTCCTGCAATTGGAAAACCATTTCCCATTCCTTTTGCTGTGGTAATGATATCTGGTTTTACATCTGAATACTGGTGTGCAAAAAACTTTCCGCTTCTTCCAAAACCCGATTGAATCTCATCCAAAATCAACAGCACATCATTCTGTTCGCATGCTGATTTTGTTGCTTTCAAGAAATCGACACTTGGTTCAAATACACCATTAACACCTTGAATTCCTTCTATGATCACCGCTGAAGCCTCACCTTTTTCAAGTTCTTTTACCAGACTCTCCGTATCATTCATTTCAACAAAAACCACATTGTGTTTTGCATTGAATTCTGATGATAATTTTGGATTGTCAGTTACCGAAAGAGCTCCCCCAGTTCTACCGTGAAATGCTCCTTTAATAGAGATTATTTTTGATTTCTGATTGTGGAATGATGCTATTTTCAATGCATTCTCATTGGCTTCCGCTCCCGAGTTGCATAGGAATAGCTGGTAATCATCATATTCGCTAAGCTGGCCTAATTTACTGGCCAGTTTTTCTTGCAATTCGTTCTTTACCGCATTTGAATAGAATCCTAAACAATGCAGTTGGTTTTCAATTCTGAACATGTAATGTGGATGAGAATGACCTATGGAGATCACTCCATGTCCACCATAAAAATCCAGGTATTGATTTCCCTTGTCATCAGAAAGCTTCATGCCCTTTCCGTTTACAAGATTTATATCGTAACAACTATATACGTCGAATAATTTCATCTTTTTTCCTCCTTTTAAAAACCTACAGGTTTTAATCCTAATCCTTCTTTTTCATTCAATCCAAACATGATATTCATGTTCTGAACTGCCTGTCCTGATGCTCCTTTTAATAGATTATCTACGACCGAGATAATCATTAATTTATTTCCATGTGTCTCAAGATATAACACACATTTATTGGTGTTAACTACTTGTTTTACATCAGGTGTTACATCAGAAATTGAAACAAAAGGGTGTTCTGAATAATAAGATTGATATTTCTCTTTTGCTTCTTCAATGCTCCACTTGCAATCAGTATAGATTGTTGCCATGATTCCTCTGCTAAAATTCCCTCTTACCGGAATAAAGTTGATTGCTTTTGAGTAATCAGGCTGCAACTGAAGCACAGATTCTGTAATTTCAGCCAAATGTTGATGTGTAAAGGCTTTGTAAACTGCTACATTGTTATTCTTCCAGCTAAAATGAGAAGTTACCGTTGGATTTTGTCCTGCTCCTGTCGATCCTGTAATAGCATTTACATGAATTTCTTCACTTAATTGCTTTTCTTCTGCCAATGGAAGTAATCCCAATTCAATACAGGTAGCAAAACATCCTGGATTTGCTATTCTACTTGCGGTTTCAATGCTTTCCTTATTCAGTTCCGGCAATCCGTAAACAAAACCACCATCATTGTTTTTAGGTCTGTAATCAGTACTTAAATCAATAATATACAAATCATTCGGTAAGCTGTTCTGCTCTATGAATGCCTTGGTTTTTCCATGGCCCGAACAAATAAATATTACATCTACCACTGAATAATCAGCCTCTCCAAAAATTAAATCTGTATCACCAAGTAAATCTTTGTGCACATCTGTAATTGGATGACCGGCATGGCTTGTACTTTGTACAAAAGCAATATTTACGGTTGGGTGCCAAACTAATATGCGCAGTAATTCTCCTGCAGTATATCCTGCACCACCTATAATTCCAACATTCACCATCTTATTGCTTATTTACTGTATGATAAATTTGAAGAGAATTGGCCAAAATATTTGTGAAGCCTTTTACATCATCTGCTGTCCATCCTTCATTGCTTTCGCCATATTGACCAAATAAGTCAGACATCAGGTCATTTGGTGATTCAATACCTTCAACAAGGAACTGTTCCGGGCTCATTTTAATGAAAACTTCACCATTCACATTCTTTTGTGAATCAACAAGGAAAGTCTCCATATTTCTCATTACAGGCTCTAAGTATTGTGCTTCGTGAAGCAACATGCCATAGAAGTTGGAAATCTGCTCTTTCCAGTACATTTGCCACTTTGTTAAAGTGTGCTTTTCCAAAGTTTCATGAGCTTTTATTATCATTAAAGGAGCTGCAGCTTCGAATGCTACTCTACCTTTCGTTCCAATAATGGTATCACCTACGTGCATGTCTCTTCCGATACCGAAAGCTGAACCAGCTGCTTCTATTTTTTGAATTGCCTCTAAAGCATGTGCTACCTTTTCGCCATTAACTGCCACCAATTCGCCTTCTTTAAACTCAATGCATAACTTCTCTGGCTCTGTTTTTACAACTTGTTTTGGATAAGCTTCTTCAGGCAATGGTTCGCTTGAGGTTAGGGTCTCTTTTCCTCCAATACTGGTTCCCCAAATTCCAGCATTAATCGAGTACATCATCTTCTCGAAGTTCGCATTAATACCATGATCTTTCAGGTATTGAATTTCAGTTTCTCTGCTTAATTCAAGATCTCTGGTTGGAGTAATAATTTCGGCATTTGGAGCCATGATTTTAAAAATCAAATCGAATCTAATCTGATCATTTCCTGCTCCCGTGCTACCGTGAGCAATATAATCTGCATTAATGGAATGAGCATATTGAGCAATGGCCATTGCCTGAAATGCTCTCTCTGAGCTTACTGATAATGGATATGTATTGTTTTTAAGCACATTTCCCATAATCATGTACTTGATGCATTTTTCGTAGTATTCTTTTGTAATATCCAGCGATACGTGTTCAACAACGCCCAATTGTTTGGTTCTATCTTCAATTTCAGCCAGTTCTTCATCGCTAAAACCACCTGTATTTCCTAATGCTGTGTACACATCCATCCCCAACTCCTTAGAAAGGTAAAGTGCACAATATGTTGTATCTAATCCGCCGCTATATGCTAATACTACTTTTTTCTTATCTGTTGTCATTGTTTTTTCTTTTTAGATTGATTGAATTGTTTATTTGTTTTCGTTTGAATTGGGCGTACCATTTTTATTCGGATCGAATAACATTCCTGTGCAAAGGCACATTTTCCTATCCGTTCTTTGCAGAATATCGTAGTTCACACAACTACTACATCCTTTCCAAAATGATTCATCAGCCGTTAATTCTGAGAATGTTACTGGTCTGTAACCCAAATCCGAATTGATCTTCATTACAGGAAGGCTGGTGGTTAAACCAAAGATTTTAGCTTGAGGATATCGCTTCCTTGACAACTTAAATGCTTCTGCTTTAATTAATTTTGCTAATCCTACAGCTCTGTATTCCGGATCAACAATTAAACCTGAATTGGCAACATATTTACCATGCTCCCAGGTTTCTACATAGCAGAATCCTATTACTTTAAAATCGTCAAAAGCAATGATAGCTTTTCCTTCCTGAATCTTTTGCACCAGGTACAAAGGATTTCTTTTTGCAATTCCGGTACCGCGTATTTTTGCAGCCCTTTCAATCATATCGCAAATTTCTGCTGCATAATCAATATGCCTTAAATCTGCTACAATGACACTTATTTTTTGCTCAACTTCCATTAATGTGTCTACCATTTGTTAGTCTCTAGGTTTCCCAAAATAATGCTACACCTGTAAGGCATAACCACTTGTTATTAATATCAATAAAGAATGTTTCTTTTAATTTGCTGTTGTTTAAAATCCGAAACCTTCGTCGTCGGAATTTTAAGGAGTTGTTTAAATTCATCTTATTTTGTTTTAATTATTTCACACAAAAAAAGCCTACCGCAGGAACGGTAAGCTTAATACAGTTTATATATACCTGACAATCAGATACAGCAAGCTCATCCGCCCCTCCTGGGTAACAGTTACTTCGCAAATGGCGTCGGCTTTCTGTATAGATTATACTTTTCATTTTTATATTCTTTAATTCAATTGCTTTTCAATAGTTCAAAAAAAAGGCTTACCGGGAAAAACGGTAAGCCTTCTAAATATTGTTCTTAATCATTGATTACACGACAACAAGACTAAATCCGCTTTCCCTAAAGGTGCGCTCATTCGTCGTCGTCGGATGTAAAACAATTGAATCATTTGGTTTTTCTTATTCATTAAATTTCAAAAAAAAACTTTCCGAATTGGAAAGCTTGGAAAAAAATCATACCAACACTTGTCCCTATCGTTAAAATAAAGATCTTAAAATGCGTCGTCGAATGATTAATACTTTTTCCATGTTTCTTTTAATTTGTTGGACACAAAGATAAGGGCAAAAAATATTAAAATCCTAATGAAAAAGTATTTTTTTTACAACACTCCATTTTGAAAACCTTTGCGTAAGAAAAACTGAAATAATTTACTAATACCCCATTAAAAAGCAAGGGTAAAGATTTGATTATCTTGCTTTATAGCATCTTTTAGCATATACACCTTCTACATGTAGATAATAATTAAAGATACATTAGTCTTTTTTATGTTCTCACTCATAGCTTAATTAATGATTTTTAACACTTTAAATGTTGATTTTTTTCAAACCATTTATAAATTACGTCGTAGAATTGCTTTAGTTGTCAAAAATTAAATAGTTGAAATCATTATGGAGTGGAAAAAAATTGTTGGGTTTGTGTTGTTTGGTTTAGCTGTTGTTACTTTTATTCTTACTTTCTCCTTTCCTTTTATTCTTGCCGGAACTAAAAAAGTTGTTTTCTTAACTGCTTCTGTTTACGTCTTAAATAAAGTATTCTTTTATTCTTCTTTGTATATTTTGGGTCAGCAATTCATTACAAAGATTGGCAAGTATCTTCCTAAATGGATTGAAAAGAAACTTCTTAAAATTTTAAGAGTTCAACCAGTTGTTGAAACTACAAAATAATGTTCGACCATTTGAATATTAAAATGTGTCGGTATTAATATCCTTTTTTAGGATATTTTTTTTGCCCAACTATCACTTAACATTAATCTTAAATTAGTATTTTAGGTGTTTTATTAATCTTTCAGATAGGAAGTTTTGTAATCAACTGATTATCACGAAAACCTTTGCAAGAAAAAAATATGACTTTTTTCAGGTTTTAAAACGTTTCCGAAGACAAACTAAACAATAATAGTTGTTTAAAAGCATTTTTTTAAGCTATATTTGTTGCAACGGATTAGACAAGCTTAAATTTTTATCACTACATTTTTAGAATGTATTCTTAAAAGACAGCGACAATCGGATTCATTGTGTCGCTACTGATTAGTAAAGAAAGTTGGGGACTTTTTCATTAATCAGTGTCTTCTAAAAAGAAAAATCATGTCCTGGCTTCGCACTTAAATAATGCCTATGCGAAACCTAAGACCAAGCCGACAGGGTCTGTACGACCCGATGAATGAACATGACAATTGTGGAATTGGCTTTGTAGCCAATATTAAAGGAAAAAAATCGTACGAAATTATTACGCGCGGTCTGGAAGTTCTATGCAATATGGAACACAGGGGTGCTCGTGGTGCCGATAATGTAAGTGGAGACGGTGCTGGTATCTTAATGCAAGTACCACACAACTTTTACAAGAAAATCGGTATTAAACTGCCATTACCTGGAAAATATGGTACTGGCTTAATATTCTTGCCTCAAGACGAAGCAGAAGAAAAATTCTGTATTGAAGTTTTAATTCAAATTCTGGAAGAAGAAGGATTGGAATTTCTTCAATTACGTGATGTGCCTACTGACACTAACACAATTGGGGAAATTGCAAGACAATCAGAGCCAGTAATTAAGCAAATCTTTGTTGGCGGAAACTACGAACAAGATGATTTGGAACGTCGTTTGTATCTTGCCAGAAAACAAGCAGAAAGCTATGTTAGAGCAACCAAGATGAAAGAAAAGGAGATGTTTTACATCCCAAGTTTATCATCCAAGGTACTTGTTTACAAAGGAATGTTTGCCAGTGACCAACTGGGAAAATACTTTGGAGATTTACAGGATCCGAGAATGGAGTCTGCCATTGCTATGGTACACTCAAGGTTTAGTACTAATACCTTCCCTTCGTGGGATTTGGCGCAACCTTTCCGCATTGTTGCTCATAATGGTGAGATTAACACCATTAAAGGAAACAGATTGTGGATGCAAGCTCGCGAATCACTTCTTAAATCAGAATTGTATGGTGAAGATATCAAGAAATTATTCCCTGTTGTAGAACCAAATAAAAGTGACTCAGCATCTTTTGACAATGTATTGGAATTCTTATTCTTGACAGGCAGAAGTTTACCTCATGCCTTAAGTATGATGGTGCCTGAATCATGGAATGAAAAGAATCCAATTCCAGATAGTTTAAAGGCCTTTTATGAGTACCACTCAACTTTTATGGAACCTTGGGATGGTCCTGCATCTTTGGTATTCTCTGATGGTAGATACATTGGAGGAACCTTGGATAGAAACGGATTGCGTCCATCTCGTTATGTCATTACTCAGGATGATATGATTGTTATGGGCTCGGAAGTTGGAATCCAAAACTTTAAAGCAGAAGAAATCAAGGAAAAAGGAAGATTACGTCCTGGTAAATTACTGTTAGTAGATACTCAATTGGGGATTATTATTCCTGATCAGGAAGTAAAATCGCAATTGACCTATAGAAATCCATATCAGAATTGGCTAAAAGAGAATAGATTAGATCTTAAAGCAATTCCTGTAGAAAAAAGGATGCCGTCAGATATCGGAGATCATTTTGAAGTTTGCAAAGATGTATTTGGTTATTCCAAAGAGGATTTTGAGAGAATTATTTTACCTATGGCTACAGGTGGTCAAGAGCCTGTTGGATCAATGGGTAATGATTCTCCTATTCCAGCATTATCCGAAAAGCCTCATTTACTTTTCAACTATTTCCGTCAACTTTTTGCACAAGTTACCAATCCACCTATTGATTCGATTCGTGAGAATTTGGTAATGGATTTGACTAACTATATTGGAGCAGTTCAAAAGAATCTTTTGGATGAGACACCACAGCATTGTAAGTTGATTCGTTTTAAAAGTCCACTGATTACTAATACAGATCTTGGAAAAATCAAGAAACTGAGACATGAAGAATTTAGACATGCAACACTTGATATGTTATTCAAGGCGGCAGATAATGGACAAGGGCTTGAAGCTGCTTTAGATTCTCTTTGTAAGCTTGCAGAAAAGGCTGTAGATGATCAAAAGAACTATATCATTCTTACAGATAGAAATGTAAGCAAAACAATGGCACCTATTCCTGTTTTGTTAGCAGTTGCTGCTGTTCACCATCACTTAATCAAGAAGCGTAAGAGAATGCAAATTGGTTTGGTTGTTGAAACAGGAGAAGCTCGAGAGGTGAATCATTTTGCATTGCTAATTGCCTATGGTGCAAGCGTTATAAATCCTTATATGAGTTATGCCGTAATTGATAAGCTTGTAAAAGAAGGTAGAATTAGCTTAGAATATAAGTCAGCACGTAAAAACTATATCAAATCTGTTGATAAAGGATTGCTTAAAGTAATGTCGAAAATGGGAATCTCGACCATTGGAAGTTACTTGGGAGCACAAATTTACGAAGCATTAGGTATCAGCAATGATGTAATCAGCAAGTATTTTACAGGTACTGCATCCCGAATTGGTGGGGTTGGCTTAAAAGAAATCTCTGAGGAAATGCTATGCCATCATAGGAAAGCATTTACAGAGAAAAATCCTTTTGAAAATCAGGACTTATTAACCAACAATGGAAGTATTCACTACCGTAAGAATGGTGAGAAACACAGTTGGAATCCAGAATCAATTGGATTATTACAGTGGTCGACAAGAACAAATAACTATGCAAAATATAAGGAGTATTCTAAATTAGTTGATACTGAAACAAGAAATCCAAACTTCTTGCGTGGATATTTCGATTTCAAATCAAATCCGATTGATATTTCTGAAGTTGAGGCTGTAGAAAATATCATGAAGCGATTCTGTACAGGTGCAATGTCTTATGGATCTATATCCAAGGAGGCACATGAGGCACTGGCAATCGCCATGAATAAGATCGGTGGTAGAAGTAATACCGGTGAAGGTGGAGAAAGTTCCAAAAGATTCTTCTCTAGTGCACGTAGTTCCATCAAACAAATTGCTTCTGGTCGATTTGGTGTGAACACTGGCTATTTGGTAAATGCTGATGAGTTACAAATTAAAGTAGCTCAAGGTGCTAAGCCTGGAGAAGGTGGACAGTTACCTGGATTTAAGGTGGATAAGATTATTGCCAAGTTGAGAAATTCAACACCTGGAATTACCTTGATCTCTCCTCCTCCACACCACGATATTTATTCGATTGAGGATTTGGCACAGTTGATTTATGATTTAAAGAATGTGAATCCAACGGCATGTGTAAGTGTGAAATTGGTATCAGAAAATGGAGTTGGTACTGTAGCCGCTGGCGTTGCGAAAGCTAACGCTGATTTAATTGTAATTAGTGGTGCTGAAGGTGGAACAGGTGCAAGTCCATTGAGTTCTATTAAAAATGCAGGTTTACCTGTAGAACTTGGGCTAGCTGAAGCTCAGCAGACATTGGTGCTTAATGACCTTAGAGGAAGAATTAAGCTACAAACCGATGGACAGTTGAAAACTGGTAGAGACATAGTTTCCATGGCTTTATTAGGAGCTGAAGAATTTGGTTTTGCTACAAGTGCACTTGTTGTACTAGGTTGTGTAATGATGCGTAAGTGTCACCTAAATACATGTCCTGTTGGGATTGCAACTCAAAATAAAGAATTACGAGAAAAATTCCTTGGACGCTCGGAATGGGTAGTTAACTTCTTCACTTTCCTTGCAGAGGAATGTCGTGAATTAATGGCTGAACTTGGAGTTCGTAAGTTTGATGATTTGGTTGGTAGATCTGATCTATTAGTAAAACGCAAGGATATCAAGAAATGGAAAGCTGATACAGTTGATATTCAAAACTTATTACACCTACCAGAAACAGACGGACATGAACTGTGTGGTGTTAATGCAACAATTAAATCGATTGGTGAAGTATTGGATCATGAACTAATTAAACAAGCTGAAAAAGCCTTACACGATGGTGAAAAAGTATGGATTGATTCTAAAATAAAGAATACCGATCGTACAACAGGCGCCATGTTATCAGGTAAAGTTGCGGCTTTAAAACCAAAACGAGAATTAGAAGAGGATACCATATATTGTCGATTTAGAGGCTCTGCAGGACAAAGCTTTGCAGCATTCCTTGAGAAAGGTATCACATTTAAATTGGAAGGTGATTCCAACGATTATTTTGGAAAAGGTCTTTCAGGAGGTAAAATTGTAGTACAACCACCAAACAAAACAATCTTCAAACCAGAGAAGCAGATTATTATAGGTAATACTGCAATGTACGGTGCAACAAATGGTGAAGCCTACATCAGAGGTATGGCAGGTGAAAGATTTTGCGTAAGAAACTCTGGTGCTAAAGCGGTAGTTGAAGGCGTTGGTGATCATGGTTGTGAATACATGACTGGTGGACGAGTTGTAATTCTTGGACCTACTGGTAGAAATTTTGCTGCAGGTATGAGTGGTGGCATTGCTTATGTCTTGAATATGGAAGGTCAATTGGACTACTTCTGTAATCAAAGTTTAGTATCTCTTGAACCAGTAGAAAATTTACAAGATATTCATGAGCTACAAGGCATGATACATCAACATTTACTTCTAACTCAAAGTAGTGTTGCCTCTAAAGTTTTAACTCACTGGGAAGAATATCTTCCTCACTTTGTTAAGGTAATTCCTTACGAATACAAGAAAGTATTGGAAGAGAAGAAACTGAAGAAGATTCGTCGCAAGCTAAAGCAGGCGCAATCACAAACAGAGGTGCATGAGTAAATCAATGAACAGTGAACAGTTATCAATGAACAATACTGTTTTTCGGATTGATAACTGGTTACTGATAACTGAAAATTGAAAGATTATGGGAAATCCGAAAGGTTTTTTAGAGATAAAAAGAAAAGAGGCCGGTTATCGTCCGGTAAGAGATAGAATTGGAGATTTTGGAGAAGTAGAACAAACTCTGAACTTAGAAGATAGAATAGATCAGGCATCCAGATGTATGGATTGTGGTATTCCATTTTGTCACTGGGCTTGTCCTACTTCAAGTAAAATACCTGAATGGCAAGATGCAATATATAGAGAAAACTGGGAAGAAGCAGCTAAGATTCTTCAGTCAACCAATAGTTTTCCTGAGTTTACAGGAAGAGTTTGTCCTGCTCCTTGCGAAAAATCATGTGTATTATCATTGCACAATTCGCCAGTTACCATTCGCGAGAATGAAGCATCGGTAATTGAGAAAGCATTTGATTACGGATATATCAAAGCAAGACCTGTTACAAAAAGAACAGGTAAAAAAGTAGCTGTAATTGGGTCAGGACCTGCTGGCTTGTCTGTGGCCGACCTTTTGAACCAGGCAGGGCACAGTGTAACTGTATACGAAAGAGATGATGCCATTGGTGGTTTGTTAAGATATGGCATTCCAGATTTTAAACTTGATAAATATGTAATTGATCGCAGATTAGAATTATTTATTGAAGAAGGAATTGTGTTTAAAACCAATCAAGATGTTGGAGTAAATGTTTCATTTTCTGATCTGGAAAAGGAATATGATGCAATATGCTTGGCTATTGGCGCTATGAAACCACGTGATTTACCCATAGAAGGTCGTGATTTAAAAGGAGTCCACTTTGCTATGGATTTTCTAAAACAACAAAATAAAGTAGTTCGCGGTGATGAATATAGCAAACAGGAAAGAATCTCTGCTAAAGGTAAAAATGTAGTTGTAATTGGTGGTGGCGATACCGGTTCAGACTGCGTTGGGACCTCAGTACGCCAGAAAGCAAAATCAGTTACACAAATTGAGTTAATGCCAAAACCTCCTGAGCAAAGAGAAGAACAAAACCCTTGGCCTTATTGGCCTGACACTTTACGAACCTCAAGCTCTCATATGGAAGGCTGTAAAAGACGGTGGTCATTAAGTTCGAAACAATTCAAGGGAGAAGATGGGCAAGTTAATGAACTTGAAATTATACAATTAGACTGGACAAGAGGTTCAAATGGCCAATATCAAATGAAAGAAATAGCAGGAACGGAAGAAATTCTTGAAGCAGATCTAGTATTATTAGCAATGGGATTTGTTCATCCTGTGCACGAGGGCCTAGTAAATGAGTTGAATATTGAGTTGGATTCCAGAGGGAATATTAAAACCGATATCAGTGGTAAAACCTCAAATGAAAAAGTTTACTGTTGTGGAGATGCTACTACCGGTGCAAGCCTTGTTGTGCGTGCCTTAGATAGTGGAAGAAAAACAGCCCATTCCATCCATAAGCAATTGATAAAATAAAGATTAGGCAATAAGTTAACACTAAACATAGGCAGTTAAGTGTGAGAGCCGATAGTTAAATTTTAGTAGCTATCGGTTCTTTTAATTGCTTCTATTGAGCATGGTTACTAACCTACAAAATGCCACTAGTCAAATCTTGATTCACATGCTATTTATCGTACCTTTGGATTTCAATTTCCAGATATGAGCAAGAAAGACTTAAAAGAATACATTCATCAACTTACTAAAGAGCAATTACAAGATCAAATACTTGACTTGTATACCAGATTTAAAGATGTTAAGGAATATTATGACTTTGCTTTTAATCCAAAAGAGAACAAACTGATTGAGGAATGTAAATTCAAAATCTCCAAAGAGTACTTTCCTGTTAATGGCAGAAAAGCAAAAATGAGACGATCGGTTGCCCAAAATTACATACGACATTTTAAAAGACTTGGCGTAGATTCTTCCTTAATTGCGGATATCATGCTCTATAATATTGAAGTTGCTCAAACCTATACATCTGAGCAATTTATCAAACAGGAATCATTCTATAAAAGTATGCTTAAATCATTTCAGGAGGCTGTAGCATACATTCGCGACAATGGTCTGGATAATGAATTTAAAGCTCGCTTGAATAAAATCGTAGATGAATCAATAGATCAGAGCTGGATGAATAGCAAGGGATTTATGTTGGCTTACAAATGATCACGCCTCAATTAAATCCTGTATAATTTCCTTTACGGATCTAATCTCACTGATCGCACCAATTGCCGGTCCGGCACACCACACATTGTCATATCCTGCCTTGAATGCTGATTGCTGCACTTTTTGCATTCCTTTCCATGCTAATAACATTTTAGTATACTTTTTCGTTTGTGGACTGTTATTGATCAACCATTCCAGTAAGTTTGCCTTTGTTCCGATTTTCTGTACATATGGAGTATTGATTACTGTTAAAGGAGATCCAGTTAATTTTGTTGTTTTTACAATATCACCTGTGCCAAAATCTACAAGAGCCTGTTTATATTCACTACTTACTGGTGACTCATGACTTGCAATAAAAATAGTTCCTACAGACACACCAGCAGCACCAAATTCGAGCATTGATTTAACATCATGAGCATTACTTACCCCTCCTGCTGAAATAATTGGAATATTGATTTCTTTTTTTAGCTGTTGAATCAATTCTTTAGCCTTAAAACCACCACAATGTCCACCTGCGTCCGAATTTACAGCAATTACGGCATCAGCGCCAATATTTTCAACCTTTTTCGCATACTTCACATCAACCACATCACAAAATACTTTAATTCCCAATGGCTTACATTTTTCAATTACCTCATGCGGACTCCCTAATGAAGTAATGATAAAATCAACCTTAAGATCAAGAAGGCTTATGAGTTGCTTTCGGTATTTGGGATTCGATTTATTCACAATCAGGTTAAAACCAAAAGGCTTATTGCTTTTCTTTCTGACTTCATGAATAGCCTGTCGCAATTCCCTATCAGTTCTGTAGTTATGTGCAGGAATAGCACCCGTACAGCCCATTTCCAAGGCAGAAATAATCATATCAGCATTCGACACCAAAAACATTGGTGCCATCAAAATAGGATGTTTGATGTTCAGAATATGAGAAAGTGTTTTTTCTGTCATATTCTGAAGATACGAAATCTCACTAAACGGCTATAATAAAAAAAGGATCAACTGTTGTTGATCCTTTTTTAAGTGCGGATGAAGGGACTCGAACCCCCACGCCCGAAGGCACTAGATCCTAAGTCTAGCGCGGCTACCAATTACGCCACATCCGCCTTGCGTTTGATTGCGATGCAAATATGGTGGATTTTTTCTTTACTACAAAACATTCTGATAAAAAAATATCTCCACATTCCCCTATTTTAGGGCTATTCAACACTAAACCATCTGATAAACAAGCAAATTATATGATGGTTTTTTTCAAAAAAAAGCCGAAGTATAAACTTCGGCTGTCAATTAAACAATGAAAACTTATGAAAAAACTATTTTTGATTTTTACAAAACAGTTTCAGTATTATAAATCCTGTTATTCCCGAGAAAAGAGATGCAATTAATACCGCAAATTTCGCTAAACTCAGAACTTCAGAATCCGTAAATGCCAATTGAGACACAAAAAATGACATGGTAAAACCAATTCCTCCCAGGAAACCAATCCCCAATATCTGTGACCAACATATTTCACTTGGTTTTTGTGCTAGCTTTATTTTTACGCCGATCCACGAAAACAAGAATATTCCCAATGGTTTACCTGCAAAAAGCCCTAGAATAATTCCAATAGATATAGGCTCAAATACCTTATTGGTTAATTCTGTATCAATAATAACACCCGCATTTGCAAATGCAAACAGAGGAACAATTAAATAAGCTACCCAGGGGTGGAACATATGCTCCAATCTTTGGAGTGGTGAGATTACCTTTATACAATTGCTCTCAATAGAACTAACTGATGCTTGTATAAACTTCTCGTTTGGTTTATTAGGAAGCTCAGCTGTTTTTGCTTCCAGGTTCACCAAAAGCTCCTGATTTGAACCAATAAACTCGAATAGATTTCTACTTGCCCGTGCTGGTATGGTAAGAGCCAATAAAATTCCTGCCAAAGTAGCATGTACACCCGATTTTAAAAGAACATACCAAAGGAATACTCCTAATATCAGGTAAACTGATATATTTCTTACTTTTAAACTATTGAGAGTCCAGAGGATCACATAAATTCCTCCACCATATACAAGGTAAATCCAATCAATTTCGCTGGTATAGTACAATGCAATTACCATTACAGCGCCAATGTCATCAACAATAGCGATAGATGTAAGTAGCAATTTAAGCGAAGTTGGTATTCGTTTGCCCAAAAGAATCAAAATACCCAATGCAAATGCGATATCTGTTGCCATTGGCACTCCCCAGCCATGGGTACCACTTCCCTGCGTATTAAAACCTACATATATTAATGCAGGAATTAACATTCCACCAATGGCCGCAAAAATTGGCAAACTTGCTTGCTTTATGGATGACAAACCACCTGTCAACAATTCTCTTTTGATTTCTAATCCGACAACAAAGAAGAAAATTGCCATTAAGCCATCGTTAATCCAATGAAGGAATGATTTTTTCAGAGTCCATTCACCAAATTGAACGCCGAAATAATTGGTCCAATAAGAAATAAAAGATTCTCCTATGGCAGAATTGGCAAGCACCAATGCCATAATGGTAAAAAACATTAAAACAATACCACTAAACGCCTCTAATCGAACGAACTCAGTTAAAGGATCTTTAATCCTTCGAAATAATTTTTGTCTTTTTAAAAATTGAATCATCTTTCCCTAAAATTTAATGCTAACACCCTATGGTTTTATCTCGAAAACTATGGTGTAAGCATCTCGTTAACCAATCAAATATGTTGCGAAAATATCAATCAGAAGTGCTATATACAATGGGGGTTTCCCTACTTCGCACCTAAATTTAAGGAATAACAATTGAGACCAATTGATTGTTCCAAATAAAAGATATGGTAAAATCTAAAATTTAATGATTTGATGCTTAAATGCATAAATCACCAAATTAACAGTATTGTAAGTTCCTGTTTTTTGGAACAAACTGCTTTTATGCTTTTCTATGGTCTTAATACTTAAAAAAGTTGCCTCTGCAATTTGCTTGTTGCCGTATCCCTTGCAAATCAGTTCCAATACCTCTTTTTCTCTATCTGTAAATTCAGGTAAGTCATCTTTCTTCTTTCTCTTTTTACGAAGCATATTCAACTTATCAGATAAGAGGCTTACAATCTCATCAGAAAAATAATTTCCTCCTTCATATACCTTTACAATGGCCTTTTCAAACTCTTCTATTTCGGCACTTTTTAGCATATAGCCTTCTACTCCAGCCATAAGCATCTGTTCCAGGTAATCATCATCAAGAAATGTGGTTAGGGCAATAATTTTTAGATCAGGATACTTTTCGAGTGCTTTTTGACTTGCCTCTACTCCATCAAGCTGTGGCATATTAATGTCCATAAAAATAATATCGGCCTGATGATCTTCAATCAAATCAAGAAACTCATTTCCATTTGATGCTTCGGCAATGACTTCCACAAAGGAAAAAGACTGTAGTAGCATGCGAAATCCATCTCTAAATATCTTATGATCGTCAACTAATATGATTCTTATTTTATCCATCTATTTTTGATTTGATTTACTAAGTGCGAATTGTATTTTTATCTTAAAGCCTTTATTCTTTGAAGTTTGAATATCATAACTTCCATTAATGGATTCAACTCGCTCAATTATATTCTGTAAGCCCATGCCTTTGCCATTTTTGGCTTTCATTCTGTCAAAATCAAAGCCAACACCATTATCAGAGTACTGAAGTATAAGAATCCCTTCTCCAGATAATTTTATTTGTATATCGCTTGCTTTAGCATGCTTTAAGGTATTATTTATCAATTCGCTACATATCCTATAAATTACCACCTGCGTACTTTGCATAGGTTTACCCTTAAATTCATTCAATTGTAAAGTTACATCTACATTATCAAGGTTGTTAATTTTATCCACCAAACGCTGTAGTGATTCCTGAAGATTGTAACGGTTTAAAACAGAAGGATTCAAATTGTTAATCACTTCGGATACAGTATCAAGTGCTTGCTTTGACAGTTGATTGATTTGTTGCACTTTATCCAATGAACTTTTGTTCTCTGTTAACTCTTTTCCCAACATTTTGCCATACAAACCAATACTGGATAGCAGAGCCCCCAGCCCATCATGCAGTTCTCTTGCAATTCTTTTTCTTTCGCGCTGTTCCACCGTCATGGTATTGCGTACCAATTGTAAGTGAGCATTGGTTAATGAGTTCATTAATCGGATGACCAAAAACAGACTTCCGAAAAGTAAAACCAGGATAAAAGAAAGTAGGAAAAAGATATTTCGCTTAAACTTTTGATTGGTTTGATTGATATAAAGGTGCAATGCCTTCTCGTAATCAGCGAAAGCCTCTGTAAATATCTTAACCTTTTGTTTGAAGTTTTCATCCTGAGCAGGAACTTGTTCATTCTTAATTAATGAATCAAGATCGAGAATAGCACTCTTTAGTTTCATGAGAGCTATGATGAAATTGCTATTCTCGCTTGTATTGAATTCATACTCACGAGAAGCGATGGTTTGAATGTTTTCGATATTCTGGTAGGCTTTTGCAAAGAGCGAATCGATAGCGAAGGATATTACTGCATCTGCTTTCTCCTGATAGTCGTCATACTTGATACGAATATCATAAACCTTAATTTCAATTTTTTCTGAGTTTTCAACCAGTGCAATATGCTCATTATCCAGTTTTGAACTACGATCTAAAGTATACAAGATGGCAGCTATAGCCACAAGGCTAAAACCAATTAAAATCAGGGCAATCTTTTGCTTTACAAAAAACCTTCTATTCATCGAAAATTATATCCAGATATTATATTTAAATCAAATCTACTAAATATTTTATTGTAACGAATATTTGATGAATAGTAATCGTAAAAATTTAACTTGCACGATCAGAGAGGAAAGCTTCCTGAAACTAACTATGGTATCATTATCTCAATATTAAATTGGAAGCTTTCCAAAGAAAATCATTCGTATATCCCCTAATAATCAATTATAAATTATGATTTTCCCTTCTGATCTGCCTTGGTTGGTTTGTGTATGTATAATTGTAATTACCACTTAAATGCTCTATTGGATATTCTTTCCGACAGTTCTACCTGTTTGCTTTTCATCATTAGCAAACTGGAAACAAGTCCTTCGTCTTTTACCGGCAAACTGAAAATTGGTCTGCTCGAACTTTGCAAGAAATCACTCAATAGTTTTTCGCTTGTCGAGTTACTAAACATTAATTCCTGAGTTCCTTGAACCAATAGGATATCCGCCGATGTTTTTCTTGCCCCTTCAATCAAAACATCGTTTCTGGCGTGATTCTCCTTCTCCACAATATCCACCGAACACTGCACCCCTTCACGTTCGATAAGATGCTTCATGATCATGGTTTTCTTATAAGCCAAGCTTCGCTTAAGCTCTATATTAACCGTTAATGCAGCAAGTAGTTTAATTTTTGCATTGAATACTGTGCCCAGCTTTATCGACCAGTTCACCAAATCTCTCGATTGCCTTGAAATATCAACCGGAACCAATATGCTTCTAATGCCACTTCCCGTCCATCTATCATTTACACTTATAATTGGACATCTTGACTCGCGTACGATCTGATTCACACTATTGCTATTGTATCTTTCCGACAAACCATCAATTCGATTGCTTCTGTTTAGAATAACCATATCGAAAGGTTCTGAATCGATTATACTTTTGATTGTTTGGACATGATTGCCCACTTCCACTCTAAGATTCACATCGTCTGGTATTCTTCCCCTGAAATGCATTTTAGCAAAACGTATTAAGCGAACCATTCCCCTTCCTTGTAGACTGTTTTTAAGATTTGGCTGAAACACATTAGATAAGCCCCCCATCTTCTGAACCACATGCAACAAAGTGATTTCAGCTCCAAACTTTTTCCTGAAATACAATGCCTGCTTAAAAGCTGTAGTACTTTCAACAGCCAAGCTCACTGGTACCAATATCCGATTAAATCTATTTGTTTTCATCCTCACTCACTTTAAAAATTACCAACAGTTATTCCCTTACTCTTCACAAACCATTTGTCGAAATAGCTAATCAGATTTTTCTCTTCGATTTCGGTTTTCTTCTCATTGTATATCCATAACATACAATCATTTCGTGTTAGGTCTGGCTTATGATTTTTTGTTAGATTCTCAAATCTTAAGGTAGCATCATGGCATGAAGCTGAATACAATTTTACCAGTTTCGCTTTATCATGAATGGAAATATCGTTTATGTCTAAACCTATATGAACCTTACATTTCTGATTTGTACATATTTTTTGCAATGGCACAAGTATAGATTCTGAAACTTTTGAATTCGAATTGCTGATATATATACTCTTCACATTGGCCCATGGCTTACAATTATTTAATACATAAAGAGGTTGATTTACCGATGCAATGATATTTTTAAACCTTGGATTAAAGTGCAATTCGTTGTGTAATTCATTTAAAGCAAACACCACCTGCCAGGAATGTTGTTTATAGATATCGGTATTGAAATATTCAGTCAATTCACCTTCGTATGATATCAGTTCAACATCAGTAGGATCCAGATGATAATTCTTTACTACATCTGCTTTTAATGCATTTAACTCTCGTTTGGATATGTCTTTTAAGATTGGGGCCAAATCTCTTACCATTGACGCTCCATACGAAGGCTTTTGCCAAGTTTGAATAAAATATATCTTTGAATCCTTTGTGAAAAGATAATTCATGGCAAAATCTACTGCAGCCTGATTTCCTTCTGAGAAATCTGCCAGAATCAATATTCTGTTGTGATCTTTGTTCCTGTTCTCCATAGCATTTTGTTTTGATACAAAAGTATGGCAGTGTGCAAAGGTTTGAAACAGGTGCAATCCTAAATCTCATGGGGGTTTTCCCTACTTGTTAAAGTTTCATAATTTTCCTTTAAATACGGCTTGTTGTGTTTCTATTTTTCATACTTTTGCCTATCATGTTATCGAAAATGAAAGAGAAACCAATATTAATTTTGCTAGTTAGTTTACTACTGGTACTGGCTACCGTGCTGAATTCAATCAACATTCAGCAGGAGACTTCTCTTTCCTTTAATGTAGAGAATTGCTCCGATTCACAGGATACATCTTCCGATTTAGAAGAAATGGATAGTGAAGATCTGGATGAGTTTTCGAAATGCAATTATACATTTTTTGCTAATGTTATTCTACAGGAACATGTTCATGATTGTCTGATATCTGACACCAAAGTCTTTCAGTTAACTACACCGCCACCCCAGGTGTAAACCAATATTTTATCTTATCTATTGCCTTATAAAACTCATCATTTAAATGAGATAGGTAGTTCATGTTTAATTTTTTAGATCTTGCCTTACTGCAAGAATTATAGTTGTTTTATGAAATTACAATCAAGCAAGAAGAGCCGTAAACCAAGACTTGTGCTCTTACATCAATACTATTCGTACACCGGATTTTATAATTTTATCATTACAAATTTGAAGAAGGCAATTGTGCCCTTACTTCTGATTGTAGGATTATTGTTCTTTCTGGAATACTATGTGCTCGATTTTGAGAACCTCTTCTATACAACTACTAAAGATCTGCCTACCATTGGCCTATTGAGCGTATTCTTTGTCTCCGAATCCTTCCTTGGACTCATTCCCCCGGAACTATTCATTGCATGGGTTAAAACCCTTCCAAGTCCTATTGTTTACCTATCGGTATTGGCGCTTCTATCCTATTTGGGTGGTTGTGTTTCATATGCAATTGGGCGATTGGTACTGCGTATCCCAAGTTTGAAGAGCAGGATTGAAGTAAAGATTGGCAAACACATTCAAAACATCCGAAAATGGGGAGGCTTTTTAATTATTGTAGGGGCATTGCTCCCAATTCCTTTCTCTATTGTAAGTATTGCATCAGGAATTATCCGATTTAGCTTTAAAAAGTACTTGTTCTATGGTTTGTTCCGTTTTTTGCGATTCTATCTGTTCGCTATCGCGATATTTAAACTAATGTCTTAATCAGTGATCAGTAAACAATGAACAGTGAGCTATAAAAAGAATACAAGCAAAAGTCCCCTTTCGGGGATTTAGGGGTAAACGAAAAAGCTTGCTTTTAAATTTACTTGGACAATAATTCTCCTTCGTAGATACGGCAGGAATGCCGTATTTACATAACCAATTTGAGGAGCCTCTCCTTGCACGTTCATCAGTATATAAAGAAGCCTGAAACATCACATCAGAATTATGGATATATAAAAAAAAGGACCAACTTTCGTTGATCCTTTTCTGTGCGGATGAAGGGACTCGAACCCCCACGCCTCTCGGCACTAGATCCTAAGTCTAGCGCGGCTACCAATTACGCCACATCCGCGTTTCGTTGATTGCGGTGCAAATATGAGGTTTTTTTCTTTTCCCACAAAATTCTTTTCGATAAAAAACCTCTCCAATCCCTTTAAAAATGCAAGATTCAGCTACAACAGCCTGATTTTCAAACGAAGATTTTTTACAAAAAAAATTCACTTTAATTACTCAATTGGTTTCATCACAAAAACACCATAACACTCATGGTGATCGTAGCTGTGACCCACAATTTGATTCTGAGCATTTAAGACCCCTTCCCAGGTATCCAAATGATACTCAAACTGTTTTTCACAATCCAAAAGCTCCACTTTTGTACCAGTTACACTAAAGTTAGTGCCATCAAAACTTCCTTCTACATCTTGCTGAACACGAAAAGGAGTTTCTCCTTCAATTCTTTCGGTATAAACTACAACTCCGGTAATCTTCTCTCCTTCTTGGGTAAATTCGGCAAAACCTTCATCGGTACCAAAGCCAAAATCTTCGTTAAACGACCAACGTCCTGTAATGTTCTTCATTAATTTGAGGTATTTAATAAATGAGAAGCAAAAGTAGGAAACTTATTTAGTTTAGGCTAAAATCGATCTCAAGTTTCGACATGTTGATAATATTTGTATCGAGCTGCAGTAGGCAAAGTCTTTTTAAGTCCTCTAACTCACCAGGATGCAACATGAAGTTACAACCACCACCTCCAATGGGAATTACAATTTTTCTTTGATAAGGTGAATGAGCATTCTGCTTTACCGCCGCCTCAATATTAATATCGTGCAGGTATTCAGCAAACTGATAGTATTTATCCTTTGTCGAGAAATTGATATTCATATTATTGAATTCCATATGGATAGACTGACAAGAATCACATTTAAAAAGACAGCCATTGGACGTTCTGTTGTATATCATACTGTTCTTATTTAGATTAATTATACAAATCAATCGAAAATATGATGCTTCAACAATACCAAGATGTTGGGATATTTGATAATCAAATCCCAAAAACAAATTCCCAAATCCCATTTTTAAAATTCACAATTGATAATTCATCATTCCGCATTTATAATTCATAATTCTCAACTATCTTTGTTGATTCTAAATCTGGAACGGGCAATACTGCCTGTATTCAATATTTAAATGATTTGTTTATGATCGATCAATCTACCATATGCGCAATATCAACTGCCCCGGGTAATGGAGCCATTGCCATTGTGCGCCTTTCGGGTGAACATGCTCTCGACATTTGCGAGAAAGTTTTTACGCCTGTTAAAAGCAAAATAATAAGTGAACAAAAAGCCAATACCGTACATTTTGGAACCATTCAGGATGAAGGTGAGATTATTGATGAAGTACTGGTAAGCTTGTTCAAGGCTCCTCATTCTTACACTGGTGAAAATTCGGTTGAAATAGCTTGTCACGGTGCCCCTTTTATTCAGCACCGCATTCTACAAACTTTGATTAAGAATGGAGCTCGTACAGCCAATCCGGGTGAATTTACCCAGCGTGCCTTTTTGAATGGTAAAATGGACCTTTCACAGGCCGAGGCAGTTGCCGATTTGATTGCTTCCAACTCTGCTGCCGCCCATAAAGTTGCGCTACAGCAAATGCGTGGTGGCTTTTCAAGCGAAATTGCCGGTTTGCGTGAGCGATTGCTCAACTTCATCTCTTTAATTGAGTTGGAGCTTGACTTTAGCGAAGAGGATGTTGAATTTGCCGACAGAACACAATTGACCAAGCTGGTGAACGAAATCAAATCTTTGATTGAAAAACTAGTGAATTCCTTTGAATTGGGGAATGTAATTAAGAATGGGGTTCCTGTTGCCATTGTTGGAAATACAAACGTAGGGAAATCTACCCTGTTGAATGCCCTTTTAAACGAAGACAGAGCCATTGTATCGGATATTGAGGGTACTACACGCGATGTGATCGAAGATACCATCAATTTGGGTGGAATTACCTTCCGATTTATCGATACTGCAGGTATCAGAACTACGAAGGATCGTATCGAGAGTATGGGGATTGAGCGTACCTACAGCAAGATGAAGCAGGCACAAATTGTGATGCTACTGGTAGATGCCGACCGCGATATGGATCGCATTAACGAATCGCTTGTAAGCGTGAATAAAACCATTGATCGCGATTCGCAGCATCTTGTGGTTTGTATCAACAAAATCGATTTGATTGAAAACCCTCAGGAAATTGCCAAGAACTTAATTGGCATGCAAGCCGAAGACAAATTGTTGTTCATTTCGGCCAAGCAGAAACAAAATATAGATGCACTAACTGCCGAATTGCTGAAATCGGTGAATATGAGCAAGGTAAACGAGCAGGATGTAATTGTAACCAACATTCGCCATTTTGAGGCCCTTAAAAACGCCTTGGGCAGCATCGATCGTGTGAATGATGGATTGCAAACCCAGATTCCAACCGACTTCCTGGCGCAAGACATCCGTGAATGCCTTCATTTTCTTGGCGAGATTACTGGTGATATTTCAACAGATGAAGTCCTTGGGAACATATTCAAGAACTTCTGTATCGGGAAATAATCCAAATATAACATTCAGAAAGCCTTCCTTACGGAAGGTTTTTTTGTATCATGCATTCATATACTTGTATGATGGTAAATTCAAGGCAATGCCTTAAATCTACTTGTGATGCATTCTTTCAGTTTCTTCTAAAATATGATAGCATTGTGAAACATTCACCTGCCAAACTCTGCTTCGGGAAAGATTTAGGCTGAGGATAAAAAAATCCCCCTTAAAAAAGGAGGATTCACCCGTTAAAAAATGTTGTTGGTATAAAAAATTTTCGAGGATAGATAAATACTAACAAAATGATTTTATTTTTGTCAGTAAGCTGAGGCCCTTAATTCCCTTTTAAAACTTTCGTCGGTTTAACTCGAGAATTTGTGGAGCCTCTGCTTTTTTTATTTATGCCTCTTGTTCTTCTATTTTTTCTTTTGCGCTTTTTGTTTTTCTCGCACGTGCAACTGTTATGTATTCTTGCGAGCATTCATTTACGAAAGCAGCGATATCTTCGTACTTTTCGTTCGGTGCAATGCGATTTAAAACCTCAATGGTATCAAACAACTCTTCACAGGCCAAACGCAAATTTTTGTAAACCTGATCCATGTTGTAGTCTTCCTTTTTGATTTCATCTACCGATTTTGCTTCAGTCAACGATTCATAAGCAGCATTATCAGTAAGCATTTCGGTATACCAATCTTTACCACCAGCAGCTTCTATAAGAGCTTGATTCGCTTCCGAATTTAACTCTTTGCTTAAGCTAGCCATTTTTGCAGATTGATTCTTTCTACCTCCGGCATGCAAAGACCATCCATGCCCTCTAATAATTCTACAAATGGTACCGCCTGCATTTGCAACCGTTTCATTGTTTCGATGCATACATGCTTCCATAAAATTTCGAAAAGCTAAATATGATTCATCTCTACGAAAATCCTTCGCGTACAGCAGAGATGTAAAATCACTTGACTTGCTCCTATTGGAAGCCTCCAGAGCCCTTGCCAGCATTGCTTCAAATTTTGCTATTGCAGCATCTAACTGTAATCCTTCTTTATTTAAAGATTTCAGATATTTTGAAATTTTGTTGCCATATCCCAATAATTCGTCGATAAGCAACAAACTAAAAGTCATTTTTAAAAACATATCTCAAAAATTTAAGGGTTAACCAAGCAACATTCCTTAACAGAATAATAAAATTAGCAGATTATTTTTTGAAGACAATAATATTACTATGATTTTTTTAATATTTATTATTAAATAATGATATTCAAATGCAATACCCCAAGATGGCACCCCCCGTTAAATGCCCAAAAATTTAAATTCATCTATTTTACTTTTACAGATATCCATACAGCATTCCAAAGAGAAACCTAACAAATTAACGATAGAAGCGAAGCAGAAAAATGCATGCTAAATTGTCAAGCTTATCTCTGTAAGAATTTATGCCTTCGATTAAACTACGGTTGAGTATTTTTCTTGCGCCAGCCTATCAAATTTTTGAAAATTGAACCTCTGGCGCAATTCAGGAGGTCAACTTTTTGCAAATTGATAAGCTGTGGCGAGCCAGCAGGTCAATTTTTCTCTCGGCGATGTGCTGGCTTCAGCCAGATGGTCAAAAAATTGCTCGCCGACCCCCTGGCGCAATTTAGGAGATCAATTTTTGATTTTTTGACCATCTGGGGCAAGCCAGAACATCAATTTTTTGCTCGGCGATAGGCTGGCTGAAGAAAAATATGGCCACAGCCCAATAAATACAGACATTTAAAGAAAGTAGGCTGTTAAGTAGATAATATTCATTTCAATATTTTCCTAGCTGCCTTCGAAATGTACATTTCATCCTTTTTTCCTGTTGGCAGGATTGTTCTGAATGTATTGTTCTATTGTGTGGTAGTACCGATCAATAGAATTGAAAATCCTCAACTCTTTGCATGTAGATTATAGATTAATATTTGTGTTGACAGACTTGTGTTTTCCTACCTATTCAATGCCAGACTTTACGGCTTGCATCCATTACACGCATATATTTTCCTCTTGTAAGTCTGTTTCATCAGAAATCATTCTTAAATCATCTTTTAACTCCTCTTTTCCTTTTTTCATGTATTCACTGAAAGCATCCCAATTGTAGCTATGATTTTCATTTCCTTTAATACATTTTGCTGCATCGAATAGATAATCCAAATCACATTCTTTAAAAAGAGTGAATATACCTTCTTCAGGATTTACTGTCTTAGATGCAAATACCCCTAGTTTGGCAATGTTCCAATAGCTAATTTCCTCTTTGCTTAAACCTGATAATTTTTCCAGCTTATCTCCTTCAGGAGTACCATGCTGTGTAACAAAAAGGAAGGTGCTGATTACAAGCATATCGCCCACAGGTTTTGCAATAAAATATCCTAATTTAAAACTTTGGTAACAAATCGGAAACAAAACATTTCTGCGGTAAATAAAAGGCTCTTCGTTCCTAATACTTATCGCTATGTAACATTGTCCTATAGTTTCATCAAGAGGGCTAATTCGGCTTATATACCTTACTAAGGCATGACTTTGAATGTAGACAGGGAGTTCTTCTTTATCTCCTTCGTATAAATTGGATAACTTGGCTGCCGGAATGCTAGCCCATTCAGGTTCGTCATTTACACTCTGACTGGCAATCTGATAAATAATTCTTTTATTTCCATTTATTGCTACCTTACTAACTCGGGGCGCAACACTACTTATACTTATGGTATGATAGAAACCACGCACACCATATTTTCTGTATTCAAATGCAGTAGTAAGGGTGTACATCGTTTTTGTGAATGGATTCGAAACTGCAAGTAGCTTGTTGTAATTCACATACAAATCGGTTAATGGTTGGCTTATCTTTGCAAAATGCTCGAATAACACATGCAAAGCATTTTTAATTTCAGTAGCTCTCGGTTCGGGAACATGAGAATGCCACACAATAAATCGTTCAACAGCGATCAGACTCATTACCGAAACTGGCTTTTTGCCTTCAATCAAAACAGATTCTTCCATATTGTAGAAGAGCTGACAGAAATGCTTAAAGAATCTCATTTTCTCTCTACTGATTTTATGTCCGGTTTTAATTTTGGGCTGCGTATAATGCATACGGAGTATATAAATCTCCTTTATTTCCTGTTGGCTTAGTATACTTAAAGCATCGGCACAATCAAGTATATGGCACACTTGCTTTATGCGGTTAAAATTGACTTTTATAGCAGCACTCTCATTGTATTTTGGCGCAGGTGCTTTCTTTCCCTTTTTAGCCATTTATCAACTGATTTGGAATGGAAACTTTAAAATAATACTATAATTGCAAAACACATTGAAATTATTGATTTTTTTTATCATAAATTCATCTTTTAGGTATGAAAGCTATTTTTCAGAAATTGCTTTTCACTTTTTTGTAATGCTAAACTGTACAGACACAAGACATTGCGTCTCTACGGAGATGCCAATAAAATATACGTATTATTGATTTGCATTATAAAAAAGACGCGAAGCATCGCGTCTCTACGGAATACCGATACAATAGAATCCCTAATTCATTAATCTGCATCATGCACACACGACCTGACAGGTTGATTGACATGATGTAAATTAGCCTGTCAGGTCTGGTATTATCTAAAAGACATTTCATCCTCTTTCCATCTGGCAGGATTATTCTGGATGTATTGTTCTATTCGGTGGTAGGAATCAAAATCGCGAATGATGTGATCGTGAAAACGCGTTTGCCATGCGAATTTGGGGTTTATTTTACGGGCCACGGTTGTTACCGATGATTTGAACCCACGAATAATGGATGCCAAATTTTTCGATTGCGCCCCAAAGGTAGAGACGCCATGCCTGGCGTCTTTGTTATTTTTGGTTTTATCAAACGTAGAGACGCCATGCCTGGCGTCTTTTTGTTCGTTTTTATTTAAGACGCGAGGCATCGCGTCTCTACGGGTATTGTATTTGTTTTTGCCGATGGTGATGATGGCATGGAAATGATTGGGCATTACCACAAATTCGCCCAATTTCAAATTCATATCTGGCCTTAATTCGGGTGTTTTTATCCATTCCTTTTGTACCAATTCCCCAATGGCATTCAATTGCATTTTGCCATTGGCAATTTCACCAAAATAATGTTCCCGACCATGTGTACATATCGTAATAAAATAAATGGCATTGCTGCCATAATCCCAATCCTTTAATCGGGCGCTGGCTATGCGGTATTTATTTTGGAATTTCTGGGTCATTATTTTCAATATTTTCCCGTAGAGACGCGATGCATCGCGTCTCCATTTCGTATTATTATTGATTTACAATGTACAGAGGCGCGAAATATCGCGTCTCTACGGAATACCAATTTAATGAAAATCGGTGATACAATGAATGGAATCCTGTACAGACGCAAGGCCTTGCGTCTCTACCTGATATGGATTCATGAATTTTTGGGATGCATTTATAATTATGCCATTTAAATGCCAATCGGTATTATTGATACCCTCACCCAAAGTGAGAGCATCAATGTTTTTTATTTGTATTCTGCCTTTGGTTCGGCGGCGAGTAGCAATTCTTCTTGCTCCTTGGGTTTCCCCTGAAAAACCTCCCGCAAAACCGATTGCATGAGCTTTGTGGCAGCCTCTTTGTTTTTGGCAATCTCCTGCTCCAATGTATCGCATAAGGCCATGAGTTCGTTTACTTTGGTGACGATGGCTTGTTGTTCGGGTAGTGGAGGCAGTGAAATCATTAACCTTGATATTTCTGTACTATTAATGTTTTTCACGCCACTAGTAGTTCTTAAAGGTCCTTCTATTAGTCGTCTCAGAAGTGGCGTTTCAAGCATTAAGTGTATATAATTTGAACTAACACAATTATTAAATAACCTAAGTCTTACTAAATATCCAGCATAAGAAAAACCTATAGCTTTATTATCTACAACTGCACTTCTACCTACTAAATTCTCACTTCCATTAGATCTTATAACTAACAAATCCTCTTTACTTAAGATCAAACTCTTTTTCTCTTTATCTGGCAAATCTGCAGATTTTAAATCCGAAATATCAATTTTACCATTTCTAACATTCGGAATTCTCAAAACTGGAGTTTTTCCCGAATTGTAATCACACTTTTTTGAGGTTCCATATTTTAAATCTTTTACAACATCTTGCATCTTACACCACTCCCATCCCTCAGGCAATTCGTATGGAATTTCCTCTTGGGTGATTGGTGGTAAGGCTTTTTCCTTTTTTATTTTCTTCTCTTTGATGAGTTGGGCTTTTTCGGCTTGGATTTGGGCTAGTAGGGCTTTGGCGTTGTTGTCTGGAGTCGCAATGCATTGCGACTCTACATTGGCACGCCATTGTTTGGTTAGTTTGCCTTGTACGGCCAACTGCAAGATGCATTCGCGCAGTTTTTTTACATTGCTTTCTTCGGTCATGAAGGTAGAGAAATGTTGCTGCAGAAAGGCCCATTCCTCTTCTACCTCTCCTTCGCTTAATCGGCGTAAGGCAGAGGTGATGAAATCTTCTTTTAGTTGTACTCGTTTTTGGGTTAAGTTCTCTAAGGCTTCTACCTCTTTGAAAAGGGTATCGACGATTTGAACGATGGCTTTTTGTTCGGCTAGTGGGGGTAAACCCATTAATGTCATTGAGATAATTTCAGTATTTAAATTTGGTTGACCTTGTCCTCTTGATGCTTCTTCTAAAAAATAAGAAGTCCTACTTCGTAAGAAATAGTACAGAAAAACTTTATTTAGACATTCAATACCTAAAAAAGCTGCTATTCCATCATTAAATGTGGTTGGAAAACTACAAATTCTAGGAATACCTAATGTTGCTCCACTATTTGTCAACATTAATGTATCTGCTTCTACAAATCTTGTTTTGTAAAGACCCGCTTCCTTAATTGTATGTTTATGGCTAGTGCAATACACTCCTTCATAACCTGTTAAATCTCCAACTTTTAAAAACGGAATATCGCCATCATAATATCTTAAGTCCCCGGCAGGTCTAGGAGATCCCCCTCTAACAATACTAGCTAAATTACCCAATCTACACCACTCCCAACTCTCTGGCAATTCAAAAGGAATTTCCTCCTTGCTGATTGGTGGCAAGGCTTTCTCCTTTTTGATTTTCTTTTCTTTGATGAGTTGGGCTTTTTCGGCTTTTATTTGTTCCAATAGGGTTTTAGCGTTGTTGTCAATAGTCGCAATGCCTTGCGACTCTACATTGGCACGCCATTGTGCGGTCAATTTGCCTTGAATGGCCAATTGCAGTATCAATCCCTTTAGCTCTTTGGCATTTTGTGGGTATATGCTGAGTTCCTTAAAGTGTTCTAATAGTTTCATTCAATACCATGTTAATCAAACGCTGTCAGGTTCATACTTCGACTCCGCTCAGTAAGCACTCTGACAGGTTTTGTCCTACTTAAGAGCTTGGGTTAATACTTCTACAATTTTGTCTTGTGCGCTGCTGATGTTTTCTTCGCTTGCACGGAATTCTTTCAGCAATTCTTCAGGGCTAGCCAAATTATCGGCTTCCTGGTATGGGTTTTTCACATCCAAATTGTAGCCACGCTTTTCAATCTCTTTGGCGGATACTTTCCATGCATATTGGTTTTCTTCACGTTTGTTCCACCATGCTTTCTCCAAGTCAAATTCCTTAATGTTGATGGGCTTGCCTTTGTTATAGCTTTTTACGCCATTCGGGTAAGGATGCTCGAAATACCAAATATCTTTGGTTGGTGTTCCTTTCTCGAAAAACAGCAAATTGGTTTTAATGCCTGTGTAAGGATTGAATACCCCGTTTGGCAATCGTACAATGGTATGCAGGTTGCATTTTTCCAACAATTCCTGTTTGATGCGTGTTTTTACGCCTTCGCCAAAGAGCGTACCATCGGGCAATACTACTGCGGCACGTCCCCCATCTTTCAATAGTTTGATGATTAAGGCCAAAAACAGGTCGGCGGTTTCCTTGGTGCGGAACTTGGCCGGGAAATTGGTTTCGGTTCCATCCTCTTCTACTCCACCAAATGGCGGATTGGTCAGGATCACATTCACCTTGTCCTTGCTGCTCCAATCGCTGTATGGTTTGTTCAGGTAATTGCCACGCTGTACGGCTGGCAAATCGAATCCATGCAACATCAGGTTTGTTGTACACAAAAGGTGTGGCAATGGTTTCTTCTCTACGCCACGAATGCTGCTTTGCATGTTGCGTTCCTCATCGGCATTACTCACCAGTTTCTTTTTGTGATCGATGCTACAGGTCAGGAATCCACCTGTACCGCAGGCTGGGTCTAACACCGATTCGCCCAATTGTGGGTTGGTGATGTCCACCATAAACTGGGTAACGGCACGCGGGGTGTAATACTCACCCGATGATCCTGCCGATTGCAGTTCCTTTAATATGGTTTCGTAAATGTCGTTGAAGGTATGTCGGTCGTCGCTGTTAAAGTCTATCTTGTTGATCTCATTAATCACCTGACGAAAAAGCGTACCGTTTTTCATGTAGTTGTAGGTATCCTCGAATACCGACTTTACAATCTTTGCCTGTGGATTAATGTTGATGTCAATCTCCTTTAGCTGAGGAAATAGTTGGTTGTTGATGAATTCCATCAAGCCTTCTCCTGTTAATCCTTCCTCGTTGGCAGCCCAATTCTGCCATTTCAAGTCTTCAGGGATGGGCGATTCAAAATCATCAATCGTAATTTCCCACTCCTCTTCCTTATCGGCAAATATTTTTAGAAAAAGCATCCACACCATTTGCGAAATGCGCTGTGCATCTCCGTCTACTCCTGTGTCCTTGCGCATGATGTCGCGTATGCTTTTGATATTGGCTGTAATGTTGCTCATGTATTGATTTAAAAAGTGTATAGGTGTATGTATTCACCCCTAAATCCCCTAAAGGGGACTTTGATTAGCATTGTGTAAAAAGACCTGTCAGGTTTCAAAAACCTGACAGGTCTACAAAATTAGTATTTATAGAGTTTAATTAAGAGTAATTCTTTATTGTTTCTTAAAAAAACTAATGTTCGAATTCTCTACTAAAACCTTTTTAAACTGAGGATCATCACTTAAATAACATCTAGAATAGTTAAAAAATAAATCTGTAAAATATATTAAAATCGAGATAATCATCCAAACTCCCCATTCCCATTTCCAAGGGTCATCATTTGTATAAAATGAGATAATAGGAGTAAATGTATTCCATATCACAACAAATAAAATTCCGATTGCCGGCAATAAACGTAATGAGTTAATTGTAATTTTAGTTCTAATAGATATGTAACTAAGTAAAAACAGAGATACTATTACAACCATTTTTACAAAAACAAAATCAAAAGATATTAAACCTGAATAATAGAAAGTATATACAACAGAGTAGCAATAAGATCCAAACCAGAATAAAACCATCATCAAACTAAGATTCTGATTGACTTTAGAAACTGAAAATGGGTATTCTTTAGTAAGTTGTAAGAAGTTATAATTTGGCACTTTAACAGTGGAAAACAAAGGTCTCATAATGCAATTTTCAAGAAACACAACATGTTCTTCCCAGTTCTTCTGCCACAACTTAGATCCTCTATTTACAAAGTACCATCCTAAAGAAAAAAAATAACCAATAGCAGAAATCGCAATTGTAAATTCAATATGTTGGTCTATATTGCTAGAATTTAACAACAAAAAAAAAGCTGCGAAAGTAGCTGCTATAAATGCCCAAAAATAAGTTGCTCTCTTCCAATACAACTCTATTTCAAACTTTCTTGTATCAATTGCAATCTTTAAGGCATCCTCAATATTCTTTCTATTTTCTGAAGACTCTGCACCTTGAGTAAATAAACTTTCGTAGTCGTTTAAATCCTTTATTGGATTAATATTCTTTGTCATTTCAGTAATCAAAAATTAAGCAGTAGTGTAGATCTGATCTTCCAATTCTTTCACGGCTTTTTCGAAGTCGAGTCGCTTGCCAAAGGCTCTCACCAATTTTACGGGTGTACCCAATTGGTTGAAAGGTTGTAGTTTTAGAATGGCGGTATCTTCTATGGATACGATGCCTTCCTCTTCGTATTTTTCCAGGAGTTTGTCGAGTACTTCGCGAGCTACTTCGTTGTATTTTCCAAAGTAGTTTCGCTTGCGCACATTATTGGCTCTCTCCTGTCGGGTTAATGGCGGCTGATCGAAGGCAATGTGACAAATCAGGTCATAGGCATCCATGTCCTTGCCTACTTCTTCCCTTAAGGCTTCCAATAAAATGCCATGCTCTGCCAGTTCCTTTATCAATTCCTCTTTCTTTTCAGCGGCATTCCACTTTTCGAAGAATACTTCACGTGAGGCAAACTCTCGCTTGATGTTCTGTTTGGTGTAATCTTTTAGAGATTCGGTAATCAGCTTGCCATCGGCACCATAATAGTGTACACGCTCGTTGGCAATGGTAACAGGCACATTGTTTACATGGTATTTCCTGGGACGATCGTCCTCATCATCAATTGAAATATCAGGTCTTTCTCCATTTATCTCATCACCATCCTGACCTGTTGGATCGTTGCTTGGAGTCTCTTCGCTTTCTTCCTCCTCATGTGGTACCACAGGGTCTTCTGGAGCTGGCTCATAAATTTGAACGGGTTCTCCATCAAAGTCAGGATCGGCAAACAGGTTGGTAGCTCTTCTAAAGTCCATAATGGAAAAGAACATTTTTCCTTCAGCCTCGCGAATACGAGTTCCACGGCCAATGATCTGCTTGAATTCCGTCATGGAACCAATATTGGCCTCCAGTACCACCAATTTTACCATTTTGGTGTCGATTCCTGTTGTCAACATTTTCGAGGTTGTCGCAATTACCGGGAAACGCTCTTCCACATCGGTAAAGTTGTCCAGTTCGCGTTTGCCTACCTCGTCATCACCAGTAATCTTTACCACATAGTGTGGATGTTTGCTTACCAAATCGGCATTCTCGTTAATCAAAGCCTGTCTCATGCGGTTGGCATGATCGATATCTACACAAAACACGATGGTTTTGGCAAAACGATCAGTAGCTTTCAGGTACTCCGTAATTTTGCGAGCCACTAACTGTGTTCGTTCATCTATGATTAGTTTTCTATCGTAATCTCTAAGATTGTAAATTCTGTCTTCAACTTCGTGTCCAAATTTGTCTCTCAAGCCTTTGGTTGGACGCCACTCATCATCAACTGAAGTGTTGATTTTAATTACCTTGTAAGGTGCAAGAAAGCCATCCTCTATGCCTTGTTTTAAGGAATAGGTGTAAACAGGTTCACCAAAATAATTGATATTGGAAACATCTTTGGTTTCCTTTGGGGTTGCCGTCATTCCAATTTGTGTTGCCGATGAAAAGTAATCCAAAACTTCACGCCATGCCGATGCCTCAGAGGCACTACCGCGATGACACTCATCAATGATTACCAAGTCGAAGAAATCGGGACTGAACTCCTTATAAGCGTTCTTGAAATCTTCATTTCCTGTCAAACCTTGATATAAGGCAAAATAGATCTCGTATGCTTTATCAATCTTTCTATTCTTAATGATATGCATGATCTCATTCCCGAATGGAGAAAAATCACCAGTTTTTGTTTGAGTTAGCAGTGCATTTCTATCGGCAAGAAAAAGAATACGCTTTTTCACTCCTGCTTTCCACAAGCGCCATACAATATTAAAGGCGGTATAGGTTTTACCCGTTCCGGTTGCCATTACCAACAGGATTCGGTCCTGTCCCTTTGCAATGGCTTCTATGGTTCGGTTAATGGCATTGGCCTGATAGTAGCGAGGTGTCATACCATCTTCATCCACATGGTAATCTTGTTCGACTATCTTTCTAACTGGAGCTTCGTCCAGCTGTTCATGCTTTAAATATTTATTCCAAAGACCTTCTGGTGAAGGAAATTCATCCAAACTCAGTTCTGTTTCTATTTGTCCTTCGCTTATGGTCTTGTCATGAAACAGAAAACCATCACCATTACTGCTAAATACAAATGGAATTTGCAGAATTTCGGCATATTCCAAAGCCTGTTGCATGCCTGCTCCCAAAGAATGTTTGTTATCCTTGGCTTCGATGATAGCAATCGGAATATCTGATTTATAGTACAGAATATAATCTGCTCTTTTTTGCCTACCCCTGGTGTGTAATTTTCCTTGCACTATGATTCTACCATCAGTAAAAGATTTCTCTTCTCTCACTTGTCTTTTGATATCCCAACCTGCTTTTTTAATGGCAGGTGTTATGTATTTGGTACAAATGTCTCTTTCAGATAGGTTCTTCTTATTCATAGTCATTGGGACTTGGTAGTTCTTTTAGGTAACACAGACCCAAAATTAACAAAATATACAACAAGGAAAAGAAATAGACCTTTTGAATTTTTAGTTTTCCTATAAGTCTTATGTAACCAAAAGAAAATAAGCTTATCAATTGATTTTAGCAACATACGAACTGATACTATTACCCTATTGGTATTTATTGCATGCAAAAGAAGGAGGTACATTCCTGCACCTCCTTCACAAACATCTATTCTTAAAGCAAGCTTTGTTTAAAACCTCAAATGAAAATTTATGATTTATCCACGATGCAAGCTGTATATGTTTTTTATTTTATCAATTAAAGTGGCTGAATCATGGCAGCCATACCTCCGCCTGGAGCCATTTTCAAGTCATACTGAAAAGTATTGTCCACAATAATTTCTTTCATTTTAAAATCTGTGGCATTTCGATCTGCATTGATCCCATCCTGATAAATGGTCATTTTGTATTTTTTCCCTTTTGGTAAGAAAGAAAGATCAAATTGCAGTGTGCGTGCATCCCAATCGGTCATGGCACCCAAGTACCATTCATTCCCTTTTCTTCTGGCAAGCAACAGGTAGTCGGATATTTTGGCATCCAATACTTTGGTTTCATCCCATACAGCTGGAACTGCCGATAAGAACTTCATGCATTCAGGTTCCTTCCGGTAATTCGATGGGTTATCACAAAGCATTTGCAATGGGCTCTCGTAGGCAACATACATGGCCAACTGATGGCAGCGTGTTCCCATACTCATTGGACGATCGAATATCGGTTTGTAATTTTTCTTTTGAGCATTGTTCATTGCCCCAGGGGTATAATCCATGGGACCAGCCACCATGCGTGAAAATGGAGTTATCAGGTTGTGTTCCGGTGTTTGTCTTAAACTCCATTTGTACTGCTCTCCCCCATTTACTCCTTCACGTGTTAGCACATTCGGATATTTTCTTCTCAAACCTGCAGGCTTATATGAACCGTGGAAATCCACGAGAATCTCTCTCTTTGCCGATTCTTTGGCAATCTTGTGATAGTAGTTCACCATCCACTGGTCGTCCTTGTCCATGAAATCCACCTTGATGCCTTTGATTCCCCATTTTTGGAACTGATCCAATGCTGGCTCTAACTGGTCGTCTAATGTTTTCCAAACCACCCATAGAATCAGCCCTACACCTTTCTTTTTTGCATAGCTGGTGAGTTCCTCCATATCCATTTCCGGAACGATCTTCAGTAAATCTCCCAGCTCATACCAACCTTCATCCAGAATGATGTACTCCAAGCCATAATCAGCGGCAAAATCGATGTAATACTTATAGGTTTCAGTATTAATTCCGGCACGAAAATCAACACCATACACATTGTTGGCATTCCACCAATCCCAGGCCACTTTTCCGGGTTTAATCCAGGAAGGATCTTTAATTTCGCAAGGATCAGCCAGCAACCAGGATAATTGATTGGTTATTAAATCTCCATCTTTTTCGGCTATGGCAATATAGCGCCATGGAAATGTTCTGGTTCCACCTGTTTTGGCAATGTAATCCTTTCTATTTCTAACGAACACATCTCTATCGCCCACCTGTTCTGTTTTATTTGGGTAAGCTGGAAAAGTGGAAACCAGAGCATTCCCTTCTGTTCCATTGAACCACATTCCCGGATAATCTTCCAAATCAGTTTCACCAATCACCAGCTTTGCGCCTTTACCTGTATCCATTAAGACTGGTAAACTTCCCAGATCTTTTGAAGAAAGTTCTCCCAGTGAGGTAAAATCATAATACACCTGGTTGTTGGAATGGAAGCTTCTTTCCTTTGGCCAATATACCATATTGTTTTCCGGAAAATTAAAATTTCCCTTTTCAGATTTCACGGTTATTTCACCCGGCAAGTGAGTGCCAAATCGATAGGCAACACCATTGTTGTAAGCCCTGAAAACCACATCAAATCCCTTTTCGAAAGTCAGTTTCAGTTCGTTGTAGTTTTCCTGAATTAGTTCACTCTTTTCACATACTTCCGGTTTAATCTCTCTGTTTACGGAATTGGTATTCTTTTGGATTACTTTCGGCTCTTTACCCAGGATAACTCCCTCCAGTTCCAGGGCAATTACCGTAGGATTAAGCAGAGGGGTTTTCTTGTATTGCACTGAAAAAGTTAAGTCCTCTCCCGTATGCACTCTTATGATTGTTTTTTTATCTGGTGATTGCAATTGATAGTCTTTTGCAAACACTGCGCTTATACACAGGCAAAGGCTAAAAAGACAAATTAATTTTTTAGTCATGATTCTCGTTTATTTGGTTAGTTCTAAGATTTGTTCTTCATAAGGTGATGGATAAGCAGAAATCCATACTTCCGGTTTGAAATCCAGATTTTCCTTGTCAAATCCCAAAACAAATACTTCAATCTCTTTTCCTTTCATGTTTTCATTTAATGGAAGATAGTAAGTGTAATTGCTATCTCTTTTAGCGTTCACAAACTCCCAGGTATTGGATGGAAAGGAAACGCTTCTATCAGGACATCCCACCAGTTTACCATCTATTTTTGCCGCAGCATAGGCTCCCTCAACCCCGTGTTTCCCATCAATGGCGATTGACAAGTAGCTTCCCTCAGGAATTTCATTCAGATTGAATTTTGCACTCCATGCTTTTTGTGCTTTTTTCCTGTTTGTATGCGCAAATAGGTTGGATGCTCTCCATTTGCTTCTATCCAACATTTGTCCATCCTTCCAGGCTTCAATCTCAACAATTCGTCCTGGTTGATCCCACAATCGGATGTAACGAACGGATCCGTTGATATCAATTCTCATTTCTTCCCCTGCATAATAAGTAAGGGTCTTCCAGCTTTTCAAATCTGTAGAAACTTCAGCGTAATTTCCTTCATCTCTTAAAAGTGGTTGCAAAGAGAAATCATCAGGAACTCTAATCATTAACTGGTCCACATCTGTGATTTCACCCAAATCAAGACGAAAACATCCTCCTTCTACTTTCTGATCGATATTGTATTTTCTGCTAGGCCAAAATCCTGTCTTCCTGTCGCCATCAAACAAGTTTTTATCCCACACTCCTCTGTCTACAAAAACAGATTGATTAAAGAACGCATCACGTGCCTTTTGAACCTGAGGGATGTTACTTGTACCCGATCTCTCCAAGGAGCGAACTTCCAGTGCATTGTTGTCGGCCGCATAACAGGTTGCCTCATAAAGAGCTTTTGCATCCTGTGGGATTTCAATCTCTGCTAAATCAGTCAATTTTCGGTGAGCTTCCTGCTTCAAGGCTTCTCCTTCAAATTTAAGCTTAAGCGATTTTCCTTTGAGTAATGAGGGAACTGACTTTCCATTGAGCTTTGCTGTGTTGTAATTTGCAGCATTCACAAGCTGAATTTTCGAATTGGTCCCAGACATTCCCAACAGCTTGATAAGAGTAGATTTTCCAGGAACATTTCGTACTACTTCATAATCTGTACCTATTACGCCAGGCTCATTGCCATGATTGGAAGTTGCAAGAATCAAACAGGAACGAAATGGCGCTACTTCCACTTCAACTTCACTCCCTGCCTGATAGGAGCCCAATATTTTTTCCGTAGGGTGGAACTGGCGTACTTCAATTTCACCTTTTGCATTCAGTCCAATTTCATGATCTAGTTTTATCTTGTAAGTAATAGGTTCCCATGTCAAATTTCTTAGCGTAAGTAATCTGCTTGCATCATCTCCCCTTGAAACCGCAGATTTCCCATACTTTTCTTCAGGTAACACCATCCCATTAACCAGAATTTTACCATACTTGCGATGTAGGTTGTAAATTCTTGCCAGCTTAGCAAATTCCTCATCTTTCAACAGCCATGGATTGCCATAAATCTCCGGTGCCAATATCATACTACGGTTAAAAGCCTGAAGAATCAAATCATCTTCCCAATAATCCAAACAGGAAGAAATACATACCCCATGGTCCTCGGTTAACCTTTTCAAGCCTGGTACTAATCCTCTTTCCAATGCTCCTGCTCTGTGATGAGGAGCTGTGGTGGTATTGGATGTAAACACATCAATATAAGTCTCCTGTCCTCCCCATAAAAATGTTGTTGCATATGGTTTTCCTTTTTTCAAGCCCAAACGATGATTCAGAAGAATTAAATCAGGACTGTAGATTCTGCACTCTTTCATCATTTCGATAAATGCATCTTCCTTTTCCGGACGCAAAGGCCCACATACCGCATCAAATTTAAAAAGGGCAAACTCATAATCTTTACAAAGGCTTACCATCTGATTGATACGTGCCTGTTTTTCCTCTTCACTCTCTCCAAAACCATCGGGTCCTCCCCACACACCCAATCGGGTTCCCATGGCCTTTGCCTTTTTATACATAGGGTCAAATCCATTGGGAAACTGCTTCTTAAAACGCTCTGAATAGACACTTCCGTAAAAGCGCTTTCCATCAATAGCTCCTGCATCAAAAGCATAAATATCCAAAATCATCCCATACTCATCCTGAAGCCATTGGAAAAAATCCAGGTTAATTAAGGTATGCTCTTCAGTTGCTCCCTCATTGGTGTTGTTGATCCAGGAAAAATACTGGGCCTTTGATGGAGTTTGTTCATCAGCCCCCGGAAATACCTTTTCCTGCCCCATTGCATTTTGAATGAGACACCAGAAGACCATTGCTACAATTGTTCTTTTCATATGATTATAATTTGTCTACAGTTGCCATATGGAACTCTCATGAAAATTTTAATCATGCACCTGTGTGCAACTTTTTAATTAAAATTTACATGTTCGTTTCATCTGGTTATTATTTTTTCCATTAGTCAGATGGAACTTACCATTCGCAAATAATCACCCTCGTACGTGAGTTAATAATTATTTACTCATGGACGTTTCATATAAAATTCATTTTTCATGCCTTGGAATCATATTCTGTGTTTCCCAAGACATGCCCTTTAAGTGTTTGAAACCAATTCTATTCTCTCAATCATTTTAGGGCTAAGTATTTGTTTAAACATTCCCGGAGGAAATCCTCCGGGAATAAATGGTTTTACCATCCAGGGTTTTGTTCTAAATGTGAAATGTCTATTTCCGTTTGTGGAATAGGCCACAGATAGTGTTTATTCGGATTAAAAGTGCGTTCTCCCCATGACAGAGTTACCTCTTCTCCTGAATTTGGATCGGTATATGTAAGTCCTTCTGGTACTCCAGGCATTACATTTTCTGCGATTTTCCATCTGCGAATATCCATAAGACGCAAACCTTCAAAAGCCAACTCTACTCTACGCTCACGACGTACAATGGTACGCAGTTGTTCTTTGGATTTGCCGGTGGTAATCAAAGGCATATTTACATCCGGGCGCTGACGCACTTCGTTAATTGCATCATAAACTGACTGATCGATATCATCATTCTCTATTTTCGCTTCCGCATAAGTTAATAATATTTCAGCATATCGAATCAGAATAAAGTGTATGGCTCCGTTCCAATAATCTCCGTTGTCAACATCATCTTCAGAGATGTACTTCAGCCAGTTGTAGCCTGTTGCTGTCTTGTTCCATTGTCCTCCGGTTCCATCGGTCAAATCGTCGCCAGCAATAATTTCTTTTCCTGGGTATGTTGCTCCAGGAATGGAATTAAAAACACCTCCACGCCAATCATGACCAGGGTAAAGAATCGAGTGAGTCAATCGTGGATCACGATTTGCATACGGATCGTTTGGATCGAATAATGGTGATACGTCGATGGTGTTACCATCAGTACATTCGTAAGTATCAACCAATGACTGCAAAGGGCAACCACTACTCCAACCACCTACAGAGTTGGGACCATAATTCTGCAATGTGAAATTCCATTGTTTCTCGTGCATTTCCTGCAGGTCGAAAATCACCTCTGAATTGTTAATTCCCTTATAGGTAAACATTTCCTGATAGCTTGGATATATGGTATAAACAGCCAAATCCATGACCTCTTTGGCAGTAGTGGCTGCTTCTCCCCACTTTTCCTGGTAAAGCAAGATGCGGGCTTTTAATGATAGCGCTGCACCCTTGGTTACTCGCCCAAGATTATCGCTGGAATAAGAGGTTGGAAGATCGGTTGCTGCTGCAGTAAGGTCAGTAAGCATTGCATCAAGAATTGTTTGCTTTGCTGTTCTTGTGCTTTCAGCAGCTTCATCAGGCGTTAAACTATTGGTTATATAAGGTACATCCCCAAACAGATAAACCAAATCAAAATAGAAATATGCTCTTAGAAATTTTGCCTCTGCCAACAAGCGAGCCTTTTTCTCAGCATTTATATCGCTTACACCATCAGCACCTTCAAATATTCTGTTTACCCTTTGAATTCCTCTGTATCGCTCTCTCCAACGATGCTCTACGTACCAGTCGTATGCAGAAGCCGTTCCATCTGCCAAACGGAATCCGGCATTCCATGAATGATGATCCAGAGCATTATCGGTTAAGTTTTCAATGCGTAACAAATCTGTTGAATATCCATAGGTTGTTTCCCAGCTGTTAAAACCAATGGATGCATAAACCGCATTCACAGCATAAACCAAATCTTTCTCTTGTGTAAAGAAGTTTGTTGAAGATACCTGGTCGCTAGGTGAGCGCTCCAGAAAATCCTCGCTACAGCCTGCTAAAACAAATAGTAAAGCACAAGCCAGACCTATTATATTATTTTTCATCTATATAGTATTTTTCAAGTTAAACTAATCAATAAACCACCTCTAGAAACGAAGTTGTACTCCCATGGTATAGGTTGATACCGGAGGATAATAATTTGGTCTTCCATCGTAGGTTTCAGGATCCAATCCTGATTCCACATCTGTTATCGTGAACAGATTGGTTCCTCCAATATAGAATCTCATCTTATCGATTTTCCATTTCTCCAAAACAGATTTTGGAAGAGAATAACCAATTTGAAGATTTTTCAGTCTTAGGTAGGAAGCATCTCTTAGCCAGAAATCATTATACAGGTAGTTGTTCTTGTTCGAAGCAGCTTCCAACCTTGGGAAGGATGCATCTGGATTTTCAGGAGTCCAACGATCCAATACTCTTTTGGTAGTAAAAATCTCATAAGCTGGCCCTTCGTTTGGAGCACCATAGAAATAATTTTCAGCTTTCATGACACCTTGCATAAAGGCAGAGCAATCAAACCCTTTGTACTCCATATAAAGATTTAATCCTACACTGTATCGAGGAATGGAAGAGCCTATTACCTTACGGTCTTCATCGTTAATTTCACCATCGCCATTCTGATCAACCAATTTAATATCACCAGGCTTTAACTGCGATTGGTTTGGCTGGCTTGCATGGTTATCAATCTCTTCCTGCGACTGGAACAAACCATCTGATTCATATCCGTAAAATGCATTCACAGATTCACCTTCTTTCAATATGGTCCATCCGCTTATGGAAGGTTCATTCCCTGCAAAATCTACCAACTCATTTTTTACATCAGAGATATTGAAACCTACAGAATAGTTAAAATCATTAATGGTATTTCGGTGTGTTAAAGAAACTTCCCATCCGGTATTGCGAACTTTCCCGGCATTGGTTTCCGATGCTCCCAAACCTGTCAGGTAGGAAATTGGCAATACCAGCAACACATCTTTTGTATCTTTCTGATACCAGTCTGCAACTACTTCCAGCTTGTTATTAAATAAAGTCAAATCAAAGCCAAAATCAATCATTTCAGTGGTTTCCCAGGTAATATCAGTATTTGCATAGTACCATTGAGAATAACCGTTTACTTCTGTATCGTTAAAATTGTATGGGTAGTCAGCATAGACTGTAGAAGTAAATTTATAGTAACCAATATTCTGATTTCCTAACTGTCCCCAACTTCCTCTCAACTTCAGATTATCTACAAACTCAAGCGAAGTCATAAAGTCTTCTTCTGACATTCTCCATCCCGCTGAGAAGGACGGAAAAACACCCCACTTATTGCCCTTAGCAAAACGAGATGAACCATCGTAACGGATGTTTCCTTCCAGTAAATATTTGCCTTTGTAGGTGTAGTTTACTCTTCCCAGGTAAGAAAACAATGCCCAGTCTTCCTGATACCCCTTATTGGTTTGTCCTTCGGCATCACCAGTGTTTAGCTCCACATAGTCATCGCTATAAATATTGTTTCTTTCACCTTTAAGAACGTAAGCCTTGTTTTCGGTTACATCAATACCTGCCAATGCATGAAAAGAATGATCTCCGAATGTTTTGTTATAATCCAACAATGCTTTAAAGTTGATTTCCTGCTGATTCCAACGTCCATCTACCAACTTACTTGGTGTCCATCTGTGAACTATTTCATCAGGATTTTCAGGATTCCTGAAATCATAGGCTGCAGTATAATTCTTATACCTGTTATTCATGCTTTTATAGGAAAGATCCGATCGCAAGGTTAATCCACTCAACACTTCCAAATCAGCACCAATTTTCAAATTAAGAGCCTCTTTGTTTTCTTCGTTCATTCCTCCTACTTCCAAACATGCCAAAGCGTTGGTATTGTCCTTGTTCAATCCATAAACACCATTTGGATGTTTCAGTACAGTAACTGGTGAAGTTCCTACAATTGCACCTATGGCACTATTCATCCTGTTTGGTCTTTCATTGTCTCGTCGGTTAAAGGAAACATCGGCTCTTACTTTGAAGTTATCTTTCACCTGAAAGTCTGTATTCAACCGAAAACCAAAACGCTCCGATTCCACATTCTTCAGCATACCGTCCTGCTTCATGTGATTTAGAGATAATGCAATTTTTGATTTCTCATTTCCCCCGCTAATTCGAACCGATTGGTTAAAAACCGGTGCGGTTTCAAACAATTCTTCAAACAAATTCACATATGGGTAATTTATCGGATCGTTTCCTTCAAGTGTTTTCTGAATGTACTCCTGCGAGTATTTAGGGTTCATACCTGCATTTACCAAGGCTTCGTTCACCAAGTTCAAGTAATCTTCTGCACCAACCAATTCAGGCAAGGTTGCCGGGGTTTGCCATCCATAGTACCCATTGTAATCTACCTTGTATCCACCTTCTTTGCCTCGTTTTGTTGTGATAAGAACTACCCCATTGGCAGCTTTTGCACCATAAATCGATGAAGATGCAGCATCTTTCAATATGGATACACTTTCGATATCATTTGGATTCACATCACTCATCGACATTTCAATCCCATCAACTAAAATCAATGGATATGTACTTGCTGATAAGGATCCGATACCACGAATATTGATATTCAAGTCTTCCTCTCCTGGAGCTCCACCACGATCCACAATCGTAACACCGGTTGAAACTCCCTGAAGTGCCTGTCTGGCATCCGTCATTGGTTTCTTCACCATTTCGTCTCCTTTTACTGCAGATACAGAACCGGTAAGATTGGCTTTCTTTTGAGTTCCATATCCTACCACTACCACTTCATCTAAGCCCAGTACATCTTCTTCAAGGGTAACATTAATGGTGCTTTGGTTTGCCACGGTAACCTCCTGGTTGAGATAGCCAATAAAAGTAAATACAAGCACTGCTTCATCTGATACATTCAATTTGTAGTTCCCATCAAAATCAGTAATTGTTCCCGTTGTGGTTCCCTTAATAATGATGTTTACACCAATTAAGGCTTCACCATTTTTATCTACCACCTTACCTACCACCAGTTTTTCCTGGTTTTGTTCTGCAGTTATAACTGCCTCTTCATAACTGGATGAAGCAAATGCTGGAGTGACCGTAAGTAATGATACACTACAACACAAGCCTGCAATCCATAAAAAACGTTTCTTTAGCAAAGAGCTTTCCCTTGCCAAACTTCCTGTGATTTTTTTCATAAATTTTCAGTTGGGTTAAAAATTAATAATTGCTTTTCACAAGGGAAGGTGGGAGCATCCCTGGCTCATTTAACTTGTCATATTCATTCTATTGGAATGATTCAAACAAGCAAACAAAGTCAAACATTGACTTGTCCAAAACAACTGAAAACAGGGCATTACAGCTTGTAAAAGCTGACCAAAATTCTGTACGGAATGACCAATTTGCCTTAAAATCACAGGATTTTGAGCAAGGTCAACTGAGAAATCAGGAAATAGAGACAAAACAGGCTTCTCCTTGTCGCTACACGAAAGTTTTCGGCCTTTCTTTGTTGTCTTTTTCATTAGTGTCCCGAACTCTAGTCGGGAGACCAAAGTGGGAAGATGGAGGTTTGGCTTTTCAATTCCCCTTTTGAGAGCTACTCTTTATACACATTTATTTTCCAGAATATAATTCGAAGGAGAATTAAACGATTGTATATTTAATTCTAAATTCTCCCCTTCTAGGGGAGATGGCGACAGCAAGAAGGGTGTGTTTTTGATTATATTATTCTTATTTCACCCTTTTCCCTGTCGGGATTTTCCCTAGGAGGGAAAAACTCAATTTGAAAATGCTTTAAATAATTCAGCATTGCCATATCAAAATAATTATTTCAGATTTGTGTATAAAGAGTAGTTCTTGAGAGGGGATAAAGGGAAGTGTTTAAACTAAAGTGCTTTTTCGGGTGCACAACAAAGCGTGTTGTAATGCTCTTTGTATTCCGATGGGGCGATGCCAAACTGTTGCTTAAAGCATCGTGTAAAGTAAGAAGGCGAATTGAATCCCACTTCGTAGGCTATTTCATTGACACTTTGTTTCGCCTGGATTAATAATTGTGCGGATTTTCTCAATCGAACGAAACGAATCAGTTCATTGGGCGACAAATCGGTAAATTTCTTCAACTTGCGATAGAAATTCGATTTGCTCATTTGTATTGCCAGGTAAAGCTCATTCACACCAAAAGAATTATCCGAAAGATTCTCTTCAATAACGATTAGAGCTTTTTGCATGAACTCATCCTGAGTCCATTCCCTGTAGATTTTATCTTCCGGTGTCTCTGGTTGCTCTTCCTCCTCAACAACTGAAGCCAAGTCTGCTTTTCTTGCCTTCCAATACCAGAAAACAATACCTGCCAATACAATTAGAATTATTCCCCACAAGCTTAGCCTAGCATTCAGGGAGCGCTTGATCTGGAAATGGAATGATTTAAAGTTGTCATTCATGATTCCATCTGCATTAATTGCCGCAATATCCAATTGATATGAACCCCTGTCAAGATGGGAAAAATCCAATACAGACTTGTCTACTGGCAGGTAATTCCAGCTTGAATCGGGATGAAAGAACCGATAAGCGAGTCCATTTTCCTCCTGATGATTGTAAGAGTAGTTGTATACATTAAATATGGATGCTTCCTTTTTCACACCCTGCTCTACTTTAAACATTGGCTTAGGAAGATAGCTGCTTGCCTGAGGATTAATTGAAACCACACCATCATTGCTCCCCCAGTAAAATTCACTATCCTGAACTTGCAATAACTTAGCATGGTTAAAACTATTCGCTTTTGATCCTCCTACAATTTGATAGCTGGCAAAAAGTTTGGTTTGCGGATCGAATCGATAAATCCCCATTCGGGATCCCAACCAAAAACTCCCCTCCTCGTCCTTTCGGAGAGATGTAAACTCGATTACCTTCTTTGCCGGATTGTAAAATATAGGCTTTGCATTCACATTTCGCAGAAATGCCACTCCTTTACCTGTAGCAAGCCAAACTTCACCATCATTACCAATGTGAAAGTCTGAAACTTCAGTTCCAAACTCCAATTTTTGTTGATTGAAATAAAGCTCCATTCTATAGGATAGAATCCACCTGTTATTCAAGGAATCAAGGGCAAAATTAATGGAAGGCACAGAATCTAACTTCGAAAAACTATTATCATCAAATCCGTAAACAAAGGTCCCTTTAGAAGAGCAGATGTACAAATTCTCATCAAAACGCTTCAAAGCATAGATGTAGTCATTTTTTGCCAGGCCTGTTTCTTTGGAGAACAATTGTCCCGATGCAACTACCTGTGTATTATCACCTGCCTCTACCGATGTGGTAATGATACCCATATGCCTTGTTCCCACGTAGAGCTTGTCCTTGTGCTGTAAGATGGCTTCCACATACAAGTCATTCAAATTCCCGGGGAAAATAGGCACTGAGCTTAAGCACTGCTTTTTCCGATCGAGATAGTACAAACCTTTGCCTGAAGTTCCTACCCAAAGTCTCCCCTTCTCATTCTGAAAGAGTGCATTGATATAACCTGCTTCAGGCTCTCGATCCTGAATATCACTTTGGTATTTTTTGTAGGTTATCTTTTTTCTATCTATTCTATCCAGTCCCGCCCGATTGGTACCTATCCATACTGATCCGGAATGATCCCTAAACAGCACATTGATTTGAGCATCGTAAAAGTCATTAAATATCTCATTGTCCCTGTTGATGTAATCCTTTAAGGCATACTTTTCTCCTTCTTTGTATACCTGTTGAATAAATTCACCAAAAGTTCCCAAAAGTATTTCATTGTGTTGCGAGATGTTCATCGAGGAAAAAGAGCCTTCTATTACAGGTACCAGCTTTTCTTCTTGCATCACCCACAGCGCATTTTCGGTAAGTATAACAGGCTCTCTCTCATTTAGAAATGAAATTGCCTTCACAGATTCATGTTGCAGTTCAGGATAGTTTCTATTGAGTACTAATACAGAGTCCGAACTCAATTCTGCTTGCCAAATTCCGCTAGCTGCTGTTCCCAACAGCAAGTTCCCATCCGGCGAAAGCTGTTTACAAGTAATCGAATGATCAAATCGTTTCAGGCCAATCCTGTTCTGATCATCCAATTCATAAATTCCTGATTTTGTACTTAAATAGCTTCTGTTATGAATTTTAAATAGAGTGGTAATCGTCGAAAAATCTTCCGGATCATCAAGCTTATGATATTGTTTGCTTGAGATTGAAAATAAATAACTGCCATTACTTGTTCCCAAAAGGAGTTGATCTTTATTAATCTGATCAATTAAAGTAATGGGATATCCCGTGATAGAATCTGTCATTGGATAGGAAGAAAATACAAGTCCATTGTAAGAACTTAAACCTTCTAAAGTTCCAAACCACATTCCTCCTGTCGAATCCTGAAAAATAGAATAGATGGTGTTGTTTACAATACCATGTTCGGTAGTAAATTTACTTAACTTTTGAAAATAATTTGTCGCCTGAAGCTGAACACTACAGCTCAAGAGAAATATAAAAAAACAAGTTACAATCCTTCTTTGCATCCCAATCATTTACTAAAATTCAAAGATAGAAAAAACAAGAGTGGCTCCCAATCTCCCACATTGTATAACCACTCTTGCAACGCATCTAAATTTAAAATATATGAATCTTTTACTACCAGTTTCAAGTGTGCTTATGCCAAAAATCAACTAGTAATATTTGATCAAAGTATTAGATCGAGACTACCAACCCCAATCTTAACACTTGTGTAAAACAAGCAAAAACAAAGGCTTTCCGCTTGCACAATATGACCAAAAAAGAGTATAAACTGACCAAAGAATCGATTTGTGGCAACAATGCATCGAAGAACAAGAGAATAATTATAGAAATGGGTTTTTAATGATTCTCATTGGCAGATTTAGAAATAGATTATGCTTACATGATGTACACCTGAATACAGGAATAAAAACTTTTCAATAGAGAATGCTCAGCAATTGAATTTTCCTTTCTGCTTTTGCTTAAACTTGATACTAATAATTACAATTCCAATAGTTCAATAAGACATTTGAAGACACTATCAATCAAACCATATTTAAATACTACAAACAGCTATTTACGATTTAAGCGCAAATCGTATTTTATCTTCCATATCAAAAAGTAAAAGCAGTTTCCTATTGCTAGGAAACTGCTTTTCAGTCTAATTAAATATTTGAAAAATTGATACTCTTCCTAAGCTCCCGGAATTCCTCCCATACCAAATACCATAGCAAGAAGGGCAACCGTTTCAATAATTCCCATGGCTGCGATGTACATCCCTGATCCCTGTTTGGCATCTACAGCCAGATTGGCACAGGCAGCAGCACCTACTTTACCCTGCATAATTGCAGAAGCAGCAATGGCAATACCAATAAAAAATGCCCAAATCATCTGATTCGTATAACTGTCGGGACTCAAATTTGCTCCAATCATGGAATTCATAAAAATCATTCCATAAATTACCTGACTTAATGGCATTCCTACCATAGCCAATGCCAGCGAGGGTAATTTTTTCTTCTCTTTAATGGCCTGTTTCCACAATCCTAATGCACCCATTGCGGCAATTCCTGTTCCAATAGCAGAACCTACTCCTGCTATACCTAAAGCAATGGCATGTCCTCCAAAGCCTGTTACTACTGTTGATAACATCATTATTTACTTTTTAACGTTTGATTATTTTTTAATTTAAAAGGGGTATACTCGCTACCTGAAAACTCTACAGATGCATGGCCCGCATATTCGAGCATATTCAGACGAACTCCATGCACCAATACCGCCATAGCAGCAAGTATCATATTTAAACCATGTCCAAGAATGAGGACCAAAGCTGCACCAATTCCTGATGCAAGTGTTGAAACACCGTCTCCCAGTGCCATTTGGTTAAAACTGGTTGCCATTAATACAGTAGACAAGCCAACTGCATACAACCTGATGTATGAAATGATATCGGAAAACCCATTGATAATGCTTAAAGGCAAACCAGCCAGTGAGGAAATCATTCCTTTGAAAATATTTTTTCCTGGTTTGGAGAACAATGCAATAAGTGAAGCACCACCAATAAAAAGCCAAATCATAAAATCAGGAGCAGCAACTCCCAGCACCATTTGATTTACGATTAGGTATAGTCCCCAGATTATTGACACCCACCCCAACTGGGCTATTGCTTTTACGCTATTTATATATTTCCAGGCAATTTGTAAATGACCCATTGTGAGATGGACTGCTCCAATTAGAAACATTAGTTTCTGGATGAATATGCTGTCGCCACCAAAACTTGCCAGTTGATCTACTCTTAACAGTTTTAAAAATGACAATTCAGCAATCATTTCTGATCCGAAATAAGTACCTGTAAGCACTCCCCAAAACAGGATGGCCACAGATAGCGTATAGATTAAACTAAACTCTACTTTTTTAACGAATTTCTGTTTGCGATGAACCAGGAAAGTAATCAGTAAAAATACTAGACCATAGCCTGCATCACCTACCAGAATACCGGTGAAAAATGTAAAGAATATCATGAATACCCTGGAAACATCCAGCTCTTTGTATCCGGGAACCAGTCCCATAAAATCCATTACCGGTTGAATGCACTTTGCCCAATTCGATGTGCGTACCAGGGTAGGCACTTCATCCATTTCTTCCTCTGTTGGATCTTCCGTCACATATCCCCAATTATATTGGTCAGCCAGCTGAACAAATTCATCAATCTTATCTTCAGGAATAAATCCTTTCCAGCATCTCACCTGATTGTCAATGGCAATTCCTCCATACTGAATATTGCGCACATCAAATCGCCTGTTTCGCTCATCAAGGGCATCCTGAAGCACACTTTTTCGTGTATGAAGCTGATGCAGAAGCATTTCCAACTCATCCAATTGGGCATTGGTCGAGCTCAATAAGGATTTGGCATGCTCACACTCTAATTTCGGCATTAAAACCTCATTAAAATCAAGACTTTCACTGGCATTTTCAGAAATCAATGCCAGTTGGTTCATATGCTTGTTTTTGCCAATTACATATACATCCTCACGCTTTGCGATTTGTTTTAAGTCCTTGTCATTAAGCTGGTATAATTTTATCCAAATCCCTTTTCGATTCAGCTTTTCGATATCATCAATGGAAATATTTCCCCACTCCTTATACCATTCCAGATCATGCTTTATACTGAGCTTTGTATCCTTCTGTTGAATTCTTTTTTCTTCGGTTTTCAGGACTTTCTCCATCAAAAGGATTTCACCCCTTTCCAAATTGGAATAATCACAAATATCGGCAGCATTAGACTTTGTATGCGGCTCATCATACCTGTCCAGAATAGAAATGGCCTTTTCCAATTGCTTGATCCTTGCATCTACCCGGTTGATTGATTCATCTTTAGCCATCTGGAAAGGAGAAACATGCATTACTCCAAGTTTCCCAAGAACTGTTAGATCCTTATCGACATCTACTGAAGATTCCGGCATCAGTAGTATCAGTTTTTTCATTTTAGTAATCATGGGCTTAGCTCTTTTTGTTTGCTTGTTTTCACCACTTTTGCGGTAGCAATGGTCAATCGTTCATCATCCTGAAGTTTTTGTCCAATTTTACGAATGGCTATTTTGGCATTAGGTATCCTCCGGTTCTCGAATAACTTTACCCTTGCACGAACATCCAGTAGTTCTTCCTCCAGTAAGACAATTTGCTCCTGTAAACATTTGATTTCTGCCATTAATTGCAATTGGTTCTGCATTAAAATGATGGCATCGTCTACCCACAGTGGAGTTTCCTCACCAATTGGCATAAGTTCAAAATCAACAGATTCGAATTGCTGCACACGCACACCAGCCACATCAACCGGTTTGCTTATGATCTTATTTATGGAGATGAAATTGCTGATATCAACCCACGAATCACTCATTACGGCTACCCAATCACGGGCGGCCAATCGATTCTGCTCAATTTGCTCTCGAATTTCCTCAATTCGCTCAGAAATGCTGTTAACACTCGCCATTAAGGATTTCTCCATGGCTTCGAACAAAGGCAACATTCTTTCCGAAACCTTTAGGATTTTCTTCTGACGAGCCCTTTCGGTTTTTGTATATTTAATTTTTAAGCCTGCCATTATTGCACCTCTTCCTTTTTTGATGGATTTACTACTGAATCAAGTACTGCAGCACCTGCATCGGTATTAAATGAACTCAAGCGCCATAAAATCTGCAATTTCAGTTTATAAACCATTAGCTCTGTCATGCTAAATCTCTTTCCCGATTCAATGGAATCCAGTTCCTCCCACAGGTAGTGCATGATTTGTTTTTCACGCATCAATGGATTCCCATTGGTAACAAGTATGGGTAAACGTTCCAGTTTCGCTTGTCGGTTATGCCGTTTGGCCTTTCGCAATTCAGAAATATCCTGATATACTTCATTCAACAGGATATTTACAGCCCCGGAGCCTGACTTCGCCGTATTACTGATATCCATTTGAATATCTGTAGATTCCAGAATCTGAAAATGCTTACCAGACAACTGATCTTTTGCATCCTGATTAAATTCACTCAACGAAATGGGTGGTATCTCCTCAAAGCTAAGGGACGGCAAACTACTCATAAGATATACCAGGTTTGACATCGCTAGACCTCCTGATTTTTAGTAATTCGTTCCACCAGATCCTTGTTTAAAAGTGAAAACAATCCATCTTCCACATCCTGTGAACTCAAGACAAAGTGCATTCCTTTACTCTCTGAAGAATTCACTACAAGTTTGGCTTCATTCCCTTTAAATGGCTTGATCTCCACCTGCTCTCCAAATCCTTCTTTCAGTAAAAAGGATTCCATGGCATTGGCTGTATCGGAAGGAAGTTCGATGCTCTTCTTTCCCGATATTGAGTCAACCACAACTTTTAATAATTCCTCCAGGTATTGATCCTGTGTAAACAATTTATCTGATTGCTTTTTAAAGGCAATTTTAAGATTTTGGAGTATTGCAATTTTTGTAGCTTCTACCATATCGCGAGAAGCTTGTGCAATAGCAACTTCGGCATTTTTCTCTGTTTGAGAAGCTTTTAACTGTGCTTCCTCAATTATTTTCTTTCTCTCTGTTTCAGCTTCTTCAATTAAAGATTCGGCCTGCTTTTTTGCATTCTCAATAATGCGTTGCTTTTCCTCTTCGCCGGCATTTATGCCTTTCTCTTTTAGCCTGGAAACAATGCCTTCCAAATTTTCTTTATTATCCATTATAATGCCTCCTTTTTGTTTATTTTTTATTCCAGTAATCCTCAATTAACTTCTTACTCAAACCTGTTTCGGTTGGCTCAAAGTGTTTCTTTAGAATGTTCCAGCATTTGTCCAGTGCATCTTCCAATTCTATTGAGTCGCCAAAAGGTTCTTCCAGATTGTTAATAAAATCCTCACGATAACGAAGTAACTTTTGAGAAAATGCATCATTGGCCGCTCCTACTTCTGCTGCCTCATAGGCTTTCTCGGCATCTGCAAGCAAGGAAGCCATTGCCGTCATTATTGGTCGATGATCTTCTCTTGTTTTACCGTTTACCTGTTGCTTTAGGCGCGATAGCGAACGTGCCAGTTTCAGCTTTCCACCTTCCAGGAAAAACTGTCCTTCGGTGATGTAACCTGTATTGTCGGGCACAGGATCTTCCAGCGACTCCAGTGTTGTTGCTCCAATAATGGTAATCGACCCGGCCCCTTCGATATCGGCAGCCACCTCGTAACGCTTCGCCAATTCGGAATATAACGAGCCTGGATATCCTTGCAGCGAAGGAATTTGATCCTGGTAATTGGCTACATTTCGCAGAATGTTCGACCAGTTGGTCATATCGGTAAGCAGTACAAGTACGTCCTTCCCCTGGTCGGCGAATTCGCGTGCCACCCCAAGTGCCACATCCGGTAACATCAAACCTTTAATCTGGGAATCGCCTGCCAGATGGGTAAACATGATGGTTTTATCTATATTTCCTGAATTTGAAAGTTGTTCCTTGAAGTATTGGTATTCATCGAATTTTAGACCAATTCCTGCAAATATGATTACATCTGCCTGTGCTCCCTGTGCAATCTGCGACAGCAAGCGATTATAAGGCTCGGTAGGGCTGGCAAAAATTGGTATTTTCTGCGATTTTACCAGTGTATTAAATACATCAATCATAGGAATACCTGTCCACAATGGCTGTTTTGGCACCAGGCGAACAGTTGGATTCAAGGTATCCAGACGGGTAGAAACCTCTTTCTCAAAAATAATTTCAGGACCATTATCGGCTACATTTCCCACTCCGTCGAAACTTCGTCCCAGCATATTGTATGAAAATCCTGCACTTAAAGGAAGTTCATGCATGCGTATTTTGGTTTGGGTACTCAGTCCCTGGGTTCCGTTAAATACCTGGAAACGTGTTGAATCTTCGGTAATATTTATGGCCTTTGCAAAGGAAAGGCTTTGGTTGGTATTTGCCTCGAGAAGCTCCACCACGTGATTTAGTGCTACACCTGGATTTCCTTCTACAGATATTAAAGCTTTTCCTACTTCGCTTATCTTGTTTATCTCTTTTCGAATCATTTTAGGCTTCCTCCTGTTTAATAAATTGTTCTACTTTCGCTGGAAGTTCATTGATTAGCTCATCTCCCTGAGCAGTACTGTTCCAATCTCTCCACCACTGACGCAATTCGTCAAATTTGGTTTTAATCAATTCCTTTAGCTCATCATCCTCCATTCCCTGTTGTGAAAATTCAATAGGACTGCTAATGAGTTGCTGTACTGCATCATTTATCACTTTCAATCTTTCCGGTCGTGTACAGGCATCCATCTCATGAAATGCATCTTGTTGCATCACACAAAAATCAATGGTTTGTCCTTTTTGATAGCTCACATATTTTTCAACAGGAACCTTCTTTAAGCCGATAGTACTAATGGTTTGATCGATATCATTTGCTTCGAGAAGCGAGTGTAGCATTTTGTTTCTATCCTTCCAGGAGATAAAACTGTCGTAAACCGAGTTGGTATACACCAAAGGATCAATTGCAGGGTATTTCTTTGCATCGGCACGATCTTGCGACAAGCCCCAGAATCCACCTGTTGCATCCATAGTAGCCTGTGTAACCGGCTCCTGGAAATTACCTCCTGCAGGCGAAACGGTTCCAATAAAGGTAAGAGACCCTCCTGTTGCATGATCAGCTCCAGCTCTTTGATACATGCCCTTGATCTGATCAGGAATGTCCATTGGAAAGGCTTCCGGTCCCGGAATATCTCCCTGACGTCCGCTTCTTTCGCGCAAGGCTTGAGCCCAGCGGGAAGTGGAATCGGCCAAAAGAATAACATTGTATCCCTGGTATCGATAATATTCACCTACGGTTAAGGCAATAAATACACTGGCTTCACGAGCAGCAACCGGCATAGAACTGGTATTTCCAAAAATACACATTCGGTTCATAAGCGATTCTCCTGTTGCAGGATCTTCAAGTTCTGCAAAATCTTTAAATACCTCAACGGCTTCACCTGCTCTTTCGCCACAGGCTGCCATAATAATGATATCTGCCAGGGCGTATTTACAAAGGGAATGCTGCAATACGGTTTTTCCAGCACCAAATGGTCCGGGATTTCCCACGGTTCCTCCGTATCCTACTGGTGCCAGCAAATCGATAACGCGAACACCTGTTGAAATTGGCTGACTTGGAATGGCTCTCTCTTTAAACGGAATTGGTGACTTTACGGCATGACGAAAGGCCAATTTTAAAGTATGACGATTATTATGAGCATCCAGAACTACTGCAACTTCCTGGGTAATATTTAATTCTTTTTTATCAACAATACTTTCTACTCTACACTTGCCAAGGCTAAAAGGCACCAGAATTTTATGTTCCATCCTGCCTTCGGGCACCACTCCTATGGCATCTCCTCCACTTACTTCATCGCCTTCCTTCACCAGGGGAGTAAATTCCCATAATTGCTCTTCATCAAGCGCAGGAGCTTTCATTCCCGGAGCAAGATAGGCTCCCTGTTCACTAAGTTTGTACAATGGGTTTTGAAGTCCATCCCAAATGCTGGTCAACAAACCCGGACCCAAAAGCACTGACAATGGTTGTCCTTTAAATTCAACAGAATCTCCAATTTGTGCTCCTGTTAAATCTTCAAAAACCTGCATCTCCACTATTCCCACATCCTTGTTTTTGGGATCGGTATCAATTTGAAGTACTTCTGCCTGAAGTATTTTACCATCTACAAAAACTTCGGCAGTTTCTCCCATTATTACTTCTCCAAAAAATCTAGCTTTAACCAATGAATCCTGAATTGAAATAAGGCTTCCTGTTCTTTTACTATTATCGTTCATAATTAAGATATTCTTATATCCAACAAGCAATTACATCTATTTTATTATCATCATTTGCCCTTTTAGAGATTTCCGGCAAAGCGATTGCTTCAAATCATTCGTCCTCTCGCTTTTAGTCCCAATGGGACATTGAGGCAACTTTTCATCATCGCGCCAGGGGCAATTGTATATCTCGTATATTTTGTATTCAATCAGATCAGAAACTTAGCTTCTGCTGATGTTAAGGCATACTTTAGTTAGATTAGCCTATTGAGTTCTTAAACAGCTCTGTTGACAAAGCAATTTACAGGAAGGAATAAAGGAGGGAATATTCGATCAGATCGGAAAACTTCCATGACTTAATTATATCTTCAGCATATCAATAATTAAAGGAAGCTTTCCAAAGAAAATCAATCTCATGTACCTAAAATAATCAAATTAATTCCATGATTTTCTTTCTGATCATCACCACTTGTTTATACTTATAGCGATAGGTCTACTCATCCGATTCAAATTCATTCAGCAAGACCTCGCTGTTTTTATTTACCTTCAATAAACTGCTTATAAAACTCTCTTCCTTTATGCCTAAACTGAATATTGGTCTACTCGAATACTTTAAAAAGTCAACCAATAAACGTTCGCTCTGAGTATTACTAAACATCAAATCCTGAAAGCCTTGTACCAGCAGCATATCTGCCGATATTTTCCTGGCTTCTTCTATCAAAGCTTCATTCTTTCCCAAATTCTCTTTTTCTACAATGCTAACAGAACAGGATACTCCTTCACTCTCAATTAAATCTTTCATTAGCCTGCTCTTTTTGTAAGCCAAAGATTGAGTTAAGTCAATTTTTACTGTAAGGGCTGCCAATAGCTTAATATTGGCATTAAATATCTTTCCCAGAAGGATAGACCAGTTTAATAAGTCTCTTGATTGTCTCGAAATATCAACAGGAACCAGGATATTGCGAATTCCTTTGCTTGTCCACCTGTTGTTTACACTAATTACAGGACAGCTCGATTCCCGCACAATCTGGCTTACATTATTGCTTTTGTACCTTTCCGGCAAAGCATCAATGCGATTCCTCCTGTTTAATACAAGCAAATCGAAGGATTCATTGCTTGTGATCGAATTGATAATGCTTACATGATTTCCAACTTCAACCCTTAACTTTACATGCTCCGGAATTTTCCCCTCAAAGTTCATTTTTGCAAATCTTACCAGGCGCACCATCCCCTTTTTCTCAGCCTCACTTTTAAGATCAGGCTGAAACACTTCCGAGATTCCTCCCACATTGGGTACAACGTGAAGCAAAGTAATTTCTGCGCCTAATTTTTGCTTTAAAAACAGGGCTTGATTAAATGCTGTGGTACTTTCAATTTCTAAACTTACCGGTACCAATATCTTTTTAAATCTGTTTGTTGTCATCTTAAAAAAGCATTAAAAATTTCTCACTGTAATCCCCTTGCTTTTAACAAACCATTTGTCAAAGTATGATAACAAGTCACTTTTCTTTTTTACTGATTGATCGATGTGGTAAATCGAGAGTGATTTACTACCTGGCGTTTCCTGACCATTCTCCGATCGATTTTTGGTTTTGACAGATGCATTTCCACAAGCATTTTCAAAACGCTTCATCATTTTAGCTTTTTCATCACTTGTTATGTGGTTGCTATCGAGATCTACCAACACATTGCACTTTTGTTCTGAGCAAATTTTCTGTAAGCTGCCAAGAATCGGTGTAGATATGGTGGCCTTGTCATTTCTTACATAGATTTGATTGATTTGCTCACCAGGATTGCAATGATTCAAAATGTATAAAGTTTGATTGCTTGCTTCAACAATCTCCTTAAATCGTGGGTTGAATTGTAGATCGGAACTATTCTCTTTTAGAGAAAGAACTACTTGCCAATTTTCATTCCTGTACACATCCGATTTAAAGAAATTCAATAGGTCTCCTTCAAAAGATAGCAGTTCAACACGATCGTCCTGAAGCTGATATTCTTTAAGAACCTTATTCTTTAAGGCATTCAACTCTCCATTTGAAATGTCTTTTAATATGGGTGCAATGTCTCTAAGCATAGAAGATCCAAAAGATGGTTTTTGCCATGTTTGCATCAAATATATTTTTGAGTTTTCGCTGCATAGATATTTTAACGAAAAATCAATTGCACATGCATTTCCTTCCGTGAAGTCTGCCAATATTAGTATCCTGTCTTTGTTCATACCCTTCTGCCTTAATTTTGCTTCAAAAGTAAAAGAGGCTCGTTTCTAATGAAACAGGAAAACACCTATATTTTATGGGGGAAAACCCTACCTGATTAAATTTTTCGGCAAGAATGCCATTTGCTTAAAGGAGCTCAACACTTGGCCTGGCTGGGTTTGAACAGTTAGCAGTGAATAATTATCTATTAGCGGTTGACTGAGAGCTGTATTGATGTGATGGAGACTGAGGAATGGTTGGGGATTTGATCTCAATATAAACAAAAAGACCTGTCAGGTATTAGAAACCTGACAGGTCTTTTTGCTAAAATTATAAAACTCTGACAGCATTGTTGCCATAATCCCAATTCTTTAATGGGACCAAGGCTATGCGCTTTATTTTTGATAATTGATCTTTTTATTGTACTGAGGAAAAGTCTTGCCTCCCTACCCTACATGACCTTTCTCCTCCTCTACTTTTGCCATTTTATCGATTAAATCGAAGCGGTCGAACCAGAAGAAATTGACTTTACGGATGTACCTGTTTCTGTCTTTTACCTGTTTAAGCAGCCATAAAACCAAAATGGAAAAAATAAATGTGATTCCCAATACGCTATTTATTAGGATTGCAATATCAGCAGAATGAGCTGTTTGTGCTACTGTATGAGTCTTTTGTGCAGGTTCTTCCAAAGTATGACTCATCACCTCAGCTAAATTGAAGAAAAGTGAACTAATTAGCAGAAAAGCCGATGCAATGCAAAGAAGTGTGAAAAAAACACGAAGGGGAAACAGAATTATCGGCATTCGAATTACCGAAGGGCTTTTTTCGTAAGCTTCGTTGTATTGGTCTCTGGATTCTTTGATCCAGATTAAACAGTCGTTAAGGTTCATATGATTTGGTTTTGTCGAGGTTTTCTTCCTGACTTAGACTTTTAGTTATTTAAAATTTTGGTTTTCTGCTCAAGGAATTCAGATTCGGTAATTGTACCATTCTCTTTTAGCTTGGCTAACCTCTCCAATTGATCTATCACATTATTGGATTGATCGACCATAACTGACACTTTTTCAGGAGGCATCATTTTCATATCATTGTCAATGGCTTGTTCATCGTAAATGGTAATTTTACCATCACTCCTGAAAAAACGATAATACTCTCTGCCTGCAGCTAAAGCTTTTTGCCTATCGGTACCTTTCAAAGCTTCCTGATATTCCCTTGTCAATCTTTTCTTTAACATTTCCCTACCTTTTGAGCCTCTATATATCGCTCTTAAAATAAAAAAGCCAGCTATAGCACCCAATCCATACAAGATGATGTCTGTTGTTTCCATTCCTTTTCGAAATTATTGTTTGTAGTTTTGCTTGAATTCAAAATTAACAAAATATACAATAAAGAAAAGAAATGGTGCGGTAAATTTCATGGTACATTTTGTATCTTTTATAAAGTCAAATCTTTACCTATTTTGATTCGAGAGTTTTCTTAAAACCTCAAATAAAAATACACAGTGGTCCATGATGCAGGACATCAAAATCCACATCCAAATTACCGAACCCATTGGGATCTATTATTGTTTGAGCCATGCATATTATTTCGCAAAGCGGTGTCTTAGAATGCCATGAGGCCGGGAGTTTTTACAAGAAAGCGAACAGTATATATCACATTAATTTGATATAATATTTGCACAATTGAAAAAAATGCCTTTATCTTTGCGGAGCATTTCACCCTTTTGTTGAATGAATTAATTAATAAGAAAGGGAAAGCACTATGTTGGAGTTTAGATTACATATCACCAAAGAGATCGGGAAAGCTTAGAACAGTTTTAAGCTTTGTATTACTTCGTCCTGATCCACTCGAAAGGGAGTTTTTGTCCCATTCGGTTTATCATGAATTATAATATTTACTGCAGGTAAAAATTGAACCTGTTGTTGTGTGCTGTGGCTATTCTTGCTACAGTTCAAATTGGTTTGTGTGCGCCATTTGTTATGGCACAGATAGGATCTTGGGTATCTGCTATCCTTTAGGAATTGCTGTACCCTCTCCCATTGCACAGGCCTTAAACATGTTGATATGAGCAATCAAAAACTTAGAGGGAAAGACCTGGATAAAATAAATTATCCGACAGACCAGGCCAAGAGTATGGCCCTGGAAATTGTTCAAAAGGATTACAAACGCTTACAGAAAACGGAAAAGTTGCAATTGTTGGAGGATGTACTCCTGCATGCCAACAAGTATTTGGAGCATGCTTCCTTTTCGAAACTGGCTGAACTTTTTGTTGGAAAGCGTGATGCTGAGCATGGAATTGCTTACAAACTGAAGGAAATACCGGAAAACTACAGGGTATTTGGTGGAAATCTGATTCTGCCGGATACCATGCAACAGATGGATATGGCTATGCGACTCCCCATAAGTCATTCAGGAGCCTTGATGCCTGATGCACATGTGGGCTATGGTTTGCCCATTGGTGGTGTTTTGGCAGCAAAGAATGCTGTAATTCCTTATGGTATTGGTTTGGATATTGGCTGTAGAATGTCTTTGAGCATTTACGAGCTTCCGAAGAATTTCCTGAAGCGATATGCTTACCAGATTCAGAATGCTTTAAAGGAATGTACCCATTTTGGTATTGGTAAAGATTATCATTTGAGCAATGATCATGTAATACTGGAGGATTCTGCTTTTGCTACAACGCCTTTGTTGAAGCAATTGCATGAAAAAGCGAGAATGCAATTGGGAAGTTCCGGTTCGGGCAATCATTTTGTAGAATTTGGCGTGGTGGAATTGCCCGGGCAGAACCAGCTTCATCTTCCTGAAGGAGAATACCTGGGCATTTTGGCACACTCGGGATCGCGAGGATTGGGCGCAGCCATTGCCAATTATTACCTTGAAATTGCCATGCAGAAATGCCATTTACCGAAAGGAGCTCAGCACTTGGCCTGGCTCGATTTGGACAGCGAAGCTGGTGAGGAATACTGGTTATCGATGAATCTTGCCGGTGATTACGCCAAAGCTTGTCATGATGTGATTCATGAGAATCTGGCAAAATCGCTGGGTTTAAAATGCATTGCAAAGATTGAAAATCATCACAATTTTGCATGGAAGGAAATACTGGACGGACAAGAGTTAATTGTGCACAGAAAGGGTGCTACTCCTGCTCATCATGGACAAATGGGTATCATTCCTGCCAATATGATGGATGCGGCTTATTTGGTTTCGGGGAAAGGGAATACTTCCTCTCTCTGTTCTGCATCGCATGGTGCTGGCAGAAAGCTAAGCAGGAAAAAGGCCAAAGAATCGATTACAGGAAGTGAGCTAAGAAAGCGTTTGAAACAAAAAGACATCTGTTTGATGGGTGGCAACGTAGACGAAGCTCCAATGGCTTACAAGAACCTGGAAGAGGTGATGCATTACCAGAAGGATCTGGTAGATGTGGAGGGGAAATTTTACCCTCGCATTGTGAGAATGGATAAACAATGAGCAGTTAGCAGTGAACAATTATCAGTAAACAGTTATCAGTTAGCTGTTGGCTGAGAGCTGTAAATTTTAAAAGAAATGGACAAAATTATATTACAAATCACATCGGGTCGCGGACCAGCAGAATGCTGTCTGTTGGTTGCCAAAATTCTTGAACAAGTGTTGAAGGAAGCATGTAAGAAAAATCTTACAGGAAATCTTTTGGTGACTGAAGTGGGACCCCAAAGAGGTACGTTTCATTCTGTTACTCTTGAACTGAAAGGAGATCATGCTTCTGACTACGCAAAAGAGTGGCTGGGCAGTATTCTGTGGGTGATGCAGAGATACTGTGTTAAAATCCTAATAAAATTTTAATAATTTTGTGAATATGAAAGAAGGCTTCAGGTAATTCTTTATGCTGAAGTCTATCTTGTGTAGTGGGAGTTCATACTCTCACTACTTTT